>Ga0137394_10002571_pt1 | contig 13434 bp, 5 predicted proteins | sample czobulk116metaG_FD_108278 | JGI IMG/M metagenome (GOLD analysis project Ga0137394, IMG submission 108278) | Vadose zone soil microbial communities from Angelo Coast Range Reserve, California, USA - czobulk1.16 metaG | ecosystem: Environmental > Terrestrial > Soil > Vadose zone | place: USA...
GCAGCGGCAGGAGCGTTTCTGTCCGTCCAAGGCTTGCGAGGAGCCGTGTCCAGTGCGCAAACGTGAACGCGGAAACCGACTTGGCGCCTGGAGTCGAGCCGTCCTTGCTGGCGGCCCAGGCCTGCTCCCAATGCTTGAGAGCGAGGCTATACCTTCCGTTCATGCGATAGTAATAGCCGAGGTTGGCCCGCAGCGACGGCGTCCAGGAAGACAGTTGATTCGCCGCAATGAAAGCTTCCACTGCGGAAATTCCCGGGTCCTCTCCCTTGTGCAGCAGAACTTCGAGTGCCTTGCTTAGTTCTTGCGATTCAGCCTCCCCTGGCTGACCTGTCGGGACGATTGGATAATCGAAAATGTGGGATTGGGTAATCTTCTCAGCAATTCCGGGTTGCGCCGCGTATCCACTCTCGCCGAACGAAAATCCGGAGAAAAGGAGCGCGGAGGTCAGGATGAAGCTGAACTGGCCTGATACTTTAGTAAGATTCTGGTTCATTTGATGCTTTCCTTTGCTGGAAGGTTTAGGGTAAGCTCGAATTGTTACGGGGGCGTGTAATCCGGACACGCAAGCCGAGGTCGCCAGCGCTAGTCCAATCGGTCTCACCGGAATCGACGGTGCCGTTTCCGTTCGTATCCTCTTGATAATCAGGTACTCCGTCGGAGTCTGTATCAATGGGTACTCCGTTGGTGGTGGCGACATAATGAAATGAAATGTCGAGGCGGTTGGTTAGCTCCTTCGTTTGGTTCGTTAACGTCGTGTAGTGGTACATCCCGGCCAATGCGGCGTTTGTCTGACTGCCAGCGTTGACCATTGGCGAATTGGTCGGCAGGTAATACCGGCCCAGCGCTCCGGTTTCGTAGGTAACGTTGGAGCTAAGCAGGATAACGTCGTGCGCCCCTGTGCCAACTCGAACAGAATTTGTTGTATAGGCATTGTAGTCGGCGTCGAACGATCCGTCTGCCTCCAGGAAATCGAGGTTGTCAAAGAGAGTGTCTTTAACCGGCCAGGGATCGTGGCTGCTGGAGAGCAGCAACGAACCTCCATAGAACAAACAGTTGCGAATGATGTTTGTCATGTAGTTGGCAGCGTCATCAATCCAGAAATCCACGCGGCTGAGCAGGCAGTTCGTAAAAGTGAGGGAAGGCTTGGTGGTGACATAGATGAAGCCGCCTTGGAACTGGCAGTCGGTGAACGGATACTGCTGCTCCAGGGTCGATGACTGGCCGTCGAGATGCTCAATGTCCTTCGCGAGGCAGGAAAACTCGGTGAAGCGAAATCCGGCGGTTGGTGCTGGAGAGAGGGTAAACCAGGGTGTGAGGATCGAATACGCTCGAATGCTGCTCCAGTTCGTGTTGGCCTCTTCCTGGACGGTATTGTATCTGACGATTCGATTGAGATTCGTAGGGGACCCCTCGCTATGCAAGCCGGCGCCGTGGGCCAGCCCAAACCCGTAAATCGCGCCCGATTGATTAGTACAGAAAACGCCAACCGCAGTGCCTGGCAGCAAGGTTATCGTCGCATTGCTCACGGCCAGAGATGCAACCGCATAATCCAGCGGATCATAATGATACCCAATGTCCGGAGTGTCTGTGTCCCGTTGCGCTTGGGGGATCATGGTTAGATTGGTCGTGAACCAGCCGATCGGAGATGTCACAACGATCGGCGGGTACGTTGTCCTGACCTTCAGTTCAGCCGCTAGCGTGCTGTCGATGGTCAGAGTTCCCGCATTTCGATAAACGCTGCCGTTCGCTAAGTAATGGGCCGCGCCGCCGACGGTTTGGAAGACGGTGGCTGGATCGCTCTCAACGGCATTCCCGGTTCCGGAGTAGCTTCCTGCGTTCGTAACGGCAATGAGAGCACTATTGGTTAGGTAAATTGTCGCTATCCCCGCGCTGTTGAGGTAGTCAATTTCACGCGAAGTTAGGTGTTCGCAGCGAACTTTTGGCGCAGCCGAACCGTTGACGATCCGTACCGTTTTGAAAACGAGAAGGTTTCTTACGCTAAAGTCGCCGGCGTAAACCGAAAATGCGCTGCTGCACTTTACGATCTGTGCGTGTTTTACAACTACGTTTGTCGGATGATCGAAGGTGATCGCCGTGTCGGCATAGCTAATCCGTATATTCTGAAGGCGAACACCGCTGGACGCCTGCGAGTCGAAATAGAGGGCACTGGAGGCGTAGTACCCCGAATTATTGCTGGTCGTCAGAGTCGAGCCCGCAGTGCCGTCATCCCTGCTTGTAAGCACGATTGGGCGGTACATGTCTCCTTTGCAGATCAGGGCGGAGTTGGTTCCTGCGAATTTGATTTGAGAGGAATTGGTTGGTGCGTACTTGATCACAACTCCACCCTCCATGACATTGCTTTTTCCGGATAGATTCACCTGCCCGCTTATGTAATACGTTGTATCTGAACGGAATACATAGTTAGTAAGGGTGGTATTTGACAACTCAAAATCGATAGCCAGCCCCTTGCCGGCGGTAGGCGGAGCCTTTGCGACCTGAATCGGTCGCCTGCGATCCGGTACTTTGGCAAGCCTTTGGGCCGGAAACACCCGTCCTTTTCGTGGAACACCGGCTAACCTGACGTTTTCAGCCCTTTTTTGGAGCGCCGCCTGGGCTGGACCCAGCATCTCCAAGTGTCGCCTGACGGTCAAAAAATCGACGCTTTCGACGAGCACATCCCTCCCATCCATCCTGGCCCATTTTTTGTACACGGGAACTCTGTCGGGAATCGCCCCGTCGATCAGAAACGCTACACCGTTACCAATGCGCGCGCTTCCGAAATCCAAGGCTTCGTCCTCCAGTTGCAACAGTCTGCCTGCCGAATCGGTGGCCAGAAGCTGTTGCGTCTTGGTAGGGGCGGGCGGCGCGATCCATTCGCTGTACGATTCCAAGCTTGTACTCGCGGAATTCAGCCCCCAGGCTTCGGGAACGGGGAGGTTTTCGCGAAGCACTACCGTGTGCGATAGGCCAGCACGCGTGACGATGACTGCGACATCCGCCTTCACATCGGTGAACGCGGAGCGATAAATTATACAATTTGGCGCGATCTGCTCGCCGATGGTGTCGCGCACCTCGGCGATGAGGACATTTTTATTAAGCGCACGGTCGTAATAACTCAGTCCCAGGCAGTGACCGGTTAGCCGCACGCCGCCCGGCATCGCGATATCGATCGCTCCGGCGGTGTTCAGATTGGCTGCGAGGCTCACCTGAATCTGTCCGCGTCGGGCAACGGCCTTGCCATCGATCAACTCGAAGAGTTCTTCGGCCTCAGCCAGGCGGCCAAATTCGTCAACATAGTGCATTCCGGTACTCACTTCGGTAAATGTCTCCGGCCTCCTGGCTCGTCCGTTTCGATCCTGAACCGGACCTGGAAGCTGCCAGACCCTGTCGTGGAGCCCGCGGTCAAGGATTTTCAGCTCGCGCTCAATTGGCGCCGGGGCTGCCACCGAAATCCCAACCGCAATCGGATAAGTAACGAGAAAGCAGATTAGATGTTTCATAGTTTTCTTTGGTTGCGTTCCGCTGTTTGTTCGGGGCCCGGAGTTTCGATCCGGGAGAAATGCTGGGTTTGGGGGAATTCCTGATGAGCCTCGCAGCACTTGGGATTTTCTTTATCGTAGGGAGTACCGACGCCGGTGTCGGGACGTGTGTCGCGTAAAACTTCTTCGGCCGTAATTGCCGCCGTTAGTTGCTGAAGGCGCAAACGAGCGGAGCGAAGCTCTTCGATCTTCATGAGAGGGATTCTTTGGAGGAACCGTTTGTAGAAGCCGGCAAGCCAGGGTTGCCTGGAGCTTTCGCGCGCAGGACCATCTCCAAGGATGGTCGCGACGAGTTCTTTTGCTCCTTCGAATGTCAGTTCGTGATCCACGGCACCGCTTTCCACCAGGCGAGAAACTGTTTCAGGTTCCAGGCGGGAGAGGACGTAGAGAACGCGCCAGCCGAACGGCAACTGCGAACACGTGTTCGCATTAAGTTCCTGGAGCCATTTGCCGACGCGCACGAGCATTTCGCCTTTGCGCTTGGAAAACGGCGCGTCATCAGAATCCCAATAGCTGGACCATTCGCCCCGGCTTAGGGCAGCTCGTGCACGAGAGAGAATTTGCGCCAGGTCTCGGATGTCCGCCCTGCCTTTGGCGATGCAGTCGCTGATCTGACGAGCCCATTGGGAGACATCACAGCTCGGAAAGGGAATCAGGCTGGCGGGGACTGCCGAGGAGCCGGCGCAGATTTCGCTTAGTGCTGGTTGTTCAAGCGAGAGCATATGCTTCCATTCATTTGCTGTTTGGGTGTTGGCCGCGAACCAGCGCGCGTTCAGATAAAATGCGCCGCAACGACGTGCAGTTACTTTTAAGAGGTGCGCTCATCACCGGGAATTTCATCTTGAGTTATACGGAGGGACTTCTTGAGAGCAACGTCCCAGAGTTATGCGGAACGTCCGTTTACAAAAAAAGTGTTATGCGAAACAGCCGTTTAACTTTGCGGCGGGGGTGGCGGTGAATTTTGGCGAACAAATTCCAGCGGACTCACCCCAGTGGCCTTTTTGAAGAACAGGTAGAAATTCTGCACTTTAGCGTAGCCAACCTCGTCGGCGACCTCCTTCGGGGCCTTACCAGCCAGCAGTAATTCTTTCGACCTGGCGAGCCTCGCCTTTCGAAGCCATTGCAGGGCGGTCATGTCGAATTCGTTGTAAGCTTGTCGAGTGAGCTGTTTAGCGTTGCCGCCGCACGCTGACTTTAATGCTTCCCAATTATATTTTGCCGATTCTGCCCTTTTTCTCCAATCCGCTATTCGCTTCAAGTGCTTGGCCATTGGTCACATCGATTCCATTCGGCGGGCCCACGACCCGCTAATTATCCATGCAGCCATATGTGAATCCGCTGCCGAGAATCACATATCTGCGTACCTATTGTTCGAGCCATTTTTGCCAATCTTGCCAAAAAAATGAAAAATCGACGTTTTTTCAGAAGGACAAATTTCGCAGCACCGCGAAATGAGAAGAGAAGCAAGAGAAACGCGACCGGAGAGGTGGCATTGTCTTGCCAGGCAACTCTAATGTTCTGGGGAAAACTCGAATAAGTGAATCGCGTTCCCTCGATTGCTCCAGGCATTGGTCACGCCCTTCGAGGAAGATGGCTTCGCGACGGTTTCACAGTTGATAACGGTGGGGCCTCGCGCTTGGACGTCTGCTCTTTCCCGATTCGCGGCCATTCGCGTCATTCGCGGGAAAAAAATTACCTTGCACAATTTGGCGGATGCTGTATATAAAAACAGCAATGGACGAAATGTCCAAATGAGGCGGGCCTGTTCTCCCTCATCAGCAGTTCTTTGACATCTGAATCGGTGAGTCGGCGTCGGACTTCCCTCTCCGCTGGGGGAGAGGGCGGAACGTCCCGATTCCTCGGCGGTTGGGTGAGGTGGAGCTTTTCACTGCCGAACTAAAGGCCGACAGGAATGTCGGCGCTCCATCGAGGTTGATGAAGCTTTCACCACTAAGGGAGGGCCAGGCCGTATCTTCTACCCACGGATTGCCGCGGGAGGCCTCTCCTCGTTGTGGAGGATACGCGAGTGCACCCGGATGCATGGTGAACACGCATTTCTTAGCACCCTGCCAGCAGGGCAGAATGTTCAAACCGATTTTAAGCGTTTTTAACCGGTTTTAACCAATTTTAGCCGATTTTAAGTCTTCCCTTGCCCGAAAAATCAGCAAGAGCACGATTCAGGGGAGTAGAGATGGGCTTGCCTACCTTGTTTTGCCCCTCTGTGCGCCAATATGCAGCTTTTTGCGGTTAAAAACCGGGGATCCTGCCTGACTACTTTCGCGCCGGCTCGCGGGCCCCACCGGAGTCCTCGAACGCAAATGCTCTGATGACTGGGCGCTGCTTACTTCCACTTGGAGGCCGTTTGCGCTCTTTGCGGCCTTCTGTGTGCTCATAAATAAACCCCTCAACTTACTTAAAATCGGCTCCATCTAGGCTCGGCTGCTGCTATATATATGGTGAGTAGACGATTTTGGCCCGATTCCAAGCCGGCTCGGATGCAGACTGATCAGTGATCACTGATCACTGCTTACTTCATAGCTCATCTCAATCCCCAGTCGGCACTCCACACTCCGCACTTGTAGCCCCCGCAATTCGCAGTCGGCGCTCCGCAGGCCCGTCCCAGCTTTCCCACGGTTGGTCCCATTTTACCGACAACTCTCTTGACAAAAAATGTTGACATAAGCCGCTCACTTATGAGATAACGCCATCGAACCAGCAAATAATCGGCTTGATCACTATTATGCGATTTACTTTCTTTTCGTCTGATCTGCCCTATTCTCAAGCCCTTGTTCCAACACAATCCTCGAAGTTCCTGAAGTCTATGAAAACCCAATCCCTCACGAAAAAGCTGCTCTCCACCCTCGCAGTCACTTCTTTGCTGCTCGCTTCGGCGGGCGCAGTCCGTGCCGGTGACGTCACAACTCCTGGCGATCCTGTCGTTCCCACCTCGATCAACTCGCCCGATGCCGAACGGTCGCCCAACGCCATCGATAATAATCCGGCCACGAAGTATTTGAACTTCGACAAGCTCAATACTGGTTTCACTGTCACGCCCTCGCGTGGCTCGAGCGTTGTCAAAGGGCTCGCGCTTGTTTCCGCCAACGACGCCCCTGAACGCGATCCCGCCAGCTTCACTTTGGAAGGATCAAACGACGGCGGCGCCAATTGGACGATGATTGCCAGCGGACCCATTCCGGCCTTCACCGCGCGCTTCCAGGAACGAGTCGTTTCGTTCCCCAACACGGCAGCTTTTACTTCCTATCGCTTGCTCTTTCCGACCGTTGCGAACGCGGGCAGTGCCAACAGCATGCAGATCGCCGAAGTGCAGTTTCTCAATTCGACCCTCAATCGCAGCATCGGCGCTCATTTCATCGGCCGAAACATCAACAGCACCATTGACCCCTCTGAACTGGCTGGCGTGGGCGGCTTCGCCCAACGCAACTGGAACGGCGTCAACCAGGGTGACCCTGCGGTCGGCACTAGCGCCGCGCTGAGGGATCGAGACGGCAATCTGACTCCGGTGACCCTCCAATATGACGCCAACGACAGTTGGAACAATGACGGCCCTTCAGGCACCGCCAATGAACGGCTCATGGGCGGAGTGATTAAGGCGGCTGGAGCTGGACACGTTGACACTTTCACCCTCCATAACGTAGCTCCTGGCCGTTATGACCTCGTCCTCTATGCCGATGTTAACCTCAACTCAAGCCTGTTCCCTACGAATGTCGTGGCCGTAGATTTTACGGCCGGTGCGACGACGTATTACATAAACGAAATGCATCGGTTCGAATTCTATAAGCAAGCTTTCAATACCACCGATCCTGCCTCAGGCGGTTCGCGTGACACGGGCAACTTTGTCGTTTTCGATGCCCTGACGCCGGACGCAAGCGGCAATCTCGTTTTCACCATGAAATATATCGGGACGCAGGGTGATGGTTCAGGTCTGGCCGCTGTTCAATTGCTGAGCCACGAACCCAAAGTCTTTGATGCCGTCGGGGCAAACCTGACTCACATGCGCGTTACCTTCACAAAGCCGGTGACCGATGGCGCGGGCGAGACCGACAACTATCGTCTGAGCGGCGGATTGACCATCTCAAGCGCAGTTCTCGACGCCAGCCATACCACTGTCACATTGACGACCAGCCCACAAACTGCGGGCAGCACCTACACCCTCACGATCAACAACGTCGCCTCACGCGATGCCTTTGCTGATCAGATTTCACCGGATACCCAGGTGAACATTAAGGCCGCCTCTCCGTTTGATGTCGCTATCAACTTTAGCGGCGGCAATCCCGGCCAGCCTGACGTCCCCTGGCGTTTGGCGCCAAATGAAGTCGCTGGTGTGTTTCCCACCGCTGGGTGGAACAATATCGACGGCAACATAGGCGACACGACCATGCTCGACTATTATCCCCTTACACATACCGACGGTTCTGCAACGCCGGTCACGATTTCTTTTAGCGCCGATGAGGAATGGTCCAGCTTTGCGGACACATCAACTCCCGATGGCAAGCTGTTCCGCGGCTATTTCGGCTTCGCCAACGGCGACGGCGTCGCCACATCCAATATCCGCCCTGTTGCTCTGCATGGTGTTCCCGAAGGCCACTACACTGTTGTGGTCTACACCTTGCGCGACGGCAGCGGTGAGCCGGAAACCATCACGATCAACAACGATGCCGACAGCACCCTTCACGTTAAATCTGAAAGTGGCGGTGATTGGAATGCGAATAAGGCTTTCCGCCGCGGAACCAGCATCAGTCTGGCGACGGCGCAACTCTGCAATTACGTCCAGTTCGACAACGTTCAACCGGTCGCCGGAACTATCACCGTCGACGCCCGCTCGGAATTCTTCCGCTCGCCGGTAAACGGAATGCAGTTGGTGCTCACCGATGTCATTCCCATTTCGTTTGTTACTCAACCGGTTGACACCGTTGCGCCGCCTTCGGCCCCCTTCAGCTTTTCTGTAACCGTGATCGGCAGCGGACCGCGCACCATCCAGTGGAAAACCAACGGTGTTGCGATCGCAGGAGCCAATTCACTTACTTACAGTGGTACGGCAGCCAGCTACATGGACCTCCTCAATTTCACCGTTGATGTGGGCAACTCGGCAGGCACCGTCACCAGCAGTCCCGGAGTCCTGCACGTGGCTCCCGTGCCGTTCCTGGTCTCTGCCTCCAGCCTGGAGTCTCTAAACTCGGTTTGCGTCCGCTTCACCAAGCCGATGGGAGCCTCTGCGCTTGACAAGACGCACTATTCGATTAGCGGTGGCATTACCATCAATAGCGCTGCTTTTGCTCCTTCGGATTCTTCAGTCGTCGTTCTTTCCACGTCGACCTTGACCTCTGGAACGACCTATACGGTGACCGTCACCGGAGTCACAGACGCTGATGTTCCGCCCAACACCATCTTCCCGAACCCCTCCTCGACCACGTTCAAGGCGGGCGGCTATTTTGCTAACGTCCGCATCGTAGTGCAGCGTTATGAGAATATTGGTGGCGCCCAGGCAGTCAGCCAGTTGACCAGTTCTGCGAAATTCCCGAATAACCCCGACTTCCGTTCGTTTGATCCGCCGATGTTTGAGAATCCTCAAACCAGTCCAAACCTGGAAGGCTTCGGCGCCCAAATGCTCGGTGTCTATGTCGCGCCGGTTTCCGGACTTTTCCAGTTCGCCATCGCTACAGACGACAACAGCCGTCTCTACCTGAGCACGGATGAGAATCCGGCGAACAAGGTGCTGATCGCTGGCGTGCCGGATTGGGCGGATGTGCACGAATACATGAAGTTCCCGGCAGATCAGGTCTCGTCGCAGATTGAGTTGATTGCGGGCAATCACTACTACATGGAAGCCCTCTACAAAGAAGGCGGCGGTGGTGATCATTGCGAAGTGGCAGTTCGCGTTCCGGGCGATCCCGAATTCACGGTCAGCGACCGCCGAAACGGGATCCCGATCAGTCAATTCGCTCTCCAATCTTTCAGTGGCGCCAGCGATTCATTCTACACCCCTGGACCGGTGGTTATCACCTCGCAGTCGCCCGATCAGTATGCCGTGGATGGCAAAACCGCCACGTTCACTGTTGATTTCACAGGCACTCCGCCCACGATCATCAAGTGGATTAAGAATGGCGTCGTCATTCTTGGCGCCACCGGCAAATCCATTACCGTCCCCGCCACTCTGGCGGACAATGGCGCGGTCTTCTCTGCAGTGGTTCAGAACGCATGCAGCACGGCTAGCAGCACCAATGTGACCCTCAACGTTGTGGCCGATACTTTTGGGCCCACTGTTGTAGATGCGGGCTGCGATGCTGTGGACAGGGGGATACGCGTAGTCTTCTCCGAAGCAGTGGTTGGCGGCGCTGGCGACAATGCGGCTGACAATCCGCTGAATTATTCGCTGGACCAGGGCCTCGGTATCGCCTCCGCCCTGCTTCTTTCGGATAATAAAACGGTGCTTCTCACCGCCACGGACGTTCTCACGCCGCTGACTCTCTACACCCTGCATATCCAAAACGTCGCCGACACAGCCGGTGCAACTGCCATGGATCCGGTCGACGTCCCGATTACCGGATGCGTCTGCACCAATGGCACACTTAAACGCGAGACGTGGACCGGTATCGGGGGCACCGCTGTAGGCGATCTCACCAATCACCAACGGTTCCTCGCCAATGCTCCGAACACCACCGATTATTTGCTGACGGAGTTTAATACCGGCGGTGATAAGGCTGATAATTATGGTATCCGAGTCCAGGGCTATATCATCCCGACGGACACCGCAAATTACTCCTTCCGGCTCACCAGCGATGACGCTTCAGTCATCTTCCTCAGCACCGATTCCAGTCCGGCCAATAAGAGGGTGCTGATCAAGGACGATGCCTGCTGCAACGACCGGTTCACGGCCAGTCCCACCCATTTGGAAGCTGGCCATGCCTACTATGTCGATGCTTACATGAAAGAAGGCGGCGGTGGCGATTACCTCAGGCTTGCCTGGAGCACTCCTGCCAATCCGACGTATGTATTCATCCCAGGCGCGAACCTTCGCTACTGCTATGATCCGCAGAAGATCCTGTTCAGCGCCACCATCCCTGACGTGACAGTGACCGAATGCCGCCCAGCGACCTTTAGAGCAACGGTCGTCGCAGACAACAAAGGCAGCATTCTCTATCAATGGTATAAAGACGATGTGTTGATTAGCGGCGCCACCGCATCGACTTATACGCTCCCAAGCGCGTCATTGGACACTGATAACGGCTCTGTCTTCAGGCTCCATATGACTCACACAATTCTCCTGCAAGAGAAGGATGTCTCGGCGACGCTCACGGTCGAGCCTGACCTGGTCGAGCCGGTGCTCCTCTCGGCTGTCGGAGATGCAAGTCTCCACAAGGTGACCTTGTCGTTCTCCGAAGCAATAGATCCGGCGACCGCGACCGACTCCACGGCCTATACAGTCTGCGATGACAGTCAAACCTGTCTGGCCATCGAGAACAACACCCTCACAATTGTGAATGGCACAAATGTCGTAATCACGCTCATCGATGCTCAGACACCGGGCGCCCATTACACAGTCACCGTTCAGAGTGGAAACCTCTACGATCTCTGTTTCCGGAACTTTGTGTCCCAAGGCAGTACTGTAAGCTTCCATGCCTGGACGTATGTTTCTTGCCTCCTGACGTTCGAAACATTCAACACCGACGGCGGAGTTGGGATCACCTCTCTCACCGGCAGTCCGAACTATCCGAATAACCCGCGCGAAAGGGCGTTCATCAAAGGGTTCGACAGCCGCCAGGTCTATGGAAATGACAGTCATGACATGTATGGCGGACGCATGTGGGGTTATCTCACGCCTCCATCCTCCGGTAACTTCGTCTTCTATCTCAGGAGCGATGACGCTGGACAGTTGCGGCTGAACTCGAATGCTGATCCTGCCCTTAGCACGGATCCTGCCGGCGCCGTAGTCGTCGCTGACGAACCGGGCTGCTGCCATGGATTCTCGTTCGCTCATTCCGGTTCAATCCACCTCAACGGTGGCCAACGCTACTATGTCGAGGGCATCTGGGCAGAAGGCATCGGTGGTGATTATCTGCAGATCGCCGTAGCCGCTCCCGGTTTGACCGACGCCCAGGCTGACGCCTTGAGCCCGATGGGACCTGAGTTCCTCGGCACCATTGGCAATCCGGATCTCTATCCGACATTGCAGAACTTCCGTGTCACGTTCACAACAGGCGGAGGCAACCTGATCCTCAGTTGGGGCGGACCTGGTCCTTGCGGCCCAGGCGTCTATCGCTTGCAGGGGACAGACGAGCTGGCGAATCCGAGCTCGGCAACAGTCTGGACGGATATCGCGGGGCCATCCCCAATGTCTGTCCCGACCAGCAGCCCGCACAAGTTCTTCCGCTTGATCAGCCCATAAGCGGGATCGATAACTAATTCAGAAGAGACCGGGAGCAAATCCCGGTCTCTTTCTTTTTGGCGGGACTACGGCAACTTCCCCATCAACGTATCGAGCTTGTCTCGATAGCCACGGCTCAGCGTCAGTCGAGTTCCGTTTCGAAGGATGACAGAATATTCGCCGTGAAAAAGCGGCTGCAGTTCCTTGATTCGATCCACATTCACAATCGTCGAGCGGCTGATCCTGAGAAACTTGCCGCCTTTGAGCTTCTCTTCCATGGCCGTCATCGTTTCACGATGCAAATGCGTGTCGTTGCCGATATGCAGACTGACGTAATTATCCGAAGCTTCGATCCAATCAATCTCTTCGAGCCTTAAAAAAATAACGCGGCCTGAGGACTTGATGGCGATCCGATCGATCTTCGTCTCCGGTTTGACCTCCGCGAGCAGCGCTGAGAGCCGATGACTCAGTTCGTCTGTCTGCCGGCGCTTGATAGTTTCTGTGGCACGCTTCAAAGCGGTTTGAAAGCGCTCGCGATCGAACGGCTTGAGCAAATAATCGACTGCGTGCACTTCGAACGCCTTTAAGGCAAACTTATCATGGGCGGTGACGAAGACGATGGCTGGCATCCGGCCGCCCTGGAGCTCTTCGAGGACGCCGAAGCCGTCCAGCTCGGGCATCTGCACATCGAGAAAGACCAGCTCCGGTTTCTGCTCCCGGATGGTCTCGACCGCCGCGTTGCCATTATCGCATTCCCCGATCACGTCGATCTCCGCTTCGGATTCCAACAACGCGCGAAGCCGCTCGCGGGCGAGCGGTTCATCATCCACGATCAGCGTGCGAATCTTCATGGCTGGGACTACGCCGTGCGAATTTCTGCCATCACTGTGCCCGAATCAACCTTATTCCCAGCTTACCCCGATCGGCGATCGGACCAGCCGGAGGCCACTCGGCCCATGGAAAATGACTCTGCGGCAATGGGTGCCCGGCTCCGTTCAGCCATTCGAGCAAAAAGGCCGCCATTCCCATGCGCCGCTCCGAACTGCAGGCAGGCAATGTTGGCTTGGGAACGCAAACTTCGGGGAATCAAGCAGAGCGGGAGTGTTAATAAGTGCGATCTAAGTTGCTTGCCTATAACCGCCTGCGACGCGGCGGGCGTCCCGGACCAAGCCCCGGGGCGGACAGTTTTATGGGCCTCGGTGCCGGCGATCGGCCAGGGTGGAGGAAGAGGGCTTCAACTGGCGCCACTGGCAACGGATTTGCTTGTTTTAGCGCTGCATATGAAGCCTTTGGACCAGCCCGGAAAAAAGAAACGAATCTTATTGGCAGAAAAGGAATCGACCGGCCGGTACCTGCTTTTGCAGCAGCTCAACAAAGCTGGACTGGAGGTTGAATTGGCGCCCAACGGCGCTCTCGCCCTCAAAAAACTCGGCGAGATGGAGGTGGACGCGATCATCCTCGATTCGTCACTACCCGATGTGAAGGGGCAGGACCTCATCAAACAAATTCGCC
>Ga0137394_10002577_pt1 | contig 13417 bp, 9 predicted proteins | sample czobulk116metaG_FD_108278 | JGI IMG/M metagenome (GOLD analysis project Ga0137394, IMG submission 108278) | Vadose zone soil microbial communities from Angelo Coast Range Reserve, California, USA - czobulk1.16 metaG | ecosystem: Environmental > Terrestrial > Soil > Vadose zone | place: USA...
GGCGGGCAGCGCCTCGGCGGTCGCCGCACCGAGGGCGCCGAAGGATCCCGACGGGCCGCGGCCGCGGCGCGCGACGAAGCTGAACCAGGACGGCGGGCGCCGGCCCCCGTCGGCGACGGCCCCGGCGTCCGTGACGGCGGCGCCGCCGCCCGCGAGGGCGGCGGGCGCCATCACCCACTCGAGCGACGTCTCCCCTCCGGACGGTGTCCACTCGGAAGAGAGGATCGGCAGGAAGCGGAAGCGGCCGGCGCGTGGCAGCGGCAGGGGCGACGCCGCGTCGCCGCGCGGGATCGACCGCAGGGCCGAGGCGACGGCCCACCAGGCGCCGGGGTCGAGGCTGTTCCAGATAGCCTGGCGGCGCAGGCGGCGGTACTGGCGGACGAGCGAACCGTCGGCCCCCTGCGGCGTGATGCCGGTCCCCTGCCCGTGCAGAGCGCGCAGCAGGGCGAGGTAGTTGGCGACGTCGCCGCCGCCGCTGTACTCGCTGAAGAAGGCCGCCGGCCGCGTGCGCGGGTTCGGGGTCGTGCGCAGGACGTAGTTCGAGGCGACGAAGCGGTTCGAGGCCAGGAACCACAGGTCGAGCGGGCGCAGTCGCACCCCCTCCACGGCGCGCCGTTCGAGGAGGGTGCCGGCCAGGGTATTCGCCTCGGTGCCGCCGACGTAGATGTAGAGCAGCTCCTCGCTGCTGCGGCCCGTCCCGTCGAAGGTGGAGTAGGAGGTCCTCCGCTCCCACGGCGACCCCAGATGGATGCCCGGGGCGGCGTTGACCTCGCGCGCGCGGCCGCCATGACCGAACCCTTCGTGCAGCGCCACGCCGAACCACCAGGCGAGCGGCGCGTCCCAGGCGATCGTCCGAAGCGAGCGCAGCAGCACGCCTCCGGCCCCGCCGGCTTCACCGAAGAGCCGCTCCTCCCCGGCGCCCATCGCCGTAACGGCCGACGCGACATCGCGCGCGCCCGACTCGCCCTCGAGGGTGGGTGCGAGGTAGAGCTCGTAGCGCGGCCGGCTCCCGGCGTCCGGCGCGGCGTCTTCGTGAGCCGCGGCCGCGACGGCCAGGGCGGGCTGACGGAGGAGGGCAAGCAGAACGACGAGCCGCGCCGGAAGAGCGGGCCCAAACCGGACGGACGGCATCGCCACTCCCCTCGTGGTGTAGACTCCGCCGGTGTCCAGAAAGCGGACAGCGGCACTGCGTATCATTATTTATATACCGGCGGAATGGACCCGGGTGGCCGGCCCGGGTATATCGTGGTGGTTCCTGTGAACGACTCTTCGAGCAAGGAAATCCGCGACGTCCTGAAGGGCGCGCGGCGCATCGCCGTCGTCGGGCACTCCGACGACCCGGCGCGCGATTCGTACCGGATCGGGCGTTACCTGGCGGCGCACGGCTACGAGGTCTTCGCCGTCAACCCGATCGGCCGCTCGACACCCAGCCTGCGCTTCTACCCCGACCTGGCTTCGGTGCCGGGCCCGATCGACATCGTGGATATCTTCCGCCGCGTCGAGCACATCGAGGCGATCGTGGAGGAGGCGATCCGGGTGGGTGCGAAGGCGATCTGGATGCAGGAGGGGCTGGCGCACGAGGCCGCCGCCGGGAAGGCGCGGGCCGCCGGGCTTCAGGTCATTATGGACCGCTGCATCATGAAGGAGCACCACGCGCTAACGGCCTGAACTTCGCCGTGAAGTGACGCAGGAAGGGCGGAGACCAGACGATCTCCATGCCCCGCAGCTCGGCCGCCCGCCCTGCGATGCCGGCGCAGATCTCCAGGATCCGATCGACGTGGCTCTGGGTGTAGACGCGCCGCGGCAGCGCCAGGCGGACGAGATCCCAGCGCGCCGGCACGAAGGCGCCCCCCTCGTCGCGCTTGCCGAACATCACGCTGCCGATCTCGCAGGAGCGGATCCCCCCGGCGAGGTAGAGCTCGCAGGCCAGCGCCTGGCCCGGATACTGCCCGGGGGGGATGTGCGGCAGGAACCGCCGGGCGTCGATGAACACGGCGTGCCCGCCTGGTGGCTGCACGGTCGGGATGCCGGCGCGGTTCAGCCCTTCCGCCAGGTAGCGCACGCTGGCCAGGCGGTACTCGAGGTACGGCTCCTCCAGGACCTCGCGCAGCCCGACGGTGAGCGCCTCGAGATCGCGGGCCGCGCAGCCGCCGTAGGTCGGGAAGCCTTCGGTCAGGATCAGGAGGTTCCTGGCCTCGGCCGCCAGCCGGTCGTCGTTGAGCGCCAGGAAGCCACCCATGTTGACCAGGCCGTCCTTCTTGCCGCTGAGCAGGCAGCCGTCGGCCAGGCGGAAGACCTCCCGCGCGATGTCGCTCACGGGCCGGCCGCCCTGCCCCGGCTCGCGCAGCTTGATCATGTAGGCGTTCTCCGCGAAGCGGCAGGCATCCAGGATGAACGGGATGCCGTGCGATCGCAGGACGCGGGAGCAGCCGCGGATGTTCTCCAGGCTGGCCGGCTGCCCGCCGCCCGTGTTGTTGGTGATCGTCAGCAGGCCGAGGGGGATCCTCTGCCGCTCGCGGCGGCAGAGGTCGTCCAGACGCGCCAGGTCGATGTTCCCCTTGAAGGGGAAGGGCGACCCGGTGTCGGCGGCCTCGGCCACCACCAGGTCCGCCGCCTCGCCGCGGTCGTACTCGATGTTGGCCCGCGTGGTGTCGAAGTGGCTGTTGCTCGGCACGATCGACCCCGCCCGCACCGTCAGGTGGAAGAGGATGCGCTCGGCGGCGCGCCCCTGGTGCGTGGGGATAATGTGGCGGTACCCCGTCAGGTCGCGCACCGCATCCTCGAAGCGGCGGTACGAGCGCGATCCGGCGTACGACTCGTCGGCGATCATCATCGCGCCCCATTGCGCCGCGCTCATCGCCGCCGTGCCCGAATCGGTCAGCAGATCGAACGTGACGCAGTCGGCCGGCAGGGCGAACAGGTTGTAGTCGGCCTCGGCGAGCCGGCGCTCGCGCTCCCGCCGGTCGGGCAGGGCGATCGGCTCGACGACCTTGATGCGGAACGGCTCGATGATCACCGCCATCGGGCACCTCCCCGGGGCGCTGCGGCCCTCCCTGCGGATTATAGGGGCCTGGGACGATCCTGGGAGAGGTTGTCTTCGGAGCGCCGGCGCCTTACTCGTGCGGGAACTTGAGGGGGGCGATGGCGTGCACCTGCTCCTTCACGCCCTTCTCGAAATCGAACGGCTTGCGGGTGGGGCTCTTCTCGTTGTGGCAGAGCGTCGCGCAGGTCTTCCCGTCCGGCCTGACCAGCCCCGTGGCGATCAGGTCCGCCCGCTTGTAGGAGCGGTTGGCCAGCGTCATCTTCCCTTCCTTCAGATACTCCGAGGCGGCGCCGTGGCAGGCCTCGCACCCGACACCGCCCAGGTCCGGCGTCTCGGCGGCGCTCGTGAAGCCGCCCGGCTTCCCGTAGCCGGTGGCGTGGCAGGCGAGGCAGCCGGGGTCGGCCGTGTAGTCCTTTGCGGGATCGAGGCCCGCCTTGGTCTTCGCCTCGGTCGCCGCGCCCGGCTTCAGGAGGTCGAGGGTCCTGGCCATGCGGGTCGCGGACCAGCTCTTGTGCTCGGCGAAGTGGCACGCCTGGCACTTCTTCGACCCCACGAAGCTCGCCTCGGCGGCGGTCGCGAGGCCGGCGGCGGGCGGGGCGATCGTCAGGGAAACGAACGCAAGCAGGACACCCCTCAGACGTCGCATCGTTCCTCCTGCGCCGCCGATCGCCGCGCGCGCAGGCGCCTTACGATCGCATAGACGAGCGGGCCGCTCAGGATGGCCGGCCCGCCGTAATAGATGTACTCGGCGCCGCTGCCGAACATTGCCATGACGATCAGCAGGATCGGCGGCAGGATGACCCACCAGATCCCCCGCCGGCCCGCCGGGATGACGAAGCGCCCGGTCGATCGTGCCTGCGCCTCCTGCCCCGCCGCCGGCGCCATCCCCGGCGGCCCCGCCGGATCCAGCTCCGGCCGGCGGCGCAGGGCCCAGAGGGCGAGGTAGATCAGGATGTAGAGGCCGGAGAAGCACCACATCTCCAGGACCACCAGGTTCTCGATCGTGCAGAAGGTCAGGGCGGCATAGATGCAGGCGCCGGCCACGAGGGCGACCCAGGGGGTGCCGTGCACCGCGTGGGTGCGGGCCAGCGGCCGGGGCAGGAAGCCGTCCTGCGCCATGGTGAACGGGATGCGCGAGTAGGCCAGCGTGTAGCCGTTGAACAGCGCCAGCATGCTGATGATGCCGGCCGCGGCGATCCAGGTCTCGAGGCCGGGGCCGCCGACCGCCTTCGCCACGTCGGCGAACGACCCGGCCGCGAAGGCGCTCCAGTCGGGGGCGAGGGCGAGCCCCGCCAGGACCGGCAGGAGGTAGGTCGGGACCGTGACCACGATGGCGATCAGCACGGCGCGCAGGTAGTTGCGCCGCGGGTCCTCCAGCTCCTCCGCCGCGGTCGACAGCGACTCGTACCCCGAGTAGCTCCACATGCCGATGAGCGTGCCGACGCCCAGCGCCTCGAGCCATCCCTTGTCGGGCGGCTTCATCGGCACGAGCGGATCGTGGGTCCCGTGCAGGAGGGCCAGGCCGCACAGCAGCGCGAAGGGGCTGACGATGAAGATGGCGAAGACCACGGAGGACCAGCCGACGATCTGGATGCCGCGCAGGTTCGCCCAGGTGCAGGCGACGATCACCACCAGGCAGACGGCCTGGCGCGCCGGCATCGCCCAGGCCGCCGGCAGCCAGGCGTTCACGAACGGCATGCTGTACTGCGCCACGAGCGAGGCGTACAGCGCGCCGTCGAACAGCCCGCCCATCCAGGCCCACCAGCCGGCCTGGAAGCCCCAGAAGTCGCCGAACACGTGGCGGATCCAGCGGTAGTACCCGCCCTCGACCGGGAAGCGGCTGCCCATCTCGCCGGCCGCCAGGCCGAGCGGCAGCCCGTAGAAGATCGGCAGCAGGAGAATGAGCAGGATCGACAGGCCGGGCCCCGAGGCCGGGACGATCTCCTCGATCCCGAACGGCCCGCTGGCAGACAGGCAGTAGACCAGGGCGATGAGCGGCAGCAGTCGGAGTCCACGCCGGCCTGGTGGTGGCGGGTCGACGGTGGCCATCGGGGCGGTAGCGCCTCAGGCGGCCGATTCGGCGCAGGCCTTGTCGGCGGCGTCCAGGATCCGTCGCAGCTCGCGGTCGGTCTCGGGCGGCAGCGGGTCGGGGTCCGGCAGCGCCAGCAGGCGCTCCACCTCGGCCCGCGCCTCGCCGATCTCGTCGTGCCCGTCCGCGAAGTACTTGTCGTAGGTGTTGCGGTAGCTGAACTTCGGGAAGAAGACCTCGCCGGTCTTGAGGCCGTTGAGGGTCTCCTTGAAGCCGAGGAAGTGCTGCCCCGGGCCCGCCTTGGCGATCAGGTGCGCCATGAGCGATTCGGCGGTGACCGTCACGCCCTGGCGAATGCGCTTCACCATGCGCGCGATCTCGGACTCGATGATCATCTGGGTCAGCGACAGGGTGTTGTTGTCGTCGAGCACCCCGATGCCGACCAGGAGATCGGCCCCGGAGAGCGCGGCGGCCAGCCCCGTCTGCATCGACTCGTAGGCCGCCTGGATGCCGGGGATCTTGGCGTCGGAGTTCAGCCCGACGCCGAGGGCAGGGACCTTGTAGAACTTCGCCATCTGCCCCAGGACCAGGTTGAAGAGCGGGATCTCCGGCCCGGCGCACACCGCCATCCCCGACTTCATGTCGAGCACCTCGGGCCCCAGCGGGTAGATCAGCGGGCAGCCGGGGGCCGCGGTCTGGAACAGCACCAGGCCGGAGAGGAACTCCACCAGGCTCATCAGGCAGGTGCCGGGGACGGTGACGGGCGCCGTGGCGCCGGTGAGCGGCATCGGCCAGATGACGATCGGGATCCCGGCCCGCGCCAGGTCGATGCACAGCTCGGCCATCTTCGGCTCGTGCTGCAGCGGCGAGACCGTGCAGGAGACCACCGAGTAGAGCGGACGCCGGCGCAGCTCCTCCTTGCTGCCGGCCAGCACCTCGAGCATCTCCAGGGCGAACGGCACATGCTCCGGGAGCTGGACCTCGTGCTGGATGTGCTTCGAGGACATGGCGTAGGCGTGGTACATCTCGTGCAGCACGCGGCTCGGGCCCGGCACGTCGAACGGCACCACCATCGGCCAGATGTAGTCCACCACGTCGATGTAGTGGCCGACCTTGGTCGAGTCGCGCAGGTCCTGCACCTGCCCCTGGCGGCGCTCGCCGGTGCGGTGGTCCTGGGTGAAGGTCCCCTGGCCGTTGGTGGTGACGCGCAACCGGGTGCCGTCGAGCACCATGTCGTGCTTGGGGTTTCGTCCCGCCAGGGTGATCACGCGCGGCGTCGTGGCGAGGCAGCGCTCGACGATCTCCGGCTTGAGCCAGGCGATCCCCGAGTCGTAGTCGACCCTCTGGCCGTGCTCTTCGAGCAGCCGAAGGGCGCGGTGGCTCTCGTACTTGATGCCGACCTTCTCCAGGATGTCCAGGGCGTGGGTGTGGAGGGTCCGGACCTCCTCGTCGCTCAGGATGCGGACCTCCGGGACCATGGACGCCTCCCCTCTCCCCGTCGCGTGTCTTGTTGGAGCAGCATAAGGATTATCGCCGCCGCGGGGCCCCGGGGCAAGACATTTCGGCTCCAGGCGATCGCCCGCCATGCTCTTACGGCTTAGGATCGCCGCGATCCGCCCTCCCGTGAAGCCGTAACAGCATCGCCGGAAATGAGCCGGGGGATCCGGCGGCGCGCGTTGTGCTAGATTGACGAATCAGCATTACGGCCTGGTTTCCGTCCGTGAAACGCCGGCCCCGGCCGGCCGCATCGCGCGGTTCCCTGCCCGGAGCGCGCGGCACGAGGAGGAGGTGAGCATGGCTTCGACCGCGCGCTATGATGCCATCATCGTCGGGGGCGGGCACAACGGCCTGGTCGCCGCGGGCTACCTGGCCAAGGAGCGGCTGAAGGTCCTCGTGCTCGAGCGCCGCCCCATCGTCGGCGGCGCCTGCGTCACCGAAGAGCTCATACCCGGATACCGCGTCACCCGCACCTCCTACGTCGCCAGCCTCCTCCTGCCCGAGATCATCCGCGACTTCCGCCTGAAGGATTATGGGTTCCAGGTCCTGCTGCCCGAGCCGCACTCGTTCTACCCGCACCCCTCGGGAACGTACATGCTCTGGTCGGCCGACGACGCCAGGACCTGCCGCGAGATCGCCAAGTACTCCGAGAAGGACGCCCTTGCCTTCCCGAAGTTCCAGGCCGACCTGGCGGAGCTGCAGCCGTTCGTGGACGAGCTCCTGCGCACCACCCCGCCGATGTTCCCGCCGCACGGCATCAAGGAGATGTTCGAGTTCGCGCAGTTCGGCCGCCGGATGCTCAAGCTCGGCGACCGGAAGCTCAAGCACTTCATGGAGCTGATGACCGCCTCCTGCTACGACTACCTGAGCAAGCGCTTCGAGTCGGACGAGGTCATGGCGGCGCTGGCGCTCAACGGTCTGATCGGCACCTGCGTCGGGCCGATGTCCCCGGGGTCGGCGGCGGTCATGCTCCATCATTCGATCGGCGGCACCATCGAGGGCCAGCCGGGTGCCTGGGGGTACGTGCGCGGCGGCATGGGCGGGCTCGCCGACGCCTTCCTGAAGTCGGTGAAGGACCTGGGGGTCGAGGTGAAGACCGAGGCCGAGGTGGCCCGCTTCATCGTCGAGGGCGGCGTCTGCCGCGGCGTGGCGCTGGGCAACGGCGACGAGCACCGCGCCCGTCTGGTGGCGAGCAACCTCGACCCGCGCCGCACCTTCCTGCGCCTGTGCGACAAGGGCACGCTGCCGGAGGAGTTCACCCAGGCCATCCGCGACTTCCGCGTGCAGGGATCGTCGATCAAGGTCAACTGCGCCCTCTCCGAGCTGCCCGACTGGAAGGCGATCCCGGGGAAGGACCCGAGCGCTCCGCACCAGCAGGCGATGTTCGAGCTGGCGCCGAGCATCGAGTACCTGGAACGGGCCTACGACGACCTCAAGTATGGCCGGCCGTCGAAGCGCCCGATGATCGACGGCAACTGCGCCTCGACCATGGACGACACCCTCTGCCCGAAAGGGCACCATGTCATGTCCCTCTTCGTGCAGTACGGGCCGTACAGGCTCAAGGAGGGGACCTGGCCGGAGATCAGAGAGAAGGTGGGCGACGACATCATCGACACCCTCGCGGAGTACGCCCCGAACATCAAGAAGGCGATCATCGGCCGCGAGGTGCTGAGCCCGTGGGACCTCGAGCAGACGTTCGGGCTGACCGAGGGGAACATCTTCCACGGGGAAATGACGCCCGACCAGCTCTTCTTCCTGCGCCCCGCCATGCGCTGGGCCCAGTACCGCACGCCGATCCGCGGCCTCTACCTGTGCGGCTCCGGCGCGCACCCGGGCGGCGGCGTCATGGGCGCCCCGGGCCGCAACGCGGCGCGTGAGATCCTCAAGGACTTGAGGAAATAGCGTCGCGGCGAGGCCGATGCCGGGTGCCTCGAAGCGCGTCAGGCCCTGCCGATGTCCTTGAGGATCCGGTGGCCGGCGTTCCAGCCGACGGCGCCCCAGACCCCGCCGCCGGGGTGGGCCCCCGAGCCGCATAAATAGAGGTTGCGGACCGGCGTCCGGTAGTCGGCGTAGCCGGCGGCCGGCCTGAGGCTGAAGAGCTGATCGGGCGTCATGGCGCCGTGGTAGATGTTGCCGCCGGTCAGGCCGAAGACCTTCTCGAGGTCTTCCGGCGTGTAGACGTGACGGGCGATCACCGCCCGCGGCAGGTTCGGGGCGTAGCGGGCGATCTCGGCGACCACACGGTCGGCCGCCGTCTCCTTCATCCCCTCCCAGGTGCCCTCCTTCAAGTGGCGCGGGCCGTACTGCACGAAGCAGGTCATGATCTGCCGCCCGGCAGGGGCGCAGGAGGGATCGAGGACGGAGTGGATGCAGGCCTCGACGGTGGGGCGCTGCGAGAAGGCGCCGCGCCGGCAGTCGTCCCAGGCGTCCTCGATGAAGTCGACCGTGGGGCAGAAGTTGAGCAGGCCGCGATGCTGGGGGCCGGGGCCCTTTCCCGGCATCGCCGTGAAGTCGGGCAGCTCCGACAGCGCCAGGTGCACCTTGAGCGACGCGCCGAGGTCGTTGAAGGCGCGCATCCTCTCCACGAACGGCTCGGGAAGCGCGCCGGCCGGCAGCATCTCGAGGAAGGTGCGGCGGGGCGTGGCGTTGCTGACCACAACCTCCGCCCGGATCACCTCGCCATTGTCCAGCCGGACCCCTTCGACCTTTCCCTTGCCGTCCAGCTCGATCGCCTTCACCTTCGCGTTGACGCGCACCTCGACACCGCGCTCGCGCGCCGCCGCGGCCAGCGTGCGGGTGATCGTCCCCATCCCGCCGACCACCACGCCCCAGACGCCCGCGGAGCCGTCCACTCCGCCCAGCACGTCGTGCAGCAGCAGGAAGGCGGTCCCCGGCTGGTGCACGCCGCCGTTGGCCCCGATGACCGCCTGGGAGGAGAGGAAGGCCTTGAACTCCACCGACTCGAACCAGTGGTCGAGCACGTCGGCGATGCCGCGCGTGGCCAGCTCGACCAGGCAGGTCAGGTCGTAGGGGGCCAGCCTGCGGGCCGCCAGGCCGACCTGGAGCAGGTCCCACAGGTCTCTGGGCGCCTTCGCGTCGACCCGGGGCGGGGGCTTCAGGAGCGTCGGCTTGAGGAACGCCCCCACGCGCTCCAGCATGGCGTGGAACTTCGGGTAGGTCCCGGCGTCCTTGGTCGAGAACTTGGCGATCTCGGCGAGATCGCGATCGTCGCCGTACAGGGTCAGGGTGCGGCCGTCCGGGTACGGCACGAAGAAGGCGGGGCTCTGCTTGACGACCTTGTAGCCGTGGCGCGCCAGGTCGAAACGCTCGACGACCTGCGGCAGGAGCAGCGTGCTCACGTAGGAGGTCGAGGAGACCTGGTAGCCGGGGAAGAGCTCCTCGGAGACACAGGCGCCGCCGACGATGCCGCGCGCCTCGAGGACCGTCACGGCGTGCCCCGCCTCGCCGAGCAGGTTCGCGGCGATCAGGCCGTTGTGGCCGGCACCGATGATCACGACCCGGCGGGCCGCCGCCATCGTTCCTCCCTTTCGAACTCCGCGAGTCGCGCCCGGCACCCGGCCGGGTCGTGGCGCATCAGCCAGTCCTTGCGCCCTCAGCCGACGGCCATGAAGTGCCGCCACCCTTCCCCGGGATGCTCGCCGGGGAAGCCGAGAAGGTGCAGGCCGCGTTCGAGGCACCAGCGCGCCGCCTGCGCGATGGCCGCCCCGGCCTCGGCGCGCGGCAGCCGCGCCGCGGCGGCCAGCCTTTCCTCCGGGACCGCGCTGTCGATCCCGAGGACGAGCCGCGTGCCGTCGAGGAACTCTTCCAGGAGGATGCGCGCCCAGGGCTCGCCGTCCCGGCCGGCCCGCACCAGGTCCTCGTACTCGCGCGGCGAGAGATGATCGAGCAGATCGCCCTCCAGCGGGGGAGCCGCCATCTTACGGGCCCGGTGCTCGGGAAAGCAAGCGCCGGCGCGGCCGGCACCGAGCGTCGCGAGCGGGTGCGGGAGCCGGCGTCCGTGGGCCGCATCGGTGTTCCTTAGGGTGGGAACCGAGGCCGTAACAGCATCCGCGTCCGCAACGCATTGTCGATACAGCATGATTACAGCGATTTTAATGTCGGAAAAGGATTGACCGGAAATGGCCGCCGTGCTTAGATCACAGCATCACCGGCAGCGATCCGGAGCCCCCGAGGAGAGCCCATGATGACCCGGCCGAAGATCACGATGCTCAGCGAGAAGGAGGTCCGGCTGATCCACGAGGCCTCCGTCGAGATCCTCGCCAGGACCGGGGCGCTCTACGACAACAAGACCGCGCTGGACATCCTCGCGGCCCACGGCGAGAAGGTCGATCGCGGCACCGGCGTGGCGTGGATCCGGCCGGAGACCATCGAGAAGTGCATCAAGAGCGCGCCGCGCAAGTTCGTCCTGGCGTCGCGCGACGGCAGGAACGACGCGGTCATCGACGGCGAGCAGATGCACCACATGACCGACGGCCAGGCTTCGTTCACCCTCGACGAGAAGACGGGTGAGCGGCGCACGTCGACCCTGCACGACCTGCTGCTCAGCACCCTGCTGGCGGACGCGCTGGACCCGATCAAGGTCATGTGGTCCACCGTCTTTCCGACCGACGCCTCCACCGACTACCGGGCGCTGTTCGAGACGGCCGGTTCCTTCATGTGGTCGGCCAAGCACTTCCAGATGGTCGGCGGCGTGCAGGATCCGGACGACGTGCCGTACCTGCTGGCGATGATCGACGCCGTCTACGGCGACCGCCGCAAGCAGCGCGACCGGCCGATCTTCTCGATGGTCACCTGCCCGGTCTCGCCCCTCAAGCACGACGACGCCATGACCGAGGCCTGCATCGCGCTGGCGAAGGAGTGGGTGCCGATCGTCTTCTGGCCGATGCCGCTGCAGGGGGCGACCGCGCCCTGCACGGTGGCCGGCACGCTGCTGCAGACCAACGTGGAGTTCCTGTCGGGGCTGGTGCTCTACCAGATCGTGCAGCCGGGGCTGCCGATGATCTACCCCGCCGGCCCCGAGACGCTCGACATGAAGACCAGCCTTGCCTCGACGGCCTCGCCCGAGGGGATGCTCCTGAACCTCCCGTTCGCCCAGATGACCGAGTTCTACGGCGTTCCCTACATGGCGGGCGGCATCTGCTCCGACGCCAAGATCCCGGGCATCCAGGCCGGCTACGAGAACATGGGCACGGGCATGACCGCGGCCCTGTCGGGATGCGACCTGCTGGTCGGCATCGGCATCCTCGAGGACGGCAACACGCTGTCGTTCCCGCAGATGGTCATCGACGAGGAGATCTGCAACATCCTCACCTACGTGCGCAACGGCATGGAGGTGACGCGCGAGACCCTCATGGTCGATTCGATCCACCGCGTCGCCCACTCCCCCAACCACCACCTGGGCGAGCCGGAGACCATGGACTACATCCGCACGAAGAAGGCGTACTGGCCTCGCATCAGCTTCCGCGGCACCTACGGCGACTGGAGGCGCCGCGGCAAGGACGAGGTGCAGGTGGCGCGCGAGCGGATGAAGGAGCTGCTCGACAAGCACGAGCCTCCGGTCCTGCCGGCCGAGGTGCAGAAGGAGCTGCGCCGGCTGCTGGTGAAGCGCACCGGCTTCGCCGACAACGACCCGCGCATCGAGGGGGTCTTCCGGCACCCCTGGAAGGACCACCCGCACTGACGCCCGCCGCGCAGGCTTCGCGCGCCGTGCCCCACCCGACCGCGGCGCCGCGACGCCGGCCGCGCCAAGGCGCAGGAGGACTCCGTTCATGGACTTCGAGCTCACGCCCGAACTGAAGGCCCTGCAGGCCAGGACGCGCCGCTTCACCGAGGAGGAGCTCATCCCCCGCGAGATGGAGGTGGAGGAGCGCGAGACCCTCTCCGAGGAGACCGGCCGCCGCCTCCGCGAGCGGGCCATCGCCCTCGGGCTCTGGCCGATGAACGTGCCCAAGGCCCTGGGGGGGCTCGGATCGTCGGTGCTCGAGCAGGTCATCGCCCAGGAGCAGGCGGGGCGGGCGACCAACGACCTGTGGGGATACGTGGGCGGCCCCTACAACGCCCTGCTCCACTGCAACGCGGAGCAGCGGCGCAAGTACCTCGACCCCGCCGTGCGCGGCGAGGTCGCCACGGCGGCGGCCTATGCCATCACCGAGCCGGGCGGCGGGTCGGACACCTCCAGCCTGAAGACCAGCGCGACGAAGAAGGGCGATCGCTGGGTGATCAACGGCGAGAAGTGGTTCGTCACCGGGGGCGAGCGGGCCCTTGCCGTCATCGTCCACGCGGTCACCGGCCCCGGCGAGCAGACGCTGTTCATCGTCGACCGGGGCGCGCCCGGCATGCGCATCAAGCGGATCCCGCAGTTCATGACGCGCACCGAGGACAAGCACCCCGAGATGGTCTTCGAGGACTGCGCCGTCTCGGAGGGGCAGATGCTCGGCAGGCGCGGCGGCGCGGACGACGTGACCAAGGCCTGGTTCCGCGAGGAGCGGCTGCACATCGCCGCCCGCTGCCTGGGGGCTGCGCAGCGCCTTCTCGAGGAGGCGAAGCTCTGGTGCGCCGGGCGCGAGGCCTTCGGGCGCAAGCTCCACGAGCACCAGGCGATCGGCTTCATGCTGGCGGACTCCGCCACCGAGCTGTACGCCGCGCGCCTGATGACCTACAAGACCGCCTGGGAGGAGGACACCGGCCGCTCCGACGTGAAGGAGCTGCATGCCAAGGCCTCGATGGCCAAGCTGTACGCATCGGAGATGGCCAACCGGGTGGCCGATCGCGTGGTGCAGATCTTCGGCGGGCGCGGCTATTGCAAGGACTTCGCCGCCGAGCGCCAC
>Ga0137394_10002579_pt1 | contig 13412 bp, 11 predicted proteins | sample czobulk116metaG_FD_108278 | JGI IMG/M metagenome (GOLD analysis project Ga0137394, IMG submission 108278) | Vadose zone soil microbial communities from Angelo Coast Range Reserve, California, USA - czobulk1.16 metaG | ecosystem: Environmental > Terrestrial > Soil > Vadose zone | place: USA...
AAAGTGACTGGAGCTTAGAGATTGATTCATCGATAGCAGGAGGCTAAGGTGTGGCATGGTCACTGAGCCTATAGCACCTGATGCTTGTCCGAAGATTTCAGCACGGGCCCGCGTGCAGACGGACAAGGTTACGGGTAAACCGGTGTTGCTTTATCCGGAAGGGGTGCTGGTCCTTAATCCGACCGGCCACGCAATCGTTTCCTTATGCACGGGAGAATCTACATTGGCTGAAATTGTCCGCAAACTGGGGGAACGCTACAAGACATCCGAGCAAACGATCCTGCCGGAAGTGACCGAGTATTTGAATCGTTTGCGCGCCCGAAACCTGCTCGAGGTTTCTGCCAGGATTGAAAGCAAGCCGTGAACCGTTCCGCTCCCAGGCCTTACAGTTTATTGGCCGAGGTCACCCATCGTTGCCCGCTGCATTGCCCCTATTGCTCGAATCCAACAGAACTCATTTCGCGCCGGAATGAACTGGGAACGGAGGAATGGAAACGAGTCCTCATTGAAGCGGCTGAAATGGGGGTATTGCACGTGGGTTTTTCCGGAGGCGAACCGCTGCAACGAACCGACCTGGAGGAACTGGTGGCCGCGGCGCGCACCGCGGGGCTGTACACAAATCTCATCACGAGTTCCCTCGGCTTGAGTAAGAGCCGGGCTGAAGCTTTGAAAAAAGCGGGGCTCGACAGCGTCCAAATCAGTTTTCAGTCCGACCAGGAAGCCGTTGGGGACGTCATTGCGGGAGTTTCAGCCCATGGGAGAAAACTGGAAGCCGCGCGGATAGTTCGTGAGACGGGCTTGCCGTTGACTATGAATGTGGTTTTGCATCGGGAAAATATCGAGCGCCTGGAGCAGCTCATTTTGCTGGCACAAGAACTGGGTGCTGAGAGATTGGAACTCGCCAACACGCAGTATTACGGTTGGGCTTTTAGGAATCGGGCGGCGCTACTGCCCTCGCGAGAGCAAGTGGAAAGTGCGACGAAAATCGCGAGTGCTGCCAGAAAGAATTTGTTCGGCAAGTTGGAGATCCTTTTCGTCATTCCTGATTATTACAGTGACCGGCCAAAACCTTGCATGCATGGATGGGGAAATCGGCATTTGACGGTAAACCCGTCCGGAGACGTCCTGCCCTGCCCTACTGCCGGCGAAATCAAAGGCTTGCGTTTCGAGAACGTCCGCCGACAGCCTCTGGCCTGGATCTGGGCGGAGTCGGACGCATTCAACCGATTTCGCGGGACGGAATGGATGCCGGACCCGTGCCGTAGTTGTGAATTTCGAGAAGTGGATTTCGGCGGATGCCGATGTCAGGCTGCGCTATTGACTGGAGACGCGTCGGTGACGGACCCTGCGTGTTCGCTTTCTCCTTACCGCGAAAAGCTGGCTGCTTTTATCGAATCGATTGAACAGAGAAGAGAAGGCTCATCGGTTTTGGAGGAAGTTTCGACAACGCTGCTTTACCGTCAGAATCCGGCCAAATAAAAAACAGGCCGCACTGTGGCTTTGCCTCGGTGCGGCCTGTCTGTTCTTTAGATCGATGTCTTACGCCAGCGTCTCGGCGTAGGCGGTGCATTCCATGCAGGCGGAAACTTCTTCGAAATCGGGTGTGGCCCAAACAGGTGCGGATTGCGTTGTCATAGGTTAATTTGTCTCTCAAAAGGGGTAGTCTGTCAAGTCAACTCTGTGAAGTGCTGACGATTCGGGGATCATCTACCAGATCGATTGCGAGGACGAGGACGAGGCGGAACTAAGGGAATGGCGCTTCCTAGCGGAGCTTGCCCTAAGCTTTCACTCGCAAAGATACGCCTTTTCCCATTGACGCGTAGGGCCATTAGGGCCAGTAATGAAACACACGTTCGCGCTTTCGATATATGCAACCACGCCAACACCAAAGTCCCAAAATGGAACTAAGCTTGGCCTTGGGCTTCGATCCGTTCAAGGCTGAATCAGTTTACGGACAGGGCGCAGCCAATAAGATTTCGCACCAGTTCTTTCGGTTGTGCCTGTGACGCGTTTGCCTTGAATGAAAACATCCGCGATCCAGGCTCTCCGGAAACGACTGGCTGCGGGTCAACCCACGTACGGCATGTGGATCTCGCTGGAATCGGCTACGCTGTCTGAGATGGCAGTTGGACTGGGTTTGGATTGGATTGTCATCGATGCCGAACATGGTCATCTAGATTGGAAAGAGATCCTCGAACATATTCGGGCGACGGTGCGGAGCGAGACTGTTGCCCTGGTGCGCATTGCTGAGTCGAATTCAGGATTGATCAAACGGGCGCTGGATATTGGAGCTGATGGGATTGTGGTGCCCTGGATCGAGACCCCGGCACAACTGAAGCAAGCGGTGGCATTCGCTACCTATCCACCCGAAGGCGTGCGGGGGATTGGCGCGGAGCGAGCGACAGCCTGGGGCGAATGCTTTTCGCAGCATACCAGGGAAGCGAACGAGCATGTGCTAGTTGTGCCGATCATTGAAAGTGTGGCGGCAGGCAGGAACATTCAGCAGCTTTGCACAGTGCCAGGTGTGGACATTCTTTTCCTGGGACCCGCCGATTATTCTTCGAGTGCGGGTTACAAAGGGCAATGGGAAGGTCCGGGTATGTCGGGCGAATTGCTGGCAATCAAGAACACGATTTGTGCGCGCGGGAAGTACTGCGGCATTGTGACCTCGAGTGTCGAGAACCTGGTCGAACGCCGCGACCAGGGTTTTCGTATGCTGGGGATCGGGTTTGATACGGGTTTACTTTTGCGCAGTCTGCACGACGCGCTTCGAATGGTTGGAAGGGATCGTTCTATTCAGGCATCACTAGCGGTTGAGGCGGTTGAGGAAGGCTTAACTCCCCTGCCCCGCGAGCCTGCGGCGAAATTGGATGGAGAGAATAAGTTTGTCGTGAAGTTCACGGCCGACTTTTATGATAACGCAGGCGCGACGAAGTACCGTGACATAGGCTTATCAACCTTCACGGATCAACCGCAGATCGAACACGGGGTGTTCAAGGAACATCGGCAGGAAATTGGCTCAGACCAGATTGAGGACGCGCAGGGAGTGATCGTCCTGACGCCGACGGTCAAGTCGGCCAGTGTGAGGGGCGCCCGGAACCTGCTGGTGGTGGCACGGTTCGGAGTGGGGTACGACGCGGTGGATGTGAAGGCCTGCACTGAAGCAGATGTGTTGGTGACAATCACTCGCGGCGCGGTGGACCGTTCAGTGGCGGAAGCGACGGTCGGCTGGATGATTGCTTTGAGCCATAATGCTCGAATCAAAGATAGTCTTGTGCGCGCGGGTCAATGGGACAGGCGATCGGGATATATGGGTTGTGAGCTGCGGGATCGCACGCTCGGGGTGATTGGGTTGGGCGGAATTGGACGCAAGACGATCGAGTTGCTTCGGGACTTTGGGATGAACCAGCCGCTGGCGTTCGATCCGTTGCTCACGGAAGAGACGCCGCTTAAGTATGGCGCACGGCTCGTTTCTCTGCAAACGCTGCTGCAGCAGAGCGACTTTGTTTCAATTCACTGTCCGCTGAACGAACAAACGCGGGGTCTAATCGGAGCTGCCGAACTGGCGCTCATGAAACCGGGCGCGTACCTGCTGAACACGGCACGAGGAGGCATCGTGTGTGAAGATGCACTCTACGATGCCCTGAAGGGCCTGCGAATCGCTGGCGCGGCGCTCGATTGTTTCGAGCAGGAACCAGTGACATCAGCGCCTCGCCTGGCGGAGTTTGATAATATTTTACTGGCGCCGCATTGCATCGCTTGGACGGACGAATTATTCCGCGACATAGGTAGAGCGGCATGCCAGGTGATGGTGGACCTTTCCCTCGGCAAACGGCCGGAAGGCGTGATAAACCCGGAGGTGTTCGATCAGCCGGGATTCAAAGTAAAATGGGAGCGTTGCTTGCAAACGGCGAGGCAATGAGCGAAACCAACATACGGAGTGCCAAACCACAGCGACGCAAATCGCTGCCTGAGGTCAAGGATCAATGGATCATTCGATTTCTGGAGCATTTGGCCACGGATCGTGGAGTCTCGATTTACACCCAGCGAAACTACCGACAGGCGCTGGTGGAGTTTATCGAGTGGCACGAGCAGGAGCGCAAGCAATCGCCGGCGTGGGAGGAGCTGCAACGGGACGATTTTCGAGGCTACGTTCGTTTTCTCGGCCGGCACAATCTAGGGCGAGCAGCGATTCAGTTGCGGTTTTCCGCGATGCGAACATTTTACAAATTCCTGGTTCGAAATGGGGCCTTGGCCAGTTCGCCAATCAAGAACATTGCGCTACCCAAACCAGCGAAACGGTTGCCGAAATTTTTGACGGCGCAGCAGATGATTGATTTGTTGGACGCGCCATTGAAGCTCTTGCCGAGAGGAGAAGCACAAAGTGGCGGGGATAGGAATGCGGTTATGAAGTGCCGTCGAGACATCGCAATCCTGGAGACGATCTATTCCTGCGGTCTGCGAATGAGTGAACTCTGCGGGTTACTAGCGGGGGACATCGATTGGAATGAGCGCCTGGTGCGAGTGCGTGGCAAAGGAAAGAAGGAACGCCTGGTGCCAATCGGCGAAACGGCGTTGGGCGCGATAAAAAATTACTGGGATCTTCTTCCGCAAACTCCGGCCAGCGCGGCACCAGTGTTTTTGTCGAAGCCGCAAAAACGCGAGGCCATTGGCGCAAGACAGTTGCAACTGCGCTTGAAAAAATATCTGGCTGTTGCGGGTCTTGACCCAGCCTTAACGCCGCACAAATTGCGGCACAGTTACGCGACGCATATGCTGGATGCAGGCGCCGATTTGCGCACCGTGCAGGAACTGCTGGGGCATGCGCATCTGGTCACGACGCAGGCGTACACGCATTTGACGACGGAGCGACTTAAAAAGGCGTACGACAAAGCGCATCCGCGTGCGTAATCTGTGGAACCGTTTTGTTAAAGCCGTGGACTGCGGGGGCAAAGCGAAGCGACGACCCCGCTATGGCTTTGAGCAATGGACGGTTGATTTCTTTTCGTTGCTTAGCCAAAGCGCGAGGGCTCCGACACCCGACGTGTCGCGGTGGGAGTGTCAAGATACGGCCGATTAAAACCGCATCGTCCGAGAGGGCTTGCATTTCAGTGAGCGGGTATGGCACAGTCTGCGGACGCCTTAATTCGCGAGGCCGGCTGGGTAGCTCAGTTGGTAGAGCAGAGGACTGAAAATCCTTGTGTCGCCGGTTCAATTCCGGCCCCAGCCACCACTTCTATACTGTAAAATCAGTGCTTCCAACAGCTTCCCCAAAACTGCGTCCAAGGTGAGACTTTCCCGTGGACTCATTTCCGCCTTTCCTTATTCCTTACCCTTCCTGTCGTCTCTCAGCCCTTATTGGCATAACGGGGATCTACGACCGCCTGTTGGAGCGCGACCAGAGATTCCTTCAATAAATAGTCCCGATTCCAGGCGTCCCGCAGGGCGTCCGCAAACTTTTGAGCGCGCTTCTGGTCAGGTGTTTCTCGCTCGATGGCGTAAGACGATTTGGTTTCCTTCGTGTACAGGAATTGCAAAGCCCGCGCGTAAAGCTCCGGCGGAATGGCTTCGATCACTTTTCGGCACCGTTGTTCGAGCGGCGCGGCCTCCGCGGTTCGCAGAGCCTTGGTCCGGCGCACCATTGGGCTGAAAGCTAAAGTTCCCAGCAGGTTCACTTCGACCCGTTGTCGTTGGCTGCGACTCACCGCCCCGGTGTAATAATCATTCGAGTCGAGCAGTTCCACATAATTGCCCTGAGTGACGTCTCCAACATCGAGTTTCCTTCCAGTGAATTCCTCGTACAGATACCAGATGCGTCGGCCGTACGCGCTGGTAGGCTTGGATCGCACGTAGTTCGTCACCTCCTCCGGCGAGAGATGCGGAAGCAAAGCTCGCAGAAGTTGCAAATGCAGCCCCTCCCGCTTCAGGGCAAACTCAAGGTGATCAAAGTCACTATCTCCAGGCCAGTAAGTTTTAGGGTATATTTCCTCTCGGTGCGTCGGCGTTGAATGCGTTTCCCGTGGCCCCTGTCGCACAAAAGATTCGACATGGTGGGGCAAGCAGCTGAGATTATACCGCTGCTGCAACAGGAGATATCCTGCCGGGCGCCGAAGGTCTTCTTCCGGAGAGTCAGGTGGCATTTGTCAAATTTTAAAATTATTACCCGCCCACAAAATTGATCACTTTTAGGGGGTTTTCGAGAAAAATCATTACAAACGCCAAATATTGACCGTTCCAGAGTGCTTGGCCCCGAATTTGCTAGGGCCGCCAACGGTAGCCAGCTTCACTTCTCCCGCAGCACCGTCGCCTTCGCTCCCGCCTCCGCCGCAGCATCACGATCAATCTCCCATAGCGCGTTCGTCGCATTCATCCGGATGGACTCCTCGGGATCGTGCAACATCGCGATAATGTCTGGCACCGCACGCTTTCGCGCCTCAGGAAAAGCCGTCAGAGGACTCTCAGTCAGGTAAAGCAGCGCCTCGCACCTCACCGCCAGCGAAATCGTTGGTAAGGCCGCTTACGACCACTGGGACGGCATTCGAGCCCATGCCACAACAGGAAATCAAAGCGAACACCGCAATGCGCTCATCGTCTCCATTGATCAATTCCGCTAACTTTGGGAGCGCGGGGCGCCCCAGGTCACCCAACAAATAGAATCCGCCAACCGACTCCAGACTCGTGTCGTAATCATAAAGACCGTATTTGCCATCCACATACATCAATCTTGCCAGCAGAGCAGGGAGGGCATTCGTTCCCATGGCCTGTACAGCGTGCTTCGTCTCGGGCGAAAACTCCTCCTGACCCGGCTTCCGTTTCAACCACTCGCCCAAAGCTTTCGTGCCGTAGGTTGGCTCGCCCTGACGAAATCTCAAAAGACTTTTTGGAGATATAAAGGCCGAAAATTTGGGGTCCCTGTATGGTTCAGCGTTCGGGTTGACGGCAACGGAGAAGGAGCGAATCGCATTGGGGCCGCTCAAAGAGATTCGTTTCGGCAAGCGTGACGAAGGTAATCTTATGGTATTGAGAGAAACTGGGGTTTTGTTTTGATTTCCTAAAGGGATCTTAACGAACTCCTGCCTTTCTGAACGCACGCCCGCACCTTCGCCATCGCCTTCCGTTCGATGACCGCGACCGCTCCGGGCGAGCAATCGCAAAACGCGGCGATGTCCGCGCAGGCTGGCCCGGTTGCGCAAGACAAGAGAGAATCGCCAAACCCAGGTCGATGAGCTCTGACTTCGACAATTCCGTTTCAGTTTGAGAGTCCATAAAAAGAAAAGAGCGGACCGCATCGACACAGATACGGTCCGCTTTGGTGCTGTTGGTTCCAAGAGATGTTTCAGTTCGCGGTAGTAGACCGAGCGGTCCGATTCGCCTTGAACTTCTTGCCGAGAACGCTAAGGTAAATTCATGGCTTTAACGCTCGATCAACTTGTTGAAGAGGCTCGTCACTTGCCAGCCGAGCAGGTGGCTGAACTGGTTGATCGACTTTCCCAGGAGCTTCATCTTGGCGCCGACATCGAGGAAAGCTGGAAAACAGAGGTTCGACAGCGCCTCGCCGACATCGAGACTGGCAGGGTGCAATCCATTTCAGGGCCAGAGGTTTCTGCCAAAGTCCGCAAAATCGTGGGACGGTGAAGGCCTACCGGTTTCATCCCGGTGCCGCAGAGGAATACACTGCTGCGGGTCAATACAAGTGCGGAACGCACTCTAGCGACCCGCGAATGATGAATTCGCTTATTCGTATGATCGCAAAATCACTCACGTTACCTTTCTCGATGCTGGCGGGTTTGCTCCTATGCGATGCCGCTTACGGCGCAGTGGGGTTCACCATCAGCCCCGCCGCGGTCACCAATGACTTCCGTGGAACCATCAGCCTCACGGTCACCGGTCTGGTGGCGGGCGGGTCGGTCGTTATCGAGCAGTACGCGGACCTCAACGGAAACGGGGTGATTGATTCAGGTGAATTCCTGGTCCTGCATCTCACGGTGACCGACGGCCAGGTGCCGCTGGTGGCCGGCATCCGCAATCCAAACGTGGTCGGCGACGAGGATGGCCTGAGCAACGGTCAAATTCAGGCAAGATTCTATTTCCCGTGGGTGGGGTTTGTTTGGTCCGCCGCGGTCAAATCCGTTTTTAAGGTCTCTGACCCTCTGGGTGTGTTCCCGGCTGTCACTCGGCCTTTCAGCGTGGCGCAAAAGATCTATCCTCAGCTCGTTACCGGGCGGATCACGGATGCGGGCAGCGGGTTTCCGCTGACGAACGCGATCGTTTTCCTCTCCTTGCAGCAAGGCTCGGGCGGCCCCATCTCCAGCACTGATACCAATGGCAACTACAAGCTCTACTACCTGCCGAGCACAGCGACCGTCGGCGTGTTAAAACCAGGTTACGTGACTGACCAGAACAAACTGGTGGTCATGAATTGCAACCAGACTGTGACGAATGAGCTGGCGCTGACAAACACTCCCTTCACGATTTCGGGCAAGCTGACGGATACAAACGGAGGCGGCATCGCGGGCATCCTGGTCGGAGCAAACTCAACCACCAACGGATTCAGCGCGAACGGTTTCACCGACACAAACGGCAATTACAGCCTCTCGGTTTACACCAACAACCAATGGAGAGTGAGGCCGGATCAACGGGGACTGTCGCAGGTCGGCTTCGTGGGGCTGGCAAACCGGACGAATGTTACGGTCGCGAACCTGAGCATTTCCAACGTGGATTTTCAATTGTTGCGGGCGAGTGCTTTGATCTACGGCACCTTGAAAGACGACCACGGCAATCCGCTCATCGGCCAGACGCTTGGGGCAGTCGATGCCGGGTCGCCTCCGCGTCAAGGCGACGGGCGGAGTTTCGTCACCAACGGGAGTTATGCGCTCGGCGTGATCGGGGGAACCGACGGCATTGGCGGAGATGGGGCAACTCTGGCGCTCCTGGGGCTGACGCTGCAAAACACCAACGTGGCCATTACTGACGGCCACGCGACAAATGTCGACCTGGTCGCGGTTCGAATCAACTTCCCCAGTCTGAGCAATCCGTCCCGCTTGTCCGCAACTGCGGCCCAGTTTCTTTTCACCGGCCTGCCCGCAGTCAGTTACAACATTCAAGCCTCCAGCAACCTAAGTTCCACCAATTGGCTTACGCTCCTGAACACCAACGGAAGTTGCAACGCCGTCACCATTGTTGATTCCAACGCGACAAGCACCGCGCGTTTTTATCGGGCTGTCGTCGTGCCGTAACTCCACTCCATCTCGTCTTCATCCGTAACAATGCAGAAGAGAACAGGAGGAAACGGAGGAAACAGAGAGTTTCCAGGGGGCCGTGGCTACCTGAGCCGGCTAATAGTGTGTGGGAACTCTGCATTTCAGGCCCGCTTGCTGGCACCTAATGGGGGCACAACCACAGACGAAAACTAAAAATCAATTGCATGCCTGCTTGCCATCGCCCGATAAAGGATTAGGCTTGAAGTGTAAGAGCCTAAAGGAAAAGTGTTCGTGTTTTCGTTTGGTTCCGTTGGGCAGGTGAATCGCATTGGCCCAACTAAAAGGTCCTGGTGCTGAATGGCCACTTCTGTATGAAGAGAAGAAAGAAAGACTCCGCGAGGCAAGAGCGAGTTTCTACAAGTCCCGCAGCGCAGAAACTTAGGCACCCCCCCGCCAGGAAACTTCCCGCGACAGAACTCCGTCGCAAAGAATTTTCAGCCCGGAAAAGCCCTCGGAGTTCGGGCGATGGCGAGAAGGCGAAAACCGCGAGGAGCGAAGGTGCAACTCCGCCAGACGTCCTGCATCCCGAACACAAAACCTTGCCGGATCAGTTACCCGCGGCAGGTGAAGCCGGGGCCGCCGAAAGTGCCAAGGAGGCTACCTTCCCGATCATCGGCATTGGCGCCTCGGCGGGCGGGTTGGCGGCGTTCGAGGCCCTGTTCGCTCATATGCCGGCGGACAGCGAAACCGGGATTGCTTTTGTCATTGTTCAGCACCTGGACCCCGACCACAAAAGCATCCTGAGCGAATTGGTCCGCCGTTATACGAAGATGCTGGTCTACGATGTTTCCGACGGCATTAAGGTGGAGCCGAATTGCGCGTATATCATCCGCCCGAACAAAGATCTGGCCTTGCTCAACGGCAAATTACACCTGATGGAGCCGGGCGCGAGGCGCGGGCTGCGGTTGCCGATTGATTTCTTTTTCCGCTCGCTGGCGCAGGACCGGGGCGAGCATGCGATCGGCATCATTTTGTCGGGCAACGGCACGGACGGCACGCTCGGGCTGCGCGCGATCAAAGAGGCAGGCGGGCTGGCGCTGGTGCAGGAGCCTCAATCGGCCGAGTACGACGGCATGCCGCGTAGCGCCATTGCCTCGGGTTTGGCCGACTACATCCTGCCTCCTGAGGAAATGCCGGCGCAGTTAATTACCTATGTCAAGCGCACTTCGACTTTCAAGCGCAGTCCGCCGGCTACGGTAACGCCCGATATCAGCGGCTGGCTGCTGAAAATCATGGCCCTGCTCCGCGCGCATAACGGGCATGACCTATCGCATTACAAGCAAAATACGATCCGCCGCCGGGTGGAGCGCCGTATGGTGGTCAATCAAATCGAGACGCTGGAGAAGTACGTGCGACTGCTGCGCCAAAGCCCGGCTGAGTTGGACACCTTGTTCCGCGAATTGCTCATTGGTGTGACTGGGTTTTTCCGGGACCCCGGGGCGTTCGATGCCGTGCGGGATTTGGCGCTGCCAGCGCTGACGTCCGAACGTCCGCCTGGCCGGCCCATTCGGATCTGGGTGCCCGGTTGTTCCACCGGCGAGGAGGGCTACTCGCTGGCCATGCTCATACAGGAGGCAGCCGAAAAAGTCGGCCGGGAATTCGTGGTCCAGATTTTCGCCACCGACATCGACCATGAAGCCATCGAGAAAGCCCGCGCGGCGATCTATCCGGCCAGCATCGCCGCAGATGTGTCCCCCGAGCGACTTTCGCGCTTCTTTAGCCACGAGCAAAAGGATTTCTATCGGATCAAGAAAAACCTCCGGGACCAGTTGGTTTTCGCGGAACAGAATGTGATCAAGGATCCGCCCTTTTCGAAGCTGGACCTGATCAGTTGCCGCAATCTTCTCATTTACTTGGAGCCGATATTGCAGAAACGGCTGCTGCCGCTGTTTCATTACGCGCTTTCACCCGGAGGGTTCCTGTTGCTGGGAAACTCCGAATCGATCGGGGAATTCACGTCGCTGTTCACCACGGCCGAGCGCAAATGGAAGCTTTATCGGCGAAAAGACTTCACTGTGGGAGCGGTCGGGGCGTTGACGGCGCCCCGCCTCCCGATGCATGCGGAGCATTCGGCTGCAGAGGCCGGTTCCGACGAGCAGAAGGAGAGGAAACCGCCACTGCGTGAAATCACCGAGCGGATGCTGCTGCGCAATTACGCCCCGGCGTGCGTGGCCGTCAATGAACAAGGCGAGATTCTTTACGTGCATGGCCGCAGTGGCAAGTACTTGGAACTGCCAGCGGGCGATGCCAGCCTGAACCTGCTGCGCGCGGCCCGCGAGGGGCTGAAGATCGAGTTGGCCAATGGTTTGCGCAAGGTTATAGCCAAGCGTCAACCCGTGCGCTATGAGGGCCTGGACGTCCGCACCAATGGCGGTTTTGAAAGCGTGGATGTCAACCTTGAGCTGGCCGACGGACCTGCCAGCGCCTCAAACATCGTGATCGTTACATTTCGGGAATCGCCGCCGAGGGCAAAAGCTGAGGCACCCGTGGCTGCTGCCAGCGCCGCGCCGAGGACCAGCAGACCGCCGGCCGAGAAAGACCGCCATATCGCGGCCCTGGAACGCGAACTACGGGTAAAGACCGAAACCCTGCAAACCACGGTGGAGGAGCTCGAAACCTCGAATGAAGAACTGAAGTCGACCAACGAAGAGCTTCAATCCACGAATGAAGAACTTCAATCCACTAACGAGGAGTTGGAGACCTCCAAGGAAGAGCTTCAGTCGGTGAACGAAGAGCTTGGAACAGTCAATAGCGAGCTACAGCAAAAAATCGATGGGCTCTCGCGGGCCAATAATGACATGAACAACTTGCTGGCCGGCACGGGCATCGGCATGCTCTTTGTCGATCACCAGCTTCACATCCAGCGTTTCACGCCCGCGACCACGCAAATCATCAATCTTATACACACCGACATCGGCCGACCCGTCAGCGACCTGGTTTCCAATGTTGCCGGGTACGATCGGCTGGGTGAGGACGTCAAGTCCGTCCTCGACACCCTCATCCCCCGCGAGACGGAAGTCAGAACTCGCGATGGCCATTGGTACCTCATGCGCACCCTGCCCTATCGCACCGCGGATAACGTCATTGAAGGGGCGGTGATCACCTTCGTGGATATCGCCGTTCAAAAACGCGCGGAGGAACAATTCCGCAAACTTAGTGAAGAGCTCGAACAACGCGTAAACGAACGCGTGGCACAACTTGCGAGCGCCAATCAGAATCTGGCTCGGGAAATCGGAAATCGGGAGCAAGCGGAAGCGCGCCGCGTCACCGACATTTCGGCGATGACCCGGCTGCACGATCTGACTTCGCGAATAGCCAAGGAAACGGACCAGCAAAAACTGCTGCAGGCCACCCTGGACGCAGCCGTCGAGCTGACCCACACGGAGATGGGATCGCTCCACCTTTATGATCCGGCCTCCCAGAGTCTGCGGCTGGCCGCTCACCGGGGCTTTGATCTTCCTGTGGTAGAGCAATTGAGCACTATCAACTCGCACGCTGTGGCCGGGTGGGGCGAAGCGCTAAATCGCGGCAAGCGAGTGCTCGTGGAAGATATCGCCCAAAGCTCCCTCCTTAACGGTTCGCCGGCCCTGGACATCTTGCGAGCCGCTGGGGTCCAGGCTTTGTTGGCCACCCCGGTTGTGGGACGGGACGGGAAGCTGCTGGCTATCATTTCGAATCATTGGACCAAACCGTTCCGCGCCGACGAAGGCACCCTGCGCCTGTTGGACCTGCTGTCCAGCCAACTTGCGGACCTCATTGAAAAACGGGGAGCTGCAAAAATCGGGAGAAAGGATAAAGATGCAAAATAATACCTTCTTCGTGTCATCCGGGGTAGGTGATGACCCCATGTCAGGACGTATTTTTTTAAGCAATGGTGATTTAGAATTGCGATGTCAGGAAAGGGCCCCTGGGGTTCGATTTCCCTGGTAAATTCAATTTTGCCGACTACGAAACAAAACGCAACATTTCCAAGCAGGATGGCAAAGCCCCGAAACCAGGTTCCAATCACAGCGAATCTGCTCCGCCTGCGAGCAGAGGAGCAGTTACGGGACGAAAACGAGACTCTGACAGGCATGACTCCCGAACAAATGCGGGCTGTCATCCACGACCTGCACGTGCACCAAATCGAGCTCGAGATGCAACATGAGCAGT
>Ga0137394_10002580_pt1 | contig 13410 bp, 13 predicted proteins | sample czobulk116metaG_FD_108278 | JGI IMG/M metagenome (GOLD analysis project Ga0137394, IMG submission 108278) | Vadose zone soil microbial communities from Angelo Coast Range Reserve, California, USA - czobulk1.16 metaG | ecosystem: Environmental > Terrestrial > Soil > Vadose zone | place: USA...
CCTGGAGTATGCAGAACGATGTCGAGTGGTACCGTAGGATCGGTCAAGTGGATCGCCCGCAGGACTTCCTCGGAGTCGTTCACATCAATGTAGCGAACCACGGGAAACCCGAGGAAACTCATCATTTCCTGGCGATGTACGAGCAAAATCACTCGAGATTTCCGGGTGCGCTCGATCTTGGCGATGAGCCGTTGGCGCGAAGCGTCCAGTAATCGCTGCTTCAGCACAGGCTGCAATGCGGATAGGAGGAAGAATGTCCAAATCAGATCACCAGGTGTCATCGATCGCTCCTCCAATAGTTCATTGGAATCCAGGCGCCCTCTACTCCGTATTCATCCCGATACGATTGCCGATAGTCACGCCCTCGCTTCACGAATAAGAAATGCAGAATGCTTCCAGTCGTGAAACCGCCGACGTGCGCCCACCAGGCGATGCCGCCAACGCTCTCAGGAGCTGCGAGTGAGATAGCGCCGCTGAAGACCTGAGTGATTGCCCAAAGACCCAGGTACAGCACCGCCGGCAGTTCGAAAAACAAGGGATAAAAGAAGACGGGGAAAACCACAATGACCCGCGAAAATGGAAATAAGAACAGGTACGCGCCCAGAACGCCCGCTATCGCACCCGAAGCACCAACGGTGGGAACCGTCGAATTTGGATTTGTAAACGAGTGCACCAATCCCGCAGCCACGCCGCACAATAGATAAAAGAACGAAAAACGCAGCGGCCCCATACGATCTTCGACGTTGTCTCCGAAGATCCATAGTGTCCACATATTCGAGATGATATGTAGCCATCCGCCATGTAGAAACATGCACGTCACAAAAGGCCAGTAGTCATCGATGGGAAGACCGGCGGCCAACGCCCATTGGGGGTGCGTGTAACGAGCCGGCACTATGCCGAACAAATAGAAAAATCGCTCGAGCGCATGCGGGGGAAGTCCCAGCTCAAAAAGAAAAACTACGCCGTTTACAAAAATAATCAGCCACGTCGCGATCGGCGGGTTCCTTCGGGGTACGGTATCTCCAATAGGAAACATGCTTTGGTTCCGGCTGTACTTCATCCTTTGCTTGCACGCAGCGAACCGGACTCCAACAGCGCTGGAAATCGGGCTGCACGACAATTTGAAGAGCTTCCTATATCGATTGGAGGTCGTATGATCTCGACTATTGTCCAAGGCTCCGGCACATTAGCGATTCGTGGAATCGTCGCGCTGCTTTTCGGAGTTGTCGCGCTAATGCTGCCCGTCACCGCGTTCTGGGCGCTCGTCATTGCATTTGGCGCGTTCGCGTTTATCGATGGTGCGTTCGCATTGCTTGCTGCTCTTACGCGTCGAAATCGTGATGGCCGCGGGTGGCTTGCAGTCGAGGGAATCGCAGGCATCACGATGGGAGTCCTTACCTTTGTCCGGCCTGTATCAACAGCCGTGGCGCTGATTGCCCTCGTGAGCGCCTGGGCGTTGATTACGGGCGCACTGAAGATCATTCTCGCGATCCGCTTACGCCGGGAGATTGAGGGTGAATGGTTGTTGGTGCTGAGCGGCGCCGCGTCAATTCTCCTCGCCGTCCTGATCATGGCCACACCGCTGACCGCAACAATCGCCCTGATCTGGGCCTTGGGAATCTATGCAATTGTCTTGGGCGAGTTGATGATTGCTCTTTCGGTGCGAGTCCGGCAATGGGAGCGCGCATTGATCGAGCCATTTGAGCGCGCCGCTTAGGCTTCGTGTGTCGATTCGGAGACGGATCTTCGACACGCGTTCACCCTCCGACATGGACTAGACAGGAACAGCAGTTGCAGCATTTTCTTTTGGAGGTTTCATTATGGCGAAAGCGGTTGGTATCGACCTTGGCACGACGAACTCCGTCGTTGCGGTCATGGAAGGTGGAAAGCCAACCGTGATTGTCAATGCGGAAGGGAGCCGCCTGACTCCGTCAGTCGTTGCGTTCACCCGGACCGGCGAACGTCTGGTGGGGCAACTGGCGAAGCGGCAAGCAGTATTAAACGCCGAAAACACCATTTATTCGGCCAAGCGATTCATTGGCCGGCGTTATCCGGAAGTACAAGAAGAACTGAAGAATGTGCCTTTCAAGGTAGTTGCCGGACCCAATGATGCCGTCCGTTTCGACATTCTGGGCAAGCTCTACGCCCCCGAAGAGATTTCCGCGCAGGTGCTTCGGAAACTTGCGGACGACGCGACTAAATATCTCGGAGAAAAAGTTACCGAGGCTGTCATCACCGTCCCGGCATATTTCAATGACGCGCAGAGGCAGGCAACCAAGGACGCGGGCAAAATTGCCGGACTGAATGTCCTGAGGATCATCAACGAACCGACCGCCGCTTCGCTCGCCTACGGTCTCGACAAGAAAAAACACGAAACGATTCTCGTCTTTGATTTGGGCGGAGGCACGTTTGACGTATCGATTCTGGATGTGGGCGATGGAGTTTTCGAAGTCAAGTCCACTTCCGGCGACACCCATCTTGGAGGAGACGACTTCGACAAACGGATTGTTGATTGGCTCGCCGCCGAATTCCAGCGGGATCACGGCATCGACCTCAGGAAGGACCGACAGGCGCTGCAACGGCTCACTGAAGCCGCCGAAAAAGCAAAGATCGAGCTGTCGGGAACAACCGAAACAACGATCAGCCTGCCATTTATTACGGCCGACGCCAATGGCCCCAAGCACCTGGAAATGCATTTGACCCGGGCGAAATTTGACGAACTGACGCACGATCTCGTTGAACGATGCACCGGACCCGTGAAGCAGGCGCTGTCGGATGCAAAGCTTGGCGAAAAGGATATCGATGAGGTCATTCTCGTCGGTGGCGCGACCCGCATGCCTTCGGTTCAAGCTCTTGTGCGCCGATTGATGGGCGGGAAAGAACCGAATCAATCTGTCAATCCCGACGAGGTGGTGGCTGTCGGCGCGGCAATTCAGGCAGGTGTGCTCGCGGGCGAGGTCAAGGATGTCGTGCTTCTGGACGTGACTCCATTGTCGCTGGGGATTGAAACTCTCGGTGGCGTGATGACGAAAATCGTCGAAAGGAACACGACGATCCCGGTCCGCCGCAGCGAGGTGTTTTCAACCGCTGAAGATAACCAGACCGCGGTCGATGTGCATGTGTTGCAAGGTGAGCGCGAACTCGCACGGGATAACCGGACGCTTGGCCACTTCAAGCTTGAAGGTATTCGATCCGCTCCGAGGGGGACACCGCAAGTCGAGGTGACCTTCGACATCGATGCCAACGGCATTCTGACAGTGACCGCTCGCGACAAAGATACAGGGAAAGAGCAGGCGATAAAGATCACGGGCTCGACTCAGCTCTCGAAAGACGAAATCGATCGTATGGTCCGCGACGCACAGGCCCATTCGGATGAGGATCGCCGGCGGCACGAAGAAATCGAGGCACGGAATAGCGCCGATTCGATGGCTTATCAGGTTGAAAGACAGTTGAGGGAACTCGGAGGCAAGGCGCCCGCAAATGAGAAGGCGCGGGCCGAACAACTAATCAATGAAGTACGTGAGCTTGTACGGTCGCAGTCTTCAGATATTCCCAAGCTGAGACAGTTGACCGGTGATCTGCAGCAGATTCTATATGGCCTTGCCTCAGCGCCTCAAGCCCAGCAGGGTGAAACGGAGCAAACAGGCAAAGGGGGCCCGGACGATGTTAGCGATGCAGATTTCAAGAAAGCCGGATAAGGAATGGACCCCACAATCGAAAATCTAGAACAGGAATTGAAAACCGAGCACGACCTCTACCTTCGGGCGCTGGCAGATTTCGATAATTATCGCCGGCGTACCGATCGGGAGCGTGCTCATTTCGGCAGGGAAGCGCTGCGGAGATTTATCCTCCCGCTTCTCGACGTCATCGACGATCTGGATCGGCTTTTGAATTTTGCCGAGACCGAACAGTCGCCCTTCCTCGATCGAATCCGCGAAGTGCACCGCAGTCTCCTGAAGCTTCTTGAGGTGGAGGGAATTCATCCCTTTCAGAGTATAGGTAAACCCTTCGATCCCGCGCTTCACGAAGCTGTCGCTACACAGCCTGCGGGTGAACACACGCAAGGCATCGTCGTGCAGGAAGTTCGCCGTGGTTACCGTTGGGATGACGAGGTACTGCGAACTGCCCGCGTTGTGGTGGCAGTCTGATGGCGGTCAAGTTCCGGGACTATTACGAGACTCTTGGGGTGTCCCGCGGCGCTTCCGACGATGAGATCCGCGCCGCATATCGAAAACTCGCTCGTAAGCATCATCCCGACGTGAATCCGGGAAATAAAGCCGCGGAAGAAAAATTCAAGGAAATCAACGAGGCGTATAGCGCTTTGTCGGATCCGGAGAAACGGAAGCGCTATGACTCCCTCGGACAAAACTGGAAGGAGGGAGCGGAATTCAGGACTCCACCCGGGTGGGAAGGGGCCCGGGGCGGCTTCAAAGATGTCGAGGGGTTCGGCGACTTCAGCGAATTCTTTGAAAACATCTTTGGCGGCAGGGGCGGTCGTGGAGCGGGCCGCAACTTTACGAGACGTGGAAATGATGTCGAGGCAGAAATCGGCATCACGTTGGAAGAAGCTCATCGTGGAACAACCCGCAAGATCTCTCTGCGAACAGTGGATGGGAAACAGAAGGTGATTTCCGTCAGCATTCCAGCGGGCGTATCGGATGGCCAACTCATCCGTGTCGCGAACGAAGGAGAGCCGGGCGCCGGTGGTGGTCCGCCCGGCGATCTTTTTCTCACCGTCAGAATCGAACCACATCCGCCCTTCAAGATCCTCGATGGTGCTGATCTCGAAATAGATCTGCCAGTTGCTCCCTGGGAAGCGGCTCTCGGTGCGACTGTCCGTACGCCGACAATTGATGGTCCGGTCGAACTGAAGATTCCGCCAAATACGCAGAGCGGCCGGCGCTTGCGTCTGCGAGGTCAGGGTCTGAATCGGAGATCCGGCGGGCGCGGCGATCAATACGTCCGGATTGAAATTGTCAATCCGCCATCACTGTCGGAAAAAGAACGTGAACTGTTTCAAAGACTCGCTTCGGAATCGAAATTCGATCCTCGGCAATTGCTGGCGGGTAGGCGATGAAATCAGCCAAATATGAACTTATTGTTATGCGTCCTCGACGCGATCTTCTTCCACTCAAAGAGGTCGCATCCCGTGCGGGTGTGCATCCCGACGTCATCTATCACTTTATCGAACTCGGCCTGATTGAGCCGGCAACGGACAGGTCAACCGCTGAAATCCTGTTGGATCCGGAAGCGATTCATCGTGTGTGTGTCATTCAACGTTTGCGGGGCGACCTTGGGGTCAACCTGGCTGGCGCCGGCGTGATTCTGGACCTGCTCGATCGTCTCAGCGCGAGTAAGCGTGGAGGAAATCGTGGATATAAATAGATTTACTGAGAAGCTTCAGGAAGCGCTCAGCGCCGCTCAGAGCAAAGCTGTGCAGTATGGCCATCAACAGGTCGACACCGAGCACCTCGTGCTATCTCTATCGGAACAGGAGAGCGGCCTTGCCGTCTCGATCTTTAACAAAGCCAATGTCGATCTCGAAACCCTACGCCACCGTATCGAGCAAGAATTGGAGAAGATGCCAAAAGTCTCTTCGCCCCAGGGGGGCGGGGAGCAAGTTTACATCACCCCTCGGCTGAACAAACTCTTAACCCAGGCAGAGGACGAAAGCAAAAAGCTTGGAGACCAGTACATCTCCATCGAACACGTTCTCCTGGCCGTCACCGATGACACAGGTGCTGCCGGACGCATTTTTAGAGAATTGGGCATGACGCGTGAGCGATTGATGCAGGTGCTTCGTGAAGTACGCGGCAGTCAACGCGTGACGTCACAGAATCCCGAGGCCACCTACGAAGCGCTCGAGCGCTACGGGCGTGATCTCACCAAACTTGCGGGGCAGGGAAAGCTGGATCCCGTCATCGGACGTGACGAAGAGATACGCCGCGTCATCCAGGTGCTTTCCCGCCGAACGAAGAACAATCCTGTCTTGATCGGCGAGCCTGGCGTCGGAAAGACTGCGATTGTCGAAGGGCTTGCACAGCGAATCGTTCGCGGTGATGTTCCTGAAACACTCAAGAACAAGCGCATCATCGCCCTCGATATGGGCGCGCTGATAGCTGGGGCGAAGTATCGCGGCGAATTCGAGGAGCGGCTGAAGGCGGTGCTGAAGGAGGTGCAAGACTCCGCGGGAACGGTGATCCTTTTCATCGATGAACTGCATACGGTTGTAGGGGCCGGCAAAGCCGAAGGCGCAATGGATGCGGGAAACCTTCTGAAACCCATGCTTGCGCGCGGCGAGCTTCACTGCATCGGCGCTACAACGCTCGACGAATATCGAAAACATATCGAAAAGGATGCGGCGCTCGAGCGGCGATTCCAGCCCATCATCGTTGACCAGCCAAGTGTAGAGGATGCGATCTCGATCCTGCGCGGGCTCAGGGAACGCTACGAGGTCCACCACGGAGTGCGAATCAAGGATTCGGCGCTGGTTTCCGCCGCTATACTTTCCGATCGCTACATCACCGATCGATTCCTTCCGGATAAGGCGATCGATCTCGTCGACGAGGCTGCCGCGCGCCTAAGAACGGAGATCGATTCGCTGCCGGCCGAATTGGACGAAATTCTTCGCCGCATCATGCAACTCGAAATCGAGCGTGCAGCGCTGAAGAAAGAGACGGACGCGGCCTCGAAAGAGCGGCTCGCAAAGCTCGAGAAGGAATTGGCTGAGTTGCGGGCCAAGGGTGACTCCCTCAAAGCTCAATGGCAGGCCGAGAAACAGGCAGTGAATCGTCTTCGCTCGCTTCGTCAGGAGATCGAACAAACGAAGATGGAGATCGATAAGGCGGAGCGCGAATATGACCTGAATCGCGCGGCGCAGTTGCGATACGGCAAACTCGCCGATCTCGAGCGCAAGCTTGCCATGGAGGAAGAGCACCTATCCAAAAAACAAGGACAGCAACGGCTTCTCAAGGAGGAAGTGGACGAAGAAGACATCGCTGGAGTTGTGAGCCGCTGGACGGGAGTGCCTGTGTCCAGGTTGCTCGAAGGAGAAATGCAAAAACTCCTGCATCTGGAAGAAGAGCTTCACCGGCGAGTCGTCGGCCAGGATGAGGCTGTGCAAGCTGTCGCCGAAGCAGTCATTCGTGCCCGCACTGGATTGAAAGATCCGAACCGGCCGGTGGGCAGTTTTATATTTCTCGGCCCTACCGGAGTCGGCAAAACGGAACTGGCGCGAGCCCTGGCCCAATTCTTGTTTGATGACGAACATGCCATGATCCGGATCGATATGTCGGAGTACCAGGAAAAACACACCGTTGCGCGCCTTATCGGGGCACCCCCGGGTTATGTCGGATACGAAGAAGGAGGCCAGTTAACGGAATCCGTACGCCGCCGTCCGTATTCCGTGATCCTGTTCGACGAGATCGAGAAAGCGCACCGCGATGTCTTCAATGTGCTCCTCCAGATTTTGGATGATGGCCGGTTGACCGATGGGCAAGGCCGCACGGTCAATTTCAAAAACACAATCGTGATCATGACCTCCAACATTGGAAGCGTCCGGATTCTTGAATATCGAGGTGCGTTTGACGGAGTCGCCTATGAGCGCATGAAGGAAGCCGTGCTGGAAGAGATGCGGAGTCATTTTCGCCCCGAGTTCCTCAATCGCGTCGACGAGATTATCGTCTTCCACGCCCTTTCAGAAGATCATTTGAAGAGAATTGTTGATATCCAGTTGGAACAGCTGCGGTCGCGTCTGGAAGGACGGCACATTCATCTCGAGTTGTCCGAGGCTGCCAAGCTCCATCTTGTGCGTACCGGATACGATCCGACCTACGGAGCGCGCCCGCGCAAGCGCGCCATCCAAAGAGCGATCGAGACCCCGCTGGGTCGGCTGATGCTGAAGGGGGAAATCAAAGACGGCCAAACGGTTGTGGTCGATTATGACGCAAACCGTGCCGCATTGACATTCGGACCTAAGCCCGTTGAGCCACCACAGCAGAGAAAGGCGGCATAGGTTATGCAACGCAATATCGAATTCAAAGATTTTGAGCCCGACCGGAGGATTAAGACACTGCTCGACCGGCTAATTTCGAAACTTGAAAGGAACGCGACTACATTCTCACCAGAGCTGGCGCATTTGCGATTGTTTGTTGATAAGAATTCCGCGCACAAGCTTTATCAAGTCTCTATGACTCTCGATCTGCCCGGGAAGGTGCTCGCGGCCAAAAACGAAGAATATGATTTGAAGGCAAGCCTAAGGGCCGCGTTCGATGAGATCGAACGACAGTTGAAGAAATATAAGGCAAGTTTGCGTAGAGAACATTGGCAGCGCCCAGCAAGAAGACAGGAAATTCGGCAGATCAAGACTCAGGCTGCATCTATTGAAGAAAATGAACGTGAAATCTTTTTTTCATTGATAACGCCGCATCTGAACAGGCTCAACCATTTTGTGCGCCATGTGATCTCTTACGCGGAAGCCATGGGTGATTTGATGCCGGGCGCACTGGCTCCACAGGATGTTGTCGATGGTGCGTTAGTCCGGGCTTATCGCGAATTTGCCAAACGCCGCACGATTCCGGATGTGAAGAGTTGGTTGATACGCCTTGCGCTCGATCAACTTGAAGCGGAAGTGACACGATTGGAAAGGGAGCACGCAGGATGGGTTTCTATTGAGGAAGACGTTCCCGAAACACCTCCTGCTCAGGAAGTATCCACTTTGGGAGACGAGATCCTGGATTTCTATCAACCGGACGAAAAACTGAAGCTCGAAGACCTTATTCCAGACTTTGATGCTCTAACGCCGGAAAACGAAGTAGAGACGAACGAGCTGCGGGGATCGGTGAGGAAGACTCTCATGGAAATGCCGAGACAGTGGCGGCGAGTCCTATTGCTCCACGATCTTGAAGGGCGATCCACGAAAGAAATTGCCAGCGAGACAGGCAAACCGGAATCGGAAATCGATCGAATCGTCCAGTTTGCACGTGAATATCTCCGTCAGAAGCTCGCCGGCGGCTTTCATTTCAAAGGAAGTCGAGAGCGTGCCGCATAGAGTAATGGTGCTCCATGCCAGAAGCGCGAGAAAGGTTAAGAACCTTCGAGCTTTCACGCGGCAACCGCAATTTCGTTTTCGACCTTGGTGACTCCGGGGGCGTCCCAGGCGACGCGTTCGGCCTCCTGACGTTCGAACCACGAGTGAACCGTACCCTTCAGGATAACTTTGCTGCCACTGGTTTCGACTTTGATCCGCTGAGCATCAAGCTCGGCGTCCCGTTTCAATGCCTCTTCAATTTTGTCTTTCACAACGGTTTTACTCGCCGACGGCTGAACCTCAATGAGATTGATGACTCCTTTTACGCCCCAAAGATAACGCACGGCGTCTTCGGCAGTTGTCCTTTGGTATCGCCAGTCGACAGCGCCTTTCAAGGTGATCCAACCCTTATCTACGACAACTTTAATTTTGTCGCGAGGAATACCACTGGTCCAGTCGAGCGCATTTGCCGCCGCCTTTGCAATATCCTCGTCGGTGCGCTCGCTCGAACTCGGTAAGCGGACTTCCAAATCGTTAGCTACTGCTTTCACGCCGGCCACTCGCAGAGCGGCGCGTTCAGCAGCCAGTTTTTCTGAATAGCTCTCCACCGGCCCGGTGAGGGTTACAACTCCGTCTTTGACTCGGACGCCGATTGCGGCGGCCGATTTGATGGCAGATTCCCAGTTGAGTTCTGATTCCACGCTTCTCTTCAACGCCAGATCGCTCATTTGCGTCTTTCTCCTTTATCTTCTTGGATTGTTTTCTGTGGAGGCCGGCAGGCGGTCTGCCGGTCTGTGCGCTAAGCCACCTTAACCTCTACTTGCTTCGGCTTCGGCTTTTCAGTTTTGGGCATGTGGACGAATAACATTCCGTCCTTGAATTCGGCCGAGATCTTTTCCTCGGCAGCATCTTCGGGGAGCATGAACGATCGCACGAATGTCCCATAACTGCGTTCCATCCTGTGGAAGCGCTTACCGCGTTCCTCTTTTTCCTTCTTTCTCTCACCTTGAATCGTGAGCATGCCTTCCTGGACCGTGACCTTGACGTCCTTTTTGTCGACTTCCGGAATCTCAACCTTGATGAGGTATTCCCTGTCATCTTCTGCAACATCTACAGTCGGTATCCAATCTGCGACGGTCATCGCTTCGCCGCCATTGCCGCGGCTATTCGAAAGCCGGTCGAAAAAGCGGCCAAACCGATCACCGATGTTTTCCAGTTCTCGCAAAGGGCTCGAACGGAACGGATCCCATCGAATCACATTGTTCATTACGCTGCTCCTATTGGGAATTTGCGGACAGGTTCTCGGTGCGCGTCCGCGTGAATCAAACAGTGCACGTTGCATAGCATCTTCGTGACCAGAGGTTCTGGAGCGTGGACAGCCAAAACGTATGGAATTTCCGGTTCGAGAGGGTTGCAGTGATCAATCTGGATGACGCGCTTGGTGGCAAATTCGCGTCGGCATATCGACTCTAGTCGCACGTTCGTCGCGAAACGGCCAGACGAACCACCAACAACCGTATCCGATCAATGTGTAACACCTTCCTACGCGCAACCGGCAAGTTGTCCGACATTGAAATTGAACGGTTTCGTTAATGCTGAAATGAGAAAGGATATTTGTCGTGACGGACCAGGAATTGAAGCGAAGTGTTGAAGAAGAGCTGAATTGGGAACGCGACATCAAATCGCCCACCAAAGTCGGTGTCGGAGTGAAGGACGGCATCGTCACCCTTAGCGGACACGTCGAAAGTTACACCGAAAAGCTCGCTGCCGAGGAAGCTGCTACACGAGTAGCCGGAGTAAAGGCCATCGTAAATGAGCTGGACGTTCGTTTGCCATTCTCCAGCGAGCGCACTGACGAAGATATTGCACGTGCCGCGGCCAATGCTCTGGACTGGACGACGGCCGTTCCGCGCGATCAAATCAAAGTAACCGTTAACGGCGGATGGATCATTTTGAGAGGTGTTGTGCCGTGGTACTTCCAAAAGCTGGCCGCGGAAGCGGCGGTCCGAGATCTGTTTGGTGTGAAAGGTGTACGCAACTTGATAGACGTTCAGCCTTCGGTCAATAGAGCCGTTGTTAAAAGCTCGATTGAGGAGGCGTTGAAACGCGACGCGGAAATCGATGCAAAGAGCATCACGGTCGAAACCAGCGGCAGCAAAGTCATCCTGAAAGGTAAGGTTCGATCATGGTTTGAGAAACAGGAAGCCGAACGCGTCGCATGGCGAGCGCCAGGCGTCGCGAAGGTTGAAAATGCAATCGACGTTGCAGCATAGGAGCATCTTATGAAAGACACACGAAAGAGTTTGTTATCTCTGCTGACTATAGTTGTCGTCAGTTGTGGATTGTCCGGATGCGGAACTAATCCTCAAGCCAGCGCGCCGCCTGCCTCTACCGAACAAACGCAAAAACAGAAGCAAAGTCAGCCTGATATTGCGAAGCAGCAGAAGGATGCAGAGCAACGGGCTCGGCCCGATATTGAGGAGCGGCGAAAGCAAACGCAGCAAGAAGCCGAGAAAAACCTGGACATGGAGGCAATCTCGGCAATCACAGAAACACAGGCGGCGGTGAAAGCCATTGCAGATAATGCGCCTAATGAGGCTCTTGCGGCGATCGAGCGGGCTAACGGCAAAATCAGTGTTCTATTGGCCCGCTACCCGGCGGCTGCGCTGATTCCTGTCTCCGCCGAGGTTGACATCATTGATTTGGCGCCGCAAAACGTCGATGCCATTAGAGCTGTAACGGATACCGTCGATAGCGCAGTAAGTCGGAAGGACTACCCCACCGCCCGTCTCTTGCTCCACGGACTGACCAGTGAACTCCGCGTCCGCACGTACAACCTGCCGCTGGCCCGCTTTCCTGGCGCCTTGCAAGAGGCGGCCCGTTTGCTCGACCAACAGAAGAATAAAGAGGCAACATCGGTACTGCTTACCGCTCTTAACACTTTGACTATGGTTGATCGCTCTGATCCGTTGCCATTGATCCTCGCTTCGAAGGCTATCGCCGACGCACAAAACCTTCGCGATAAGAACAAGGATATGGCCCTAAACCTCCTCGCCGACGCCCAGAGACAGCTTGAACGCGCAAAAGAACTTGGATATGCGGGCAAAGACCCGGAGTATACGGCTTTAAACAAATCGATTTCCGATCTGGAGAAACAAATCAAAGGAAATGGAGAAACACTGCAGGCTTTCTCGAATCTGAAGCAACGGCTCGAGGCATTCTTTAGACGGCAGTCAACAGGTACTCGAAGTTCCAAACAAGGTTAACTTCTCCGGCGGGCGTGAAAACCCCTGCTCATTCTTTCAGAAAACAATGCGCGTTCGGCTTCCGATTTCACGAAGGGACGGTTCCCCTTTTCAAGAGGACCAGAAAATTATAGGAGCCAGTTCGAGCCTGAAGACTGTGTTGGAGCAGATCGAGACCGTTGCGCCGACCGATTCCACCATCCTGCTCCTCGGCGAAACAGGAACGGGCAAAGAAGTTCTTGCTCGTGCAATCCATCAGCAAAGCCTCCGAAGGAATCATAGATTTGTGAAGGTGAATTGCGCCGCTATTCCCTCGGGCTTGCTCGAGAGTGAGCTTTTCGGACACGAAAAAGGTGCGTTCACCAGTGCTCTTACACAAAGGATCGGACGCTTTGAACTCGCGCATGATGGAACTCTCTTACTTGACGAAATTGGCGACATTCCCTTGGAGCTGCAGCCCAAGCTTCTTCGCGTGGTACAGGAAGGGGAATTTGAAAGACTTGGAAGTTGCAACACGATTTGCGTTGACGTTCGCCTGCTGGCCGCGACGCATCGCGATCTGCCGCTGTTGGTCCGGCAAGGCACTTTTCGTGCCGATCTGTATTATCGACTCAACGTTTTCCCGATATCAGTGCCGCCGCTTCGGGATCGTATAGACGATATTCCCTCGCTGGTGCGGCATTTTGTTTCGCTCTATTCGGCACGCATGACTAAAGAGATCAATATCATTCCCATGCAGGTGTTTGAAGCTCTGATGACCTACGATTGGCCGGGCAATGTGCGGGAACTTCAGAATGTCATCGAGCGCGCGGTGATCCTAACTTCAGAGGGGACTCTTCACCTTCCTGGAGATGTGTTGAAGCGAGTGGTGTTAGCGCCGGCCCGCCAAGTTCCCGAACGCGTCGATACACTGAAACAGCTTGAAAGGGATTGCATTCTCCAGGTCCTGGAGGAGACAAACTGGGTTGTCGGCGGTAGCAAAGGCGCGGCCGTAAGACTCGGAATACCTCGAACTACTCTCATCTATAAGATGCGCAAACTGAGTATCGTTCGGGGTCAACGATCGTTGCCGGCACCGCAGGCCCTCATTGCGTGAACACCTTACGTGTTTATGATTCGCTGATTGCCTCAACGGCG
>Ga0137394_10002582_pt1 | contig 13405 bp, 17 predicted proteins | sample czobulk116metaG_FD_108278 | JGI IMG/M metagenome (GOLD analysis project Ga0137394, IMG submission 108278) | Vadose zone soil microbial communities from Angelo Coast Range Reserve, California, USA - czobulk1.16 metaG | ecosystem: Environmental > Terrestrial > Soil > Vadose zone | place: USA...
TGATCATAATCCTATGCACATGTCAGCTTCGACTTAGGTGACAAGACGAACTCGAACCACCGGTCTCTTCCGTGACAATTAAATTAAATTCACGGCTGTTAATCGAAGGGTTGTCGGGAGTTCGTCCTTCGCAAAATTGCGGCTATCATGCGAGCGCAGAAGGGCTCGATTTGGTGCACTCTTGGTGCACTCTGGCGCGCAAATGGGATGATTCAGTGCAACTGACAGCGTGCTAAGTTATTCAAAAGATATGAAACGTGGTGAGTACGAACAGGGCAGGTAGATTTAGCAAACCGCTGCAAATGAGCTGACCCAAGATCACCTGACAGCACCTCAGAGCATCTCAAAGCATCTGGCAAGGCATACCAACGGCGGTTTGGAAAACCGCCTAGAGTTTAGATCACAGGCAAGCGTTCGGTTGAAAAAGTAAGAAAGAAAAATGAACTTTCGTAAGCGACTCAGAGCTACCGAGAAGTTTCGGCCACAGCCCCCTACTTATCTACGGAACATGCAAATGGGAAAAAGGGAGAAAAACTGTTTGGTAGCAGGCGCATTTTCTGAGATACACCCCGATTGGGAGTGCTGGAGCAGGACAGCTAGCCCAGGAGGATAGGGAGAAGCACACCCAGACCAAGCGCAAAGAGCCAGAGTGCGGGTGCCGGTGTCCCCACAGGACGAAGGCGGCGCAACTCCCGCGCGGAGGTTCGGGGATCAAGAAGCAGCGAACGCGTATAACGGCGATCGAACAGAAAGAAGATGAATGCAGTTACAGCGCCGTAGATCAGGTGCCCGAGAAGGGACGGAAGCAGAGTAGAGGCGGCGTCAGTACTCCAATCGCAAACCCCCGTGAGCAATAGTGGTAGGAGTGTCATCGGGCCCAAGTACCACCAGATCAAACCGAACAACCACCCCCATGTGATGGCATCTCCAGGGGCTGACGCCTCATCCCGAAACAGCAGGCCATAGGTCATGCCGATCGCTGCGCTCACCGATAAATGAATGAATACACCGCGAAGCCCTAGAAGAGTGCTGTCCACTCCTGCGACTTTCGGCAAGACGCCCGTGGCAATCATGACCGGCATGGAGGCCAAGCCGCCGAGGAGTCCCGCGATCGTTCCCCATGCCAACGAGCGCAGGATGTGTAAGCCGGGACCTTCGATTTCCCTGTTGAGTGGGTCGGACTGGATAAACAAGCGAACCCAAATCTTGTCAATGGTGGCGTAAGCGACGCCGAGAATTAATCCATAGAGGATGTGTCCGACCAAGGAGCCGAAGACCGCGCTTCCTTGTTCGGCAGACCAATCTAGTGGCATTCCTGAAGCAAGTCGCAAGATTGTCAAGGGGCCAAAAAACCACCAGAAGATTCCGAAGCCAAGCCCCCATCCCATGCAGGATCCGTAGCCGCGGACGTCTCGTTGGAAGAGGAGGCCGAAAGTTACGCCGATCAAGAGCGCGATGGCAAAATGCAGAGAGATGGTCATGCGGCGGGAGGTGAGCTCCCCAAATCCCGCCAAAAGAGGAAAGTAATCTCCCGAAGATACCCATCTACCGAAGATAAGACCTCCGAGTGTGCCTGCGAATCCGCCAGCTACGCTGGCACGTCTCCACGCGAATTTCTTGTCCGGCCTGGACGCGCAGAATCCTCCCCGGATACCCAATCCAACGCCGACGGGCATTCCAAGGCACAGCACGTAGGCAACGAGTTCGGCGAAGTGTCCCTGGGCATCCTGGAGCCCCATTGCGAAACGTCCGGTGGTCGCTACGAAGTGAAAAAAACCTCCGACGGTGAGTATCCACAGCAAGAAGGAGGAACCCAAACCCCAAATCAGTCCTGCGCCAGGACTCGTGGCGCGCCGGGCGAAAAACAATCCAAATGCAAGCCCAAACGACATGCCGAGCAATCCGCCAGAGAAGAGCGAGGCCTTTAGGACAGCGCTCTCGAGCAGACCTCCTGAGGCGCCGAGGGCCAAACCGAGAAGTGGCTCTATTCGAACCCAACGGGAAAAGGGTAATTCGAACTGCGCACCGATCGCTGAATGCATTTCTGGCATTAACCCCAACCTTACTTCAGATCGACTGTCTGAACGATGTCGCGCGGGAAAAAGAGTTCGATTGTCCAGTCCATGAGCACCCGAATTTTTCGCTCCAGGCCTGGCAATTTCGAGAGATAGATTCCCCTCCATACAAGCCAAGCGAACAGACCGGAAAACCGCAAGAATTTGCCGGGAGCAAAAGGAACGCGCAGTTCAGCACAGGCTGTCTGGTGGCCCACAACGCAGAGTGCACCGAGTGAATCGAAATGGAATCCGCGTGCAGGCCGCTCCTGCAGTTGAGCCACGATGTTGCTCGCGAGAACCTCCGCCTGACGCTGTGCACACTGTGCGGTGGGGGGACATGGCTGTCCAGTCGTTGTGTCTGTTACAGCAGCGCAATCACCGATTGCCCACAAACCGGCACGGCTCGGCACCGCGAGCATGCCATCAACCACCAGTGCGCCCCGCTTGTCTTTTTCCAGAGGGAGTGCCTTCAACAAAGGATTCGGCGCCGTGCCAGCGGTCCAAACTAGAGTCTCGGTGCGAATCTCGCCGTCGCTGAGGAGAACGACGCCAGGCCGCGCATCCACCAGGCGTGTGTTCAAGCGAAAGCTGACCCCACGCAATTCCATCCTCTCTTGCGCATACCGGGCAAGGGATTCACTCAATTCCGGCAGGATGCGATCGCGGGAATGAACCAGCACGATGTTCAACTCATTCGGACGAAGCTTCGGGTAATCCGCCAAAATGCCATGCGCGAAATCGTTCAGGGCGCCAGCAAGCTCCACGCCGGCGAAGCCGCCGCCAGCAATGACAAAGGTAAGAAGCGAAGAGCGGAGAGCGAGATCGAACTCCAGAGCGGCACGTTCGAACATCTCGATGACATGATTCCGGATGCGAATGGCATCGAAAAGATTTTTGAAATTGAATGCGCACTTCTCAATGTTCGTCATGCCGAGGTAGTTCGAGATTGAGCCAAGGGCGAAAAGCAAATCGTCGTACGGAACTAATCGCGGCGCGGATGCTCCATCCGCACTCGCATTGCTCTGCACAATTACCAAACGGTTTTCCAAATCCACAGCCGTTACGACGCCTCGTATAAACTCAGTACGGTGCAGGGAACTCCGTAACGACGCACTGATGTGACTGGGTTCTAAGCTACCTCCTGCCACCTCCGCGAGCATGGGAGTAAATAGAAGGGCATTCGTTTCGTTGATCAGAGTGAGACTGACAGAAAAGTCCGTACGTAATCTTTCTTCGAGACACTCCGCGGTTCGCATGCCGGCGAATCCGCCACCCAGGATTACAATACGCTTGGTCACTGAAACGGCCGGCACTTTGGGGTCTGCCTCTGGACCGAAAAAATGTTCGGCGCTGTCCTGTAAAGCTTGATGGATGATTCCGAGAAAAGCTCCGTACACCACCCAACCCACCAAAGCGGGGAAATGCTGGCGCATCTGTTCCGCGCTCCACTCCGGCATCTGGCCGGAAAGCAATGGGACAGCGATTACACTGATAAGGCCCCACAGGGGAATACCGAGCGAACCGCCTGCCATCAGGTTGTCCGCATAGGCTTGGCGCGTGGGCCGCAGAGCTGCGGAATAGGCCGCCCCAATCGCCACGCCCAGAATCAAGCTCCGTACCCCATCGTGCAGCGTCGCTATCAACGCTGTGCTGGCCACTGCTCCACTTAAGATACCAATAGAGTTGCGGCGCAAACTTCGATTCATCGAACGTCGGTTTCAACAAGCGATTTGATGGTTTTGTTCATCTCGTCATAACTGAGCAATCCATCAATGCGCTTGACCTGCCGACCGTCTCGGGAGATCAGGATTGTCGTTGGAAGGCCCACCAAACCTCCGAACTTCTCGGCGGCGTCATCATTGCCGATCAGGATCGGATAATTCATGGGTTGGGACTTAGTCCCGAGCTTGAAACGCTCGTTTTGGACAAAAGGAACGACAGCGCTCTTGCCCTCTTCGTCCATCGCCACGCCCAGAACTGTAAACGCTTGTGATCCATATCTCTCCTGCAAGTCCATCAGCCACGGAATTTCAATCCTGCATGGTCCGCACCAGGTGGCCCAGAAATTCACGAGAACGACTTTGCCCTTGAATTGGCCGAGCGACTCGTCGCGACCGTCTAGGTCCTTTAGCGTAAAATCGGGGACGCCAGACGCGGCACTGGTCTGACTTCTTTTTGCTGCCCGGGCATCGGAGACTCGCGCGCCCCGGCCTGCAAAGTAGGCCAGGAATACAATCACTGTAAGCACCGCAACAGGTAATCCAATTCGTTTCATCCCAAACCGCTCCTCAAGTCGTATTTCGTTCGCCCTAAAGGGAAAATCGATTCAAGAACCCCAGCTTTCCCGAGAGCCAGGTCAGTTTGTTGACAAAAACCAGGCTGCCTACTAACAAGAGTAGTGTTCCGCTTAGGAGTTCGACGGCATGGAGATGACGGCGGAACCGCTGATAGAATCGCAGGAACTGCCCAATGCCGAGAGCCGTGAGCAAGAATGGGACTGCGAGTCCCGCCGAATACGCTGCGAGTAGCAACACGCCGCGAGCGACCGTGGCGCTCGCCGCGGCTAGAGCAAGCACTGTAGCGAGGATCGGGCCGATGCACGGGGTCCAGCCAAACGCGAAGGCAAACCCCAGCAGAAAACCGCTCCAGATGCCCGGTTGTGTACTGCTGCTACGGAGATGAATGTCGCGATTCAGCCATCGCCCCATCGCCGGCCCGAGGAAACCAATTAGTGCAAACGAGAAAAAGTGAATCATTCGGAATCCACCAAAAAGCGGGCCGCCCGACAGCGACGAAAGAAAGCCAAAGATGACGAACAAGATGCCAAGCGTGATACCGACGCGGAAACTCAATTTCGCCAACCAGCCAAGAAGGTGCAGGCCAAACATTAGGATCAATGCTCCAGCCACTGGCGCGAGGAGGGCGCGATTCTCGCGAAGAAATTGTCCGACGGCGCTCGCGGACGCACCGAAAGAGATGAACACAGAGGAAAAGCCGGCGACGAAAGCCAAAGCGGACGCGGATAACCCGGCACGGGGCTGTTGCCCTTGCCGCAATTGCTCCAAGCCGATGCCGGAAAGCATTGAAACGTAGCCGGGGACGAGCGGCAACACGCACGGCGAGAGGAATGACACTAGCCCTGCCAGCACAGCCCCGACGATGGAAACGTCTGTCATAGACCTTCCTAGGAGAGCGGTCTCGAATAATTTTGGGCAGTCCCGTGACAGACGGCCCAGCAAATACCCGCCCCTATCTGATTCGGAGTAGGCTAGGAAGTTCCAATCACCCCTCTTACAAAAAGGGCAAACACGTGCAGACGAAAGAGCGGAGATAATCGCCTCAGGGTTAAGAACGGTAGAACAGGTCGGGAAAAAGACCGCCTAGTTGCGACTCATCAATGGAGATATGGCAATGGACGATCTGTATGCAATCAATGGGGCCAAAAGCGAATTTCGGGATTGCTTCAACCTCTCGGATGTGTCGCGGTTACTGGCGATTGCAGATCCCGACCTGGTTAATTTCTCCGACGGCCAACCGTGTGAATTTGGCATAAGCGGATTGGATGCCTTGAAAACTCGGCTAGAAAACCTGTTCGAGCGTTTTACAGCGAGGCTGGTAGTGATTGTGATCGAGATTCGTCTTCAAGGAGATGTCGCCTATGACTACGGGTGGCACGACTTAACGCTTACTCCTAAGGACGGCGGTCAACCAACCGGTCGCAGGGATCGCTATGTGGACGTCTGGCGGAGAAACAAAGAAGGTAAGTGGAAGTTGTGGATGTACATGGATAACCAAGATGTCGCAGACCCATTCCGGCCAGAGCAGACTTTACGGCTCGGAGCATAAAGTTACGGAAGACCCTGAATCTTCTTATACAGACGCTTATTGAACCCCTCGGGCATTTGAAACAATTTTCCGTCACCAACCAGACCTACAACGTTTCGAGTCCCGTCCAGCACTGCCTTGCAGTGCGCGCATTCTTTGAAGTGTGCTTCCATGCGCTCGCGCATCTCGGTAGAGATCTCTTCATCAAGGAAGTTGGAGATTTCCCGCCACACTTCGAGGCAACTGATTTCAATTATCGCCATTGGACCCTTCTTCTTTTTCACCAAGGCCTAACTTTTTGATACGGTTGTCCATTAAACCAGCGACCGTCGATTCCGGGTGCGAGCCTATCCCTCATTTGTAAGCGGGCTCGAAGGAGCCGAATCTTGACGGCTCCTTCCGAAATCCCGAGTATGGTCGCCGTTTCTTTGGTGCTCAGATTCTGGACGTCCCTCAGAACAAAGACTTCCCGATAGATGCCACTGAGCGAATTGGTTGCATTCTGTATGGCCAGACGCACCTCGTCCCTTTCGAACAATTCGGAAGGTATAGGTCGCCAATCTGCAAAGTCTTTCGGCCAATAGTCTGCGTCCTCGCTTGGTTGTGGATCGTCAATCGACTCATAAAGGTGCGAACGGGTCTTCCTCAATCTCATCTTTGCTTCGTTATACGTAATTTGTAGGAGCCAAGTGCTGAACTTTGATTCCGAACGGAAACTTGAGAGATTCGAAAAGGCTTTCAATACTGCTTCCTGTGCAACCTCCTCCGCATCGGCAGGATTTTTCACAACCGAAATGGCGGTTGCGTAAACCATACGCTCATAGGGTTGCACTAACTCGTAGAACGCTTCGCGCTCTCCGTCGCAGACGCTCTTTATAAGCTCAACCTCGTTGGCGCGCAATTGCGAGTGTGGGAGCATGTCTGTCTTCACAAATGGACGCAGAAACCAATTTCATTCCTGAACGTTCGGCTACGTTGGAAGGCCAAGCCAAGACCTAAGTTGCGATTACCCAGCCCCTTCGCCGAGCCTCATCCCGGGCCAGTCACCCTCTCCATCTCAATTAGTGCTAAGTAGCGCAAGTAACCCAACGGGATCTCAATAACTAGAACTCATTCCGTCTTCTAGCCAAAAAGTGCACCTAGGAGTGTGATTCCCAGCTCGCAGAAAGGTTTCTGGAAATGAGACACAAGAACGGCCCAGAGCAACTCATTCCGGTGTCCGATCTCAGCGTTGCGAGCATTTCCTTTGTTTTCTTTGACATGCGAACGGGTTTTGTTTATTGTTTCAACTTTTTGTTCAGGCGATCTTCGATTCTTGCAACCAGTTCGCGAGTTGTGGGCACGTCGAGCCCCTGGCGCCGTCCAACGCGAATGATCGGGCCGCCGATCGCGTCTAGCTCCGGAATACGGCCTGCTGACACGTCCTTCTGCATGGAGCTTCGCATAGTTGCAGGTAACGATTCGAGCGTGGCCAGAATTTTTTGTCGATCCACAGCCGCGCCGTCTGCAGCCGCAACGGCGCAGGCCTCACCTACGGCGGATTCGAGTCGGCCTCGCCACGCATCGTCGGCGAAGATCCCCCTGTTTGTCCTTGTCGCTCGCTGTGCTTGCAAGAGCGAACGGTGCCAGGAATGCGAGCTTGCTCCAGAGCATGGTCTTTTCGTCCGCTTGAAATTCGCAAGAGAAGCCTGCATGCCGAAGCCGTGCGGCAACGCCCTGCAATTGTTGCTCTCCAATTGCCGAAAGTGCCAACCGCGCAAACGGAGAACGTTGAATGATGCGACCGAGTGCCACTCGTTCGGATTCGACAGAGATCGTTCCCGGGACAACCCGCTCGTGTTTGAAGCGTGATCGCAGCAGAGCGACATGATCTATCCCATTCAGCAGCGGAACGGTCGTTGCAATCCCGGCACCATCGAGAGGAACTGAGAGTAGCGCCGCAACCAGTTGGTGAGCCTTGTAGGCTATCCACATCACATCTACAACTCCACTCAGCTTTGTATCGAGCTGGATCGATGGCTTGATCTTACCGGAGAGTCGCTCAAGGTAAAGGTGTCTGGGATGTCGAGCGAGGGATTCGGGACGCACGAGCACCGTAACTTGTTCTCCCTCGTGAGCGAGAGCCGCTCCAATCAATCCACCGACCGCACCCGCGCCCAGAATGACATGCTTCAAGCCGCCCCCTCGAAAGAATTTGCTTGTCTCTGCTCTTCGTTTGACACTCGAACTACTAAGACACGGGCTTCACAAGCTCGACAGAAGACGTGAGTTGGATCGCCTTGTGCAATGTGCGATAGAGCGGGCAGTGCATCGCGTAAATGCCGTGCACCCGCTCCACCGTTTCCTTTGCCTCTTGTGGCGCTACAAGGCGCATCGCCACGTGAATCCGGCGGATGACCAACACACCCTCCTCCGCTTCGACCTCTCCGGTCACATCCGTGGTCAACTTTCCATTGCTGGCATCGATTTGGCGCGCTTCCAGCGCACCTCCGAAGGTACCCATCATTCAACCCGCAGTTGCGGAAATCACGTAGTCAATGGTCGAGGAGTGCGACTCTTTCAACTTTGCCGGGTCAACTTTGTAGTGCTCAGCAATGGCTCCGTGGACGCTGAACGTCACTGGCTGAGACTCGCCGGGCAGGTGGGCGATGCGGAGAGGTCCCTGCTTTCGTTCGATGCGCGACTTCGAGACATAAACGACATCACTCATGGCTTTCTCCTTTCAAAACTCAAGAAATCGGCTCAGTTCCATCGTTCGATCGGCTACTTGTGCTGAATGGCCTCTGGAGATCGTTTGAGGTCAAGGGGAAGAACCTGCAACTCCCATCTCAACGACACCGACGTTGGAGGGTAGCAAATTGTCTTGTCACAGGCCTGATACTTTAGCTCCCCGGTAATGGGAATGGTCCTTTTACGGGAAAACAAAGAGCGGACTGCATCTGAAGTTCGAGACGGAATTACCGTGAGATCCTGGGTGATGCGAAACTTTCCCTCGAAGACCGGGACATGTTCTTGGATGGCTTCCAAGTAAAGTATTTTGGAGCTCGGGTAAATGACAGGCTGGAGCTCGATTCCTGGTAGTTCCTGCAAGGTGAGCTGAATCGGCTTATATCCTTGCACTCCTGGAGAATAGACGTGTACATCCGGAGGAAGCTCGATTTCGGCTATCAGGCTGACCCTGCCACCCGGTATGACGCTGCGATCCGATTGCGCAAGGGTAAGCTGGAGATGAGGCGCATTGATATTCTGGCTCACTTCCGCGCTCAACTCTGGGAACAGCTTTGCGATAACATTATTCGCCGTCAATCGATCCGTATACTTCGCCGTGAAATACTTTTCGCGAATAACCCCGCTTGAGTCTACGTAGAAGAATCCGGGGTAAGCCATCCCTTTGGTCATTCCCTTCGCTTCCGTGTTGAGCACGTTGAAGCTGCGAATGATTTCGGAGTTGGGGTCAGCCAATAGAGGAAACTCGATTTTGTGCCGCCTGGCGAAGTCCTTCAGGATGGCTGGACTATCGTAGCTAATCGCGGCCAGCTTAAGTCCTTGCGCTTCAAATCTTTGTCTTGCGTTTTGCAGCTGCACGAGCTGCGCTTTGCAGAAGGGTCACCAGTCGGCAGAGCGAAAGAAAAGGAGCACTGTGCCCTTCGACCCCTTGAGCGTCTCGTTGGACTGTTTATGGCCGAACTGATCGGGCAGAACAAAGGCCGGTGCCCGCTGGCTGATCTCCAAGCCGACAGCGGGAGCAGCGGCGTGATTACCGGATCGGTTTTCTTGCGCACTTGGAATAGCAAATAATCCGACAAGGAAAAGGATGTGAACCCCAATTTTCATCTTTGCTCCAGATTCAATTTCTTCCCACCACCCGTACGAGCTTACAAACCGGCGCCAAAGACGAGGGATAAGCGACGCTAATTCGAAAGCCGAGCCAGTGCCGCTCCCCACACTCTCCCCGCGGCCGCCTCCTGGACGATCACTGCGATCCTTAGATTCCGTCGATTCTTGGCATTGAGATCAACTTTCATGTCTCGGGAAAACCCTGCGGTCCTATCTACGGCTCCGATTCGGATGAGATTTCGCAGAACTGCAACGTGCTTTAGCGTTCTTCCAGCGTTCTCTCCGCGGCTCACCTGCGATTCATCGGTGTTGTCTGCTATCGCGAGGAAAACGCTCGCTGACTCCGCGGTGACGGAAGAAGGTAACGGGCCGGCTTCGATATGAAGGGTTATCGTTTTTTCGTCGCTCAAACTAGAAGAGATACTGACCGGAGTCTTCCTCACCTTCGTTGCGTTCTCAATTGCCTGAGTCGCCCGTCGTTCATCGCTGCCCACCAGCTCGAAGTGTCCGTCAACGACCATCTGCGGGGTATAGATGCTCCCGCGGCCAAATTGGGCCGCGTAGGCCCTTTGCCGTTCGCTGTATTCATGCGAAGAGTAGGGATCCTGCCATCCGATATCATTCCAATAATCTACGTGTTCACTGAGAACGATCAGCTCCGCGCGGTTTACCGGCTGGGACCGGTCAAGCCTTTCTAGCAGCGCATCGGCGGGAGGACAGCTGGAACAGCCCTCGGATGTAAACAATTCCACTAGCACGGGAGAGCGGGGAGTGTCATCAATGGTCGGCCTCGGTGGCATGCTCGCAGCGAGAATATATCGGAGGGAGAGTATCGTAGAAAGTACGACGCCAACAGTAATTGGAAACCTGAAACGCTTCATGTTTCTCCCCTAAGCTTTTGCTGTTTGGGTGAACGTGAAAGTCTCTTCCTCGGCTACCAAAAAAATTGGTGTCCCCCCGGAAGAAATCTTCACGGCGTGTGCTAGGGCCTCTTTGCCGCCGCCCGACGCAGCGCACTCCTCCAGAACTTGCATCGATGGAAAGTAAACCTCTGCAACGCGGTAGAAAGGAGCAGTGCCTTGCGGAGAGCCCAATATCTTGGTTGCGACAATCTTGGTCTTGCCACCTAGTTTCGCGACCGCCAGCGGTACATGCTCGTTCTGATAAACCTTCTCGAAGGCATCAACGTCTTTCGGCTGTGGGTATATGACAACAAGCTTTACGTCTCCCATTCGATGCTCCTATCGGGGCGAGATTTGAAGTGCCACGCACTGCAATGGGTGCGAGACGCCCAGAAGAGGGTCGCAGTGCCCGTTCGGCTCTTACCGCCGAGGACTCGCCAGTTCAATGAGATTTTCGAGCAGCCCAAAGGTTTCACAATGAATTCGAGATCACGGAGCTCGTTCAGTCTCGGTTCCGGCACGGCATTCCCACGACTTATCACCGGATTCGTGTCGGCCAACAAGCTCCTTAGGCCGAATTCTGGAAACTTTGCGACCAGAAGTCCATCTCACTGTCTGTACACGTTTTGAGGATGATTGTTGAAATGGATGCTAAACGCCACTCCTGCGGAATCAAAGCTCGAGCGCCGGACGGATCAGCAAGAAGAACCCAAACGTTTGACAGGAGAAATCATGAAGAAGAAGTATGCGAGCATTCTGCTCACACTCACTTGCCTTCTTGGGCTGGGCGTTGCTGCCAAAGCACAGATTCGGGGCGAGATTATTGTAACGTTGCCCTTCGAGTTTGTGGTCGGCGGTAAGACACTCCCCGCAGGCACCTACACGCTGAGTCGTTTTTCGGATGATAAATTCGAAGGACTGATCCTCAGCAGCTATGAAAATCGTACTAGTGTGTTTGTACATCCCATTGAGATCGAAAGCGCTCATGCCGACAAACCCAGCGTAAGTTTCGAGCGAGTGAGGGAACAGCACTTCCTAAGCAGGATTCAGACAGCGAACGACGTTTATAACATCCCCTTGTCCCGCTCGGTGATCACGGAGGCCACAGCGAGACCGCACGACAACGGGTCTGCTTCAGGAAGTTCCGGAAGCAACTAGATCTTCACTCCTTAGGGATATCCAGAGGGAGTTCAGGCAGCAAGCCCCGCACCTTTCCATGCCCGAACTCCCTCATCACCCCAATGAGCTTCGAATTGCATGGAGCCCGATCATGCGCAATTACTTTACATCAGGCAATCGAGAAACTCTTCTAAGGGAGATATTTCAAGTGAATTCCATCCGTGTTGGACGACCTATTATGCAAGCACTAAAGCTCTTCGTTACTGCGTCGGACGTTGCCGTTTCACCGGAGAATGCACAGAAGAATAAGATCAAGTCGTTGATCGGACTCTTCATGGTAGTTGCTTTTTGGTCCGTCCCAGCCCTGGCACATGAAAAGAATGAAGTCGGGCTTGTGATTGGAGGGATTGTAACCCCGAGCCAAACTCTGTCCCCTGGAGCGAGCCTTATAGGGCCTAGTGGGACAGCCCTCCCCAACCGGGATATAACATTCGATCCAAGCTTGACGTTAGGAGCCGAATACGATCGAGGCTTTATCCTTAGGCAGAGATTCGCAATTGACGGCGGCGTTGATTTTCTGGCATCTCCGTTTGATGTGAAGGTCAGTCAGAAATCCCAGAATGCTATCGGTCAATATGCCTTCATTTTTCTGACCCCCCACGTCCGAGTGAAGTTCCATCCGGACGGGGTGTTTTCACCCTGGCTGTCGTTTGGTGGCGGCTATGCGCGCTTCCTTGAAAAGGCACCTACTGGGGCGCCATCGTTTAAGCCGGGCACAAATACCGGAACCTTTGTGTTTGGGGGCGGGGTTGACACTCGTCCGCTTGTCCGCGTACTCAAAATACCCATCGGCTTCCGGATCGAAGTGCGTGACTTCTATTCGGGGCTGCCCAATTACAATCAAAAAGTCACCGGCAATCTTCAGAACAACCTGGCGTTCACCGGCGGATTATTGGTCAGGTTCTGAGGCCCGAAATAGAGCTCTCCGCACGAGGGTTGGCGTTCCCAATCCAGCCAGTGCTTCGGTCTAACCCCAGTGAATTCGAACTCTCACCGGAAACTCTTTCGCCAGACGGGAATCTCATTTCCGGGCGCCTTTCTAACGGAGAACTGGAGCAAGGGGCGCGTCTCAAACCGCGATCCGTTTGCTGCGTGACAGACCTTTGCTCGCGTGCAGACCGACCAGGACATCTGTGCCAACAGAAGGCTTTGATGAAGCGTGTAAACGGGCAGTGTACGAGGGCAAAGGCTTTGACTGGCAAGAGAGATTGCGTCTGACTTGTGAGCGGAAAACCACAAGGCCCCACTTCGTTTGCTGATTGCGACCTCAGCGGGAGTGTCTTAGCTGAAAGGCGCATGCTCGTATGCGCAACCACAAATTGCGCAGAAAATGAAACGCGAAACGACCAGATCAGAGCGAATGAAGAGGTCTTGATCAGCAGGATTCTGGAGGGCGAGAAGGATTTATTCCTTGAGCTCATCAGGCCTTATCAACGGACGGTCTACGCGACACTAATCTCGATGCTGGGAAGCAAAGAGGATGCCGAAGATGTAACGCAGGATGTACTGCTGAAAGCGCTGGCACGTCTTCACCAGTTTCGACGGGAGTCGGCGTTTGGGACCTGGCTGATTCAGATTGCAATCAATGAAGCAAGGATGCGCAAA
>Ga0137394_10002585_pt1 | contig 13402 bp, 9 predicted proteins | sample czobulk116metaG_FD_108278 | JGI IMG/M metagenome (GOLD analysis project Ga0137394, IMG submission 108278) | Vadose zone soil microbial communities from Angelo Coast Range Reserve, California, USA - czobulk1.16 metaG | ecosystem: Environmental > Terrestrial > Soil > Vadose zone | place: USA...
CCCGAGCGGCTCAAGGCGGGGATCGAGGTGGCCGACGTCGGTTGCGGCTACGGGCTGTCGACGATGACGATGGCCGCGGCCTTCCCCGTCTCGCGCTTCCTCGGCATCGACTACGACGCGGGCTCCGTCTTCCGCGCCCGCCGCGCGTCCGCCGAGCGCGGGCTGCTCAACGTCGAGTGGCGCGCCGAGCCCGCGCACCAGCTGCCGCGCGACCGGAAGTTCGGGCTCGTGTGTGCGTTCGACTGCATCCACGACATGGTGGATCCGAAGGGTACGCTGCGGGCGATTCGCACCGGCCTCGCCGACGACGGTGTGTTCCTCTGGTCGGAGCCGAACGCCTCCGACAACCCGCTCGAGAACCGCAATCCCGTCGGCAAGGCCTTCCAGTGCGTCAGCCCGCTGCACTGCATGACCGTGTCGCTCGCCCACCGGGGCGAGGGGCTCGGGACCGTCATCGGCGAGCGTGGTGTGCGCGGGCTCGCCCGGGAGGCCGGCTTCTCGCGCGTGGAGAAGCTTCCGATCCAGAATCCGTTCAACCAGTTCTTCGCGCTGCGTAATTAGCGCTCGGAACGGGCGCCGGGCGGAAGTAGCGTCGCCCGGGCACGTCGCGCGGCGGCGAGATTCACGGCTCGCCGCCGCGCGCTCAGCGCGGCGCGGTTTGACATCTCGCGGCGCCGCGTGCTATCCCTTCGGCGTTTTTCGATCCCGGTCGTCCGAGCAGTGCACGCCCCGCGCCGGAGGTCACGCCGATGATGTCGTTGCGCCGCAGTCTCCCATTCGTCCTCGTCCTGCTGTTGCTCGCTCCGGTCGTCGCGCTCGCGACGACGGCTCGGTTCGACCTCGACACGCCGTCGGGCGGGCCGTTCCCGAGTGACGTCTTCACCGTCGCCGACCCCGGCCAGAACACCGGGGTGCGCGTGAACCTGCCCAAGCCCGCCTGCGCGGCCCGACCCAGCGACTGCGAAGACATCGACGTGCTGAACACGCTGGACGGCTTCAACGCGCAGCCGCGTATCTCCATCCCCTTCAACGGGCCGATCGACCCCGCGTCGGTGAGCAGCGCCAACGTCTTCCTCGTGAGCCTCGGGAGCACGCTCGGCGGCCGTGGAGGCAAGGTGGTCGGGATCAACCAGATCGCCTGGGAGCCGGCCGCCCGCACGCTGCACGTCGAGTCGGACGAGTTCCTCGACCAGCACACGCGCTACGTGCTGGTGGTGACCAACGGGCTCCGCGACCCCGACGGCGACCGCGTGAACGCCGGGCAGTTCAACGCCTTCCTGCACCGGAGCAATCTGACTGCCGCGCGCGCCGCCTACCGTCAGGAACTGCTCGCTGCCCTCGCCCAGGCGGGTGTGGACGTGAACTCCGTCATCGCCGCCAGCGTCTTCACGACCCAGAGCGTCAGCGCCGTGCTGGAGAAGATCCGCGGTCAGATCAAGGCGGCGACACCGGCGGCGGCCACGATGCACGCCACGTTCCCGCGTTCCACGGTGGTCAGCATCGACTGGCACCGCCAGGTGGGAACCGCGCCGACGTTCGCCAATTCGCCGGTGCCGATCTTCCTGCTCAACCCGCTGGCCGTCGGCGCCATCGCGTTCGGGAAATTCGAGTCGCCGGACTACGAGACTCCGCTCAAGTTCATCCCGCCGTTCGCCACGCGAACGGGCGTGCCCGCGGTGCAGACGACCAACACACTGCAGTTCACGCTCATCTTGCCGACGTCGCCGGCGCCGGCCGGCGGCTATCCGGTCGTGATCTTCGGCCATGGCTTCACCGACAGCAAGCAGGGCGCGCCGATCGCCGTGGCCGGCACGCTCGCTGCTCACGGATTGGCGTCCATCGCCATCAACGTCGTCGGCCATGGCGGCGGCGGCCTCGGCACGTTGACGGTGAATCGCACTCCGCCGCTGTCGTCCGTGAGCATCCCCGACGGGGGGCGCGGCATCGATCAGGACGGTAACGGGACCATCGACTCGACCGAGGGCGTCAGCGCGACGGTGCCCATCATCAGCAACCGGGACGGGCTGCGCCAGACGGTGGTCGACCTCATGCAGCTCGTCCGCCTCATCCAGACCGGCGGCATCCCAGGTCTGAGTCAGACGCGCATCTACTACGCGGGGCAGTCCTTCGGCGGCATCTACGGCACGATCCTGCTCGGCGTGGAGCCCGACATCCGCGCCGGCGTGCCGAACGTTCCCGGCGGCCCGATCGTCGAGATCGCGCGGCTGAGCCCCTCGTTCCGCGTCCTCGTGGCACTCGCGCTGGGGGCGCGGACGCCGTCGCTGCTCAACGCGCCGCCGTTCGCGGCGCCGACGTGGGGCTTCGACGAGAACATGCCGCTGCGCAACGAGGCGGTGCGCATCGATACCGTGGCCGGCGCCAGCGCGATCCAGGAGTATGTCGACAACGTCGAGTGGACGTCGCAGTCGGGCAACCCCGTGGCCTATGCGCCGTTCATCAGGCGAAGTCCGCTGACCGGCGACGGCACGCCGGTCATCTACCAGTTCGCCAAGGGCGACCGCACCGTGCCCAACCCGACCACGACGGCGCTCATCCGTGCCGGTGATCTGAACGACCGCACCAGCTACATGCGCCACGACCTCAACGTCGGGTTCACCACCGGCAATCCGCACACGTTCTTGACCTTCGGTGTCGGCCCCATCGCGGCCCTTCTGGCACAGGAGCAGATCGCGATCTTCCTGGCGTCGGACGGCGCGGTCACCGTCGATCCGGATGGGCTGGGACCCTTGTTCGAAGTGCCGATCAACGGCCCGCTGCCCGAGGGGCTGAACTTTTGAACGTGGGGGGCCTCGAAGGGCCCCCCACACCCCCCGGACGTTCGGAACGCCCCGGGAAACCCGGGGCGCTCCTCTATGCCCCCCACACCCCCAACGTTCGGAGCGCCCCGGGGAACCCGGGGCGCTCCTCTAAGCTACGCGGTCTCGCTGGCGCTGCGCGGCGGCGCGACCGCGCTGCGCGGCGGCGAGGTCGGGATGGGCGGGACGGCCATCACGTTGCAGCAGCGCGACCGCTTCGTCATAGAGCGTCAGCGCCCGCGCGGGATCGTGCTCGGCATCCGCGACGTCAACGAGCACCGCGCCCTTCGTCCGTAGCGCCTCCGGATCGTCCGGCACCTCGGCGAGCACCGACTCGACCAGCGCAAGCGCGGCGGCGGGATCCGAGGCCGCGAGCGCCCGCGCGCGCGCGAGCCGGTCGTCGCGGTCGTCGAGCCAGCAGACGCTGCTCACGGTGTCAGTCTACGCTCAGCGCGGCCGTTGCTGGAGGCGTCGGAAATGCTCCGCCTGCACCTGCCGGTACCGCTCCGCCATGTCGTCGATGCGCCTGGCTTCGTCGGAGCTGCCGAGCTGCCGAAGATCGCTCGCGTACTCCGTCAAGAGCTCGATCGGGCTGAATCCGAGATACACGGAGGACGCCTCGCGTGAGCGGCCGAACTTGGCCTGCAGGAAGAGCGCGACGCGTTGCTCGAGCACGGTCGCATCGTGGTTCCTGTTCGCTCGACGCAGGCTCCGGGCGTACTCGGCGAGGGCGAGCCCGGTGTCGACGTCGAGCAGCGTGCTCGTGACGGCAAACGCGAACTCGGGATCGCTCGTGGAGCGCGCCGCGCTCCGGAGGTCTTCGCCGGCCTCGGCGAGGTCGCCGCGCTCCGCGCGCTCGAGCGCCTTCCACCAGTAGTAGTCGGCGGCGGTCTGGGCGGCGGACGCCGGCGGCAGCAGACTCATGAGCGCCGCGAGAACCGCCGCAGCAACGCCGACTCGCATCGCGTCCCTCCTGCGTGCGCGGCGCTAGACCGGAAACACCCCGTTGCGGCGCTGCGGGAACTCGTGCGCCTTGCTCTCGGCATAGGCCAGCCGCTTCACCAGCTCGGCGCGCAGCGAGGCGCCCGGCACGATGTCGTCCACGAGCATCTCGGAGGCGAGCTTGTAGACGTCCACGTCCTGCGCGTACTCGTCGCGCTTGGCCTTCACGTACGCGGCGCGCTCGCTCTCGGGCAGCTCCATGATCTTGTTGTAGTAGACGGCGTTCACCGCCGGCTCCGGCCCCATGATCGCGATCTGGCCCTGCGGCAGCGACAGCGTCGCGTCGGGCTCGAAGGCGGGGCCGCACATGGCGTAGAGCCCGGCGCCGTAGCACTTGCGCACGATCACCGAGATCTTCGGCACCGTCGCCTGCGAGGTCGCGAACACCATCTTCGCGCCGTGGCGGATGATGCCTTCGCGCTCCACCTTGCTGCCCACCATGAACCCCGCGACGTCCGCGAGGTACACGAGCGGGATGTTGAAGGCGTTGCAGAGCCAGATGAAGCGCGCGGCCTTGTCGGAGGAGTCCACCATCAGCACGCCGCCCTTGACCTTCGGCTGGTTGGCGACGATGCCGACGGGACGGCCGTCGATGCGCGCGAGCCCGACGATGACCTCCTGCGCGAACAGGCGCTTGACCTCGAACCACGAGCCCGTGTCGATCACGCGGTCGATGACCTCGTACATGTCGAACCACTTGCGCTGGTCGTACGGCACGATCTCGTCGATCGAGCGGCCGGGCCTGGGCTCGGCGGCGGTCGCGCGCGCCGGGGTCTCGCGGAACGAGCCCGGCATGTAGGCCAGGTAACGCTTGGCCAGCTCGATGGCCTCCTCGTCGGACGTGGCGAGCACGTCGCCGCAGCCCGACACCGTGCAGTGCATCCGGGCGCCGCCCAGCTCCTCCAGCGTCGTCTTCTCGCCGATGGCCATCTCGACCATGCGCGGGCTGCCGACGTAGAGCGAGGCCTTGCCGTCGACCATGATCACGAGATCGGTCAGCGCAGGTAGGTACGCCGAGCCCGCGGGCGACGGACCGAACAGGATGCACACCTGGGGCACGACGCCGGAGAGCTGGACCTCGTTGTAGAAGATCCGGCCGGCGTGGAACCGTCCCGGGAAGATCTTGATCTGCTCGGAGATGCGTCCGCCCGCGGCGTCGACGAGGTAGAGCATCGGCACGCGCAGCCGCGCGGCCTTCTCCTGGATGCGGACGATCTTGAGCACCGTCTTCTCGCCCCACGAGCCCGCCTTGACCGTGTAGTCGTTGGCCATGATGCAGACGGTCTTGCCGCCGACCTTGCCGACGCCGGTGACGACGCCGTCGGCCGGCGTCTCGGCCTCCTGGTTGCGCGCGAAGAGCCAGTCCTCCTGGAACTCGGTGCCCGGGTCGAGGAGCAGCTTGAGGCGATCACGCACGAACATCTTGCCTTCGGCGCGGAGCTTGTCGCGGTACTTCGCGTGGCCCTGCTCGATGCGCGCGCGCTCGGCGTGATAGCGCTCTTCGCCCTGGCTCATGGCGCTATTGTACGGGGCTTTCTCCGTAGGGAATCGGCCCCGCGTACTCGGCGCGCAGTGGCGCCCAGCGCCGCGCCCCGAGCCGCGCGAGCGTGGCCGCGAGCTGCGCGAGGTGGAGCCGGTCGTGCGTCACCCACGCGGCAAGCAGGTCGAGCCCGGACAGCGTCCCGAGCCGCGGCTGCGTGACGGCGTGCCGGAGGCGATCGGCCGGCACGCCGTCGAGGAACGCGAGGTTCGCCGCCCGGCGCTCGGCGAGCGTCGCCAGCGCCGCTCGCGGATCGGCGTCTCGATACGCCCGCTCCTGCACCCAGCGCTCCGGGTCGATGGCCGCGAAGCGGCTGCCGCCTTCCACGACGACGCGCAGGCGCGCGCCGAAGTCCTCCGCCTCCTCGTCGCGAAGGTGACAGACGATCTCCAGCGGCGACCACTCCGCCGGCGCCGGACGCTCATGCCACGCCGCCGCCTCGAGACCGCCGAGCAGCGCCTCGAGGATGCGTGGCAGCCGTGCGAGGTCCGCGCGGACGCTCGTCAGCATGACGGTGAGGTCGGGCATCGCCGGATATTGTAGGCTAGGGGCGATCCAGGGAGGCGCGATGGGGTTCGACTACGGAAAGTACTTCGGCGAGATCAAACTCACGCACGACCTCACGACGCGCGCCGACGAGCGGACGTGGCGGCTGGCGGCGCCGGAGGCGCGCCCCGAGCGCAAGCCGATCGTGCTCTATCTCGGCTGCAACGTGCTCCGGACCTCGCACATGATCCGCACCGTGACCGCGGTCTTCGACCGCCTCGGCCTCGACTACGTCGCCGTCGGCGGGCCGACGTACTGCTGCGGCATCGTCCATCACCAGCAGGGCGACACGGTGGCCGGCGACGGCATGGCCCGGCGCACGCTCGAGCTGTTCAAGCGTTACGAGCCCGACGAGGTCGTGATGTGGTGCCCGTCGTGCATCTACTTCTACGACGAGGTGATGCACGCCGAGGTGCCGTACCGCGTGCGCCACACCACCGAGTTCCTGCTGGCCCAGGTACCGCGCGTACCGTTCACCGCCCGCGTGGAACGCACGGTCGCGGTGCACGCTCACGTCGTGGGCGAGGCGCGCCAGCGGGAGGCGCGCGCCTGCGGCGAGCTGCTCGCCTCCGTGCCGGGCCTCCGCGTCGTACCGCTCGAATCGGAGCCGCGCTTCGGCCGCTCGTGCGCGCCGGCCATTCCCCTCGCGCTCGGCCAGGACGTCTGGGACGGTCTCGTGCGCGACGAGATCGAGCGAGCGCGCGCCGCCGGGGCCGACACGCTGGCGTGCATCTATCATGGCTGCCAGCGGATGACCTGCGGCTTCGAGGCCGAGGGACGCATCACGATCGAGCACTACCTCTCGGTGTTCGCGCGCGCGCTCGGCATCGAGTTCGAGGACCAGTTCAAGAAGTACCGGCTGTGGGGCGATCCCGAGCGCGTGCTGGAGGACGTGACGCCGTGCATGCAGGCCAACGGCGTCGATCCCGACAAGGCGCGCGCGCTGGTCACGACGACGTTCGCCCGGCGTCCCGCGCCCGGAGGCGCCGCCACGCCCTCCTGAGGCTCGTCCGATGCCCTGCCCGCACTGCCGTACCGTCGTGCCTGCCGGCGCCCGCTTCTGTCCCGGCTGCGGCCAGCCCCTGCCGCGCGCCTGCCCGCGCTGCACCACCGCGAACGCGCCCGATCACCGATTCTGCAAGTCGTGCGGCGCGCCGCTCGGCGAGGCCGCGCCCGAGCCCGGCGCCGTCGTCAGCTCGCGGGTCGCCCTCGAAGGCGAGCGCAAGCACGTCACGGTGCTGTTCGCCGATCTGAAGTCTTCGATGGAGCTGCTGGCCGCGCGCGATCCCGAGGACGCGCGCGCGGTGCTCGATCCGGTGCTCGACGCGATGATCCAGGCCGTGCGCCGCTACGGCGGTACCGTGAACCAGGTGATGGGCGACGGTATCATGGCGCTCTTCGGGGCGCCGATCGCTGTCGAAGATCACGCGGTACGCGCGTGCTACGCGGCGCTGGCGATGCAGGATACCGTCCGGCGCCTCGGCGAACGCCGCGCGGGCGGGCCACCGCTGGCGATCCGCGTCGGTCTCAATTCCGGCGAGGTGCTCGTGCGCGCGATCGGCGGCGACCTGCGCGTCGACTACACGGCCGTCGGCGAGACCACGCACCTGGCGGCGCGGATGGAGCAGACGGCGACGCCAGACGCCATCTTCATGACGGCCCAGACCTTCCGGCTGGCCGAGGGCTTTCTCGACGCCAAGCCGCTCGGGCTCGTGAGCGTGAAGGGTCTGGCCGAGCCGGTCGAAGCCTGGCAGCTGGTCGGCGCGCGTGGCGCCCGCACGCGGCTCGAGGCGCGCGCAGGCGCGCTCAGCCGCTTCGTCGGCCGGGAGACGGAGATCGCGCAGGCGGCGCGCGCCCTCGAGGCGGCGGCCGGTGGGCGCGGCCAGGTCGTCGCCCTGGTCGGCGAGTCCGGCGTCGGCAAGTCCCGCGTCTGCCACGAGCTGGTGCGACGGGCGACGGCGCAGGGGCAGCGCGTGATCGAGACGGCCTGCCTGTCGTACGGCTCGTCGACGCCCTACCTCCCCATCGGCGGTCTCCTCGAGGCTCTGCTCGATCTCGACGCGCGCGCCGAGCCGACCGAGCGGCGGGCGCGGGCCATCGCCCGCCTCGCCGGCCTCGACGCAGCCCTCGGCGCCGCGGCCGCGCCGCTCCTCGCCCTGCTCGAATTGCCTACCGACGATCCGGCGTGGGCGGCGCTCGATCCCCCCCAGCGGCGACAGCGCACGCTGGATGCCCTCCGGCAGCTCCTGCTCCAGGCGGCACGCCAGCGGCCGCTCGTCGTCGTGGTCGAGGATCTCCAGTGGGCGGACGCCGAGACGCAGGCGTTGCTCGACGCGCTGGTGGACGGCATGGCGGCGGCGCCGCTCGCGCTGCTCCTGAACTACCGTCCGGAATATCGGCATCACTGGGGCGGCAAGTCGTACTACACGCAGCTCCGGCTCGACCCGCTGCCCGCGGATGCCGCCGGCGCGCTGCTGGAAGCGCTGCTCGGGCGCGATGCGGCGCTGGCACCGGTCGCCGCGATGCTGCGCGAGCGCACGGCCGGCAATCCGCTCTTTCTCGAGGAAAGCGTCCGCGCCCTCGTCGAGACCGGCGCGCTGCGCGGCGCGCCCGGCGATTACCGGCTCGTTCGACCCGTGCCCGCGGTGGAAGTGCCGGCCAGCGTGCAGGCCGTGCTCGCGGCGCGGATCGACCGGCTCGCGCCCGACGACAAACGGCTGCTCCAGTGCGCGGCGGTCATCGGCTACGAGGCGTCCCTACCCCTGCTGCGCGTCATCGCCGGCGCGGACGAGGCCGGCCTGCGCGAGGGCCTCACGCGGCTCCAGGCGGCCGAGCTGCTCTACGAGACGCGGCTGTATCCGGAGGTCGAATACACGTTCAAGCACGCCCTGACCCACGACGTCGCCTACGGCAGCCTGTTGCGCGAGCAGCGCCGCGCGCTCCACGCGGTCATCGTGGGCGCGCTCGAAGCGCGCGACGGCGACGAGCACGCCGAAGCGCTGGCGCACCACGCCCGCCTCGGCGAGGACTGGCCACGCGCAGCGCGCTACGCCCGCCTCGCCGCCGACCGGGCGGCGGCCTTGTGTGCGGACGCCGAGTCGGTCGCCCTCTACGAGGGCGCCCTCGAGGCCCTGGGCCGTCTGCCGGACACGAAGGAGACCGCGCGCGCCGGCATCGACGTCCGCCTGGCGCTGCGGGCGCCGCTGTGGCGCGCGGGCCGCCTCGACCGCCTCGCGCCCGTCTTCGACGACGTCGAGGCGCTCGCGCGCCGGCACGGCGAGCAGGAGAGGCTGGACGCCGTCGCCGGCTTCTTCACGCAGTTCTACTGGGCGTCGGGCGACTACGCGAAGTCGATCGAGTACGGGGAGCGCTGCCTGGCCATCGCCGACGCGCGCGACGATCTCGCGCTCCGGGTGAGCGCGCACTTCTATCTCGGGCACGCGTTTGCCTCGTCGGGCCGCCTCCTCGAGGCGCGCGCGCACTACGCGCGCATCTACGCGGTGCTCGCCGGACGCGAGACCGAGCGGTTCGGGCTCAGCGGGCTGCCCTACTCCGGGTCGTGCGCCTACGACGCGTGGGCCGCGCTCGAGCTCGGACACGGCGCGGAGGCGCTGGAGCTGCTCGACCGCGGCGCCCGCGTCGCCGACCGCGCGGGGCACCTCTACAGCCAGACCGTGATCGGCGTCTACCGGACGTTCGTCCTGAGCTATCTCGGCCGCGCCGACGAGGCGCGCGCGATCGGCGAGTCGACCGTCGCGACGTGCCGCGAACGCCGGTTCGCGGGCCAGACGATGATGGGCCTCATGGCCACGGGGACCGCGTTGGGCCAGCTCGGGCGGGCGGCGGAGGGCGCGCGGCTCGTCGAGGAGTGCATCGCGCTCCAGGAGAGCGCCGGGGCCCACTCCGACCGCGGGATGATGCTCTACCTGCTCGCCCAGCTGCGCGGCGCGAGCGGCCGTCTCGAGGACGCGGAGCGGGCGGCGGACGAGGCACGCGTCTACGTGGAGCGCAACCGCGAGGAAGGCTACGGGGCGTGGCTGGCGTGGGTGCGTGGTGGGCTCGCGCGAGCGCGGGGCGATCGGGCGCGGGCCGGCGTCGAGTGGCGCGCGGCCCTGGCCCAGGCCGAGCGTCTCCGCCTCGCCCTCCTGGCCGCGCACTGCCGGCTGATGCTCGGGCTCCTGCACCGCGAGACCGGAGAGGCGGACGCCGCGCGACGTGAGCTCGCAGCGGCTGCGGGAGCGTTCCGGGCGATCGGCGTCACGCCGCGGGCGGCGGAAGCGGACGCGGCGCTCGCCACCACGTGAGGCGGCCGCCCGAGCGGCGAGAACGGTGCAGATGCGAGGCGACGGAGTCGGGCCGCGGCCGCGCCTCGCGAACGAAGCAGATGCGCCGTTATCGCCGCTCGGGGTTGGCGTTCGCCCACACGATGATGACGAGCACCCCGTCCGCGTAGCGCGGCCCGCCGATCACGGCCGGGTTGCCGCGCGCCGCCTGGATGTTCGTCGTGACCTCGTTCACCGGCCCACGCTGCAGGCGAACGCGCATGTGGACCGTGTCGCCGCTGACGCGCTCGGGGACGACCTCCAGCATGCGGTCGCCCGGCACCGACCACTGCTGCACGGAGCCGATCGTCACCTCCGCGCGATAACGCTCGAGCGACGTGTACTCCGGGTAGCCCGTGAGCTGGCGCAGCCGCGGCAGGAACGCCTGGAGCCGCTCGTCCGGCGCGGGTGGCGCGACGCGCAGCGACGTCGACGTCGGCGGCTTGTCGGTCGCCAGCAGCACACGGGCGCCGAAGCGCACGACCTGCTGCGCATCGGCTGTCAACGGCGCTGCCAGGGCCACGAGCGCCAGGAGCAGGACCAGGAGCGGGCCGAGGGCGGCCTTCAGGCGCTTGCGCGCGTTGTGCAGTCGCGACATCACGGTTCCCATGGGAATCTCCAGCACGTCCGCGATCTCCCTGTACGTCAGCCCCTCGATGTCACTCAAGACCACGATACGCCGATGGTCGTCCGACAGCGTCGCCAGCGCGCGCTCGATCCGCGCGCGCTTCTGCGCGCCGGCCGCCGCCGCGTCGGGCGTCGCCTCCACGGGCTGGTCCACCAGCACACGGTCCCAGTCCTCCTCCGGGATCCGCTCGGTACCGAACGCGCGCCCGCGCGCGGCGCGGGCGCGGGCGCGATCGGACGCCACGTTCATCGCGATGCGGAACAGCCACGTGTAGAACGCCGACTGGCCGCGGAAGTTGGGCAGGGCCTGCCACGCCCGCACGAACGCCTCCTGGGACACATCCCACGCCTCCTCCCGATCGCGCAGCACGTTGTAGGCGAGGCGCCAGACGCGCTGGCGATACTTCTCGACCAGCGGCTCGAAGGCCGCGATGTCGCCGGCGCGGCATCGCTCGATGAGGGCGGCGTCGTCGGTTTTCACGCGTTGTGGGTGGCGCCACGCCCCGTACGGCAGTTAGACGCGCGGGCCGCCGTGTTTATTGTAACGAGGACGCGTCAGCGGCGGCGCTTGCCGAGGGTCAGGAGGGCGTCCAGGCCGAGCAGGTAGCTCTGGGGCCCGAAGCCGGAGATCTGGCCGCGGGCGGCGGCGGCGATCACCGAGTGGCGGCGGAATTCCTCGCGCGCGTGGACGTTGGACAGGTGCACCTCCACCACCGGCACGTCGATCGCCGCCACCGTATCGCGCAGCGCGATCGAGTAGTGCGTGAACGCCCCGGGGTTGAACACCACGCCCATGAACCCCTCGCGGCGCGCGCCCTGCAGCCAGTTCACGAGCTCGCCTTCGAGGTTCGACTGGCGGCACTGCACACGCAGGCCACGCTTGCGCCCGTGCTCCTTGATGAGCCGATCGACGGCCGCGAGCGTGGTGCGGCCGTACACGGCGGGTTCGCGCGTGCCGAGCAGATTGAGGTTGACCCCGTGGAGGACGAGCGCGGCCCCGGCCATGGCCGGATCAGGATAGCATCCGACCATTTGGGGGGCCCCGAAATGGCCCCCGGAATCGTTCAAGCGAAGGGGGGCTGACGCCCCCCTCGAACTCCCCCGGCCAGCGCTCGGAGCGCCCCGGGAAACCCGTGGCGCTCCTCGATCACCCGCTCCTAATGGCCAAGCAACTCCGAGAACGCCCAGTCGACGACGACGAAGAAGAGCAGGCCGCCGAAGACCGTGTACGCGAGCCCCGGCGCGTTGTCCTCGCGGTTGACCTCGGGGATGAGGTCGGACGCGGCGACGTAGATCGTCACGCCGGCGGAGACCGCCAGCGCGTAGGCGACGTGGTGCTGCGCGATGAGGCTCGTGCCGAGGGCCCCGGCCAGCGTGAGCACGCCCAGCCCCGTCCCCGCCGCCAGCGCGGCGCCGCGCGAGTGACCGCCCGCCAGCATGATCGACGCGATGGTGAAGCCCTCCGGGAGCTTGTGCAGCATGACGGCGATGAACAGGATGGAGCCGAGCGAGGGGCTCACCATGAAACCGGCGGCGATGGCCACGCCGTCGAACACCGTGTGCACGCCGAGCCCGAGCACGGCCAGCCAGCCGGCGGACGGGCGGAGCAGCGCCTCCTGATGCACCTCTTCGCCGAAGTGGAAGTGCGGGGCCACCGTATGCTCGAAGAGGTGAACCCCGAAGTACCCGAGCAGCACGAACACGAAGGCGTGGGGCACGTGGATGCTCTCCGGCAGCATCCGCACGAAGGCCGCCGCGAGCATGAACCCGGCGCCGCCGGCGACGAAGTACCGCAGCCGCGCGTGGCCGTGTTTGTGGGCCGTGGTGACGATGGCGGCCCCGGCGACATCCGCGGCGGCGGCGACGGCCGCGAACGCCACGTATGTTAACATTGTCGGGAGCATAGCATGACCATCGGAGCTCCTCCCCGCCTCCTTGGCGAGATCCTCGTGGCCGAGGGGCTGACCACCGCCGACGCCGTCGATCGCGCCCTCGCGCGCCAGCGGACCACCGGCGAGTTGATCGGCGAGGCCCTCGCCGCCCTCGGCGCCGTCAACGAGGACGACGTCGCGCGCGCGCTCGCCGTGCAGCAGGACCTGCCGTACGTCTGGCGCGAGGAGCTCCCATCCACGGTGCCGGTGCTCAAGAACGTCTCGGCCAAGTACCTGCGCCAGTACCGGATCTGCCCGATCACCATCGAGGGCGGCGTGCTCACCGTCGCCTCCGCCGATCCGCTCAACACGATCGTGACCGACGACCTCCGGCAGGCCACCGGGTTGACCATCAAGTTCGTCGTCAGCTCGGCCACGGGGATTCTCGAGACGATCGACCGCAACTACGACGGCGCCAACGCCTCTGCGCTCCAGCGCATCGTCGAGGGCATGGACGAGGAGCGCGCCCCCGACGGCGACGAGGACGTCAACCATCTGCGCGACATGGCCTTCGAGGCGCCGGTGGTGCGGCTGGTGAACCTGCTCGTCGAGAACGCGATCACCGCCGAGGCCTCCGACATCCACATCGAGCCGTTCGAGGACACGCTGCGCATCCGC
>Ga0137394_10002586_pt1 | contig 13395 bp, 14 predicted proteins | sample czobulk116metaG_FD_108278 | JGI IMG/M metagenome (GOLD analysis project Ga0137394, IMG submission 108278) | Vadose zone soil microbial communities from Angelo Coast Range Reserve, California, USA - czobulk1.16 metaG | ecosystem: Environmental > Terrestrial > Soil > Vadose zone | place: USA...
CGGACCCTACCCCGACCTGCGTGCTAGAACGAATCCATGGTGCCGGAGAAGTACCGCCTCGCCGCCGTGGGGCGCTTCCTCCTCGAGCAGTTCGAGCTGCGCAGACCCGGCATTCGCGAGTGGACTCCGCAGATCGAAGCCTCCCTCCGCCAGGACGCGGAAGGCGAGCTGCAGCTGATGGAGAAGCAGGCGCGGGAGCTGGGCATCGACGACTCCGGCTATTGGCAGCGCGTCCGGCGCGCCCTCGACGAGATCCTCCTGCCGCGCTATGCGGCCCTCGCCACCGAGGAGATCGCGCTGGCGCGGCGCGACTACGGGATCTGGCGCGGCGGCGACCTGGTCGCGCGCGCCACCTTCGCGCTGGCCGGGTTCATCCTCGGCATCATCTGCGTGGAAGTGCCGTACATCCCCATCCAGGCGAAGTGGTTCCCCGCGCTGCTCCTGGTGTTGGGCCCGCTCTTTCCCGACGCCGTGATGTGGCTGCACCGCAGGAAGTGGCGCCGGAAGCTCGAAGCGCTGGTGGCGGACCTGCACCATGCCAGCGCGACCCTGGACACGTACCGGCCGCTCTCCGAGCTGACCCGCGCTCTGGGCGTGGTCTCGGAAGCGTCCGCGCTCGAAGAGGCGCCGCCCCGCGCGGTGCGAGAGAGGAGCTGAGGTGGCATTCGACCTGAACGTCCCCCGCGTGAGTGTTCCGCAGGGCAAGAGGGCGCGGTTGCTCTGGGTGCTAGGTGCGGCGCTCCTGGTGCTGCTGGTCGGCTACAACTCCTGCACCACCTACGTGAAACCGGGCGAGGCGGGCGTCAAGCAAATCAAGTTCGGCCTCGGCAAGGGCATCGAGCCGTTCGTCTACGGCACCGGTCTGCACTACGTGGGGGTGGGGGAGACGATGCACCGCTTCCCCGTGCGACTCCAGGTCCTCGAGCTGAGCAACTCGCGGAGCGAGGAGGATCTGGAAGGGCACCGCATCGGGCCGGGCGTGAACATCCAGACCAGCGAAGGGTACGCGGTGCAGCTGGATCTGACCGTCCTCTACCGGATCGCGGACCCGCTCAAGGTCATGCAGACCATCGGGCCCGGCCGGCTGTTCGAGGACAGCGCCGTGATCCCGCGCGCCCAGCAGGACTTGCGCCGCGCGCTGGGCGAGCTGGACGCGGAGGACTTCTACCGCGGCGACAAGCGCGTGCAGAAGGCGCGGGCGGCCCAGCAGGCGCTGGAGGCGGAGCTGAAGGACAAAGGCATCGAGGTCGTCCAGGTCCTGATCCGGCGGTACACCTACGATCAGCGCTACCAGCAGGCCATCGAGCAGCGCAAGATCCAGGACCAGACCGTCTACAAGAACGAAGCCGAAGCAAAGTCCGCTTCGGCGGCGGCGGCGAAGAACAAGATCGTCGCCGAGGGCGCAGCCGCGGTGCAGGTCGAGCTCGCGCGCGGGGAGGCAGAGGTGAAGAAGCTGGAAGCGGACGCGGACCTCTACCGGCGCAGGAAGGCCGCCGACGGCGATCTGCTGGTGAAGCTCGCCGAAGCGCAGGGCACCGAGCTGGAGAACCAGGCCCTGCGCGGCGCGGGGAGCGAGAACATGGTGGGGCTGCGCATGGCGGATGCGCTGCGGGGGACGCGCCTGATCGTGCTCCCGACCGACGGCGAAGGCGCGATGAACCCGCTGGACCTCAAGACGCTGCTCAAGCGCTTCGACGTGAAGGAGTGACCATGGGCAAGCTCGCGCTTCTGTTGCTCTTCACGGCCGGATGCACCTTCCACAGCACCGACTCGACCGAAGTGGGCGTGCTCACCCGCAAGATCGCGCTGTTCGGCAAGGCCGGCGTGCAGCAGGAGACGTATCCGCCGGGCGCCACGTACACGTTCCCGGCGTTCGTCACCGACTGGAACGTCTACAACGTCGCGCTGCAGAACCTCGAGATGGTCCGCACGGTCCAGAAGGGCCGGCGCGCCGCGAACGACGACGTGGAGTTCAAGACCCACGACGGCAATGACATCGCCGTGGACGTCACGGTGGCCTGGCGGATCGACACGGCGAAGACCCCCTGGGTCCTGGAGCACGTCGGCGGATCCACTGCCGAGGTGAAGGAGAACCTGGTGCGCCCCGCCTGCCGCAGCATCGTGCGCGACGTGCTGAACACCATGACCAGCGAGGAGTTCTACGTGTCCGAGAAGCGCTTCCTCAAGGCGGAGGAAGCGCGCGAGAAGCTCGCCAGGGTGCTGGCGCAAGAGGGCGTGATCGTCGAGCGGGTGATCCTGGGCGAGCACCACTTCCATCCCGATTACGAGAAGGTGATCCACGACAAGAAGCTGGCGGAGCAGACCGCGGAGCGGATGGTGAGCGAAGGCCACGCCGCGCAGCAGGAATCGCTGCGGAACCTGGAAACCGCGAAGGGACAGGTCTCGCAGAAGATCGCGGCGGCCCGGGGCTCGCTCGACCAGGTGAAGCTGCACGCCGACGCGGACTATTTCGCATCGCAGCGTGAGGCGGAGGCCATCCTGGCCGAGAAGAAGGCGCACGCAATGGGCGTGGAAAAGACCAACCGGGCGATGAGCGGTGCGGGCGGGCGGGCCATGGTCAAGCTCAGCGTGGCGGAGGCACTGAAGGGCAAGCAGATCGTCTTCCTCCCCTCGGGAGGGAAGTCGGGCGGCTTGCAGACCATGAACCTGAACGACCTGCTGTCGCGGTACGCGTTCGCGGAGTCGCAGTCTGTCGCGAAGCCCGCGGTGAAGGTGCAAGACGACTCGAAGTGACGTCGATCAAGCTCACGCTGGAGTACGACGGCAGCGGGTTCGTGGGATGGCAGGTCCAGCCCAACGGGCGCAGCGTGCAGGAGGAGCTGGAGAAGGGGATCGCGCGGCTCCTGGGCGGTCCCTCCGAGGCGGTGCGCGCCACCGGGGCGGGCCGGACCGACGCCGGCGTGCACGCGCGCGGCCAGGTCGCTTCGATCCACGTCTCCCGGCCGCTGCCGCTGCGCGCCTGGACCGCGGGGCTGAACGCCCTGTTGCCGGAGGATCTGGCCTGCGTGCGCGCCGAGGTCGCGCCGGAAGGATTCGACGCGCGCCGCTGGGCGCGCGGCAAGCGCTACGCGTACACCATCCTCCAGACGCCGGTGCGCGGGCCGCTGCTGCGGGGGCGCGTCTGGGAGATGCGCCGGCCGCTCGACCTCGAAGCGATGCGGCGCGCCGCCCGGGCGTTGCTCGGGAAGCACGACTTTTCCGCCCTGCGCGCCGCGGACTGTCCCGCCCGCACCACCGTGCGCGAGATCCGCAGGCTGGAGATCCTGCAGGAGGGGCCTCGCGTGGAGCTGATCGTCGAGGCGACGGCGTTCCTCAAGCACATGGTCCGGAACATCGTCGGCACCCTCGTCGAAGTCGGCCACGGCCGCCGCGATCCGGATTCGCTGCCGGCCCTTCTGGAGGCTCGCGACCGCGCGCGCGCCGGCCCCACCGCGCCCGCGCACGGCCTTCTGCTCGACGAGGTCTTCTACTTGCCCGGAAACGCGGACCCGCGGCAGGAGCTCGAGGATGACTAGGGCCCTCTGGGCGATCAGCATCGGCGTCCTCGGCGTGCTGCTGGCCACCGGCATCTTCCGCCTCCTGCACTGGCAGGGCGGGGTCTTCGTGGTTCTTCTCATCTGGTGCGTCGGCCTGGTCGCCGGCCTGGTCGCGTGGTTCGCGGGAATCCCGCCGCCGGTCGGAGCAGCAGGAGGCCTCTTCGGTGGCCTGCTCGTCGCCGTCGTGCTCGCCGCGACCATCGCCGCCGCGCCGCTCGCCCCCGGCGCACAGCGCCCCGGGCTGCGCGATCTCCTCTGGGGTCCGCTCTTCGGGCTGTTGACCGTGCTCGCGCTCTGCGCGGTGGCGGGCTTCTACGGCGCCCGTGCGGGACTGTTCCTGGCCCGGCGGAGCGGGCGGGGGGCTTAGCGACGGACGGGCTCGGGGCCAGCATCCCGACCAATCCGCCAGGTCTTGTCGCGGATTTGAAGCAGAAAGCCGCCGCCGTCCTCGCGCAACTGATCGCTGAGCGAGAGCTGCGCCGCCCGTGTCAGCCGGGCGCGTTCGCCATCGACCCGAGCGTACAGAGCATCGTCCGCGCCGGCCGCCAGCGTCGCCGGATCCACGTCGACCCATGCCCCCGAGGCGAGCTGGGCGCGCAGGCCCTCGCCGGACGGCTCGATGCGCCGGATGAAGAGCGCCGCGTCCTCGACCTCGAGGTATGCCCAATCCTTTCCGATGCGCGTGGCCCAGCGTCCGTCCGGCGCCCGATGGATCCCCTGGTGCAGCACCGCCAGCGTGCGCGCGTGCTCGACCAGGCCGCCGCGGTGCCAGAACCGGCCCTCCTTGTCGAGGCGCAGCCCGCTCTGCTCGCGAAGCTGCCGCAGGGTCTCCGCGTCCACGGCCCGATTCTACCCGCCCCTCATCTGCGGCCGCTGACCAGGATGGCGCGCGCCGGAAAGCGCATCCGTCCCTGCGGAAAATACGGCCGGATCGCCTCTTCCAGCTCGGCTTTGGCCGCGCGCAGCCGTTCCGGCGAAAGCTGCGCTGGCAGGGGACGCAGCGTGTCGGACATCTCGAAGCGCAGCGGCCAGAAGTCCTCCAGCCGGACCGGTGCTTCGATCTGGAAGTCGATCGCGCGCTCCTGGATTCCCTGCGCGCCGGCCTCCGCGAGCAGGCCCGCCAGCTTTCCGGGCTGCGCGTATCGGAAGGCCCCCGGACCGTCCGGCGTTGGCGCGGGCAGCACGACGTGCCGCGCCAACACCTGGACCGTCGTGCCGAAGAATGGGTTCGACTCGCTGCCGTGCCACACCGCGAGCGCGATCCTCCCTCCCGGCGCCAGCACCCGGAGCATCTCGCGCAGCGAGGCGACAGGGGCTGTGAAGAACATCGCGCCCAGGCGGCAGACCACCGCGTCGAACCGCCCGGACCGGAACGGCAGCGCCTCCGCCGCGCACTGCGCGAAGCCGAGATTCGACGCGCCGCTGCGCGCCGCGACCCGCTTCGCTGCGATCACCATTTCCCGCACCGCGTCAGTGCAGACGACCAGCGCCGGCTTGCGAGTTGCGGCGATCTGCAGCGCAGGCTCGCCAACGCCGGACGCCACGTCCAGCGCGAGATCGTCCGGTCCGACGCCCGCCGCTTCGATCAGGGAGCTGGAAAGAGGCTCGAACATCGCGCGGATCACCGCCGCGTGCTTCTCCCAGAAGGGAGCGCTTTCCCTCCACGCCCGGAGCGTAAGGTTCCACTGTTCCTTCACCGAGGCCAACGCTCGACACCTTCTAGCACCGATCGCGCCGCCTCGGTTGCGCGGCGCGCCTTGACTTGGATCCTGGATCCAAAATACGCGCTGTCCAATTCTCGCGCTCCGCCGATCCACCGCCGGCGCAGCGCTCCCAGCAGCCTCGGGGGCCTCGTGCAGCCACAGGCGCTCAACCGAATCCCGGTCGACATCCTCAGGTCCCGCGTGGTGCAGGAGCTCCGGATCGCCATCCTCCGGGGCGACCTGAGCCCGGGGAGCCGGATCAAGCAGGAGCATCTCGCCTCACAGCTCGGCGTTTCGCGCGAGCCGGTGCGGCAGGCCCTGCTCCTGCTGCAACGCGAAGGGTTGATCCACGCGGAGCCGAAACGGGGCGCCTCCGTGGCCCCGCTCGATCGCCAGCTGATCAACGACGTCTACGGACTGCGGGAGGCGCTGGAGAGCAGGGTGGTCGAGACGTTGTCCCGGTCCTCGCGGTTCGACGTTAGTCCCTTCCGCGCGATGATCGCGCGCGGCCGGACCGCGGTGCGGCGGCGCGACTTCCGCACGCTGGTCGATCTGGACATGGCGTTCCACACCGGCCTGTACGAGGCGGCCGGCAACCGCGTGATCGTCGAGGTGATGCGCGGGCAATGGAGCCAGATCCGGCGGGTGATGTCGATGCTGCTCGATCAGCGCGCGGCGTACCGCCAGAAGATCTGGGACGAGCACCAGGCGATCGTGGAGGCCATCCACGCGCGCAGGCCTGAGCGCGCCGTCGCCGCCGCCGGCCGCCACATCCGCGCCGCGCGGAAGATCCTGATCGAGACGTTCGACGCCGCGGCTCCAGCCCCGCTGGCCCGCGCATCGCAGGATTGAACCAGCAGCAGCATTGAACCTCCAGGCAAGGGGATCGAAATGGGCAACCCGAAAATCACCCGGCGCGATGCGCTGCGCGGCCTCGGCGCCGGCGCACTCGCCGCCGCCGGCAGCTCCCTGACCTCGCCCGCAGCCGCCGCCGAGTCCGAGCGCGGCGGCCGCTGCAAGCCCTCGAAGCGCAAGGGCCGGATCCTGATGGACGGCCACGTCCACGTGACCAACAAGACCTTCTGGCTCGGCATCGACACCTGGGAGCCGTCGCCGACCGGCACGGGTTGGGACTACCTGCGCGCGAGGCGGGCCGGCGTCAACGTGATCATCGAGAACTTCGGGACGTACGGATACTGGAACTACAACACCACCCCGAAGCACATGCTGCGCATGTTCGAGACCTTCCACCGCTTCGCCGAGAAGCATTCGGACAAGATGGCCGTCGCGCTCAGCGTCGAGCAGGCGCGGGAGATCGCGGAGAGCGGCCGGATGGCGGTCTTCCTCAGCTGCGAGTCTGGATGGGACATGGAGGGCGATCTGGACGTCCTGCGCGCCTTCTATCGACTCGGCTTGCGGGCGATCCAGTTCTCTTCCCAGACCGCCTTCAACGCGCTCGCCGACGCGGGCGGCGGAACGCACTGGAACGGGCTCAGCCCGCACGGGCGCGCGGTGATCGAGGAGATGAATGCCCTCGGCATGCTGATCGACATCACGCACGCTTCGGCGGACGCGATGCGCCAGATCATCGACGCGAGCACGATGCCGGTGGTGGCGAGCCACGTCGCCGCGGCGGCCGTGTCCGGGGCCGGGGGGATCTCCGACGACATCATCATCCGGATGGCGGCCAAGGGCGGGCTGATGGGCGTTCATGGCGGGTCGAGCTCGGTCGGGATCCGCTACAAGCAATGGGCCGCGGCGAATCCGGCGCGGGCGGCGGCGCTCTCCAAGCCGATCACCGACATGGTCGGCTACCGGCCGTCGTTCTCGCGCACCCCGGACGAGTCCAACTGGGGCGACTTCATCGCCCGCTTCGACCAGGAGTCGCGCGATCGCACCGCGGCGGTCTTCGTGCCGTACGTCGATCCGCGGGACGCCGCGGCGGCCGTCCCCACTCCCGACGAGTGGGCGCAGCAGGTGGATCACGTGATCCGCCTGGTCGGCCCCGAGCACATCGGCATCGGCCTCGACATGTTCGGCGGGCGCAGCGGCGTTCCCGCGGACGCCAGCGGCTACCCGCTGCTGGTCGACGCCATCGGGCGCGTGACCACGCCGAAGAACGTCGAGCTGGCCATCGGGGAGAACTGGCTTCGCGTGCTCGAGCAGGTCCAGGGCGGCCGGTGCGATGACGGCCGCGAGCACGACCGCGACGAGCGCCACCGCGAAGGGATTCGCGAGCAGAAGGCCGCGCCGGTGGCTCCCCATGCGCATGCCGCCGCCGGGGCGCCGCACGGTTCTTGCTGTTGCTGAAGCCGTCGTCGAACCACGATCGCTGAAAGGAGCCCGTCATGCTCAAGTCCTTGCGGACAGCTCTTGCCGTGCTGTTCCTCGCCATTCCCGTCGCGCTGGCGAACGGCGACGACCACGGGAATGGGAAACAGAAGTGGGTCGTGTCCTGGGCCGCCTCGGCGCACGGCCTCTACCCCTCGGGCACCGCCGTGGCGCAGCCCAACCTCGCCTTCGCGTTCCCGAACGGCACCACCAGCGCGAACAACCAGACCTTCCGCCTGGTGGTGCGTCCGAATCTCTGGGGCGAGCGCGCCCGCATCCGCTTCTCGAACTTCTTCGGCACGCAAGCCGTCACGCTCGACGACATCCACGTCGGGCTGCAGGCCAGCGCCGGGACGGTGGTGCCGGGGACCAACGAGCGCGTGTCGTTCGGGAGGAGCCGGAGCATCACCATCCAGCCCAAGCAAGTCGCGTGGAGCGACCCGGTGGACCTGGACTTCGTCGGCCAGGTGGAGGCGCTCGCGCTCGAAGGCCGCAAGCTCTCGGTGAGCTTCCACGTGGTGGGCATGAGCGGCCCGATGACCTGGCACTCCAAGGGAATGCAGACCTCGTACATCACCAGCCCCGGCACCGGCTCGCACGGCGCCGACCTGGGCGACGTCGCGTTCCCCAACTCGACCACCTCCGTCTATTTCCTCGACGCCCTGGAAGTGATGGCGCCCGAGGGCACCGTCGCGGTCGTCGCCTTCGGCGACTCCATCACCGACGGGACCGCCTCCACCCTGAACGAGGACGATCGCTGGCCCGACGATCTGTTCCGCCGCCTGCGCGCCGCGTACGGCCAGCGCATCTCGCTGGTGAATGCCGGCATCGGCGGAAACCGGATCGTGACGGATGCGGGCGCGGGCGGTCCGCCGGCGCTCAGCCGCCTGGAGCGGGACATCTTCAGCCTGGGTTCGGTCAGCGCGGTGGTCTGGCTGGAAGGCATCAACGACCTGAGCGGCGGAGCCAGCGCCGAGACCGTGATCGCCGGGATCCAGGAGGGCGAGCGGCAGATCCACGGCCGCGGGCTCAAGCTGATCCAGGCGACCATCACCTCCGCGAAGGGGAACAACACCGCCAACCCCGCGGCAGACCTGGACCGCGACAACCGCCGCAAGACCGTCAACTCGTTCATCCGGAACAACGCCCAGCTCTTCGACAGCGTGGCCGACATGGACGCCGTCACCATCGATCCGGCGACCGGAGAGATGCAGGCCGAGTTCCTCAGCAACAGCACCCTGAACACGATCGATCACCTGCACCCGAACCGCGCGGGCTATCTCAAGATGGGCGGTTCGGTGGACATCTCGGTGCTGGCGCCGCCGTCGGGGAGGAATCACCGGGACGACGACGACTAGCACGCCGCGGGGTCGCGGCGGCTGTCCCGCAGCGCCGCGGTGGTCCGCGCGCTGCCATGGGACTAGCACGCCGCGGGGTCGCGGCGGCTGTCCCGCAGCGCCGCGGTGGTCCGCGCGCTGCCGTGGGACTGACTGACCCGGCGAGTGAGGGTCACTCGATCGGCTGCGACTCGCCGACGAAGAACTCGGTGTCGCCGAAGCAGGTCGAGGGCACGAACTTGTGCTGCGCGTAGCTGATCCGGACGCGCTTGCCCAACGTGGTGTTGACCTGGGCCGCGATCGGCGCGCTGCGGGTGCTGAAGTAGAACTTCTCGGGGACCTGGCCAGGCACCGTCGCCATGGCCAGCTCCCCCTCCCAGGTCTTGCAGACCCAACCCCGCTGCGAGAACTTCTGGATGTAACCGACGCGCTCTCCCCGGGCGTACGCGTACGTCAGCGTCACCCAGGTGTAGAGCGCGCCCACGCCGCCGATCACCACCAGGGTGCCGATCAGCCAGAGGCGGGCGCGGGACTTTCGCGGGGGTTCTGCTGCGACGGGGTCCATGGAACGCTCTAAACCGCCGATAGGGACCTGTCGGAAATTGGACCTAGGGTGTACGGCCTGCGGCGCCGACGCGGGATGCGCAAAGTGCTACGTTTCCGGCCCGATTCGGGAGGCAACATGGCGGCTGCAGAGCGGCGCGGGCCGGCATCGGAAGCGCTCGAAAAGCTTACCGTCCGGAGCTTGCGGACGCGGGCGGTCCGGGTCCCGATGCGCAGGCCGCTCGGGACCAGCGGCGGAAAGATCACCACCGCGCCGCTCGTCCTGCTCGACCTGGAGACGGAAGAGGGCGTTCCGGGACGGTCCTACCTGTTCGGCTACTCGGACGTCGGGGCTCGGGCGCTGCGGCCCCTGTTGGCCGGCATCGCCGAGATGATCAAAGGCGACCTGGTCGCCCCGGCTGCGATCGCCAGGAAACTCCATTCCCGCTTTACGCTGATCGGCCGGGAAGGGCTCGCGACCCTCGCCCTCTCCGGCCTCGACGTCGCGCTATGGGACGCGCTGGCGCGCGCGGCCGCGCTGCCCCTGGCGCGGCTCCTGGGCGGCAGCGTCCAGCCGGTGCCGGCCTACAACAGCAACGCGCTGGGGCTCGATCCGCCCGAGCGCGTCGCCGAGGAAGCGATGGAGCTGCTGGCGGAAGGCTTCCACGCCGTCAAGCTCCGCCTCGGCCGCAGGACGCTCTGGGACGACGTCCTCGCCGTCCGCGCGGTGCGTGCGCGGATTCCGGCCGAGGCGCTCTTGATGACCGACTTCAACCAGGCGCTCACGGTGGCGGAGGCGCTGGCGCGCGGCCGCGCGCTCGACCGCGAAGGTGTCTACTGGATCGAGGAGCCGGTCCGGCACGACGACTACGCGGGCGCGGCGCGGATCGCGCGCGAGGTGGAGACGCCGATCCAGATCGGCGAGAACTTCATCGGCACCCACTCCATGGCGGCGGCCATCGCCGCCGGCGCGGCCGACTACGTGATGCCCGATCTGGCGCGGATCGGCGGCGTGACGGGCTGGCTGCGCGCGGCCGCGCTGGCGGACGCGGCAGGGCTGGAGATGTCGTCGCACCTCTACCCCGAGGTGAGCGCGCAGCTCCTCGCGGTGACGCCTTCGGCGCATTTCCTCGAGTCCGTGGACTGGGCGGCGCCGATCCTGACGCGGCCGCTGCAGATCGCGGACGGAAAGGCGATCTGCAGCGGGGCACCCGGCGTCGGGCTCGATTGGAACGAAGAGGCGGTACCCCGCTTCGCTCTGGACTAGCACGGCGCGGGGTCGCGCCGGCTGTCCCGCAGCGCCGCGGTGGTCCGCGCGCTGCCGTGGGACTAGCACGGCGCGGGGTCGCGCCGGCTGTCCCGCAGCGCCGCGGTGGTCCGCGCGCTGCCGTGGGAATAGCCACTGCCGTGTGGACTGACGCTCAGCGGCACTGCGACCGGATCACGTCCTCCTGCTGGCGCGACTTGTCCCAGCGATCGTCCTTGGTGTTGAAGACCTGCGGCACCAGGAAGTCGTTGGGATCGATCTGCAGCCGGAACTCCGGCCACTCGGACTGCGGCCAGCCGATGTTGTACGCGGTCTGCTGCCAGCTGAGCTTGTGGTAGATGGCCGAGCCCGCCTGCGCGACGTCAGTGAGGTGGCCCGGGTAGTACACCTTGGGCTTCAGGTGCTGCTGGTACATGATGATGTCGCGCTGCTGGTTGTTCCCGGCGCCCAGGCTGACGATCGAGCCGAGCAGCACGTCCGGATGCGGCAGCCGGTCCATGATGGAGAAGAGGCCCTTGCCGATCTCGGCCGCGAGCGCGATCGCCGGCCCGTTGTTGGCCGGGTCGTTGTACTGGGCCAGCGAGATCAGGCCCGGAGAGGGTCCGCCGATGCCTTCCTTCACGGGGCCGGCCGAGTTGACGAACGAGAACGCGAAGTTGTGCCCCGGACCGCGGACCACGAAGTGGTAGAACATCTCGATGCTCCCGGCGCTGCCGCCAAATCCCGTGGTGGTCGTATTGAGCTGTCCCGCCATCCGAAGCGTCGGGTCGGCCGGCGGCGTGAACGGCGTGCCGGCGGGGAACATCGCCGGATAGGTGATGGCCGGCAGGGGCGTGGTGATCACGCGTCCGCTGTAGCGCGGGTCGCCCAGATTGAAGAACTCGGAGTGCGCGAACGTGGGATCGACCGGCGCGGTTCCCGAGTGCACGTGCTTGAACGTCTGGATGCAGATGTCGGGATCGAACTGGGCGATCCTCCGGACCGTGGTGGTGCCCCCGGCGGGCTTGTCCTGCGTGCCCGTGTATTCCCCGGGCGGCGAGTTCCGCGGCACGACCGCAACGCAGTCGGCCGGGTTGCCGTCCGGGATCATCTTCGCCCCGCCGTTGTGCAGGTTGGGGTCGTTCCACATCCGCGTGACGTCCAGCTGCATCACGTCGCAAGTCTCGGCGGACGCGTAGATGGTCGCGTCGGTCCACTTCGACACGTACGCGGCGTTGTCCGCGTGGTCGCCGTGCCCGTGGCCCAGGAAGATCGCCTCGGGCCGCGCGTCGATGAAGTCCTGCGGCAGGATCGGCGTGCGCCGCCGATCGATCGGCGTGGTCGGCAGCTCCGGCCGGTTGATGTAGCTGTCCATCAGAAGGACGTGCCCGGCGGCGGCGACCACGTAGGTCGTGTTCGTCGCCCAGGAGATGAAGACCTTCTCCTTGTCCAGGTTGCCGCGCTCGTCGACGTTCTCCACGCCGAAGAACTTCTGGCGCGCCCGCACCATCGCGGGGTCCACCGGGTGGCGATGCCTGGGATTGTGGCAGTTGCGGGTATCGCGGCCGCGATCGTCGTCGTCGCGGTCGTGAGCCTCGGTGGCCAGCGCGAACGTACAGAGGACGCCGGCCAGGATCGCGGAAAAGATGCCCTTGCGGTTCACGGTTGGAGCTCCTTTCGGATTGGGAACCCGGAGGGCAGCGGAGCCCGGCGAGCCGCGGCGCGGCTCAGCGACATCCGCTTGGACAAGTTCACCCCCCGTGAAGACGAGGGAGACGCTAGCGGGTGGCTAGATCTTACGTCAACTCGGCGGGAAAACCGGGATCGGGGGCTCGGCCCGGGCGGGCCTCGAGCGCCGAAAGGCGCGAGTCCCGATCCCTGAACCCCGCAGAGGCGAACCTTGCAATCTTCCACGACTCCGGGCGCCTACAACCGACCGTCCCCAATCTGCCGCTCCTACCCCCACGTCCGTCCCCCCATCGGCTCGCAGGGAATGGGCTCCCAAGGTGCCGCTAGATTGAGAAGCATGAACTCACCAGAAACCGTCGTGGGCTGCTCGACCTGCGGTGCGCTCTATACGCCCGCCCCCGGGGACCAAGGCCTGTGCACATCGTGCCGTACCTTCCTCCCCGACGAGTCGCCGGCGCCGGCCGGCGGTTCCAAGCGGGCGCCGACGTCAGGAGCAAAGCCGACCTCGGGCCGGACCGGGTATCGCCCGAGCGGCGGCAGCCCGTTCCGCTTGAGTTTCCGGTGGGGCCGCACGATCAAGCGCGTCGCGATGGGCCTGATGGCGCTGGCGCTCGTCGGCGCGGTGGGCGGGGCGATCGCGTATCGCCCGCACAGGGTGACCGAAGCGTGGCTGGCGGCGAAGCGCGGCTCGGTCGCGGATGCGTGGGCTGCCATCCGGCATCTGGGGATGGAAGGCTGGACCGCCGCCCGCCGCCACCTCCCGATCGGCGGGAACACCGCGGAGCCGCAGCAGGCCTCGTCGAACGAGAGCCGCGGGCCGCACAAGCGCCCCAAAGCGGTCGCGCGGAAGTGACCAGGGCCCAGGCCCTCCGTCACCGGGAGCTGATGTTGCTCCCGCCAGCGCCGCAGATGTGCCCGGCGATGATGCCCTCGAAGCCGGTCGGGTTGCTCGTCCCCTGCGAAAAGAGCAGCCCGGTAACGTTCTCGAA
>Ga0137394_10002587_pt1 | contig 13389 bp, 14 predicted proteins | sample czobulk116metaG_FD_108278 | JGI IMG/M metagenome (GOLD analysis project Ga0137394, IMG submission 108278) | Vadose zone soil microbial communities from Angelo Coast Range Reserve, California, USA - czobulk1.16 metaG | ecosystem: Environmental > Terrestrial > Soil > Vadose zone | place: USA...
AACTAAGTTATAATGTGGAGTTATAACTGACAGACAGAGGTGGCACATTATAATATATTGTGCACTGGAAGCTCCCAGCAAATGAGGTGGGACATTATAACACCCCTATATGGAATTTCCAGGCCACATTACAAAGCCCTTACATGGACACCTCCCCACTGTCGATCTTCCCTTCTATACCCTTCAGGTGCATCTCACGAAGAGAAAACCTGCGTCCGAGAACTCCAGGGATTGGTTGTAATCAGGAGAGTAAACAGCGATGAGATGCTTCGTGGATGAGCTGGAGTTGACATCACCCGGATGAACGGTAAAGTCGTCGCAGACTTGCAGTACAACTTGTGGGTGATATTCCATTGTGACGACTTCTGGGCAAGATGCCAAGACCGGGCGCGAGAAATAGAGAGTCCTGTTATTACGGAGAACGCGAGGGGTGGCGGATAGTACAGTGGGAGTCTTTCTTTTATGTCCGACCCCCCCCCTCTCCAACTAACAGCTGTGCGACTTCTCGATAGGCAAGCACGGCAAGGTCGTTTACGTTTCGTCTGCGTGAACTGTTCGCCGGTTAGGGATGCGAAGGGCGGTATTAAACCATGGCCTCAGATCAAAAAGTCCATCCATCAATGCATCAAGGGCGATGCGCCCTGCGCCGCCGTCCTCCTTGGTCTTATTGGCCTCATGGTCGAAGGTCGTCTCATAAAAAGTCGGTACAAGTGAGAAATAAAGAAACGAATCGTTCCAAGTCAGAGTAAGCAAGTTATGCGACTATGTTGTGGACATCTACAAGCAATAATTACTCGGTGAAGGGGGAAAGGTGAGCATAACTGGAGGGAAATTTTTAACAGCATATCACAGCTGCAGAATATCATCCATGTTCTATGAAAAGACCATCAGTGGTTGCACAGAACTAACTACTAGTAGGATTACAACACACCAATCTCACAAGACTGCTCATTTCCGGCTGTTGGAAATTGTCGAGTTCGCCATCAAATCCATAACCTTGGTCACGGCGAGCCTTCTTCCTCTGGTCACGGGTATATTCATGCAGTGCAAGGGCGTTGGCATGCAGTTGGAAGCTTAAAAGAAGATGGGCGTATGACGTATCAAGCGCTTGTGAGTCGCAGATACAACAGACAAAACATACTTGATGTAAGACATCAAAGCCCGGTACGATGGGCAACTGTTTTCCTCTTATGAGCCCGTGTCAGATAAGTGTACGGTAGCATCCCACAATATACACCAACCAAGGTAATTGCACAAGATCGTGGTCAGCGAGCCTCTTGGGCCTTCCCATGCGCGTTGGCTTTCCGAGCAGGCAGATATAGAGAGCTGTCAGCAGATATGGGCCACTACCTCTCTGAAAGGGACACCCAACACTCACAACGTTTGGATGTGAAACTTCACTGTATTGGCACCAACCATCACAACGAAAGATACGCTCTGGGGAAGCGTATCGAATCTGATGTGGGAATAGCATACGCTCGTGTGAGCGCCGAGTTCTGCGAAGAGTCTCTCCAAAGGACCATTCGCCTTGGTCCGCAAGGCTAGCTTCATCTAGTGGGCTACCAACTTGTAAGGGTTGGCTTGATGACCCGGGCTGCTCATTAAGCCACTGTCCTCCTATCGTGTATCCCAGGGGCGGTGATGCCCAAGACATCGCGTTGGTAGAGTCCATCGCCTGACCGCGCACTAAGCGGATGTCAGTGTACGGACTCGGAAGATGAACATGATTAGGAGACGCGCCAATTTTATTATGCAAGGTCTTCGTTCGGCGCTCGCCCTTGCATTGCCATGGTACATAGACTTGATTGCAATGATAGTGAGGCAGATCGAGCATGGTTCCGGAATGGGATGTGTCAAGGATAGCCTGCAAGACACAGCGTAGCTGCGTAAGAGAATCGGAAAGCGAAGGTAGATTAAGGAGCCACTAACTAAGAGGGAGCATCCAACTGGAAGGCGAACAAGGATGTCATGGAGCTCCTGTAATCCTGTCAGCGGAAAATCGCCATTGATATAACCTGGAGTGCAAGCTAACATTATCGACGATAACCTCCTCGTCACTTGTAACGAGCACTAAGCGGGTGGGCGTCAGGGAGGAATCTCTTGGGGAGAAGGAGGGCGCACCTTCGTCCATACCATCTTCCTCTTCCGGATCATCAGTTGACTGCTGATCAGAATGTCCAGAGTCTGGGTTGGTACGTGAGGTGCTAGGAAGCTCCGAGAGGATGGAGACACACATAAGAAAATAAACCTGTCGCCTGGCGCTGCACCAGACACTAGTACTTTCAGCTCACGAATCTGTGCTGTATATTAATGGGGGTCGCAATGTAGTTGACCTGGTATCACGGACCATATTAACGCGAGTAGGTTGAGAGAGTTCCGGAAGTCCGGGAAGGTCCTTGAGCGCAGTAATGTCCTGTGGGCGAAAACCATACGTAGCTGCGAGAGCAATTATCGTTGAATGGGGGAAAGAATCAATGAGGTATGTGATCACGCACTAATGAGAAGTTCCCGAAAGTGATCCACATCGTGATGAGAGCCCTCCAAAGGCGACCACTTATTAAATGGGGCAGAATAGGTGATGCCAACGAGTAAAGCCCGCCGCTTCGTAACCTCCTTTCTGTGCAACCTACTAGTAAACCGCCGGCTCTCATCACCACTCTTCGACAGTAGTTCCACAATCTTGTGATGCCCGTTCGCTCTGGCCGCCTCAAGCGGAGTCCAGCTATGCTCTCCTCGTATGTGTATATCTGCTTCATGCTCCAACAGTAGCTTCACGACTTGGAACTTTCCAGCGATGGACCCAATATGTAAGGGAGTATTTTTATCGAGGGATTGTGTGTTCACTCCCGCCCCGTTAGCCAGGAGGCGCCGCGTCACCTTGAATTGTCCGCATAACGCTGCTCGGTGGAGTGGCGTCCAGCCCTTCCGGTTGCTGGCCTTTGTATCGGCATTGTATTCAAGGAGCAAGTCTACGACTGGAAGCTGTCCATCGAGTGACGCTTGATGTAATAGAGTGTTCTGCAAAGTATCCTTCACGTCCACATCTGCTCCGTACCTTAGTAAGAGCCGCATAACTTCTAGCCGTCCACCATAAAATGCCGCGTGTAATGGCGTATTACTACCATTTGCAATATTCACGTCCGCCCCGGCGGCAATTAACGCACGTGCGGTCTCGAGGTGCCCCATATATGATGCCACGTGCAACGGTGTGCCGTGGTAACCACGTTTATCGCTTAGATCTTCTCGGTACATATTCGCCAGGCGGCCTACCAGCCTGCTCAAACCGCATAACGCAGCATAGTATAAAGGTGATGCGCTACGCGTCGAAGGGCGCGGTGAAAGAGTGCCGATAGTTTGCTTTTGACCCTTTTCAATATCGTGTATCCAAATCCACGCTTCAAAATGTGGCTTCTTTGGATCAAACAGACGTTCCATGAAATCCTGATTCCGGGATGCTACATCGCCGAATTGGGTATGATCAACCCAGTGCTGGGCTGCGTAGAAAGCAAGAGGAAATCTTTCGAGGTCTGTTTGAACCACCGATTTGTCCAACCGGAGCAGCGTATTGATGCAGGCCCGCGAGAGAATCGCATGTGCCGCTTCTGGGGAAACGTGGTAGCGGGAGATGTCTCCTGGGTATGAGGTCTGAAGGCGATCAGAGGTCAGGAAATCCTTCACCGAGGGGGGCGAGAACTGAACAATTTTGGAATCCCTTTCGTCGACGACGGTGATTAAAGGACATGCAGAGAGCACGGCATCCTCTTCATCACAGGCCATATTCAGATCAAGCTCCGTGGAGAAGATCTCTGCAAGTTCGTCGATACGAAGGGGCCGAATAGCCGCGACCAAGCACTGGAACAGAAGAAGGGCATGGTGGTATTTCTCTTCAGGGATGTTTTGCAACCTCCGTCCAAATGTCTCCTCGAGAGAGGTGCCTAGTTTCTCCGGAGCATTGAGAATGAGGTCAAGGATACTTCCACGCAGGATGTCGAGCCGACGAACAACCCATTGAAAACTGAGTAAGACAGTAAGCAAAAAATTGGAAGTGCGGTAGTAGAGGTGTCTCACGTCCCATCTGCTCGTTCTGAAAGCGTATTAGTAACGAGTTCTTGCTGCTCCGGAGCCCACGCCCGCGTCTCTTGATTCTTCTTCAAAAAACAGCGGACATAGTTTTTGATATCCTCTTTGTGCCCGGGTTCATCATGGAGGGTCATACGACCGGCTGTTGAGGTCAATAGGCTGAGTGTCGTCTTTATGTCTCGCTCGAGAGAAGTTGTGATGCAAAGATATAGCTTGGGATGCCTCGACCGAACTAGGTCCTCCACCAGTATTAGGAGCTCCCTACGGGCAGACTTCGTTCCGGGGTCATTCGGACATTCATCTACCGCATCTATGACAATGTAGATCTGGCGCCGTCTTTCGAATTCGAGCATGCGTTTTAGGCATCGTGTGAGCGCAGCCTCACTAGGCATTTCCGAGCCATTGCTGCAATTGATGTACAACTGGGTACGTGCACTCCGGCAACGGTTAGAGCCGTCACCCAGTTGCATGACAAGGGACGCCAGCATGCCTCGGACATTGCGTTTAGCGGCGTCCTTGCGGTCAAAGTAATAGTACGCGATCAAGTCCGACTTGGCATGTCGCGACTTCTTGATGTCCTCGACGATGGCGGAGCTTATGAACAATATGAATTTGGTGTTAATGGAACATGGAAAACTGCATACCAAATGATAGTCTTCCCCGAACCCGCTACGAGACGGGGGAAGTAAATTAATCAATCATCGTGAAAGCACAGAATGTACTAGCAGCGTACGCTTGCCATGAATCCACAATAAAGGGCCGTTCTTTTTCCACGATCGGAATGTCTTGTTCTGGTTGAGCCATCTTGCGGTTCCATCATACCGAGTCTTGCAGGCAGCGCTATGATTGGTGGAAGGATCCGGAGGAGTAAGCCATAGTCGGAGCTTGTCTCGCAACGGGTCCTGTGTAGGTGTGCTTCCACTTTTACCATCAGTGGATGAGGTTTCAGGCGTAGCCAGATCCTTGGTCGTACTATCTGTTGTTACTAAAAACGCATAACCGGAAAAACCTAGTTGGTATGTGCACGAAGAAACCACAAAAGTATGCGTACGGTTATTGATCACTTGTTTTTGATGGTGATCCTCTCGAATCGCGGTAATATTGTCCAAGTCATTGACATCACGGACTAGCTCCCCGGTCGCCATTGCACTGCCATCATTGTGTGTAGCTTCCAAATTTCCAGCCATTGACATCGCTAATAAAGACCCTTCCCTCGTAAGTGTATTCAACCGTTGTGGGACATCCTCAAGGTCTGTCCTTCGCACAAAACCTCTCAGGATTTTTTCTGTACCACGGTTAGTCAAGTATTCCAAAGGGTGTATTGATGGAATCGACCGACTAAATCCATTCTCCTTCATCGTCTTTGTGAAAACTGCTAGAGTGGAGAGCGCTTCGGCCATAATCTCCCAGAGTATCTCTTTGATCTCGGCTGTAGAAGGGATCTCTGAGAGAGTATTGATACGTTGGAGGCAAATTTGAATACGCTCAAAGAAGTTAATGAGCGAGGCGCAACTCTCGTCAACGTCCTTAGTCGTCTGAGGCAATTGGGAGTTACGAGAAGTTACGCAGAGGAAATTTGGAGTTTGCCTACGTCGAGAAGAACAACGATAGCAGTACAAATGGCTCTTGCGGGTGGAGATAGCTGAGAAAAGAGCCGCTGCATCACCATAATACGGAAAGGAGTGCTCTAATACTTACTACTTCGGTACTTTCGCTGAGTTTTGCTGAGACCATAAACAGGATATCGATGATGGATTCCAACCACATCATCAATCTTTCATTGCCCTCGCGGACTTCATCGAAGCCCTCCATTTGGTCTCGAAGCACGTCCAAAACGGCACCCTTAGACTCGAATTTGTCGAGATTTGAAGAAAGAGTATGGGTGTCTAGATCTTGTCCCGTTAGCTTCTTGTACTTATTCATGGCAGGTCTGAATAATCGCGTATATTCAGAGGTAGAAGGGCCCGGGACGTTCATTAAATGGCCTGCAGACATTATGATGGTCGTGGGAGGTGGTGGCATGGTGGATTGACGGCATGTGGATAAGTGTGACTAATCACATCCTCAGGTGACCGCAAATAGTCCTCGATATGGAGTACGGAGACGCTGAGCGTGGGAGAACCCAATGTCGTGGTCGGTCGAAGAAAAATTGCCGCAGACGGCGCCAGGCTCAGGCTGCGTAAGCTGGGTCGCTCTCTTCATGCCGCGCGGCACCGCCGCCACTCCGGAAATCAGATCATGATCCGTGACATTTCAGGCCTTCAGGCCATCATATGTTCTTATCACGCTGGTCTGGCCACGACGCAGTCCCGGCCTGGGGACAGTAATACTGGCATGGCCGGCATTGATGAACTAGGCTTCAGGGTCCACATCCTCGTTCCGGAACCTTAACCGGATTCCGCCTGTCCAATCACTAATTTTGTATCAGAGGCTACATCCTAATAGCGGCAATCACCCGTAGTGAGTACTATGACCCGGGCGTATCATATTCTGGAATACCTTGGTGCTACATGCACTGTGTTGTCAGCGAGTCGTCCTGGTGCCGATAGATATTCACAGCTAAGCTATGTAATACAAGTCATGCACGGGCGTAGGATGACACTCCGTATCATAACATAGTCCTTTTCATTCCCTGCTGCGCGGAATACATGCTTATCTGTCGTTCAATAAGATGATGGGGTAAACACTAGAAGGACAACTCCACCTTAACACCGTGTGTCCTCTCATTGACTCGATTGCTTGATGTACAGGATTAATGCGCATCGGTGAGGAGACCACGAAATATGTCACGCAATCTGCCGACTACCTCGTCACGGTGTTGGTGGTCATCATTTTCTGTCCTTTGAATGAAGGCAAAAAGCTGTTCCTCGAAGATGTCCTTGCTGAGGGCGGCCGGGCCTCCTGCGTTCATTAGGATTGCGAGGGTCTCCGCGAAGGCGGTAGCATGCTTCGCCGGAAGGTCATTCGACTGGTTCGAAAGGACGCCATAGACATAGGACTTAAGGTTCGTATGTTCGACCGTCACGAGGTTATCAAGTAAATTGACACTTGAATTTGGGAATTGCCCTATGACGTTCTCCAGCCAAGCCAGCTCCGACTCTTCGGGATGATGTTGACGCAGGAGCAAGTATTTTGCAAGCAATGCACATATGGAACGAGAAGTAACACGGATGGCTGGGTCGCTGTCAATCCAGAGTGTTCGCATGATCTCAATACTTGCAAAGTTGACCAGCACGTCATTCAGCAGGGCCGGAGATGGCAAAACTCCATAGGGGATGAAAAGGGCCTTGGCTATGTGGTGAAGGACATTCAAACATGCCAGGAGGCGGCGACTACGCACATCCTTGACGAGCCCAACTGTGCCCGGTGCGCAACTTCGTAGGAGGGTAGAAAGGTGTTCACGAAAGGTGATCCTTCCTGAATCCTCGGGGGAGCCCATAAGTTGGATAAGTGTGACCCCCCGGATGCTAGCTATGAGATCTTGAATATTGCTCTTTTCGGCCATTGTGGGTCGCTGAAGCAACCAACTGATCGCCTTGAAATCCACAGCTTCCGGCGCGTCTATTGCACGGCGGACGATGCTGCCCCGTAAGCCATCCTTGATACGTTGCTTGTGCTTCTTGATAGCGCTTTCGAATATTTCCAACCACTTGACGAGTTTGTGCTGTTCGAGTGGTCGCATCTCGCCTAATTTGGGTTGCACCAAGCCGTGACGAAGTCGCCTCACTGGCCATCGGAGGCATAACACAGTGGCAGAGAGGGATGTGTGCCATAGATGCCACCATACATCCGACATCGGGGTGAAATATGGGCAGGCATCATCGATGGTAGGAAGAATAGTCAGGACGAAGTAAGCCAGCCCAAAGACCCCGACGCAAACGGTGATGGCCGTGGCAAGGGTACGAGAGATGGTAAAGAGGAAGATGATAAGGCCGGAGAGGAACAGAAACACGGAAATATGGAGTGGCAATGGGATCAACCCAATTGCATGTGACATTCGGTATTTCTGCGTGCTGTTAAACAAAGAGGATCGGACGCGCCCGTCTTCGCTGGACAAGTCTTGAATCATTTGGGTGTACCGACGGACCCATTGCTGGACCAGCATCACATAGAAGGCAGAAACTATGCTAATCACAAGGCTTAGAAACCACAAAACGTTGACCCAGAGAATGGCGGCGCTAGGGGAAAATGATGCGAAGCCCTGAGACGGTGGATATGTGTTGTTCTGGAAACCAGCGAGCTGCTGTGAAATCTGCTCGAGAAGAACCGTAGTCCTGTCGCCAGAGTCGGGGGACAGCTTCTTATAGCTTTCGACAGCAAAAACAGCGACGATCGCGGAAAAGAGACCGGTCTTTCAAGCCCGTCATTTCGATGGACGTCACGGTGAGGAGCAGAAAACCATAACGTACAAACACCAGGACGCTGTTTGCATCGTCTCTCTGGGCAGTAGTGACACTTTCGTCGTACTTGTTGACTTCCTTTGTGTATGCTGACCACATATTTTTGGCTTCTTCGCGGTCTGTGATTGAAGTCATTACGATGACATCCGGTCGTCATTCAACATCAATTGAAGTTGCCCTCTAGGACATACCTTCGATACAGGAGAACTCTCCTTGAAATAGTTCACTGAGCTGAGCAGAAGACAACTCGGACATCGTCGATATAAGGGAACGAAGGAAGGAACCAATTCAGTGGGGTGCCAGTGTGCGCTGGCCCAGTGGCAGTCTTCCGAAGTTCTGACGGAACGACCGTGACCGGTTAGGTGACTCCCGGCCCGGGCCGACCAGACACAACCTCTCCCCCGATAAGACCCCAAGACGAAATCAACCTACAAATGGCCTTAAAGCAGCATTTCTCCTCACCCCGGGCCGCATAGCCTGGCTTCAGCGCGCCGGGTAGGGCTAATGGTAAATTTCCCGCCCTGGCACTTATATTTCGGTAGTTTCCTATGTAGCTAACCGAATATAAGACGCTTTCAAAAAAAAAACAGCAGCATGAGCTTAACAGAGTTGATTGGCATGTGTTTCTCCTTCCTCTCGCCAGGATGACCAGACAACATGATCTCTATTTTTATCAAAAAGTATATTGTAATACTAAAGGAAGTTTCTAGATGTGCATTAATTTGTCATAAGCTAACGAGGGTCGAGCGAGAAATCGGCGGACGAGGGGCCCCATAATTCCTCCCGTTCGATACTATCTGGATCCCTGCTACGGTAGTAGAACAATAAGCTTAAATATAAGTCATCGATAGTATCTTATTGTTCAATTGCACAGTTCCGTGTCTATTTGTTACTAGCCAGGGTTGTTTGGTATTCGTGAAATACGGCCTGGTAAATCCTGCGTAAATTTTCAACTACGTCGAGTAAATGGCCATCCTCTTCTTCTGCCCGTTCCATCAGGGAAGAAATCCCTACCTCGAGAACGCTCCTACGAAAGGTGACTTGGCTTCCTGCACTCGCGAGGATTGCCAGCGTATCCATGAAAATAGTAGCCTCTTCGATGGGGAGGTCATCAGTGTCGCGTGAAAGGACGCCATACACATAGGAATCAAGGTTCATGGTGTCCGCCTTCGCGAGGTCGTCGAGTGAGTTGTATATTGTGCTCGACGGCTTCCCCATCACGTCCTGTAACCATGCCAGTTCCGACTGCTCTAGCGGATATTTGCGCAGAAAGTATCTTGCAAGCAACGCGCAAATCGAGCGAGAGACTAGGCGGATGGAAGGATCGGTGTCGGCCCAGAGCGCTCGCATAAGACCCATATTTGCGAAGTTGGTTCGAACGTCACTCAGGACAGATTCGGATGGCGAGACACCATGGATGGCACTGGAGGCCTTGACAATGCGGTGGACAGCATCCAAACAAACCAAAAGGCGTGGCTTGCGCACGTCCACGTCTATTCCAACTGTGCCTGGTGCACAGCTACGAAGGAGGGTGAGAAGGTGGTCGCGGAAAATGATCCTCCCGGATTCGGTGGGGACGCTCATGAGCTGGAAGATAGTATCTCCTGGAATATTCGTGATAAAATCTTGGATCCTGTTTTTTTCGGCCAACGCAGGCAGTTTCAGGAGCCAGGTGATCGCCTTGAGATCGACAATCTCCGACGTCTCAAGGGCGGCCCGGGCAGTGCTCTGCCGGAGACCGTCTTTGAGACGTCGCCCCTGCTTATTGAGGAGATTTTCAACACCCTCCAACCACGCGGTGAGCTTGCGCTGTCTCAGGGATTTGACTTCCCCTAAATTGTATGGAACTAATAGGGCATGAAGTCTCTTCAGGATCCACTGAAGGCAGAACGCCACCAGGAAGGTAAGAGTGTGCCATATTTGCCAAGCTATGCCGGACATGGGTGTTCGATACGGGCAGTCGCGATATACGCAAGGAAGGATGGTCAGGGTGATGTACGCCAACCCGAGTAGTCCGACGGAAATTGAGAGGACGATGGCGACGGTCTTGTGTATGGTAAAAAAGAATATCACAAGACCGACGAGGAATAAGAACACGGAGAGGTGAAGGAGCGCTGTAACCATATCGACTGCAAGGCACATGTTGTACTTGAGCGTGCCGAAGAACAAAAACGAACGAACGCGGGCGTGCTCGCTAGACGAGCTGGGAATCTGAGGAAGTTCTATATACAGGCGCGCCCATTGCTGTACTAATAACGCAGTCAGGGCGGAAGTGAGGCTAAACACAAGGCTTAGCAGCCACAGTATGTTGACCCAGACGATGATGACGGAAGGAGGAGGTGATGGGGAGACTTGTGGTAGGACGCTCGTGAGATTGACGAGTTGTTGCGGGGCCTGCAAAGCATGAAATATGTTCCGGTTGCCAGCACTGAGGGAAAACATCTTGTAGCTTTCAACGAGGAATGTGGCAACAATTGCGGAGAATAGACCGGTCTGGTGATGTTATTATCACAATAACTAAGATGTGTGGGTTGATACTTACGAAGACGGGGAGTCCCACTGAGTCTGCTTTCCAGGAGTTGGTCATAACTGTGTCGTACTCTCCGGCCTCCTTCATGTACGTGGACCACATCTTGCTTACTGAATCGTCCTGGACTGTTACAGTTGTCGTAAGTAAGGTGTGATGATCTCCGCTCCTTGACATACCTTCACGTGGAGTGATACCGCTCCGGCGAAGCGGAAATAGTCCGCTGTCTTGAGTGCATGATTCGAACATTTGCTTCTGAATTCACTGTGTTGATGATAAGGAGATGTGAGGGCGTGATGGGACATTTGGCGTGTACCATTTGTACCTTTATACCCCGCACTACCTGATCAATTTCAAGCACCAAGCGCGATGACAGCGGTGGCCCTGGCCTGGTGTACACTCGAAACCTCGAGGCAGAATGAAGATTACCAGCCCTTTGATCGATTGCGTTCAGGGACTTTAGACATCTAAACGATGTATAGCCTTTTTGATACGGCGGGTTGCAATCGGCACATAATTAGTCTGTGGCTTACGTTCAGTGTTCCAAGCCGGCTGGAACCTCGTGTATCGGGTGAGCAAAAGATGCTGGGTTCAACTAGGCAAAGGTAATCCGTAGTAGGCAGTGAAAATAGGCCCACGGGGCGGTGCGTCGATCCTGCGTGTTCTGTCGACTTTCTTGGGACCAGGGGCGATTGAAAAACGTGCAAAAGCTTAGGTCGCTCGTATGCCAGAAACACGAGGTGGAGGCGTGAGGAATGGAGGCATTCTGCAAGTGCCAGATAATTGGCCTCGACTCTCGAACCCTCAGCCGGGTTAAGTTTCTGAAGTGATCCGAGTGACCATTCGTCAAGCACCACAAGCGTCATCTGAGTCGAGGGCGCACAGAGCACAAACATTCATACACTTGACCGATGAACTGGGCTGACGCCATGTATGAGATCAAAAGCCCGCTATAACCAGTCGTGATGTTTGCTGAATATCTTGGCCTCAGATGCAGCAACGTGGTAACGTAAACGCGCTATTGATACACGCTGGCAGCGGCACTGGCAGCCTCAGCATACAGCCATGCATACAGCCAAGCTGCCACCACGTGACTGCTCATCTCTGTCACTTCAGGGACCAGTTTCAATTCCAGCGACGGACACGTTCTAGTACGCGAACACTCTCTCCGCAGTCTGAAGTGCCGTGAGTTTCCTGGAACATCGGACGAACCAATGGCTGTACACGGGGAAGTCTGTCGGCCCCTAGTGAATGAGATCCTGCCAAATGACATGAGTTCCGGTGATAAACGTACACAGCCGCAAGGCATGCACAATGGCAAATCGAGTGAAGAATGGAGGTTCGTCAAAGCCACGCCGATGTCGCAGGGATAATATGGTATCAAGAAGCTCAGCGGTTGCGTCTGAGAGATCAAACTACAAAAAAGACGCAACTGCGGGGCAGTTTATGGGGACCCATGGGATGATGGTGAGAGGTGAAGGAAGCGGTGGGGGAGCAGATTAACTAGTAGTAGGCATCAGTTCCGTCCGACGCGAGGTACGGTGCCGGAACAAGTGCCTTCTCGTTGACCTGAACGTTAGCATTGATTGATGGGCTTAGGGCTGAAGGCACCGCTGGCATCGTCTTCGCAGATGAGGATGAGAACCTCAGGGTGTGGCAAAACAGCCGGAAAACACGAGTAGAGGCTTTCATTTCAGCTTTTTCATGGGCGCCACAGTAAGGCATGTTCTCGAGGTGAAAACACGTGTAGGCGGACACAAAAAGCTTACCTAGCCGTAACCTTGATGGTGAGCCCAAAGAATTGGTGTTAACCATCAATCAAACTGATAAGAATGGTGATAAGCGCTGCCGAATTATTGTCGAATGAGGGTCGAAGAGACGGAGGGTCGGAACTAGTACTGTTGAACACTGGCGAACTTGAGTTTCCTAAAGTGGCGTAAGGTGAAGATGGCGGCTCACGAATGGGCGGACTAGTAGTGGAACTGTCGGTCTATGGCAAAATAGACTTACAATCTTTTTATTATTTATACCTGGAAATCTCTGCTAAAATTTCAAGTCTATTTTGTTGTTTTCTTTGTGTCAAAATTCATGAAAAGACTTCAAGTTTATCCCACTGACAAGGACATGTCTGACAAACCATTGTTTTCATAAAAGAATTGTGTCCAGATTCAAAGTTTATTCTGCATTTATTACAAATCTGGAATAGACTTTGAATCTAGACACAACTTTTTTTACAAAAACAATGCTTTGTTAGACATTATTAGTGTTGCTGCAGCTTGAGCTGGTCACTTTCAGAAAACAAACATAACATGATGAATAAATTCTGTAAAATCACAACAATATTTATGTGAATAGTCCACCCTGAAAGCCAGGGGGTCACTT
>Ga0137394_10002588_pt1 | contig 13388 bp, 12 predicted proteins | sample czobulk116metaG_FD_108278 | JGI IMG/M metagenome (GOLD analysis project Ga0137394, IMG submission 108278) | Vadose zone soil microbial communities from Angelo Coast Range Reserve, California, USA - czobulk1.16 metaG | ecosystem: Environmental > Terrestrial > Soil > Vadose zone | place: USA...
CGGCCAGGCTGGATGGCGCTGAGATGGAGGCAACGATTGGTATTCCGGCCACGACTGCTTTTTGAGCGATCTCGAATCCCAGACGCCCGCTGACCATCATGACGGTTTCAGTCAGTGGAAAGTTGGCCACAAGCGCCGCGCCCAACACTTTGTCCACGGCATTATGACGGCCGATATCTTCGCGCAGCACCAGCAGGCTGCCCTGGGCATCGAATAAACCGACGGCGTGGATTCCCCCGGTACGTTCAAAGTTTGCCTGTGCCTGGCGCAATCCTGAAGGCAACGAGCACAGCACATCGTAATCGACCGTGATCGTGCTTGTGATCGGCTGGCATACCTGATGGATTGCATCGAGCGTTGCTTTTCCACAAAGGCCGCAGCTCGATGTCGACCATGAGGTGCGTGACGATTGCACTTTCCGGTTCACGTCGACAAGGCCAACGTTTACCACGTTCTTCAATTCCGGTTGATCCTCATCGGGGCAATAAGCGATGGTGCCGATTTCATCTGGAGCGCGAATAACTCCCTCGGTCCACAGAAGTCCAATGGCGAGATCAAAATCGTTACCGGGCGTTCTCATGGTTACTGTGATGCTTTCGCCGTTCACCCGAATTTCGAGCGGCTCTTCCACGACGACTTCATCTTCGATATGCTTCGGGTGGTGTTCCTCCTCGAGTTTCAACACTCGAAGTCGCTTCAGATCATGCATAAATCCGCATTATAGGAGAAGTAACATGTCGAAAGCAGAAAGTGACGGCCTCAAGGTCGGGCAGAAAGCGCCCGAATTCACCGTTGTGAATGATGAAGGGAAGAAGGTGAAGCTGTCCGATTTCAAGGGCAAGAAAGTGGTCCTGTATTTCTATCCGAAGGACGACACTCCCGGTTGTACGACGGAGGCCTGTGCGTTCCGCGACGGAATCGACGAGATCAAAGAACGCGGCGCCGTTGTTCTGGGCGTGAGCGCCGATTCGGTCGAGTCACACAAAAAGTTCAAAGATAAATTTGAATTGAACTTTCCCCTGTTAGCCGACGCGGATAAGACAATCGCCCAGGCCTATGGAACGTGGAAGGAAAAATCGATGTACGGAAAGAAATACATGGGCATCGAGAGAACCACCTTCATCATCGACGAGCGAGGCAAGATTGCCCATATCTTTCCCAAGGTGAAAGTCGATGAGCATTATGACCAGGTGCTGGAGGCACTCGAAGAAGAGTAGGAAAACAATTTTGAAATGGACGAATCCTGCATCTCAAATCCGAAATCCGAAGCCGCAAATCGGACTGGCAATAACGCCGCTTCACGCAGTCCAATCCGAGATTTCGGATCTCGGATTTGAGATGCAGGATTCGTCCGATTTCACAATTTTCTATTTATTCTTCCAGGAAGGTGCCCGTTTCTCCAGAAACGCTTTCATTCCCTCGACCATGTCGTCGGTTTTGATCAATTCACGCAGATAGAGTTCTTGCGACCGTTCGAGGGCCTTTTCGAAGTGACGTCCGGCGCCTTCGCGCAGCGCGCGCTTCGTCAGGGCTAATACGGCTGAACTCTTTTCGAGGAGCTTGTCGACGTACGCGTCGACGGCTTCACTAAGATCTGCCCGCGCCACGATCTTGTTAATCAAACCGACGCGTTCCGCTTCAACAGCAGTGATTGGCTCGCCAACCAGCACCATTTCTGAAGCCTTGTGGAGACCGATTGCGCCCGGCAAGTAGGCGACTGCCACCGGTGGATAGCATCCCAGCGAAATCTCAGGCTGGCCCAGTTGCGTATCGCTGGCCGCGACAACGAGATCACATGTCATTGCCAGTTCCGCGCCGCCGCCGAGAGTATGGCCCTGAATGGCCGCAATCGTGATGCATTCGGATTTCCGGATTCTCACGATGAATTGATGAAACTTTGCTATCATTGTCTCGATTTTGCCGGGCATGTGATCCGCGACATCCACGCCGGATGAGAAGGCGCGATCTCCTGCCGCAGAAATGATGGCAATCTGCGCTTTCAGATCTTCAACCTCGGACCATGCCGAATTCAATTCATCCAGCATTTCAAGATTAATGATGTTCAGCGGTGGACGATTCAAGACGATGCTCGCAATGCGCGGGCCGGGATGGAACTGAATCGTCGAATAGCTCATGGCAGCTTGCGAGGCGTGTTAGGTTGAGCGGGAGGCATCCCGGGATTTCCGAAGCCGCCGAATGGCTGTTGGCCTGGTTGTCCAGGTGAAGACCCGAAGGGTGCCGTACCAAACGGCCGATTTCCGGCTCCACCCGGCGGCTGATTCCCAAACCCACCCGGCGGCTGATTCCCAAACCCGCCCGGCGGTTGATTCCCAAACCCACCTGGCGGTTGATTCCCAAACCCGCCCGGCGGCTGATTCCCAATCCCGCCCGGCGGTTGATTCCCTGATTGCGAGGGCGGTTGCCCCCGCTGCGGCTGTCCGGCTTGACCTAAGATGGCGAGGAACTCCCACTCACTGTATTTCTGCCGCTGGTTGTAAACCATGATCGACGTTTCGTCGCTATCCGAAGCGATGCCGATCACGCCACCGCCCCCAACGAGCGTACCCCCTACATTGCCAATCGGAGAATTCCCAAGTGGAGCGAATGGAGTAAGCCCACTCGGCTGCCCTGGGCGCTGCCCTGCTGGCGGTAGTTGACCAGGCGGCTGATTCTGCGGTGGCTGCGAGCCAGGCGGCTGCGTCGCACCGGGCGGCTGGATCGCACCGGGCGGCTGGATCGCGCCGGGTGGTTGGGTCGCGCCAGGCGGTTGGGTCGCCCCAAGCGGTTGCCCGAACGTTTGTGTATTACCAAAAAGCGACTGCGAATTATTGATATTCTGCGCGAATACTTTTGAGCCGCTAAGACTGCCGTCAGGATTGATACGAATGAGCCGAAAATCCTTTCCGGTAATCGGATCTTTGTAGACGCGACGCACAAAGCGTAATCCATTGGTCTGGACCAGTTGGTCGATCGAGCTCGGATAGATACCGAACTTTCGTTGATATTTTTGGATCGCCCGCGTGTACTCCTGGCCCCGAAAAATCAACTCCAGCTCGCGCTCACGCTTCGCCTGCATCTGGTAGGCAGGGACGGCTGCAGCGGCAAGAATGGAGGCAGCAGTCGCAAAAAAAATCAGTGCAGCGAGTGAAAATCCGGCGTCTCGTCGATGCTGTTTCATGACTACTTCAATAATGGCAGGATTTGGCGCCGGTTGCTTTCAAGATCTTCGATTTCAACCAAAGTGGTTGAAATCTGAGTAACTCGATAGCGTCCCATCAGGACTTCACCGATCGTGACGTTGTAGTGACGTGAGGCATCGTCAACCAGAAAAGCTGTCATCCGGCCACCGGGCGAGGTCTCAATGGCGTATCCGGGGTACTTCAGCGGAATCGGCGGCGGTGGCGGTGGTCCGATCGGACCCGTTGGCCGGGTTCCGGTTGGCGGAGACCCCGGAGACCCAGGAGGTGAGGAAGGCCCAGGCGGTGTTGTCGCTGTGGAACCTCCACGCTGACCAGGTGGGGGCGGCGCGGGAAGCTGCCCGTATTGAAAGACATTTTTCCGTCCAATTTCTTCCGGTCCCTGCGGTTTCTCCACCAGATCGAGGCGGATTCGCGCATCCGTGGGAGCAGGCAGATTGGCAGAAGTTTTGGGCTCGGGAATCTGTACGGCAGCCGTTGTGGCAGGCCTGTCCATCCGGTAACCCAACACCATGGTGAGGGCAAGAACCGCCAGCAGAATGATCAGAATGCTGAGCTTTTGCCGATCCCGTTTGCTCATTGATAAAAAAATGTCTCGATATTCAGGCCCAGCGAAATATCCGCCGAGCCCGGCCCCGGTGAACTGCTGCCGTGCAAATCGATGGAATTAATAATGAAGAACGTTTCAGAATCCTCGAGATCCTTGATGAAATTCACCACGTTCGGATAAACACCCAGCGCCGGTACTGTTATTTTAACGGAATACAGCCCGAATTGCGGAGTCTGATCGATGCTGTAGCTCTTAGTCGTATTTTCTACTCCGGCTTTTTGAACCATGGCGTTGAGCTTTGGAAGGATTTCGGACCAGCCCGCATTGCGCGGAATAAAATGCATCGTAAACAAGCGCTGCCTGTCCTGCTCCAGGGTTGCGAGTTGCGCGTTCAGCCGCTCCAGCACTCCGATTCTCTGCCGGCGCGCGTCAACGTCGGCGCGCAAACGCTCGATAGAATCCTGGAGAGTGTAGTATTCGGAACGCGTCGGCTGATAAAGAATGAAGAAAAACAACAGATTGACGAAAGCAATGACGCCGAGCAAGCCGGCAAACAAGTATTGTTGACGCTGGCGCCGATACGTCTTCACTGGACATCCTTCTCAGGCACGTACACTGCAGTGAGCCTGATCTGGACATCGGATGAGGCCGTGCTTACACGTTTCTGCTCGGTGCTGACCATAATACTTTGAAAGACGGGCGACTTCTCGAGCCGGTGGATGAATTCTGAGGCATCTCCGATGCTTCGGGCCTGCAGTTCGATTTGCAGCGTAATTCCGCCCGCGCCGCCGACGCTCGGAATCAGACTCACAAGATGCACATTATTGGGAACCATTTCCTCGAGATCCGCCAGAAGACGTGTCCAGGAAAGGCTTTTTCGCGCAATTAAATGATTTAGAAATCCGATCTCGTTAAGCTTTGCTGTTGCCTCGGGTCGGTCCAAAGGTGATTCCAACTCGGCCGCGCGTCTTCCCAGCGTTTCGGCTTCGACGCGAGCTTCGATCTCGGCACTGCGGATGGCTCGGGTCAATCTGGAGTAACGAGCGAAACCGATCGCCTGCCACACCGACAACACGAACAGCACGACAAGGATGATTGCCAGTGCAACGTTGGCGAGCCGATATGCAGGGAACGGCCTGGTTGAAAGATTTAGATCAAATTCCGCCACGCAAATGCACACTCCCGAGTGCCGGCTTGAAAATGTCATCGAGAATGACCGGTTCGATCGGTTCAGGGGACAGACCGAGTTTTGCCTGAACTTCAGCCAGGGCCGGCCTCAGATCGGTGCTATAACCGCACACGAACAAGTGCTGAATGCCGCTGCCGCCCAACTTGTCCTGGTAATACATGACGGTGGGATATGCAGCGTCATACAGCGAGACGTCGGTTACGCGGCGGTAAAACCGGATGCGGCCGTCCTGAAAAACAGTCGTGGTTACACAATCCGGAGCAACTTTCAAAAACAGGCTGTCACCGGCAGGCGCATTGAACAGATTCAATGCGGCCAGCGTAGACGGCACGACCATTCCGGCGTGAAGGTCGATCGAATCGAACAAATTCTCGTATTCTTCGATGATGGTTCGCGGCGAAAGCGCAACCAGAATATCCACACCCGCCTCGCGGTTTTGCGGCCTCCGGATGCGATATGCAATCTGAGCCGAGTCTACGTCAAACGGTACCGTCTTCTTGAGCTTCCATCGGATGAAGGTTTTTTGTTGTTCCACATTCTTCGAAGGATTCTCTGCTGTCAAGAACGCGATCCGCGCGGTATCGTCGGGCACGACCAGAGCGATTTCACTTCCGGAGAAGCCCGCTTGACTCAGAAGCTGCCGCACTCTGGACCGGACCAATTCGCTATCCCGGATATTCGTCTCGGAATATGAACTCGCAACCGCGCCTGCAGGCAGCTCCGATGCGATCTTCGCCGTAACATCGACGCGCTGGCGGTTCACACCGGTGACGATGATGTGCTTCGAAGTCAGCTCGCAGGCCCACAATGGCACCTGCGGTTTGAACACTTCGGTTATCTTTTCGGCGAGCCCCTTACTCAATGAATGTAACCTTATTAATCTCTCTCAGCGTCGTCGTACCTCCGAAGACCTTCGCGAGCGCTGATTCGCGAAGGGACGTCATCCCTTCATCAAGGGCGGCGCGCTTGATTTCAGACGTCGGCCGCCTTTCCGTGATCATCTCGCGAATGTGGTCTGAGAGATCGAGCAGTTCGTGAATCGCAGTCCGGCCGCGATATCCCGTGCCATTGCAATCCAGACAACCTTCGCCTTCATAGAAGGCGAAATCGCGGTACTGATCCAGGTTCAAACCGGATTCGATCAATAGCTGGTCGGGATAGTGAACGGGCTTTCGGCAGTTTCCGCAGATCATCCGCACAAGCCGTTGTGCAAGGATGCAATTGAGAGCCGAGACGAAGTTGTAGGGATCGACGCCCATATTCAGAAACCGACCAAGCACGTCGACAACGTTGTTCGCGTGAACCGTCGTGAAGACCAGATGGCCTGTGAGCGCTGATTGAATGGCGATCTGCGCCGTCTCCACATCGCGAATTTCTCCGACCATGATTTTGTCGGGGTCGTGACGCAGAATCGACCGCAGACCCCGCGCGAAAGTCAGTCCCTTCTTTTCATTGACGGGTATTTGCGTGATACCTCGAATCTGGTATTCCACAGGATCTTCGATGGTGAGGATCTTGTCTTCCTCGTTCTTGATTTCCATCAACGCCCCATACAGCGTCGTGGTCTTGCCGCTACCCGTCGGTCCTGTAACCAGCACCATCCCGTACGGCTCGCTGATGTAGCGGCGAAATTTCTTGATGTCGCTTTCGGAGAATCCGACCACGTCAAGGTTCAGCGTGCGGAATTTTTCGCTCAGGGATTGCTTGTCGAGGATACGGATGACGGCATCTTCACCGTGGATCGACGGCATGATCGAGACGCGAAAGTCGATGGACCGCCCCTTGTAGCGCGTTTTGAACCGGCCGTCCTGAGGTACCCGCCGCTCGGAGATGTCGAGTTCCGACATGACTTTGATACGCGAAATGACCGTCGAGTGATGTTCTTTCGCGATCGGCGCCATGGCTTCGTTCAGGGAGCCGTCAATGCGATATTTCACGCCGACTTCGGTGTCTCTGGTTTCGATATGAATATCGCTGGCACGCCGCTCGAGCGCCGTGAAGATGATCGTGTCGATGAGCCGAATGATGGGGCTGGACTCTTCCTGCGTGATCTTCTCGATGGTAATTGTTTCTTCGCCAGCTTCGTCTTCTCTGATGAGATCGAGCTTGAATCCCTCAGTCGCTTCCTCCAGCATGCGCTGCGACGATTCCGATTTCTTGAGCAAGTCTTGAATTTCTGAAAGTGGCGCGACTTTGATGACGAGCGGACGGCCCAGCAGCGCGGAAACTTCGTCGACGACGATCAGATCGCTGGGATCGGCCATAGCCACGACGAGCGCGTTGCCTTCGACCCGCAAGGGAACAAAGTTGTAGCGGAACATCAGATCGACCTGAATGGAATGAAACAGGTCGAGATCGAGGTGAGCTCCCTTCAGATCGACAAATTCGTAGCGATACCTCTCCGCCAGCTGCCTTGCGGCAGCGCGGTCCCGTTCTTTGTTTTCGACAACTTCCTTCATGTTTGTGTCGAGTTTCCGATACTGAAGATCGGCATATAGAGCGAAATCAAAACCATGGCGATGAACGCCGCCACAAAGAGCAGAATGACCGGCTCGACCCAGCTCAATAGCGCCGTCGAGCGGAGATTCACATCTTCGTCGTAAAAGTCGGCAACGTGGTTCAGCATATCCGGCAGAGATCCGGTTTGTTCTCCAACCCGGATCATCTCCAATGCCAGATCGGGAAAGTGCCCTGTCCTTTCCAGGCTATCCGATAGAGGGTTTCCTTCCCGAACCTGTGTAATGGCCCCGCGAATCGAATCGCCGATCACACGATTGCCGGAGGCGTCCCGCGCAACTTCGAGCGCGCCGACGAGCGGAATTCCACCTGAAAGCAGCGTCGCGAGCGTTCGCGAGAGCTGGGCCATGGAAAACATGGTCCACAGGTTACCCACAATGGGCGCTGTGAGTTTCAGTTCGTCCACCCAATGGCGCCCGCTTCCCGTACCCGCCCAAACTCTCAGAATAACAAGCGCGCCTAAGATCAACGGCACGATCAGAGCCAAATGGCTCTGAATCGTCGCGGAAACCGCGATCAATAATCGCGTCGTGATAGGTAAAGGCGTATTCAGATCTGCATACAGTTGGGCGAATTTAGGTATGACATAGGTCAAAATTACGCCAACCATCACAATTGAAAGGACAATCAGAAACGTTGGATAGATCAAGGAATTCAAAAATTTTTTGCGGACGGTCAGAACGGTCTTCTCGTACTGAACGTAACGGTTAATCACTTCCACCAAATTTCCGCTCCGCTCTCCGGCGAAAATAGATGCTGTATAGACGGTTGGAAACACCCCCTGGGCACGGAGTGCCTCCGACAATAACGTTCCCGAGAAAACCCGATCCCGGACATTCACAATGTGATGTCTTAACAATGGGTTACGGATCTGGGCTTTGAGCAAATCCAGAGCTTTCAGAATAGGCAGCCCGGCGCGAATGAGGGCCACGAATTGCTGATTAAAAAGGATAAAGTCTTCGGGCTTGATCGTCTGCCGCCGTTTTCGCGGCCGGAAAGACAGCGACCAGCCTCGGGGACGGATCTCTATGGGAAGGAGTCCCTGCTCCTGAAGGTGGTGGCGAACCTCGTCTATATTCTGGCCCGCCAAAACGGCTTTGATGATCTCGCCGCTCGGCCTGGCATACTTACAGGTAAATTCCATCTGGATTTACTGCCCGAGTCCCTGCACAACTTCGACGCCCGGCGGTAGTTTGAAATCGAACATGGAAGCCCGAAGACCGGTGTTGGTGCGGATACCGGAGAATATGAATTCCGAACGCGATCCATCCATATGAGCCAGCACGAGGCGGCGAATTAAATAATCTCCGGGATCGACTTCCATGAGGACTTCCTCGAAATCGGTCTTTCTTTTCGGGTACATCCGCACTACTTTTGCGCCTTCAAAGAATGGTTTCGTGTTCAGTAATTCAAATCGAGTGAACTCGCTTCGAAGATTGGATTGCCCGAGGAGGAACATCAGCGGAATTCGATCATCAAACGATTGCTTGACGGCTTCCTTATTTACCTGCCGGTCTGCAGGTATGTAGAAATAAACCGTCTTGCCGTCGGAGACGAACAGCTTTTCCTCCGGATTCTTGTATTCCCACCGCATCATTCGTGGCCGCATCAGATATAAATGACCGGACTCCTGCCGCTTTCGGTTCAAAGAATCTTCAAGAATTTGAATAAAATCCGACGAAAGGTCTTTCATGTGGGCGAAGGTTCGCTCAACACCCTCGACGAGATCAGAAAGCCCTTTTTCCGGTTGGGGAATGGCCGCAAAAGCCGGCGGCGCGAGAAGTGTCAGAAGAAACACCAGAAAATACCACATATTGTTGAGAGTACGCCATCTGAACAACATAGATCAATGAGGCGCAGGACAACAGGGAATGGTCTTTTTTGTGCCCTTTCTGTTTCTTCTGTGCTTCTTGTGTTCTGCTCCCGATCCCGTTGGGCACAACACTGCCACCGGCGGGAAAAAAACTACCGACACCGGAAGAAAAGGCTCCCTATCTTCGCACCCAACCCGTTCCACATTCCGTGCAAGTTCAAATGGCACAGTGTCCGTACAAATGGCAACGACGTGACACCGTGATGGTGAGCGATTTGCAGAGATCGAATATGGCTGCACGACTCATTCAAATGTCGATTGGGCCTTAGGGAGAAACCAATCTTCGCGGGGAAAATCTTAATTTGCCCAGCCGCTTCGGTGTCCCCGTTCCTCCCGCCCATGTTAGTTCCCTGTTGCAGCAAAATTTCTGAAGGACACCACAGGAGGTCACATGAAAAACAAATTTCTCGTGGCAGCACTCTCGATTGTGCTGCTGTCCTGGCCCAGGACAGCTGGTGCCGTCGACTGCCCAACATTTGGCGGCCGGGCTACTGCTGTTCAAGCGAACGTCCTCGGTATCGTACCTGTGGTACTGTCCGACACCGGCAGTCTCGACAGTACCGGAGGTGCAAAGCAAGCATCTCTTCTCAATGCGTCCATCGCCGGGTTGCTCTCGGGGAAGTCCCTGCATGCCACGTCGATTGGCGGAGGGAGCAACAGCCAGTCGGAGGCCTCTGTGGCTAATCTGGTTCTGACTGTGGCGGGCAACACCATCGGCGCTGATTTCATAATGGCTCGCGCCAGCGCGTACTGCGGAAGTGTGAGTCCAACCGTTAGCGGGATTACCGAAATACATGGACTCAAAGTCAACGGACTGAGCATCCCTGTGACCGGGCTAGCGAATCAGACCGTTGCTTTGCTCGGCGGCGGGCTCATGACCATTAATGAGCAGACCAGTTCTGTCCAGGGCCAGCTCGGAAGCATTGCGGTTAACGCCCTTCACTTGAGAGTGCCCGCGGTCATCTATGCGTTGTTCGCCGCTCCGTTCGTTGTCATCGGTGGGCCTCCGGACCCGGTCATCGGACCGCCGTCCCCCATCGGTGACGGATGCGACTTCATAACCGGCGGCGGCTGGATCATCACACCGACGGGTGGCAAAGGAACCTTCGGTGTCTCCGGCGGCATCCGTCATAATGTGTTCTCAGGCCATCTGGAGTACCAAGACCACTCACTCGGTATAAACGTGCACGGAACCGGCGTCTTCAATTACGGCCCGACTGAGGTTGCGTCGACACGTTTGATTCAGGGAACGGCGGAGGTCAACGGTCAGGGTGGCTACATCTATACGGTCGTCGTGAGCGATAACGGCGAGCCAGGCGTTGGTGATGTCTTTACGATTTCTTTGGTGGGACCTCCGCTTCCCTTGGGCTTTGGAGGATACACAGCCGGAAGCGACCTGATGGGAACTCCTCTGCATCTGGGCGGGGGCAACATCCAGCTGCATACCAAGTGCTGCGGCGGCAGTTAGTCCACGCCGCAGCGCGCACCCTGCAAAGACTACCCTGCATTATTGCAGGGTAGTCTTGTTGATCCACTGCACGCGCTGCACGGTGGAAGTTATATTCGTAGCCAGTGTGCCGCCTGTCGTGATCGTCGTGGCGGGAAACCACGGCGGTGCAAATCCAGGTTTGTTGGTGAAGCGGCGGTCAAAGTAGATATTCTGGGTCGAGATTGCGGCGCTGTAAATGGAGTTCTGAGTCTGGCTACCCACGTTGTTGAATGTATTGATCGCCGGGCCCGTGTTGTAGAAGCCGCCATGGCCGCCTTGCGATATTGTTGCGATAGCGCCGTCGACCTGGATATTACCGCCGCTCTGGTGCGTGTTCAGGTTGAAGTTGCCGGTCGCCGTGAAAAGGCCCAGGACCTGGTTGTTGTCGTGTCCGGGAATTAACGTGTCTATCGGACTCCCGTAACAGCAGGCGGGAGTCGTGCCCGGCACAACCTGGTTTTGAGTCGTGGTTACGGTTTCGGTTTTGTAAAGCACGTCGCCAGTGACAGTCACATCATTTTTGGCGGCGATTGTGATTTGTGCGCCGTCCTGTACGGCGGCCTGTCCCTGGGCTGGTCCGCTCAAACCGGTAATTGCACCGTTGACGTAGAGCATCGTGGCAGCCTGGCTATTCGTATAGTTCATCGGCACGGAACAGACATTAGTGTTTGTCGAACCCGAGTGGATAACAGTCGTCCCGAGTGTGCCCGAAGGACAGTTCCAGCCCACGGGTGGCGTCGCCAACCGATCCACCGTCAAGGTAGTTGTTGTGCCGCCTTGAGTAATAGAGAATACCTGTCCCGAGCTTCCACTGGGAGACAACGTCACCTGCGCATTGCCCTCCACATATATACCGCCCCCGCTCATCACATTCGGCCCGGTTGAATTGCTATAAGCAAGATACACGCCGGATGCTGCTCCCCCGGACGGGTAAGCCGTACCGGAGATATTTTTCAGACCGGCGTTGAGTTCTGCGTTCGTTGGATTCGCCGTGTTTGTTCCGGTGCCGTCAAGTACGGCGCGTTTCTGGCTGAAATCGTTAGGCGGCAGCGCGACTGCAGCCTGTCCGAGATTGAATCCACCCTGGAATGTCGGCTTGATGGTTTGACTTCCCCTTTTATAGCTGCTGGTCGGCGACTGAACGCACGTGGATCCAAACCAGAAGTCCGCATTGGCGTTTGCCTGGCCCACAGGGTCCGTGAAGATGTAGCTTCCCGTCGTGAATTGCCAGGCTCCGTTCGTGAACATCGGGCCGGTCATGGTTCCTGGAACCAGCCACCCTAAACACGGAGGGTAATTGTCGATGAAGGTGCCGAATGAAGCGAAGCTCTGCGTGGTCGTCGTGGCGACGGCCCCAACTCCCAGAATCAGGCTTCCGGATTCCGAGACCAAAGCCTGTTCCGTTCCCTGGGCCGATCCCATGGCTGTCAGCGAATAATTATAAATATAACTATATCCGGTGGGGTTGTTGGTGGTGGTATCACGAGTCGTCACGGTCGGCGAGCCTGGTGCCAGCGAAAAGGTGACATTGGTGATTTTGAATTGTTCTTTCCACGAATTTGCTGCCTGGCTGGCATTCAATGACACAAAATTTCCGTAGTTCGTCGTTATGGAGTTGCTTGCATTCGTTGCCACCGTCGCCGGGTTCGCTATCGGCGGTATGGCGAACGTTCCGGGCACTGCAGCCACCAGCTGGTTGAGCAATTGCGCGCGGGCAATATTCAGACCTGAGTCGGCGGCATAAAACGACCCGTGGAAGTTTCGATAAAACCCGTTGATCATCAAGTCCGAATTCGCTGACACGTACATGGCAAGTCCCAGCGCAATGGTCAGGCTAAGGATAACGAGCATGATGACCATCGCTACTCCACGCTCATTACTGGAAATCTTTTGAATATCGGTTGCGGCTCCTTCGCCTGCGACCTCACTGGACTTGTATGTGTGGCTCATTGTTACCTTCAATCGTTCATGCTCAAATTGCGAGGATTGACCACGATCGCCGTGCTCGCGACCTGATATGGACCATGGTCAAACACGTTGCGGAAGAGATAAGTCGGATTCGTATTGGGAGTCGAGCGCCCGATCAGCGAAATACGAACCGACCGGACACGAGTAAAGTTCCAGGCTTGATTACACGGAGAGGTACACGAGACACCAGCTGCGGTGTTATCGGTGTAACGGGAAGCGTCGTAGACGTATGGAATGAAGTCCGTCAAGAAGGTTGGAGAGCTGTTCCAGATCGTCGCGCCAACCTTAAAGCCGATCACTTGTCCCATGACAATCGACGTGGTGCCGTTCTGAGTCCGCGTTAACTTCGGATTGCCTGCATTCGTCGCATCGACCTGGTAAGAGATCGGAGCGAGTTTAAGAACCCAATCACCACCACAAAATTGAGTTCCGAAGTTGTTTGGAGTTGGACAAGTATGGTTATCACAGGCCGTGATATCCAGCGGGTCATTCGCTAAAGTGTTGGTTCCGTCAGGGTTTGTGCCATTAAAGGAAAACCGTACCGCACCTGACACGACTGTCGGGGCCGCGGTCAGCACCACGGCAGTCATCTTTTTGCCATCCGC
>Ga0137394_10002589_pt1 | contig 13382 bp, 21 predicted proteins | sample czobulk116metaG_FD_108278 | JGI IMG/M metagenome (GOLD analysis project Ga0137394, IMG submission 108278) | Vadose zone soil microbial communities from Angelo Coast Range Reserve, California, USA - czobulk1.16 metaG | ecosystem: Environmental > Terrestrial > Soil > Vadose zone | place: USA...
CTCCCCTCCAAGTGTTTGGTTGGAACCTCGTGCAATACCTCATAACTTTCGGTAGTCGCCGCACGAACTTATGCAGCGCAGGATGCTTTGGTGCAGGTAACCTGTGGCGAAAATTGACGGTCATCCGGTCACCCACGTCATCCATCGTCCTCGACGACTTTACGACCTTTGCTTGTGCCGTCCTCATCGTTTCAACCTCACTTTCCGCACCATTTCTCCTAGAGACATGTCATTCGAAACGAACAATACTTGACCCGATGGCCCGCTCAGCATCTTTGAGCATAGCCGCGCGAGCGCGACACACGAGACGTTCAAGAAACCGTTTATTTCGGTCCCTACGACAAATTGTTTGAACTTTTGTTGTTTTGGGAGCTGTTTCGACTTCTTCTTCGTCGCTCGGTAGAGGCCTCCCGTTTTGGACAGTCATGACGCCGTCGCCTTCACTATTCGAATACATGTCCTCCTCCTCGGGGTCAAGGACGACACCCGGGCCCACAGAGCTGAATTACGTTATCCCGTGGCCGTGCATATGCGCAATCGGTACGCTTTGATGCCTGACCACTGCCTTGTGCCTCGTCTTTGGGGGGCTCAGTGCTCCCGGCACTTCCGTTCGCGGCTACTGTGCCGATAAGACAACGTATTGTTTAACTTCCGCAGCCGTTTCTCGCCCTGAACCTTCATTGTGCATCCTTAGTTGGCGGAGTGGGTCTATCACAGGAGGTCTTTGAGAAGATGAGGGAAATCGTGACTGATATTTGGCTCAAACCGAGAACAGGAGTGCGTAATGGTCAGTCCATCGGGTATCGTTATGTATCTAGGCCTAGGCTCTTCGAGTTCATCATCTGTATATATATATATCACCACCTAAGGTTTGATCGATGCGTCCAACTCGCCAGAGGTCGCGACGACCTCTACGCTCTTCCGGTATAGTTCGAGTTCTTCGATTACGTTCATGAGCGCGTTGACCTCCCAGCGCCCGTATACGAAACCGACGTATAGCATTGTTGTGCCTAGCCAAGTGGCGACTGCGCCCCCTAATACGACAAATGGTGTTGCCGTGGGTGGGAACCAATTGGTGGTGGCTACCAGAAAGATAAGGACCCCGACGCTGAGTCCGAAGATAAACAAATGGCGCTTCGCACGTGCGCGCGAATAGCGGTGACATGTAGTAAGAGCCTCCAGAACGGCGTCGGCGTCGGCGGCCGCGAGTCTCGCCGCGATCTGGACAGGGGCAGGCGCCGAAAGGCTAGAGATAGTGGGCGGCGTCCGTTTCTGTGCCGAGCGAAGTTCGTCGTCGGACATTATCGGGTCGCGCACATCGTCAGGGTACTTGATTTGCAACGTTGCTGTGACGCCGAAATGGTCCGAGTACGAAAATGGTAGCCCAGGGATTCGGTCCGTGAGGAGGACACGTGCGCTGTCCGCGATGAGCGTGGGCAATGGGGCGGCTGGGGCCAACGGGGGTGCGGGGTCGCGGAAAAGGATATAATCGAGGCGCTTTCCTTGCAGCGCGCGTGCGTGAACGTCAAGGTGTTTGCTGGCGGAGTAGGTATTCAGCGGTGAGTCAGCTGTGACGCCGAACATCTCGACAGCTTGAGAAGGAGATGGCGTGGAAGTTGACGTGGCGAAGGCAGGCGAAGGTGGTGGGTGCGTTACATCCCAAGCGTCGGACAAAGAAGCGTGGTTGCGGATGACGGTCATTGGGAGTGTCGTTGGGATGCTGTTGAAATCCCCGGCCTAGTCCGGTCATGAGAACGCCCCAGTCGTGGAGATTAGAAGTGCCTTACAGCTATCACGTAGCGACCGAGCTCAGCGGCCTGCTTCGCAAGCTTGGCAAATTCCCATGCGTTCACCAATCTGTGGGCACGGTGATGTTCAGGGCCGCCTTCGCCCCCTTTTGCGAAGAGCTTGTCATCGTCGGCTCAGTCACTTCGCCGCATAATGACCTGCGTACTACTTACATGAGTATTGAATACCTGAACTTGGCCAAGAGTTGGGTGCGTAAGGAGGACGCTCGCAGCTGCCTTCCCGACGAACCAGTCCCCAGCGAGAACATCAAGAGGGGAACCATTCAAAGAGTAGGGGTGTATAGTCGCGGCGACTATTGGAAATCTAGAAAATATCGCCAGACCTGCTCCGAGAGCACCGCTACGACCGAAACTGTGAGAGGAGTGGCCCGAGGGACGTTGTTATATGGTCATGCACCTGTAGAAGAATTTTGAAAAGGGTAGGGATTTCGAAAGGCGAGACCGAACAATATTATAGTCCGAGTAGACCCAGAGCTCTTGAAGAGCTATGATGTCGAAATTGGAATTCTCGAGGTATTGGGTGATGGCCTTTATGCGTTTGGACCTATGCTTGGACACATATTTGAGACCCCTGAGTCGCAGTCAGAGCCATGTAGCAGTTTTAGGCTGAGATAGACTTGCCAACAGTTAAGAGTAAAGATGTCAAGGTGTGAAGACATGGGGTGAACTCAGGGGTTGGAAAGAAAGAGGCGGGAGGCGTGACCAGACCTGACACGACTTTCCACGTGCTGTTCACCGAGTCACCTTGTGCCATGGCCAATCTCACCAAAGAAGAGTAAGGTTTACTTGGTGCATACTTCGCTCGAAATGTCTGAATGTTGGCCAACCTTTAGCATCGAGATCGCGACGCGTGCAGCGGACCACTTCACTCGTCTATACTATTCTGCCTACGACTCCTCGACGCGCATTGACGACTTGCCGAATTTCTATCGTCCCAACTCGGCCGTGAGCTGGAACGGCAATCCTTACGAGGGCTCGCAAGGCGTCCGCGATCTCGTTTCGAAGATGCCAAAAACTCAGCATGAGGTGCAGTCCTTCGACTGCCATCCGATTCCAGGTGCGTGACATCCAGCTATAAGCTCTGCTCTTTCTCTGCTTACCGTTGACACAGGCAGCCAACCTCCGTCTCTCCTGATTACTGTCTCAGGAAATGTGACGCATGGAAGTGGGCCAGGCGCAAACCCCGCTATGACTCCCAAGAAAAACATCGAGGGCCATCCTCGAGTGTTCAGTCAGACGTTTATGCTGGTCCCTGATAACACTTCGCCCCCCAAAGTTGGTGAAGTGGCCAAGTACTACATCATTGCCGACACGATGCGCTTCGTGGGTTGACAACTTGCAGCCGAATGTCGAAGAGGTTCGTTTGCATTGTCTGAATTGTGCACCGTTTGGGTAACCTCATCTGACACAGGATCGCTGACGCTCACTGCCATTCTACCTTGCATCCAAGAAGGACTCTCACACACATGGGTACATCCTTTCGCTCATGGAGTCATGAATCTTTTCACCGTATCAAGTTGCATCGTAGCTGTGGAAAAACTCCCCACACCTGCCACTGCGCGCGCTAGCCTTGTGGAACCCAGCTTAATCCTTGACATTGGGCGCTCCACAATCGATACAATTGTCGTAGGGGAGGTGATATTGTATGGTCGAATTTGTGATTGCCCGAATAGATCATCCTTGATCAAGGAAATTACTACTTCCCTGACGTACAATTCAGACACGCTTCGGGACGTTTTCGAAAAGTGAACATTCGCGCGATAATATACATCATGTCGAATTGGTGTTCGAATGCAAGGGCACAACGGTGCGAATCGATGGGGTGTGATATGGGGCAGCAATTGTCTGAACACCAGCCTGGTCAATGAAGTGATACGCGAAGTGAGAGAGCCCGTGAAAAGTTCCGTGGGTTATGGTGTGACTTTCAGTCCAACCACTGCATCCCGGCCCAGCAGCTCCGTGCTAATATGTCCCAAACCCGGGACCTGTTCCAAGCCCCGGCCATATCCTACACCATTGCTGCCCACGAGTACGGGGGCCGTAGTAATAATGAGTGTGTCGACGAGGTACCCGGAGGTGAGAAACGACTGTATGACACGAGCGCCACCTTCGACCATGACTGAGCGGATGCCTTTCTCACGGAGTGTGCGCAGAACGGCCTGGAGGGGAAGATCGGAGGTTGCTGGGGGGAGATCAGGATCTGTCTGGTATCAGTGGTGTTGCATACTGACAAAGGAGGACTAGACGGACGTATGGTCTCCCGATCCACAATAATTATAGTGACACCAGCAGCTTGTAGTACGTCACGACGGGCTTCCCATTGTTGCAGATTTTCTCCATCATTTTCGTTTGCGAAGAACCCCTCAATTTTTGACGGAGCTGCGGAGATGACCCACGGCGCAACACCTACACCCTTCGCCGCGTTGATAATGAGCTTACACGTGGGTGAAAGTCTAAGATGTGGGTCAAGAATGATAGGGCGGGGGTGGTGGTAGTGCTGGAAGTGCGTGTTCTGCGCCGGAAATGGGAGATGGCGGACTACCAAAACCAGATCATTTTAATTTGTGGGTTGTACAGCACGCGGAGATGACTACGGGATACACACCATTCAACTGGGGATTGTCGCTCACGGCCGTGCCGATGCCGATCATAATGCCGTCGTGCATGGTCCGCATCCTGTCTTGCGTAAACATCGATATTGAACCATCGAGGGTGTGTGCAAGTCAACATGGGGCAGCAATTACTCACCAGTGAGTCATCTTCATGCTTTCCTCGCAGCTAAGAATGAGTGGCTTTCCACCCGCACCAGCAATTTTCGCATCGATCGACTGCGCAAATGTGAGGGTAACATACGGACGCGTGCTGTCGGACGGCACGAGATCTGGAAGCGGTGCTGTTCCAGATTTTTCATCGGCAGACAGAGCACCGAGTATAGTGGCCAGGAATTCTGGAGGGCTCGACATTATCCGGTTTGGCAGTCCGTTGGTCAGTGCGGTGGAGGGCTCTGTACAGGACCTGTACTCGGATTTTTCGACCGGGCATGCTTGTGCGCGTGGCTGGTGACCAGGACACGTTGGCACGTGATTCAAAAGCGGACTCTTAAAAGTGCTTAAACGATCAACGCGTCGCGACACTCATCAACTCACACTTCTCTTTCATACCACCATCACCCACACCTCACCTCAAATCTTAACTCCCAATCTCCCAATCTCAAGCAAATATGTCCGGACGTGGAAAGGGTGGAAAAGTGAGTAAACTTGCAAGCTTGCACACGGGGAAAGCACCCGCGCTGCGAAGCCTATCATTCACTTGTCACACGTTACTGACCAGTTCGCCGCTGTAGGGTTTGGGCAAGGGTGGTGCTAAGCGCCACCGTAAGATTCTTCGTGACAACATTCAGGGTATCACTAAGCCCGTGAGTCACGTCGAGTCATTATTGTCCTTCCGTTCCTAAAATAACCACGCCACAGGCTATTCGCCGTCTCGCTCGTCGTGGCGGTGTGAAACGTATCTCTGGTCTTATCTACGAGGAGACCCGTGGCGTCCTCAAGATTTTCCTGGAGAACGTTATCCGTGATTCTGTCACGTACACTGAACATGCCAAGCGGTGAGCCCTACTATCATGTCTCCTTCACAGTATGTCATGGTTGACATGTGTGCTATAGCAAAACTGTTACCGCGCTCGACGTTGTCTATGCTCTAAAGCGCTCAGGTCGCACGCTATACGGCTTCGGTGCTTAGATTGATTCTTTCGCCCGTAAGTGGGTCTGGGTGATGTTCTTGTATTTCTTGTTTCTTATGATGAGTACCTCAATAATGAGTTGCGGCACTGCTGTATATTTTGTTCTGCATGATAAACAGGATTTCTATGACATTTATGTGAAGTGACGGCTGATGTGGCTCTCTTCCATAATCCACATTCGGTGTCTGGTAAATAAGAACTCCGTTATACTTTTGTTGGCCGAGATTTCTAAGTACCAGGACCGCAGAATTCAATGATCCTCTTCCTAAGTCGTGACATTCGAGGCGAAGTCCTTCCTCAACACGTAGTGGTAAGGAACCTCATTGTCGCCGACAGCATACGCATCCTTGGCCATTGTTATTGTTATGCCTCTGCCGTCAATCGCATATAATGCCACCACTGACGGCACAGTAGCCCAACGGGGAGGACACGGGTGTCCGCGCGCCAAACTTTACCCCACGGGGAGGCTACAGCTGAGGCGCGCTCGTCGAGTGGTGCACATGCAGCCCTGAACATAAGTTGCCTAGCGCCTTCACGTTCATTTCTCGTCGCGGCCCGACGCACTGTGCGGGCTTCGCGGAGCTGGCGGGGGCCGCGGGGCGCCACATCCCGTCGCCAGTGTTGGGCGTCATGTGGTCTTTCAATCCAAAAAAAAAGGCTATGATGGTAGTAGTGACTTCGATATTGCCATTCAGAGAGCCAGTCGAACTGCCGGTGGTCTGATGTGCGTCCGTGCGCGAGTGCTTTTACGACTACAGAAGCACATGCCCCATCTAGAGAGAGACCGTGAGCCGAAGGGGAAAACGCACAACTGAATATTATAGCTGTTTGGTGATGGTATAAATCTGTCGTTGCTCTGATCACTGGCGTACCTCAACGCGCGCATCCGTAGCTTTCAAAACCGGCGATCCCGCCAACGCCCCCTTCTCAGTGGAAAAGATGCTCATCTTATCTGGGTCCCAGGAGTCGCTGACTCGGAATCGGAAGGAGGGGAAAGGTGAGGGGGAAACGGGCGCCCACTCACTATACATGGTGGAGCGCACAATGGCGCTGTGGGTACAGAAGGACCGCGGGCCCGGGGGACTGTGAATGGATCCGAGGGCACCTTCCGCAGAGGAAGATCGGTGTCTCCCTCCTCTCCAGCAGAGAGAGGTCACCGAAAATGATAGGAAGGGGGCTATTGACCAGCGTACATGCTACCTGGCATGTACCACGCAGCGTCGTGGATGCCGCGCGCGGAGGGGAGGGCATGCAGTGCGCATGGACGGTCGCGCGCAGAGCGGGACTCGAATGGGTTTTCTTGGCCAGCGCTCTCCTTGTCATGTCGATCCTCCCACGTTATGTTCCAGTATGGTATGGGGACTTGCGAGGAGAAGACCGCCGGCAAGCGATCATCAATCAACTGTGAGTCGGGTGCATGCTCCGCCCATATTAAAAGGTGTTGTGGAGATGGGCGTTTTAAACTAGGGGGCGTCCTTGTGTGCTGCATTGATGTAGGAGGGTAGGGGAGCCTCAGGAAAACCTTGAGGCAAAGAACAATAGAGCATTTCGTTTTTCGTTTTTCCCAAGGACGGGCGCGAAAGGGAATGACAAACAGATCGCACAAAAATGGTCCAATTGGACTCATGTCCGTGCGTCGAGAAAATCCAACCAAGCGCCCACCCACCCAACCGATCGCAATCAGAGATTCGCAAAGAGCAAGGGAATAGGGAGGGGGAGGAATTGGTCCCGAGTCGTAACGCCGGTGAAGCCGAAGTTTCGGACACCGTGGGGTGAGGACAAAGTGCGGCGAGAGGGTGGCCTGCTTTTGCTTTTTCACCTACGCATTGGCAGTTCAAAATTGCCACCGAGGGTTATAGAAATCTGGAACCGAGACCGGGACTGGACGCCTCTCTTTCGGTCGTGGGTCGTGGGTTCGTGGGGGTCGAGTCGAGTCGAGCCGAGTGACCAAAGGTGAGGAGGCCGTAAGAAGCAGGAAGAAAGGAAGAAAGAAAAATCTTCGATGGCCAGGGGTCCACCCTCGAGTGTCGTTATTATTCTTGCCTTCCAGAGCGAGGATTCCATTCTTTCTTCCCAAGTTCCCAAAAAGAGATCCCCGCGACCGCCGTGGAATAAATAGCCTGGGCTGGGCGGCGGCTCGCAGCAAGCTCGATGGGGGGTCGGAACGGCGGCGTGGACTCGGTGCGAGATTAGGACACTCGACTCCATCCTCCATGTTATTCCGAGCACGATGATCTAGATTGTCTGGCGGGCTTCCGTCGACCATGGCCGTGGCTGACTGTGCCATGACAGGACCCATGACCGGGCGCAGTAATGGCCTGTTCGTTGCCGTGTCCTGCTGTGGTGGTACCGCCTCCCTAAATATGATAAAGGATGAACATTCAATCGACCACGGGTCCTACTATAGTAACGGTACCCGGCCGTTATCTCACCGATACCCTCTACCTACCTTGCTTGACAGGTCCGGTCCGCTGCTGTATACGGTTCGAGTCCCGTCCGGACATTGACAGGACTGTCTTGGCGCAGTTTTACATGCAGCAAAGAGAGAATAAAAAATGGAAAACTCTGGAAACGGATGGGCTTGAGACTTAAATTCAGGTATCGACTCCGAGTCGGAAGTGGCACTCTTCGCCGTACCTCGGTTTTCCCACGTCCGAGTCGTTGGGGTGCGCTCCACGAACGCCTTTGCGAATTTAGATTGTCGTCCATGGGAATAACGGTGAATCGGACATACAGATGACGATGACGATGACGATGGTGATGATGGTGGTGGTGATGGTGGTGGTGGATGATATGGAATGGCTCGGCATCGCCGTCCAAGTGGGTTCGTATTCGAGTTCCCAATCCATGGCATGTCCGAGAAAGTCATGGGTTGTCAGTGCCAGCGTTGCATGCGCAAGTGATATGCCATCCATCATTGCAAGTGTCGAAATACGAATCTTAATGCATGCCTTGTCCAACGGAACTTTATTGACCTGATTCCTGCGGCGTGTCAGGTTTTGTGCCGTTTCTAGCGCCTCGCTGCCACGGCGATCATGCGAGTGTCGTTAGCTGTCGTAATGTTCCTGCTTAAGTTCCGCTCTGCCCTGTACATGTCTGATGATGATGCTGTAGACGGAAGGCCTTCTAGGCCCGAAGAAAGAACCAAGCCCATGTTTTTCCCGCATGACGATCTAGTCCTTTTTCTTGACACCACCGACTGCGCAACGTCGATGTCCAGAGGGGCGATCGAGTGACGAGGAGGGGGTTACGATACGTGTCATTTCTTTTGTTTCTTCGCTTCCTCGCCTCCATTCCTAACAATTGCAAAATGACCATGACACGACCTAAAAAATGACTCGTACGAACAACCAACGACACACCACGGTCGCACGCACGCGCCCGGAGATATTTGTGACTCTGATCTCTCTCTTTTCCCGTCACTTCTCGCTGCGGCGTCAGGCAAAAGCCCTTCATCACGACATCTCATCGATCTCCCTTCCTTTCCCAGGCGTTTCAGAATTCTCCAGGTCCCAAGTCTTCGACCTTTTTCGAAGAAGAACCGCCGCCGTCGACCTATGCGATGAACAGCGTCCGCGACTCCGAAGAAATTTCATTACTCACGGTAATTTCGCCTTGTGAAAAAAAACAAATGTTTCTCAGATAAGCTCTCCGTTTTTACGCCCAGGCCCCCTTCCCGGTGAAACGTACATCACGTTTTGTAAGAGGGACCCCCTCCGTCCCCCCTTCCACGTCAACTCGACGCGCGCGCGCGAGACTCATCGTGACATCGGTGCAATTTCGCAAACGGTTATGGGAGGGGACTGTATGTTAGCCTGGCCCACCAGCAAACGCGGAGTCTTTTCCACTTGTCACTCTCTGATCTCCACATCGAAACATTGCTGACAACGCGCACGCTCCACGCGCAGCAATCCAAAGCGCCGTTAACGCCGGGAGTTTGTCTCGGCCGCGGGCGTGTCCGTAGACGTAGACATCTACGGCAGTATCCTGCCCTCTTCCCTTCACGTATATTTTTGCTCACTCATCATCACCTCTAACGCGAAGCTTACCTATAACGTTCGTCGTTGATCGCCGTCTCTCGGTCCGAAACAAACCCCCTTCATCACCCATCATTCACTTCCCCGTTCATTTTCCTCATTCATTCATTCATTCATTCCTCCGTCCGGTCATCGCATCGCATCTCATCTCACCCACACATCATACGTCTACCATCACCACGCCAAGCCTGACCAGTGTGTGCCGAGGCTCATGTCGTGATGGAAGAGTGCCGTACCGAGAAACAAATAAGAGCAAGCGCTACGTGTGTGCTACAAAGCAACAACATGCGCCGCGGATCGCACGGGGGAGGTGGATGGGCTCTATATTTGAGACCCGCGCAAAGAGCAGGTACATATTTTTGAATTTCTTGCTTTGCTCGATGAGCACGAGGGACGAAATCAGTTTCATGATATACCTTTTTTCCGCTCGGATGGGTAGATTGTGTCATGGGCGTGGCCATGCGCGCTGAGCGTAAACGTGCTAACGCCGCGTCTTTACTGCGCGTACCCGCAAATGGTCACGGGCTTTTACTAATAGCGGAGCTACCTAACCGAGGCAAGGAGAACCCGCCACTCGCACTTCGTCTCTACGTTATCCGAAGTTCGTTGCACTTCTGATCGCTTTTTTTGATGATGGCTGGTCGTCGTGCTCGAATTATGTGCCTCTATCTACATGTATGACAGCTCCGCGTTCTGCTATAGAAGAAAGATTCTACGGGATACATAAGGCGTGTGGGAATCTGAGAGTGTATGTGTGTGTGTGAGAGATATCGTAAGGCGTGGCAGGGAAAGATGAGCAAGAATAGTGGGTAATCAGATACGAAAATGGGAGGGAATACATAATACGAAAATCCTTTCTTTCAGGCGTTGCCGCAACGAAAAACCAGTCCAGTGCGTAGCGTAGATGGGTGTCAGCAGAAGCACGTATGTATACTTACAAGGTAAGACGGTGACGCAAGAAAGTATGCAAATAGATGAAAATTTGAAAGGGAATCATGGAACCAAGATATCATTGCCACTAAGCACGCTTCGAAGCGACGAAGGGCCCCTCCCAAGGGATGGATTCGACGTCCATTGTCATGCCACGCCAGCTACCAACGAGCACTTTGCCGTAGTGGAGGTAGCCTCGGAAGACCCATCTGGATCGACCCAGCTGATTCGGGTCAGTCTGCGAACAGGGTCATCTTAAACGCCGCCGCGTTGCCAGCCAAGGGGAACACTTACCGGCAGACGCACGAGTGCGATCAGGCCATCCCACGAGCGCACGCGGCCAAGAAAAGTAAACCGTCCCCAAGCCATGCCGTGATTTGGGTCCGTCTGTGCGAAATGGTCAGCATCGGCAAGGAATCAGCGTCAGAATAGATGATGCACCTCTCCAGTGAAGATTATGTCGCTTATACCTTCGCAGGTCGTCTCGAGGGTGTCCTCTTCGTCATCGTCGTCGTACGATGGCTTCGTGAGACCAGCCTCTGCGAAGATATCCTCGTAGTCCGAGTGGCGCGGAAGAGAACCCTCTTCGACGCCGCGCATACTTTCGTCCAAGTTGCCACGAGCTCGACACGTCTGGCATGTATTTTCATCATGGGAGTTAGGTCGGCCTTCTTCGAATGTTTCGTGCTCCGTCCTGTGTATCTCGCCCCTATGGCTGTAAGTGAGGGTGGCGCGACCCTGTCAAGGCAAGCTAAGTTCGAATGGCGTCAAGTTTTAAGACATGAGACGACGTACACGACGCGTGACAAGATCCACTGGAGGGAACCACGCATTACGAATGCCATCATCGAGTGCATCGTCTTCTGCGCCCCCAGCAGGCACTGGTATTTGGGGGCTGATGCAGTGGTGCTCTTTTAAGCGCATAAACAGTGGCCAGGTGGACATGAATGGGGAGCCCTCGCCAAAGCCTTCGGGGTAGTTAGGGTTGGTCGCGAGTGCTAGATACCCTGGCCCTTCTGGGATCTAGGGTCGAGGGGTTGGACTAGAAAGGAAGGGTAGCAAGATGAAACGCACCAGCAATCGACCCTGCCAAAGACCATCCATTGATCCGAACGTGTAGACGGTACCCTTCAATTCAACGTTTGCCCAGGGGTCCCAGCACGCGGTGAAGCGCTCCCAGTCGTTATCCCAAGCAGCGCTCGGGGCACGAAGGTCACGTCTCCATACACCATCCTCCTCGATCAGCCTTTGCTCTGGCGTCAGGGTCGACTTCCAATCCCAATCCGATGCCTCAATGAATTGTGCACCAGCATGCGAGTTGACCTCGATGATGTCAGCTTGAGTCTGGCCCCAACTGCGGCCGAGCGCAAGAGCAGTTGGCCGATCGACGGGAAGGTTGTCTGGAATGTCGAGGGGAATCGACTCGCGACGAGAGAAGTAGAGAAGCTTGGCGGCGATGGTGATGGGTGGCGTGCGGAAGCGTATCGGGCGGCCAAAATGGAACACCTCGACTATGGTATCTCCGCGAGGAGGGAGGACGGGGTATTCGCCGTGCGCAGTTTGCAACGAGACCAGATCGTTGGGTTCACACTCTTCCGGAAGGGGTAGAAAGAGTTGATGGTCTGGGGCGAAATAGGAAGGGTACTAAAGGATATGAGACCTGAGGGAATGAGGAAGAGAACGAAAGAAATAGACCTTAAAGGCCACGACAACATAAGGGAGGACGAATGTGACCAGATCATTCCGCTCATCTGGAGATTCGCGCGCGAGGACATCTGGCGAACGATCAGCAAGGAGGAAGGTGAGAGCGGATGGATAAGGCACCTTTATCTGTCAAACACCACATGACCCACAGTGCCAATGCATGCAGAGGTGTATCCCTGGGCCAACCATTGACCGTGCCCTGCCATAACCGATGGCGGACAAAGTCATTGACGAACGCATAGGTGTCGGCCCACTCGAGCTGCGCGCGGTTCTTCCCGTCGTTTTCTATCAAGAGGATGAAGGCGGTCCGCAGAAGATCCTCGATGTCTGGTGAGGAGATATCCCGGCGACGGATGCGCCGGAGGGCGGTGCAACATGTCTTGAGTTGTAAGGCGAGGAAGTGGGGTCGGAGGGCACGGCTGCCTAACCTGCGGCGGGGTGCATTCACGTCGAACATGCCGCGGAATATTTTTGCGTAGAGGTGGGGCGAGGTGTGGGAGGAGAGGGTGTTGTGCACATACTTGCATGTGCAGAGCAAGGCGATGAGGTCGACGGGAGGACCGAGAGGGTGTAAGAGGGCGAGCTCGAGGGCGATGCGTTCTAGGATCTCGACGGGGATTGCTCGGAGAGGAGAGAGAGTCGGCTGCATGGATGGAGGAAGGGGGAGGAGAGTGAAAAACGAAGAGGAAGGGAGTCGGAAGGGATAGACGGGGGGAACATGAAGGTCGTTTATAAGGCAAATGCGGCAAGTCGATTAATTTATGCATTCGCCTCTTCAATCAAACCCCCTCGGCGTCTTGTTATCTCGAGATCCCACTCATTAATATTTCGGCCTACAACCCTGTACCGTACAGCATTGGTTTTACGCTGTTATCCAATATCCGTTTTTTGTTTTTCACCAAGTTACAGATTCCCTCATCCCTCGACGGCCAACACGACGGCCAAGCGCCCGGGCCTGTCCGGATACCGGCTCTCTGGCCTCGGTCTCCTCTTTCCCCACTTCTCATCTCCGTCCGCCCCATCAATCCCGCCCCATCCACGGCCACGTCCTCCGCTCCGCTCCGGTTTCCTCTTCCCCCCCCCCCCCCCCCCCCCTTTTCCCCCCCCCCCCCCCTCCTCTCCCCCCCCCCCCCTTTCCCCCCTCTTCCCCCCCCTCCCCCC
>Ga0137394_10002590_pt1 | contig 13381 bp, 12 predicted proteins | sample czobulk116metaG_FD_108278 | JGI IMG/M metagenome (GOLD analysis project Ga0137394, IMG submission 108278) | Vadose zone soil microbial communities from Angelo Coast Range Reserve, California, USA - czobulk1.16 metaG | ecosystem: Environmental > Terrestrial > Soil > Vadose zone | place: USA...
ACGCGCCCGGCCAGGCGTGGCCGTGCGTCAGCTCGGCGGTCACGCGCAGCTCGCGCAGCCGCAAGGTCGAGTCGAGCGTCAGCGAATGGCGGTGCGTCGCGCCCGTCAGGCCGCCCCAGTACCCGCCGACCGCGACGGTCAGGGGCTTCAATACGCGGTACTCCACGCGCCCGGCGGCGTCCTCGCCGGTATGGATCCCGGCGTCGTCGTCGGTGCCCTGCAAGACCGCCGCGCGGAACGAGAGCAAGTCGTGCTTGCCCTTCGCCTTGCGCTCGATCATCAGCCCGATGCGGTGCCCGGTGAATCCAGCCTTCTGCAGGAAGTCGTCGGCGATGCCGCGGTCGACCAGCGGCAGCTCCCAGCTCGACTCCTCGTAGCGGGCGGTGAACGGAGCCTTGAACTGGCCCGCGTAGAGCCGGTACCGGTGCGACGGGTCGCGCAGCCTGCCGTAGGCGTCCTTGATCGGAGCGTGCGAGGACGCGTCCACCTCGAGCACCGTCTGCAGCCAGTCGAACGGATCGGCCGACACGCCGATCCGCGCGTCCGTCACGTTGAACTGCCTCTCGTAGAGGCTCCGCTCGTCCGCGGTCGCATTGGCGAAGACCCTGCCGTACACCCGAGGCAGTTTCGTCGCTTGTTCCTCGTCCTCCGCCCGCGCCGCGCCGGAAAGGAGGAGGGCCGCCGCCAGAAACGGCGTAGACCCCCACCGGACACCCAAGCCGCCGCCCATCCCCTTGCCCTCCCCCCGTCGCGGCGGAATGCAACGCCCGTGCCTCGCCTGCGGCACGACTGGACGAGCGGGCGGTCATTCCAGGGGTTTCCCGCGCTCGTCCCTGCGATTTCTCCGCGAGGGCAATCCGATTTCTCGGATGGGCGGAGCGAAGGACCGGATCGGGCGCGGCAGGGAAAACCTTTCGCGTACCACTCGACCGCGCTCCACCTCGGCTAGCTCATCGACACAGCGCTCCTTGACCCGCAATCCGCCCAGGCAATAAGGCCGGCACGCCCGACCGTGTCCCCGGCCGGCAAGGAGAAACCAGATATGAGACTCGAGTTCCCGCAATTGCCCGGCGGAAGACTGCCCTCCGCGGCGGCCCTCGCCGTCGCGCTGCTCACCTGGGCGCAGCCAACCCACGCCAAGGTGACGAAGATCGAGATCGTCTCGCGAGGACCGTCCTGCATCGCGCAGGCTCCCCTTCCTCCACTTTGCTCTTTCGGCGACGTCGGCGAGTACGAGGCGATCGCCGGGTTCGCCACGGGCGAGCTCGATCCGAAGGATCCGCGCAACGCCATCATCCAGGACGTCCAACTCGCGCCGAGGAATTCGAGCGGCAAGGTGGAGTACACGGCGAGCTTCCAGCTCCTGAAGCCCGTCAACATGAGCAAGGCCAGCGGACTCATGTGGCACGACGTGCCCAATCGCGGCGGCAGGATCAACATCGTCGAGATCGAGCGACGCAACGGCGACATCGGCCTGAGCAGCGGCTGGCAAGGGGACAATTCGGGCGGGACGGCTCAGACCAACGCTGACGGGACGAGGCGCACCACCAACGAGTGGGTCAGGGTCCCCGTGCTCAAGGGAGTCACCGGCACGGTGTTCGCGCGTATCGTCAACCGGAGCGGCACGAGCTCGGCTCCTCTCATGGTCCAGAGCAACCCGCTGCCTTACAGGCCCGCCAGCCTGGACACGACCAAGGCGACGCTGACCGCGCGCGCACACGAGTCGATGACTGGCGAGGTCAGCGACGAGACGATCATCCCGAGCACCGATTGGGCCTGGGCGAAGTGCAACCGGGTAGGGACCGAAACCTTCCCGCCGTTCCCTGGCACACCCGATCCGACGCACATCTGTCTGAAGCCGGTTCCCGGAACGGGCCGTGCGAACGGCTTCGACGGGAACACGCTCTACCAGGTCGTGTTCACCGCGACTGACCCGTTCGTTCTCGGCGCCGGCTTCGCCGCCTTCCGCGATGTCGAGTCCTTCTTCAAGTTCGAGGCGAAGGACGAGTCCGGCACTGCCAACCCGCTGGTGGTGGGGAACGCCCGTGCGCCAGCCGTCCGCTGGTCGATCAGCCGCGGCGTCTCGCAGTCGGGCAACTTCCTGCGCGGCTGGCTGCACCTCGGTTTCAACCAGGACGAGGCGCGGCGCCAGGTCTCGGACGGCATGTGGCCGATCATCGCTGGCCGGCGCATTGCGCTGAACCTCCGGTGGGCGCAGCCGGACGGCGTCCTCGAGCTCTACCAGGCCGGCAGCGAGGGTCCGCAATGGTGGGCGCGGTACCAGGACAAGGTCCGCGGGCTACCCAAGCGGGGCATCCTGGACCGGTGCAAGGCGACCCACACCTGCCCGAAAGTGATCGAGCATTTCGGCGCCGCCGAGGTCTGGGAGCTGAAGCTTCCGATCGAGTGGGTGGGCACGGACGGGAAGAAGGACATCCCGATCCCGGAGAACGTGCGCAGGTATTACATCCCGAGCACGACGCACGGCGGCGCCAATCTGGCGGCGGGCGTGAACCCCTTCGAAGCCAGGCTGAATCCGCCCAACTGCCCCGGCAACAACTACGGCACCGCCGTCCTGCCGGGCAACCCGATCCGCCACACCGAGACGGTCAACGCGATCCGCTCCCATTTCCGCAATTGGGTCATGACCGGACGGTTGCCGCCGGCGAGCGTGTATCCCACGCTTCGAGGGCCACAGGATCGCGAGGACCGGGAGGGCGATGACGGCGACGACGACGATTCCGAAGGCGACGACCGCGGCCGCCGCCGGCATCGCGGGTTCCTGGTCGAACCGACCAAGGCCGCCATGGGGTTCCCTGACGGTATACCGGGCCTTCCCGCATCCGTGCCCGAGGGCGCGACTCTCACCAGGTTCGGCAACGCCGTCGAGGTACCCTTCATCAACCCCGTGCTCGACTACGACTGGGGCCCCTTCTTCGACCCGTCGGACGGATCGGGCATCCCGACGAACTTCCCGCCGCGCATCAAGCGGGTCATCAAGATGCTGGTGCCGAGGGTCGACTCGGACGGGAACGAGCTGGGCGGAGTTCCCGTCGTGCTGCGCGACGCGCCGCTCGGCAGCTACTTCGGCTGGAACATCACCGCGGCCGGGTTCCACAAGGACCAGAATTGCGACTACACCGGAGGCGTGGTCCCGTTCGCGGTCAGGAAGGCGGACCGCGCGGCGACCGACCCGCGTCCGTCTCTCGAGGAGCGCTACGGCACGCATGCCGGATATGTCGACGCCGTGCGCAACGCTGCGGCGAATGCCGTCGAGAAGGGCTTCCTGCTGCAGCCGGACGCGGACGCGCTGATCGCCCAGGCGGACGCGAGCAACGTCCTCAAGTAGGCGCGCCGGAAAGACTGGGGGGCGCGTGGCCATCCAGGCACGCGCCCCCGCGGCATTCCGATATGTGTTCAGCGCTATCCGAGCTGCGGATAGTCCAACGTGGCGTCGTGCTGGACGGGCCGCTTGTGCCCGTGGCCCTTGCCCTCGGATTTGGCCGAGCGAGGCTGAGGCTTGGCCGAGGCCTGCACGATTTCATTCGCGCTGTTCGCCTTCGCGTGCACCTGCGGAGCGGCCTGCGCCGAGTGTGCAGCCAACAGAGAAAATGCCGCGCCCATCGCAATGAGCAGTTTGCCCGACTTCATCGAAAACCCCCCGGAAATCCTCGCCGCGCAGGTTGCGCGAGCGAGCCTCAACGGTGGGTAACACCCTGCGATCGGGCGCAGCAACGGAGCCGATCTGGTCGGCTGCGTGTCCCTCTGGCGCGGGCGGGAGCGAGCGAGGCGGGCAGCCTACTTGCGCGCACCCGCTTCCGGTGGGAGCGGCTCCTCCACCTCGACACCGGTCGCCACGACGAATCGGGACACCATGTTGTACCCGGCGATGGTTCCCACCAGCTCGACGACCTGTGCATCGGGCAGGAGCGACCGCACGCGCTTCATGGTGGCGGGCGAGACGTCAATTTTCTGCGTCATCTCCTGGGTGAGCGCCATCGTCGCACGCTCGGCCTCGTCGAACAGCTTGGCGTCTCCTCCGCCAGTCGAGGCTCCGCTCCGCAGCGCGTCCAGCTGCTGGCGCGTGCCGCCGGCCTTGAGGAACTCTCCCTCGTGCTGGATCCACTCGTACTCGGCCTTGTTGAGCACGCCGATCTGCATGATGGCCAGCTCGCGCAGCTTTCCGGGCAGCGACAGCTGGTTGCGGATGGCGGCGAACATCCCGTTCCAGCCCTTGGCGTAGTTCGGGCTGTGCAGGAGCATCCGGTCCAGGTTGAGCAGCCTGCCCCCGCTCCTGCGCGACTTGATGGCGGCGACCAGGTCCGGCGGGCCGACCTGGTCGTCGGAGAGGTAGGGGATGCCCGACTTCGAGACCTTCTGCGCGGACTTCGCCGGATCGTCGGCGCGAGCAGGGAGGGCGGAGCAGAGGACGGCGGCGAGGCCCGCCGCGAGCAGGGAGTGTCTGGAAAGGGCCATGACTGCCTCCTGAAGGGAGCGCGCCGGGTGCGGGGGCGCTCGCCGGCGGCGCACTCTAGCCCAACGGGTGAGGACCGTCTTGCTAGGGGGCGAAGGTGCTGGGTTGAAAGACGGAGCGGTTCCGTGCGTCATCCCGCGCAGGGATGCATCCGGGAGAGCTTCGCAAAGTGCTCGACAGCACCAGTGAGACCGAGGCGCCGCGTCCCGCCCATCCGTGGGTCAGCCTGGCCGCGCGCGCCATCCACGCCCAGCCGGGCGAGCTCAAGGCCGTCCTGCTCGCCTTCTCGTACTTCTTCTGCCTCCTCTCGAGCTACTACATCCTGCGCCCGCTGCGCGACGAGATGGGCGTGGCGGGAGGGGTGCAAAAGCTGCCGTGGCTGTTCACGGGCACCTTCGTGGCGATGCTCCTGGCGGTGCCGGCCTTCTCGGCGCTGGCGGCGCGGCTCCCGCGGCACCGCTTCATCCCGCTCTCGTACCGCTTCTTCACCGCGAACATCCTGGTCTTCTGGCTGCTGTTCGCCACGGGCCGCTTCCCGGTGGGCGCGGCGCGCGCGTTCTTCATCTGGACGAGCGTCTACAACCTCTTCGTCGTCTCCGTCTTCTGGAGCTTCATGGCGGACATCTTCCGCCACGAGCAGGGCGCGCGTCTCTTCGGGTTCATCGCGGCGGGCGGGAGCGCGGGCGCGCTGGCCGGCCCGCTGCTCACCACCTGGCTGGTGAAGCCGCTCGGCACGACGAATCTGATGGTCGTCTCCGCCGCGCTGCTCGAGTGCTCGGTGCAATGCGTCGGCGCGCTGCATCGCTGGTCCCTCTCGGCGCGCTCCGCGCGGCCGCGCGACGCGGCTGCCGGGCAGCAGCCGCTCGGCGGGGACTTCCTCAGCGGGATCCGCGTGGTCTTCCAGTCGCGCTTCCTGCTCGGCATCTGCGCGTACGTCCTCCTGCTCACCGCCACCGCGACCTTCCTCTACTTCGAGCAGGCGCAGATCGTGCTGCGCGCCAGCGCCGATCCGCGCGTGCGGACCGCGCTGTTCGCGCGCATCGACCTGGTGGTGAACGTCTCGACCCTCCTCTTGCAGGGGTTCGTCACGGGGCGGCTGATCCGGCGGGCCGGCGTGCGCGCCGGCCTGGGCCTGTTGCCGGTGCTCACCGCTCTGGGATTCGTCGCGCTCGCCCTCGCGCCCACGCTGCTCGTCCTCACCGCGGTGCAGGGCCTCCGGCGGGCCGTGCACTTCGGAATAGAGCGCCCGACGCGTGAGATCCTCTTCATCGACGTCGACCGCGAGCAGAAGTACAAGTCGAAGAACTTCATCGACACCGTCGTCTACCGCGGAGGCGACGCGGTCACCGCCTGGATCTCCTCGGGCCTTGCGGCCCTGGGCCTCGGAGTCGTCCCGGTCGCAGCGGCAGCGGTGGCGCTCTGTGCGGTATGGCTGTGGAACAGCCTGGCCCTCGCCCGCAAGGACCGGGCCCTGGAGGCGCGATGACCTGGTCCCGCCGCGAGGTGCTCAAGCTCTCCGCGGCGCTACTGGCAGATGGGGGACACCATTTCATGGTGTCCCCTCCACAATCCGCGGTGCTGGCCGCCGGAGGTCGAATGGAACGGATGCGGACGCGACCGATCCCGCGCACGGGCGAGCAGCTTCCCGTCATCGGGATGGGGACCTACCGCACCTTCGACGTGGGCGATTCCGAGGAAGCGCGAAGGCCGCTCCGCGAGGTGCTCCGGCGGCTGTTCGAGGGAGGGGGGCGGGTGATCGACTCCTCCCCGATGTACGGGCGCGCCGAGCAGGTCGTGGGCGAGTTGCTGGAGCCCGCGCAGCGCCCGTTCCTCGCCACCAAGGTGTGGGCCACCGGCCGCGAGGAAGGGATTGCGCAGATGCGCCGGTCGATGCGGCTGATGGCGCCGCGCGCCGATCGGCCGTTCGACCTGATGCAGATCCACAACCTGGTCGACTGGCGCACGCACTTGCCGACGCTGCGCGACTGGAAGGAAGCGGGCACGATCCGTTACTGGGGGATCACGCACTACACCGACGCGGCTTTCGGCGAGATGGAAGCGATCGTGCGGACCGAGAAGCCCGACTTCGTCCAGCTGCCGTACTCGGTCGGCGCGCGCGAGGCGGAGAAGCGTCTCTTGCCCGCCTGCGCGGAGCACGGCGTGGCGGTGCTGGTCGAGCGCCCGTTCGAGGCGGGCTCGCTCTTCCGCGACACGCTGAAGCGGCCGCTGCCCGCCTGGGCGGCCGAGATGGACTGCGCCAGCTGGGCGCAGGTGTTCCTCAAATTCATCCTCGGCCATCCGGCCGTGACCTGCCCGATCCCCGCGACCTCGAATCCGGAGCACATGGCGGACGACGTCCGCGCCGGGTACGGCCGCCTCCCCGATGAGCCCCTGCGACGGCGCATCGTCGCCGAAGTGACGGGAGCCTCCCGATGACCAGTCGCCGCGAGTTCCTCTGGACCGTCCTGGGCGGAGCCGCCGGCGCGACCGTCGTGCGCGCTGCCGGGAACGAGCCTCCGGCGCACGACGACGACCTCGCCTCGGCGAAGGGCGCCAAAGGCGCCAAGGCGCAGCGTGCGGCGAAGCCGCTGCGGATCCTCATTCTCGGCGGGACGGGTTTCCTCGGCCCGCACCTGGTCGAGAACGCCCGGGCGCGCGGCCACATGCTCACGCTCTTCAATCGCGGCAAGACGCATCCCGAGCTGTTCCCAGATCTGGTGACGCTGCGGGGCGACCGCAACGGCCAGCTGGACGCGCTGAAGGGCGGCAACTGGCACGCAGTCATCGACACCAGCGGCTACGTGCCGCGGCTCGTGAAGATGTCCGCCGAGCTGCTTGCGCCGTCCGTCAAGCAGTACGTCTTCATCTCGTCGATCTCCGTGTTCGCCGACGACGTGAAGCCGGGCGCGGACGAGAGCACGCCGGTGCAAAAGCTCACCGAGCCCGGCAGCGAGGAGGTGCGCAAGCACTACGGCGCGCTGAAGGCCCTGTGCGAGCAGGCGGCCGAAGCGGCCATGCCGGGACGCGCCACCAACATCCGCCCAGGCCTGATCGTGGGGCCCGGCGATCCCACCGACCGGTACACCTACTGGCCGGTGCGCATCGACCGCGGGGGCGAGGCGCTCGCGCCGGGGTCGGCGGAGGATCCGGTGCAGTACGTGGACGCGCGCGACCTCGCCGCCTGGATCGTGCACGCCATCGAGCGCGGCACCGTGGGCGTGTTCAACGCGACCGGACCGGAACGCCCTCTCGGGATCGGTGCGATGCTCGCCTCTTGCGCCAGGGCGGCGGAAAAGCCCGCGGCGCTCACCTGGGTCCCCGAGAAGTTCCTCGAAGAGCACAAGGTCTCGGCTTGGGACGACATGCCGGTCTGGACGGGCTCGTCGGGCGGGTTCTCGCGCATCGACTGTGCCAAGGCGGTCCGAAGCGGTCTGCGGTTCCGCTCCGCCGACGAGACCGCGCGCGACACCCTGGCCTTCTGGAAGATGCTGCCGGAGGAGCGCCGCAAGAAGTTGCGCGCCGGCATCTCGCCCGAGCGCGAGCAGGAAGTGCTCGCCGCTTGGAGATCGCGGAAGCCCTAGCCGGAAAGCGCAGAGCAGACCACTTCGGCGCACAGGAAGCTTTCTTTAGACGGTCGTCGGATCGCCGATATGGTGGCCGTGCCACCTTTTCGGGAGAGACGATGCTCTTCGTGATTGCTGCCCTCCTCGCAGCCAGCTCGGCGCGCGGGGAAGAATTGGCGCACGCGCCGCAAGCGCAAATCGCCTCGACCCGCAGCCTCACGGCGGTCCGCGTGCTGGCGGTGGGCGCCGACGAGGAAGAGGGCGGATCGGGCGCGCCGCTCGACGGAGCGCCGACCTCGGCGGTGGAGCAGGGCCCCTCGTCCAGCTGGTACTCCCTGTACGGCGGCCGGCACTTCGGACTGCTGGTCGACGGCGGCGTACCGGGCGGCGCGGGGCTGGCCGGGATGTTCCGGCCCTGGCGCTTCCTGCGGCTCGAGGGCGGCCTCAACTGGAACTATCTGAGCCTCGGGCTTCGCGGCGGCGTGACCGTGATCCCCTTCGAGTGGGGCCTGACCCCGACCCTCCATCTGGAGGGCGGCCACTTCTTTCCGGGCGATGCGAGCCGGTTCCCCAGCTCGGCGGGAGCGAAGATCCTCCTCGGCTATGTGCCGGAGGATTACCTGTCGGCGTCGCTGGGGCTGGAGTTCGGATCGCAGCAGCGGTTCGTCTTCTTCCTGCGCGCGGGGCTGAGCTGGATCCGCACCGAGGCGCGAAACTTCGCGCAGGCAGTCACCGCCGACAACCCAGGCAGCCCGACCGGGGTGAAATCCGCTGGGAACATCTCGATGCTCTTGCAGGTGCCGACGGTCAGCTTCGGCGTCCTCCTCTTCCTCTTCTAGGACCAATGCCATGAGCCACGCGTTTCACAAGACCCTGTTGACGCTCGCCGCCTCCTCGGCGCTCGTAGGCTGCGGCGGCAAGCTCGTCTACGGCGAGATGGAGGAGCCGACGCTCGTCTTCAGCCAGCCCCTCGGCCAGACCATCCCCGGCGCGCCCCAGGTCCCCGTGACCGTCCCCCAGAGCCTCCTGACGTTCACTTTCCAGGTGCCCGACATTCCCCTGTCGGGAGGCTCCACGACGTCGAAGGAAGCCGGGTTCACCATCGGCAGCACCATGAAGCTGAACCAGGCCGCCTTCATCATGCAGCAGTCGCCCAACGCCGACTTCAACGGAATCGACACGCTGACGCTCACCATCTCGTCCGCGACGCAGCCGCCGAAGATCCTAGCGCGGTACACCAAGGACCCCGCGCGCCTTCCGGGCCAGACGCTCGTTCTGCGCCCCGTCGACGACGTCGAGTTGCTCGACTACCTCACCGCCACGGGCACCGGCAGCAAGACCATCACGCTCGACGTCTCCGGCAGCGGCACGCTTCCGGCGAACAGCTGGACCGCCGACGTGGACCTCGACGTCCGGCTCAAGGTAACCGCGGGCTGGCCGTAGCCGGACGACCGTCCAGGTCGACGAGGCGGTGTGCGGTCCGCGACAGAGCGCGGTCCGGTGGGACGCCGCCCGCCCCGGCTGGGTGAATGGATCGGCCTTGCCCCGAGTCCGCTCGGGGCCAGGGAAGTCCAGGCCGGCCTCGCGTGGCCGCCGCCGGTTTCCGGAACTCCCTGGGCAAGAGCCACCCGGAGGAGGCCATGTTGCCTGTCGCTGCTCTGCTGCTCGGCGCCGCCGTCGGGCAGGTCGATCCGTCTGCTCCTGCCTCCGCCACCGATCCGCCGCCCTGCGCGGCCGCGAACGTCCCGGGGTGCCTGCCGGGATACAAGGCCCGCATCGATCGCTACGGCCGGCTGGTCTATGCGCGCGACCCCGACTACGGCGCGCCCGCGCCGAGACCGGCGGCGCGCTCGTACCCACAGTCCTCGCAGCCCGCTTCCTGGGCGTATCCGGCGACCGGCGTTCCAAGGCCCGCTCCGGAGCCGGTGCGGGTCGAGGGCCGCGGACACGTCGCCCTGGTCTTCATGCCGGGGGTGTCCTCCTTCCCCAGGTACACCCGCTTCGACGAGACCAAGCCAGAGGGACAGCTCGCGCTCGAGTTCCGCGGCGACCACGGGGGAGTGCGCTTCCGCCTCACGGGCGAGTACACCTCCTTCGGCAAGATCGGCGAGGCCTCCTTCAAGTACGATTTCTTCGACGGGTTCTTCTTCCGGCCCTTCCTGGGCGTGGGCATCGGCGTCGCGTCGATCAATCCGGATCCCGCGCTCCGCGCCGCGGGAAGCGCCTCGGCCGGCATCGACCTCTACCTCGGGCGGGACTTCTTCCTGACCGGCGAAATCAAGCAGCGCCTGTTCATGGAAGGCACCGACGGCTCCGCCCACGGGCTCGTCACTTCCGACCGCAAGCAGACCTCGTTCCTCGCCGGGATGGGTTTCTACTTCTTCTGATCGTCGCCGGGGCGGGCGCGATTACTCCAGTCGACACTCCCGTGTGAATCAGCCAGCGGCGCCTTGCGCCAGCCGTCGCAAGCATGAGTAGCTGGCGACCGGGCGGGCGCCCCCACGCTCACTCCCCTCTCTCCCAGCGGTCCGCTCCGGGCCGCCAGAAAGGTCTCCCCATGCGCGTCGGCATTGTGGCCGCGATCCTGGTCGCGGCATCCATCGTCGCTTGCGGTCCCGAGGGCAACTCCGGCGGGGCCGAGCCGGCTTTCAAGCACGTTCCCTCCGAGACCTTGCTGCGGGCCGACCGGCCGGTGCCCGGACAGTACCTGGTGGTCTTCAACGAGGCGCGGGTTGCGAAGGAGGCGGTCGACGCGCAGTCGGACGACCTCGCGCGCCGCCACGGCGGCCGGGTCTTCGCCCGCTGGAGTCACGCGCTGCGTGGATTCGCCGCGCAGATGTCGGCGGCGCAGGCGCAGGCCGTGGCGCAGGACCCGCGGGTGGCCTGGGTCGAGGAGGACGCGGAGATCCACCTCGACACCACGCAGACCGGCGCCACCTGGGGACTCGATCGCATCGACCAGCGCAACCTGCCTCTCGACGGGAGCTATACCTTCAACGTCGACGGCACCGGCGTGAACGCGTACATCATCGATACCGGCATCCGCACCACGCACACGCAGTTCGGTGGCCGAGCGAGCGGCGCGTTCACCGCGGTGAACGACGCCAACGGCACGAACGACTGCAACGGGCACGGGACGCACGTGTCGGGCACGGTCGGCGGGTCGACCTACGGCGTCGCCAAGAACGTGCGGCTCTTCGCGGTGCGGGTGCTCGACTGCAACGGGTCGGGCACCACCTCGGGAGTGATCTCCGGCGTCGACTGGGTGACGACCAACCATCTGTCGCCGGCGGTGGCGAACATGAGCCTGGGCGGCGGAGCCTCCGCGACGTTGGACCAGGCCGTGAGCAACTCGATCGCCTCGGGCGTGTCGTACTCGATCGCGGCCGGGAACTCGAACGTCGACGCGTGCACGCAGTCGCCGGCCCGCGTCGCGAGCGCCATCACGGTGGGCGCGACCGACATCAACGACGCGCGGGCCAGCTTCTCGAACTTCGGCACCTGCGTGGACCTGTTCGGGCCCGGCGTGAACATCACCTCGTCCTGGGCGACCAGCGACACCGCCACCAACACCATCAGCGGCACCTCGATGGCGACGCCACACGTGGCCGGGACCGCTGCGCTCTTCCTGCAGGCGAACCCGACCGCCACTCCCGCGCAGGTGGCCTCGGCGCTGGCGACGAACGCCACCGCCGGCGTGGTGACCAGCCCGGGCACCGGGTCGCCCAACCGCCTCCTCTACGAGGCGTTCATCGGCGCGCCGTCCGACGCGACGCCGCCCAGCGTTTCGCTCACGGCGCCGGCGGCGGGGGCGACGGTGAGCGGGACCGCCGTGACGCTCTCCGCCACGGCGGCGGACAACGTGGCGGTTGCGAAGGTGGACTTCTTCGTCGACGGGGCGCTGGCCGGGACCGATACCGCGTCGCCCTACTCCATCTCGTAGAACAGCACCACGGTGGCCAACGGCTCCCATTCGTTCACCGCGCGCGCGACCGACACGGCCGGGAACGCAACGACGTCGGCCGCCGTGACCGCGACGGTGTCCAACACCGCCGGGACGTGCGCCACGTCCAGCCAGCTCCTCGGCAACCCGGGCTTCGAGACCGGAGCGGCGGCGCCGTGGACGGCGACGGCCGGCGTGATCGACGGCAGCGCCAGTCCGGCGCCTCGAAGCGGCCGGTTCAAGGCGTGGCTCAACGGCTACGGGACCTCGCACGTCGACGACCTGTTCCAGACGGTGACCATCCCGGCGGGAGCGTGCAGCGCGAGCTTCAGCTTCTGGCTGTGGATCACCACTGCCGAGACGACCACCGTCACGGCGTTCGACACCCTGAGCGTCACCGTCCGGAACTCGGCCGGCACGGTGCTCTCGACGCTGGGGAACTTCTCGAACCTGAACAAGTCCGCCAGCTACGTGCAGCGGAGCTTCGACGTCTCCGCCTTCAAGGGGCAGACGGTGAGGCTCCAGTTCCACGGCGTCGAGGACTCGTCGCTGCAGACGAGCTTCCTCATCGACGACACGGCGGTCACGGTGGTGCAGTAAAGCAGGAGCGCGGCGGCCCGGCTGCGATGGCGGGCCGGGCCGCTGCGCGCGCAGCCTCCTGCGCATCCGGCCAGATCAATTGGCGGGGTAGGGGCGCAGGGATCGGGCGATCAGGCCCAGCCCCGCGGCCAGCATGACGAACATGAGGAGCGTGTTGAACAGGCTGGTCGGCTCCCATCGGATCGAGAGGCTCATCAGGATCGCCGCCAGGATGGTCAGCACGCCGCCGATGCTCAGGATCCAGCCGAGCTTGCTCTTCCCGTCGAAGAAGAGGACCCCCACCCCGATCAGCAGCGGGAGCATGGTGAGTCCGAACCCGGCGGGCCGGCTCCAGCCCCACAGCCCGAAGAAGGTGAACGACGAGGTCACTTGCACCTGGTTGAGCACCAGGTAGCCGCCGACCACGGTCAGGAGCAGGCCGAGGAAGAAGGTGCCGACGCCGCCCGGGGTGCCGCCCGCGCCGCGCGCCGGCGCGTTCGTCAGCGCCTGGTCCTCTACCAGTCTGGAGAGCTCCTGCGCCTGCGTCCGCGGGTCGAGGTCGGCCATCCCTGGATTGTACGACCCGCCGGAGATCGGGCCAGGAATCGTCCGGCTGCCGGAGCGCAGCCAAGATGGTCCACGCTTGAAAAGCGTAGCGCCGCCTTATCGGCGGCGACTAGCGGACCTCGAAGGCCGGGGCCGGGACGGGGACCGCTTCTCCGTCGTGTCGCGGATCGCTGGCGCCGAACTTCACGCCGGTCCGGGCGTCGTAGAGCACGGCCTGGCCGTACCCGAAGTTCGGAGTGCGGGGAGGCCGCACCT
>Ga0137394_10002592_pt1 | contig 13376 bp, 11 predicted proteins | sample czobulk116metaG_FD_108278 | JGI IMG/M metagenome (GOLD analysis project Ga0137394, IMG submission 108278) | Vadose zone soil microbial communities from Angelo Coast Range Reserve, California, USA - czobulk1.16 metaG | ecosystem: Environmental > Terrestrial > Soil > Vadose zone | place: USA...
AGCCACTCCCGCTTCGGCAGGGTCTTGTCCAGCGACAACGCGTCGTAGAGCTGCATGCCGATCCGCAGCTTCGCCTGGTACCAAAGGCTTGGCCGATAGAGCGGAAGCAGGAACGCCAGGGGGAACACGAGGTGCGGCGCGATGCGAAGGAGGATCTCGCGCTCGCGCATGTCGCTCCGCACCAACCCGAAATCGAAGAGCTCGAGGTACCGAAGGCCGCCGTGGATCAGCCGCGTCGGCCGTGAGGTGGTGCCTGAGGCGAAGTCGTGCTGCTCGACGAGCGCGACGGACAGTCCGCGACGAGCCGCGTCACGCGCGATCCCCGCTCCGATGATGCCGCCGCCGATCACCAGGAGATCAACGGTGCGGCCGCCGAGCGACCGCACCGTCTCTTCTCGTGTGGCTATGGGTTCGCCTTGTTGTACGTGTCGATCGCTTTGTTCATGTCCGCGACCGCGGCATCGAGCGCCGCCTGGCTGGTGGCCTGCCCGAGCAGGACCGACTCGATCATCTTCTGGGTGCGCTGGCGCGCCTGCGGCATGACACCCAGGACCGCGCCGTTGGTCATGCGGTTCTGCGGCGACTCACGGATCGCCGTGATCGCTGTCAGGAACTGCGGGTACTTGGTGGACCACTCCTTGCTCGGGGCCGTGTCGTACGCGGCCTTCACGATGGGGTAGTAGCCCGTGTCCGATTGCCATTGCCCCTGCACGGCCGGGGTCATCGCGTATTTCACGAACTCCCACGCGGCCTGCTGCTCGGCCGGCGGCCTGCTCTTCATGATGTAGAGCGAGGCGCCGCCGATGATGTTGCCGCCCTCTTTCGGCTTGCTGTCCGGTCGTGGGTAAAGACCGGTGCCGATCTCGAACTTGCCCGCGACGGTGGTGATGTGACCGCGGAGACGCGCCGTGCTTTCGATGTACATCGCGGTCTTCTGCGCGTTGAAGGCATTCGCGGCTCCGTCGTTGTCGATGCCCGGGTTATAGAAGTAGCCGCCGTCGACGCCGGCCTTCCACCAGTCCAGGATCGCTTTGCCCGCGGCGTCGTTGTAGACGACCTTGGTGGCGCGGTTGTCGCGGCCGTTGCCGTTGTCGGCGTAAAGCGTGCCCGACGTTGCCCTCAGCTGCTCGAAGAGCCAGCCGTAGATGGACGGACCGAAGCCGAAGCGGATGGTCGCTCCGCTCGCGTCCTTCTTTGTGAGCTTCTTCGCGGCTTCCGTGATCTCGGTGAACGTGACCGGGGGCTTCGTCGCGTCGAGCCCGACCTCTTTGAACGCGTCCTTGTTGAAGTAGAGCATCGGCGTCGACGCGTTGAAGGGCATGCTCTGGAGCTTGTCCTGGTACTTGTAGTAGTTGATGACCGCGGGCTCGAAGTCCGTGGTGTTGAACTTGTCACGGTCGATGAACGCCTGCATCGGCACGACCTGCTGGCTGTCGTACATATAGCGCTGGCCGATGTCGTAGACCTGCACGAGTGCGGGCGCCGCGTTCGACGCGATGGCCGTGTTCAGCTTCGCGAGCAGGTCGTCGTAGGTCCCCTGGAAGATCGCCTCGACCTTGATCTTGCTCTGGCTGCTGTTGAACCCGGTGACGATCTTGTTCAGCGCGTCGCCGTTGACGCCGGACATGGCGTGCCACCAGGTGATCGACGCCGCGGGCGCGACGTCCTTTGCGGGCGCGAGCGAGCTGCTATCCGATGCGCCCGGTGCCGCTCCGCCGCAGGCCGCGGCGACGACCGTCAATGCCAGTGCGAATCCTAGGAATTTCCGCATCTTTTCCTCCCTGCCACTCCGTGAATAGCTCGGTTCTCGCATGCTAGGACGGCCCCACCAGCCACGCAGCGTTCACGCGACGCCCACCTGTCGGTCATCCCTTCACCGCCCCGGCGGTGAGTCCGCGGATGAGCTGGCGCTGCCCGAGCACGAGCAACGCGAGCGTCGGCACCGCGACCATGATGACGCCGGCCATGACGAGGCCCCAGCGAAGTGTTTCCTCGAAGCGCAGCTGCGCGATCCCCACTTGCGTCGTGCGCATCAGAGTCTGGTTCGTGATGAGCAATGGCCAGAAGTACTGGTTGTAGGTGGAGAGAAAACCGTAGATCGCGACCGTGCCTAGCGCCGGGCGCGACAGCGGGATGACCGTCGAGATCAGGAAGCGGAACGTCGTGGCGCCGTCGATCCGCGCGGCGTCCCAGAGCTCGCGCGGGATCTGCAGGAACGCCTGCCGCAGGAGGAACGTACCGAACGCCGTGGCCATGAAAGGCACCGCGAGACCCTGGTACGTGTCGAGCCATCCGATCGTCCGGATGGTCATGTAGTTCGGGATGATCGTGGCCTCCCACGGGATCATCAGCGTGCTCAGGAACAGGAAGAACAGCAGCTGACGCCCGCGGAAAACGAGGAACGAGAACGCATATGCCGCGAGGCTCGCGGTGAGAAGCTGCCCCGCCACCACTGCCGTGGACACGACGAAGCTGTTCAGCAGATAGCGGCCGATCGGGATCGTCGCGAACACCTTCCCGTAGTTGTCCAGCGTCGGATCGGCCGGAAGGACCGGCGGCGGGAACGTCGCGATCTCGGACTCGCTCATCAAGGAGTACGAGAGCGCGAGCAGCAAGGGGAACGCCACGATGATCGAGCCCACGATGAGGAGCGCGTAGTTCGCGAGCACGGATATCTTCACTGCTACTCGCTCCGCTCGTCCAATTCGCTCGTCCGTCCGCGTCCGCTGCGGCGGCCGCTTCCGCCCTCGCTCACTGGTAGTGCACTCGCCGCTCGACGAAGCGGAACTGGATGAGCGTCAGGCCCATCACGAGCAGGAGCAGGATCACCGCCTGCGCGCTCGCGAATCCGAACTGGAAGTTCTGGAAAGCGTCCTGATAGATGCTGTAGACCAGCACCCGCGTCGCGTCGACGGGACCGCCGCGCGTCATGACGTGGATCTGCGTGAACGCCTGCAGGACCGCCACCGTGTCCACCACGAACAGGAAGAAGAGCGACGGGGACACCATCGGGACCGTGATGCGCGTGAACATCCGCAGGCCGCGCGCGCCGTCGAGACGCGCCGCCTCGTAGATCTCCTCCGGCACCCCCTGCAGACCTGAGAGCAGCACGATGATGTTCGTACCCAGCGTCAGCCAGATCGTCGTGATCGAGACGGCGATGATCGCCGTCGTCGGTTGGATCAGCCACTCCGGGCCGCGCACTCCGGCCAGCGACAGGATGTAGTTGAGGAGACCGAGGCTCGGATTGAAGAGCAGCAGCCAGATGAGAGCGCCGACCGCCGCGGAGATGGCGATCGTGCTCGACATCATCGTCCGGAAGACGTTGATCGCCCGCAGGCGCTGATTCAGCAGCACCGCGAGCACGAGTCCGACCCCGATGCCGACCGGCACGGTGTACAGCGCGAAGATCGCCGTCGCCAGGAGACCGGTGCGGAACGCGGGCGACGTGAGCAGCTCGATGTAGTGGTCGAGTCCCGCGAAAGTGGTGATCGCGCCTGTCGCTCGGGTGTTGAAGAAGCTCAGGTAGAAGGTCTGCGCGAGAGGGACGAACACGAACGCCGCGAACAGGAGCAGCGAAGGCGCGAGGTACGCCAGGCCGATGCCAAGCGATCTTGTGTCGCGCGAGGACCAGCGCTTCACCGTCGCGGCATCGTACGCGCTGCGCTGATCTCGAGCAGGTCGGTGAGGATGGCATACGCGACCTGATCGACGTGCGGATCGTGGAGCTGGACGACGACCCGGCCGGCGAGGTCCGTCTCGACGACGAGGCCCATCGAGAAGTCATCCACGGCGTAGAGGGGATCCAGCGGAGCAAGCCGGCGTGGTCCGAACGCCGCCACGACCTTGTCCTTTCGTCGCGCGATCTCGACGAGCGGCCGCACGCGGTCCCCGCCGTCGGCCGCGGCGCGGGCCGCCCGTGCGGCGCGTTCGTCGATCGGCTCGCGCGAGACGTCCTCAGGCACGAGATCGGCGTCCATCAGAACGTTCGCGAGGATCGTCGCCTTCGCGGCGGCGTCGTGGCCCTCGAGATCGTTGCGCGGATCGGCCTCCGCGATGCCGAGCCGCTGTGCTTCCGCGAGCGCGTCGGCGAACGGGACGCCGGCCGCGGCCGCGGTGAGGATGTGGTTGTTGGTGCTCGACACGATCCCGCGGATCGCGGTGATGTTCGCGAGCGGGAGCGCCGCGCGGCGCAGAGTGAAGACCGGCAGACAATCGGCGAGCGTCGCTTCGAATCGGAGCATGCGTCCGTTCTCGCGGGCCAACGCATCGAGCTCGCGGTAGGCCCGCGCGATCGGACCCTTGTTCGCGGTCACGACGTGCATGCCCGCCACGAGCGCCTCGCGGATGTAGGTGAGAGCCGGCTCGCCGGCGATGGGATCCAGCGGGGTCATCTCGACGAGGACGTCGGCGGGAATCGTCGCGATCGGTGGCGCTTCGCGGAGTGGGAGATCGGTGCCCGCGACGATCGTGCCGAGATCGATGCCGCCGGCGTCGACGACCGCGCCGTGTCGCCGGGTCGAGAGCGCGGTCACTGTGAATGGCGCTCCCGTCGCGATCAGCATCCGCGCCAGCGCCTTTCCGACGTTACCGAAGCCGTAGAGAGCGAGCCGCACGCCGGTCACGCTAAACTTGTCATCGATACGCGTCCCGCGGGGCCCCACCGGGTTTTCGGTGGAGCCCCTTTTCGGCGTCCACATGAATAAAGGAGGGAAGACGCTGGTCCGTCTGGCGAAACTCTTCCAGCGCTCGTCTCCGCCGCGCGTCGATCGCCTCGTCGTCGGGCTTGGTAATCCAGGCGACGGCTATGCGAACACGCGCCATAACGTCGGCTTCCAGGTCGCCAACCGACTGGCCAAACGCGCGCGTCTCGAGTTCGACAAGAAGGCCGCGGAGTCGCGCATCGCCGAGGGCTCGCTCGGGGATATGCGCATCGCGATCGCGCGTCCGCAGACGTTCATGAACGACAGCGGCCGCGCGGTGGGAAAGCTGCTCGAACGGTACCGACTCACGCCGGACGCGCTCCTTGTCGTGTTCGACGAAGTCGATCTGCCGCTCGGCAAGGTCCGCCTCCGCGAGCGCGGCGGCCCGGGCACGCACAACGGGATGCGGTCGATCACGAGCGAGATCGGCGAGGGGTTCCCGCGTTTGCGGATCGGGGTCGCGCCGACGGATCCGACCGTCGAGATCGACGATCTCGCGCAGTACGTGCTGTCCCCGTTCGCGGCCGACGAACGCGCTGAGGCCGAGGCGATGATCGCGCGCGCCGCCGAGGCGGCGGAGGTCGCGCTTCGCGACGGCATCCAGCGCGCGATGGAGAAGTTCAATGGCTAGCACGGCCGCGCTCGGTTCGGCGGCGCGTCTCGGCGGCATCCTCGCGCTCGCGGAGCGGAGCGAGCGTTTCCGCGACCTCGCGGAGCGCCTCGAGGACCGTCGCTCGACGAAGATCGCCGACGCGAGCGCCGGCGCGCGCGCTTTCGCGTGGGCCTCGCTCGTCGATGTCGCGCGAAGGAACGTCGTCGTCGTCGCGCCGACCGAGGATCGCGCGCGTCGTTGGCGCGCGGAGCTCGCCGCCTGGCTTGGCGAGGAGCGCGTGCTCTCGTTCCCCGAGCGCGAGACGATGCCCTACGAGATCGGTAGCGCATCCGCCGGCGCGGTGCATCAGCGCCTCCTGACGCTCTGGCGCGCGCACACCGCGACGGAGCCGGTGGCGATCGTCGTGTCGCTGCGCGCCGCGATGCAGCACACGATCGCACCGGGCGATCTTCGCGAGCGCGGTCGGACGCTTCGAGCGCGCGATCGCATCTCGTGGAACGAGACGGCGGCCTGGCTCTTCGAGCTCGGGTATGAGCCGGTCGCGGAGGTGAGTGACCCCGGCAGCTTCTCGCGCCGCGGTGGGATCCTCGACGTGTATCCCGCATCGGCGGACATGCCGGTGCGCATCGAGCTCTTCGGCGACGAGATCGAGACGCTCCGGAGGTTCGATCCGGTGACGCAGCGGTCGCAGGACGCGGTCGACGCCGTCGACATCCTGCCCGCGCGCGAGTACTCGCTGGAGGGCGCGCCCGCCCTGGCCGAGCGTCTCGCCGCTGCAGGTTGGGGACTGTCGCGCGGCGAGGAGGACGAGCTGCAGCCGTACGCGGCGCTGGTGGAGGCGCTGCGCGAGGGCCGCGCCGCGCCCGGCACCGATGCGTTCGCGCCCGCCCTGGGTGCGACCGCATCGCTCCTCGATCACCTCGGCGACCGCGGCACGGTCGTGTTCGAGGACTCCGTCGAGCTCGGCCTCACGCACGACGCGCACGAGGCCCAGGCCGAGGAGCGGCGCGCGGAGCTGCACGAACAGGGTCTCGCCGTCGCGGCGTTCCCGCCGCCCTACGTGCCGCGCGACCGCATCGATGCGTCGGCGGACGAGCACGGCGCGGTCCGCGTGCGACCGGATGCCGACGCGCTGCGACTGGGGTGGGGCGGCATCACCTCGTACGCCGGGAGGCTCGATGCCTTCCTGCGCGAGGTCGCTGCCGCCGGACGCGACCTGCGTGTCGTCGCGTCGCCGCAGGCGGCACGGCTCGCCGAGCTGCTCGCCGACCGCGACGTGATCACGACGGCCCGCGACGTGGTGGCCGAGGTGCCGTCGCAGGGTGCGCTCGTTCTCGCGCACGTCGGCCTGGCCGAAGGGTTCGCCGTCCCGGAGCTGGGGCTGCGGGTGTTCACCGACGCCGAGGTCTTCGGCTTCCGCAAACCGCGACATCCCGAGCGCCGCCGCCGCCGCGTCGCCGTCGGCTCGTTCCTCTCCGACCTGAAGCCGGGCGACCACGTCGTGCACGAGGACCACGGCATCGCGCGGTTCGAGCGCTTCATCACGCGCGAGATCGCCGGCGTCGTGCGCGAGTATCTCGAGCTACGTTTCGCCGGGACCGACGTCGTCGCTCTGCCGACCGAGCGCGTGGATCGCGTGACGCGGTACGTCGGCGGAACGCCGCCCGCTCTCTCGGCGCTCGGCGGTCGTGACTGGGCCGCGACGAAGCGCAAGGCCAAGAAGGCGGTCGAGGAGATCGCGCGCGAGCTGATCCGCCTGTACGCGGCGCGCGAGACGATCAGCGCGTACGCCTTCGGTAAGGACACGCCGTGGCAGATCGAGATGGAGAACGCCTTCCCCTTCACCGAGACGCCCGATCAGCTGCAGGCGATCGAGGACGCCAAGCACGACATGGAGCGTCCGCGCCCGATGGACCGCCTCGTCGTCGGCGACGTCGGCTATGGCAAGACCGAGGTCGCGCTGCGCGCCGCGTTCAAGGCGGTGCAGGACGGTAAGCAGGTCGCGGTGCTCGTCCCGACGACGGTCCTCGCGCAGCAGCACTTCGAGACGTTCTCCGAGCGGCTCGCGACGTTCCCGGTCCGGGTCGCCATGCTCTCGCGCTTCCGAACGCCGGCGGAGCAGCGCGAGGTCGTGGCGCAGATCGCGACCGGCGAGGTCGACGTGGTCATCGGCACGCACCGCTTGCTGCAGAAGGACGTCCGCTTCCGCGACCTCGGCCTGCTCGTGATCGACGAAGAGCATCGCTTCGGCGTGAAGCACAAGGAGCGCATGAAGCAGATGCGGACCGAGGTGCATGTGCTCTCGATGACGGCGACCCCGATCCCGCGCACGCTGCACATGGCGCTCTCCGGCGTGCGCGACATCAGCATCATCGAGACGCCGCCGGAAGATCGGCAGCCGATCGAGACGCACGTCGTCGAGCGCACCGACGACGTCCTGCGCGAGGCGATCCTGCGCGAGCTCGATCGCGGCGGGCAGGTCTATTACGTGCACAACCGCGTGCAGGGCATCGAGCACGAGACGCAGCGTCTCCGCGCGCTGGTGCCGAGCGCGCGCTTCATCGTCGGGCACGGCCAGATGGACGAACGCAAGCTCGAGCGCGTGATGGTCGAGTTCGCGGACGCCGAGCACGACGTGCTCGTCTGCACGACGATCATCGAGTCCGGCCTCGACATCCCGAACGTGAACACGATCGTCATCGACCGCGCCGGCCAGCTCGGTCTCGCGCAGCTGTACCAGCTCCGCGGCCGCGTCGGACGCAGCGCCGCGAAGGCTTACGCCTATCTGCTGCACGAGAAGCAGGAGCGGCTCACGGACGACGCGCGCAAGCGCCTGCAGGCGGTGTTCGAGGCGAGCGAGCTCGGGGCGGGCTTCAAGATCGCGATGCACGATCTCGAGATCCGCGGCGCCGGCAACATCCTCGGCGCCGAGCAGCACGGGCACGTCACGGCGGTCGGCTTCGAGCTCTATGCGCAGCTCCTCGAAGAGGCGGTGAACGAGCAGCGCGGGGCGCCAAAGACGGAAGCGCTGCCCGAGATCACGGTCGACCTCGCGCTCTCGACCGCGATCCCGGACGAGTACGTGCCGAGTCGCCAGCGCAAGCTCGAGCTCTACCGGCGCATCGCCGAGCTCCGCTCGCTCGACGATCTCAGCGGACTGCGCGACGAGCTGCGAGACCGCTACGGTCCGCCACCCGACCCGGTGCGCAACCTCCTGTACGGCGTCGAGGTGAAGCTCCGCGCGGTGGCCGCCGGCGCGACCGAGGTCCGCGCGCGCGGACCGGAGCTCCGTCTCGTCCTGTCGCGCGACATCACGCCGCAGCAGCGCGGCGCCGTCACGCGCGTGTTCCCGAAGGCGCAGACCGGCCAGCGCCAGATCCGTCTATCCGTGCTCGACACGCGCGGCGACTGGCGCGACGCGCTGACGCGGCTCCTCGACCTGGTGGCAGCGTGAGGATCGGGATCGATCTCGACGACGTCATGGCGATCTGCGCCGTGCCCTATCTGCGGAAGTTCGCGGAGGAGTTCGGCGTCGTCCTGCCGGACGAGCAGGAGATCGGCTGGCACCTCCTCTCGCGGATGCAGAAGGACACGCCGTGGGACAAGCTGGTACCCGGGCTCGAGCGCGTGACACCCGAGCAGCGCGACCGCTTCCGCATGAAGCTCTACGACGGGAAGTTCTTCAGCGAGCTCGAGGTGTACGAGGACTGCCCGGCGGTGCTCGAACAGCTCGTCGCGGCCGGGCACGAGCTCTACTTCATCACCGCACGCGCGGAACGGCGCCGGATGATCACCGAGACGTGGCTCCGCGAGAAGGGCCTCTTCGATTACGCGAAGGCGGTGCACCTCAAGCCGATGGGTGAGTTCCGCCCCGACCAGCCGCGCGGCCGGTACGACCCGCAGGGCTCGGCTCAGTACAAGACGCGGCTCGCGCAGGAGCTGGGCCTCGGGGCCTTCTGCGAGGACGACGACCTCATCTCGCGCAGCCTCGCCGAGGCGGGCGTGCGCGTCTTTCTGTTCGACCATCCGTGGAACCGCGAGGTCGAACACTCGCTCGTGACTCGGGTCAACGGCTGGTCCGAGGTGGCGGACCTCATCGCGACCGCATGACCGAGCCCGTCACCTTCTACTTCGTGCGTCATGGTGAGAGTGAGTTCAACGCCGCCGGCCGCTTCGCGGGCCGGACCGACAGCCCGCTGACCACGCGGGGCCGGCAGCAGGCGGAGGCGGTGGCCGGGGTTCTCGCGAGCGTGCAGTTCGATCGGATCGTGTCGAGCCCGCTGTCGCGTTGTCGCGACACCGCGCTGATCATCGCGCGCCGGCATCAGCTGCCGGTCGATCTCGAGCCCGATCTGGTCGAGATCGACGTCGGTGAGAAGACGGGAACGCCCTTCGATGAAGTTCGGGGCCTGCCGGAGTGGAACGACGACAGCTTCATCGCCTGGCCACGCGGCGAGACCCTGGACCAGGTGCTGTCGCGCGCGCACCGCGTGATCACGCGTATCGCGGAAGAGAGCGCGGGAGAGCGCGTTCTCGTCGTCGGGCATGGCGGCGTGACACGGATCCTCATGAGCCACTTCCTCGGCCTCCTGCCACGTCTCGATCGCAGCGCCGCGACGAACACGAACATCAGCGTCGTCGTGAGCGATGGCTTCACGCACCGCGTGGAGCGATTGTTCACCGATGCGCACCTCGTTTAGGCTTCGCCCGTGGCCGTGACCGCGAAGGACCTGGCGACGCGCATCCGGGACATCCCCGACTTCCCCAAGCCGGGCATCCTGTTCAAGGACATCACGACGCTCCTGAAGGACGGCGACTCATTCAAGGCGGCCGTCGAGGGGATGCTGGAGCGGATCGGCAAGCGCGACGTCGACATCGTCGTCGGCATGGAGTCGCGTGGCTTCATCTTCGGCGCGCCGATCGCCTACAAGCTCGGCGTCGGCTTCGTGCCGGTACGCAAGCTCGGCAAGCTCCCGGCCGACGTGGTGAGCGTCGAATACGACCTCGAGTACGGGTCGGCGACGCTCGAGATGCACAAGGACGCGATCAAGCCCGGCGCGAAGGTCCTGATCGTCGACGACCTGCTCGCCACCGGCGGCACCGTCGCCGGGACGATCCAGCTCGTAAAGCAGCTGAAGGGAGAGATCGTCGCGCTCGCGTTCCTCATCGAGCTCACGGCGCTCAAGGGACGGGACAAGCTCGCGGGCTACGACATAGTTACACTCATACAGGCGTAGCAACCCGGCGACCGGCGGAGGCCCGCTTGGTCCTTTCCATTAAGAAGGAGGACCGATGACCGCGGCCCCGCTGCTTCCAGAGATCCGCCTCGAAGATCAGCCCTCGGCTGAGAGCGCGCGCGCGTTCTTCCAGCGCGATCGTCTGATGGCCGCATACGCGCTCGCGGACATCGACGCGGCGGAGATCGAGAAGGCGCGCTGGTGGACGGCCACGCGCGGCGATGAGGTCGTCGCGTGCGCGCTCGTCGTCGAGGCGCTCCCGTTCCGGCCGACGTTCGCCAGCGGCGAGAGCGAAGCGCTGGTGGCGATCTTCCAGGGCGGCATCCGCGAGCCGCGGATCGTCGTCGCGACGCCGCCACCGGGCCGGCTCGCGGTCGAGAGCGTGTATCGCTTCGAGCGCGTCGAAAAGATGCATCGGATGGCCGTGACGGTCTCGACGTTCCGCCCGCGGGTCACGCACGGGGTCAAGCGTCTCGGACCGGAGCAGCTGGATGACGTCATCGACCTCTACGGGCACGCCTCGCGCACGTACTTCACCGCGGCGCGGCTCGAGCGCGAGATCTACTTCGGCGTGTACATCGGGACGACGCTCGTCTCCGCCGCGGGGACGCACGTGCGCTCGCGCCTCTCGAACATCGCGGCGGTCGGCAACGTGCTGACACGCATCGCCTACCGCGACCGCGGCATGGCCACATCGGTCACGTCCGCCGTGACCGAGGCGGCGCTGGAGCAGCACCGCGACGTCGTGCTCAACGTGCGTCAGGACAACACGCCGGCGATCGCGGTGTACGACCGCCTTGGCTACCACGTTCACGGACCGTTCATCGAAGGCCCGGCGGTACGTCGCTCGGCCTGGGATCGGATCCTGGGGAGGATGAAATGACCACGACCACCGCACCGCGTCACGACGTCGTCGACATCGGGCTGGCTGATGTCGGAGCCCGACGCGTCGAGTGGGCCGGCCGCGAGATGCCGGTGCTCGCCGGTATCCGCAAGCGGCTCGCGAAGGAGCGGCCGTTCGCGGGGTTGCGCATCGCCGCCTGCCTGCACGTCACCACCGAGACCGCGAACCTCGCCATCGCGCTGCGCGACGCGGGCGCGAGCGTCGCGCTCTGCGCGTCGAATCCGCTATCGACGCAGGACGACGCAGCCGCGGCTCTCGTGGCGATCGAGGGCATCGCGGTCTTCGCGCGAAAGGGAGAGGACCGCGACACCTATTACCGGCACATCAACGCGGTGCTGGAGACCAAGCCGCAGATCACGATGGACGACGGCGCCGACGTCGTGACCTTGCTGCATACCGACCGCAAGGATCTGCTCCCGCACGTGAAGGGTGGGACCGAGGAGACCACGACCGGCGTCATCCGGCTGCGCGCGATGGCGTCCGAGGGCGTGCTCGCGTATCCGATCGTCGCGGTCAACGAGGCGCAGACCAAGCACATGTTCGACAACCAGTACGGCACCGGTCAGTCGGCGGTCGACGGCATCCTGCGCGCCACGAACATCCTGCTCGCCGGCAAGACCATCGTCGTCGCGGGCTACGGCTGGGTCGGCCGCGGCGTGGCCTCGCGTTTCCGGGGCATGGGAGCCATCGTCATCGTCGCCGAGGTCGACCCGCTGCGCGGGCTCGAGGCCGCGATGGACGGCTATCAGGTCATGCCCATCGCGGAGGCCGCGCGGCGCGGTGATCTCTTCATCACGTGCACCGGCAACGTGAACGTCATCGCGGCGAAGCACTTCGCGACGATGAAAGACGGCGCGATCCTCGCGAACGCCGGGCATTTCAACGACGAGATCGAGCTCGGAGCTCTGGCCAAGCTGGCACGTTCGATGCGTGAGATCCGTCGCTTCGTCGACGAGTACGACCTCGGCGACCGGAAGATCTTCGTGCTCGGTGAGGGTCGACTGGTAAATCACGTGGCGGCTGAGGCGAACCCGGCGGCGGTGATGGACATGTCGTTCGCCAACCAGGCGCTAGCGATCGAGTACCTCATGAAGAACGCCGGTACGCTTGCCCCGCAGGTCTACCCTGTGCCCCGCGAGCTCGACGAGCAGATCTCACGTGCGAAGCTCGAGGCGATGGGCATGCGCATCGACAAGATGACCGACGAGCAGGCGACCTACGCGAAGTCATGGAAGGCGGGAACGTGATCGTGACGAGCTCGTTCATGTCGGCCGACAAGACGCTCTTCACCAGCGAATCGGTGACCGAGGGGCACCCGGACAAGCTCTGCGACCAGATCTCCGACGGGATGCTGGACGAGTGCCTTCGCCAGGACCCGAATGCCCGCGTCGCCTGCGAGACCGCGACGACCACCGGCACGATCCTGGTGTGCGGCGAGATCACCACGACCGCGTGGGTCGACGTGCCGGGCCTCGTCCGCGGCATCGTCAAGGACATCGGCTACGTCAACGCCGACTACGGCTTCGACTACCAGAGCTGCGGCGTGCTGACCGCGATCAAGGAACAGTCGCGCGAGATCGCGCAAGGCGTGAACGAGTCGCTCGAGGCGCGCGCTGGCACCGATGCGCACGAGCTCGGCGCGGGCGACCAGGGGATGATGTTCGGCTTCGCGGTCCGCGAGAGCGAGGACCTGATGCCGCTCCCGATCACGCTCGCACACGCCGTCGCGAAGGAGCTGGCGGCGGCGCGCAAGTCGGGACGCCTGCCGTGGCTGCGACCCGACGGCAAGAGCCAGGTCACGGTCGAGTACTCCCGCGGCGTCCCGCGGCGCGTGCACACCGTCGTCGTCGCGGCGCAGCACGACCCCGGCATCCCGCACCGCCAGATCGAGGCCGAGATCCGCGATGTCGTCGTCAAGA
>Ga0137394_10002593_pt1 | contig 13375 bp, 14 predicted proteins | sample czobulk116metaG_FD_108278 | JGI IMG/M metagenome (GOLD analysis project Ga0137394, IMG submission 108278) | Vadose zone soil microbial communities from Angelo Coast Range Reserve, California, USA - czobulk1.16 metaG | ecosystem: Environmental > Terrestrial > Soil > Vadose zone | place: USA...
GTCATGTCAAAGGGCTCCTCGAAGGCGTGATCGCAAATGTCACTGGTCGTGGGCCCTACGGCATGAATTTGCACGTTCTTGGGTAAATGCGTGGGTATTTTGAGGTTCAAAGAAGACGTTTTGTGTGCATCCATGACTATGGTCAATTTATGATTGATGGGACGATCCTGCGTCATGCGTCTTTCGCTCCATGAGAGTAGCGCGTCGAAATCCAAGGCTTTGGGGCAGACGAGGTGAACCTCAGATAGTTCCGGAAGGATGTCCTTGTCCTCGGTATCTCGCTGTGGGGTTAGTAGGCTTTCCACCACGTTAGAGACGTCCATATCAGCGAGGTAGAGTGATTTTAGGCCTGTCAACCGCCCGAATAGGCCACGCCACCCGTCGACGTGGAATGAGTGTGCACTTTTCCCTAGATTAAGGCACAATACCCGTATCTGGGAGCAAGGAATAGAACGCAAAAAGTTGTTGAGGGCGGCATCTGGCCACATATCAAGGGCGTCCGAACCCCGCAGGCGATATGACGTGGAGACACCGGAATGACGCGAGGTGGCGCTAAATCGGACGGTAGCCTCCCCGAAACACTTCACATCGTCTCGAAGTGAGAGTTTTTCAACTATTGAGAAGGTTGGTAGACGGTCAAGATCTTCCGGGAAGGGAAACGGCAAGAGCTCGTCTAGATGGGATGGGTCCATGTCTCGATGCACCCGAATAGCGCAATGGCGGGGAAGTTGAAGGTGAGTTAGCACCCGTGACGCCAACGCCCTTTCTGTCAAGGTTGCGACAAAGCACAGAAGTCGCATGTGGGGTAGCTGGACCGGGGGACGGCTGTCTGAAGTATGGACGGAGGGGCCAGCGTCATCCAACAGGAGCTCTTCGAGGAAAGGGTTTGTTTCAAGGAGGTCGAGGAATTCCGTCATGGAAGGTCTCTTCTCGTATTGGGATTGTGAGCTTAACGCCAGGTGAGTTAAGCGACCAAAGGTGTGCCCGGGATACGGCGAGAATGACTCGACATGGAGATGTGTCACACGTGATATATCGCCACCAAAAACAAAAGGAAGTGGGGGAGTGTGGTAAGCGCCCCACATCGCGGTACACAAACGGAGGTGTTTCAACCTCGGGGCAAGAAAGCCACAGGTGGATAATAGGAAGCGCGGAACCTCGTACGACGAGCACTTGAAGGGAACAGAGACTGACACGCTCTCGATTCGAGACGAATAGGGCGAGAAAAAATTGGATATTTGCTCTCCGCGGAAAAGCGTCGAAATGATGATGCTGAGAGGTGCTTCCTTCGACCTCTCCAAACAAAGCGCGGCGAGCTGAAAGTCATGAATACCGCCTTCTCGAAGATGGATTGTGCTCCATGGGGCAGGAAATCCGAGGGCGGTTTGGCGCCAGTGATAGCAAACCAGAGAGAGGGTGATGATACATTGCGCTGGGTGAGCGTCCACTTCCGCCGTACTTGTTAATTTGAAGATGTGCGCAAGGATTTCTATGGGGATCCTATTGATAGCAGGCTCTGTGTTCTGCTGGCGGGCGAGGTGTGTTTGAACGCGGGGGAGGAGTGCGGCTAGTTTTCGGACCTCGGCCTAGAGTGGCAAATGAGCGACACGCGTCAAACCGCCCAACTTAACGTAACTAACATTGATAGACCCGTTTCTCTCGCTGAGGACGGGGCTTGTCAGCGATTCGCGTCCCGTCAAGAAGGGGACCTTGCAACTTACTTTGCGGATCCAATTTCATCCAAGGAAAGACCATTGTCAAATTTTGCAATGAGCGCTTCCAACAGTAATGAGGTGCTGACGTTGGACAAAAGGTAAGGGAATGTCATGGTAAAAAGCTTGGTTAGGCGCCTATTTGACGTACAGCCTACTTTCATATTTATACCCTCTGTAAAGTGTGTGATGCCACCGACCTTTATGGTTGGCTCCGACATCACCGCTTCCCTCACCTGCCCTCCAGGGACAAAATGCAAAACTCGCTTGACGTGTGCAGGCTAAGGGGAATTAATCCCGTAAGCTATCCTCGTTGCGCGGAGCGGAACGGGACACGTTTGCAAACATGTTGACCGCTGGGAACGCAGACGCCACCGAAATGATGTCGCGTTCGCAATTCCATATGGTGGCTATTGGAGAGCTGTTGTCGGCCTGAAGGCGGTATTGTAAGAGGCTGCCATCGCTGGCCGTGACAGTGATTCATTTTGTGTAGCGGATCGCCTCGGGGCAAAACCCAACGATCGGCCCGTTCACATAAGCTACGACCTGCCAGATACCGATAAAACGTAGGGGGGAAAGGACGAGACGTAATCCAGGTTAAACCTACGGAGTCCCAGCTAACCCGCGTTGGAAACCCCTCATGTATCCTTTTCCTTCGCAATAAATTCCCCTTGCCTTGCCCGCTCTTGCTCTCGCCGGCGCTCATCCCACTCACGTTCCTGCCGGAAGGCAACGGCAAGGATGTTAGGCCAGAGTGCCGCACTGCGTCGGGCTTGCAAGCGATCCACGAACGATGTTATCTTGTCGTGTTGAGCGCGCAGGTCAAAGACATGTTCCTGTCGATGCCGCGTTTGAAAACGATGCGGGTAAGAAACGCCATATGCGATGAGTACTTACAACAGCCGCTGCTCGCCGTGCACGATCCTCCTCCCGCATTCTGTCCAACTCTCTCCGTCGCTCTTCCTTCTCTTTCGGGTTGAGACCAGCACGTGGGGTAGAACCGCCAGACTGCGTGTGAATTGCATGGGAATCTCAAGACATGGGCCACATGACAGAGGACGTACGTGTTTAAAGAGTGATTCATACACACTCCTATCATTGAGGTTGACCTCTTGCTGATTGTTGACTCGTTTTGGTTTCTTTAATGCCGATAATGGATCTATGGCGGCTTCCGTCGCGATCCCAGAGCCACCCTTGGATTCGACAGGCTTGGGGGCAGGCTGTCCTGTTGCTGATTGGCTTGATGCGCCACCTGTGGGAGGAACTGTTCCGGGTTTGTTCTTCTTGATGGGGGGAAGTCGCTTCTTCTTAAACGGGGGAAGAACAACAGCCGAGGACTCCGCTTTAGCAACATCTGGTGGGGCGGCGGAATTAGCGGTGGTGGCGGATGATTCTGCGTCCGGAGCAACCGCGACATCAACTTCCCCTTCTGCTTCATCTGCAGACAAGGCCTCATCTCTGGGGCGTTTTGATCCGCCAGACTGGTTGCGATCTCGTGGCCTTGTGGCCTGCGGTCTGCGTTCGTCCCGTTTTGAAGCGTCGTCCTCCTTTGCCATGTGTCCCCTCACCTTTTGCGCGGCCTTCCGTTTTGGCTTGGTTTCTGAACGAGGGGGAGATGGCTCATAGTCATCTCCCTCTGAATCGGTCGTTACCCGTCGTCTGTTAAGCTTGCGGCGAGTGGTGGAAAGTTCAGGAACCTATGATGGAGTTTGTGAGGAAGAAGTGGTACAAGTTGCAAGAGAGAGACAGTACTAATGAATTCATGTTATCCGCTTTATTGTAAGCGACATGGGCAATGGGAGGAACCTTGTCAGTGGCCACTTGTACGATGTAACGGCCCGGGATTGCCGGGCCAACCATACGTTTTACCGTCACTGGTGCGAGTGACCCGAAATGACCTTTTGGCTGCTGCACACTCCCCCTGTGTGTCGTTTTCCTCTGGCCAGCTGGGCACCTACACTAGCCAGGCGTTGTAAAAGCACATCGGCTCCTACTCATATTCGGGTCCTCGGGGACACCTATCTTACTGATGACTACACCAACCTAACTCCCTCAATCACCTCGAAACTCTCCAGGCGCTTACATGCACAAGAAGGACATCCAATCAGCACACTACGCAGTCTCATAGAATCCCATTTCCTGGACTTTGCACATCTCTCTTCACTGTCCCCCATCGTTACCCCTTACCAAAACTTTGATTCGCTCTCCTTTCCGGCTGATCACCCCGGCAGAGCAAAGACGGACTCCTATTACATCAACCGAAATGCGATGCTCCGCACGCACACCTCAGCTCATGAAGTCGAGGTCTTCGCCAAGGGAACCGAGCGCTGGCTGCTCACCGCGGATGTATACCGACGCGACGAGATAGACGCGTCACACTATCCCGTCTTCCATCAGATGGAGGGAGCAAAAATCTTGGGCACTGACGCGTCAAGTATCAAGCAAATTGAACGAGAGAATCAACAACTTGAGCACAAGCTGGCCTTGTCCAATATCGACATAGAAGACGTCCAACATATCTCGGAGACCAACCCAGTGCAGACTTCGCATGATGTGCGTAGTTCGGAGGTCACCGCAAAAAATCTAAAGGTCTGCTTGAACAGTTTGATGTATAAATTATTCGCTGGTGTCGCCGGTGCTTCCAAGGACGATCCTCTTCGTGTCAGATGGATAGAGGCGTATTTCCCGTTTACTAGCCCAAGTTACGAGGTCGAAGTTTTCTTCCGCGGCAAATGGCTCGAGATCCTAGGTTGTGGCGTCGTTTTGCAATCGACACTCGACCGCGCAGGTACATCACAGTTGACTACGGTGATTTCGTAACTCAAAATCAAATACCTCAATTGGCAGGTGTCGCAAACAAAATGGGTTGGGCCTTTGGCCTTGGGCTGGAGCGTATCGCCATGATTCTCTATTCTATCCCCGATATCCGACTCTTCTGGTCTGAAGACCCGCGGTTTCTCTCACAGTTTACTCCTGGAAAAATCAGTACATTCAAGCCGTACTCCAAGTATCCTGCCAGTTATCGAGATGTCAGCTTCTGGAAATCAAGCAGCGTTATGCACGACAACGACCTCTACGATGTAGTGAGAGATGTCGCTGGGGACCTCGTTGAGGACGTTGCAATCGTATGTCCTATTTGTCTAACTGAGATGCAGCTCTCATCCACCCGCCGCAAAGATTGACAGGTTCACACACCCGAAGACGCAACGTCACAGTTTGACTGCCCGTGTTGTCTATCGTTCATTTGACAGGTAACATCGACGTAACCTGATTTCCATGACTGCATTGACACCCTTGCAGGTCTTTGGTGAATGAAGAGGTCAATCTATTACAGGGCCGAGTAGTTTCATGCTTAGAGAAGTTAGGAGTTGAGATTCGGTAATTATTAGTGCAGTATGTGGAGGTTGCGGAGGATGTATTCCCCGATCTATGACGTTAATGCGCGGGTCCAAGTCCCACAAATGGATGTTATATACGCTACAGTCCTCGCACGGGTACTATAACAATCATCTCGTTTCCTGAGCAACTCCGACTTGTGCTGCACGTAGTATTCGATCTTTGATCGTATAGCCCACTTTCTGGCAGTCAATGACTGTTCCGGGCTTTTTATCCGGTACCGGCGCCTGGTATAACGCTTCGTGCTTGTTAGGGTCGAATTTGTCGCCTGTGGGATCAAAGGGCTTCACTTGATACTTGAATAGTGTCTGCAATAAGAGCCGCTGGGTCATCTCAACTCCGTGATGCAACTCTTGCAAGTACGCCAAAGGAGGTTTGTTTTCCGGTGAAGACGATTGTGTCGAATCTCGTGAGCTGGCCTCTGGCGATGCGAGAACGGATGAAGGTATCGATTTGAGTGCGAGGGATAGCACGTCGACGGTTTCAAGGAGGTCTCCAGCAAAGCGAGTGATGGCGAAGTCTCGCGTTTGTTCCTTTTCACGGGCGGCGTTTCGTTGGAGGTTCAGGAAGTCCGCCTGTAGGTATCGTAGCCGACCCTAAAATTTTATGGCAGGTCAGAGAAGGAAGCTGGTTAATCAGCCAGCGAGCAAGGCGCACTGTCAAGTCCAAGGCCTCATCTTCCTTGGCCTTTAGTTTGGTTTCGAGCTCTGACAATGGAGGAACCGCGTCTTGTCTGTCCTCGGCCACTTTATCGGCATTCCCTGTGTCCTCCGGAGTTCCGTTTCCCCTTTCTGATGTTGTACCCAGGTAAGTTCGGGAATGTATCACGACTCTCCGATGAGTGGGGTAGCATGAACGAGTGACGGCACGGGGGGACAGCGATGAGGTGGCGGACCGGAGAAGGTTCAGGGCGTTGCGACTCATAATGGCTAAGAGTGAGACAAGCGAGAACAAGGCGGATCAATGGGGAATAGATAGAGTAGAGGTGCAGAGTGAGCCGCGTTTTGTGAGAGACGAGTTGTCGTGACCAGGAACGGGAAGAGAGAATGACGAAGGCGCGGCTGGCCGACAAGCGCTGAAAACCCAGAAACCGGTCGTGTGAGCCACGTGCACTGTCGCGTTTTTGGGGACAATTAGACGGTCGAGTCGAAATCCCGCCAAACTGAGGCCGAACGCTCTCGAAAACAGACAAACCCCTCAACGGAACGATTTCATGTCCCAAACGCGTTCACACTCATCTCATCTAGTATTCAGCTTCAGGTCTCACAAGCGGAGAATTCTCGGCCCGCACTATAAACGACTATAAACAAATCCCAGGATGATGCAAGGTCTGCGCCCAGTGCCTCTTCAACGGTTACAGCGATTCTTATCGCCCCAAAGTCCACCGATGGCCACTGCAATTTCAGCAAAGATAATAGACGGGACAGCCATCGCAAAGTCATTATATGCGTGCTCTTCTTGTCCGGACGCAACGTTGATCATTCTACCCCAGATCAATTCGGGATAACGTCGCCCAGAGGATTAATGCACTCAAGTTCAGATATCCCCGCTTCCAGCCTCGACTGATCATAGTGCAAGCGGGCGCGCGACCCGACTCGAGTGTTTATGTCCGCATGAAGATCAAGGCCGCCGAAGAGGTCGGCATTCGCCACAAACATATCGCCCTACCAGTCGAAGCAACTGTAGACGAGATCGTTGAAGTCGTAAAGAAACTCAATAACGATGATACCGTCAGTGGCATCCTCGTTCAACTTCCCCTGGGTGACCACATCGGCTCTGATGGGGAGCGCATTGTCACGGAAGCCGTCAGTCCGGAGAAAGACGTGGACGGGTGAGTCCTGTCGTGATGAATCGTATCACAACTTTCGCTCACATTACTTGCGGCCAATGCAGATTCCATGCTTACAACATAGGTCACCTATCCTCTCGCGCCTCCTTGCCACTGTTCACTCCCTGCACACCCACCGGGGTCATCCGTCTTCTCGAGTCAACAGGCGTCCAAATTCCTGGGGCCAATGCCGTTGTACTTGGTCGAAGTGATATCGTTGGGAGTCCTGTCACGGTGATCCTGCGCAACAAGGACGCAACCGTCACACAGTGCCATAGCAAGACCAAGAACCTCCCTGAGATTGTATGCAGTCATCCTACGCGACGAGGCTATTGATAAATTCTCAACCACTTAGGTGAAAACCGCAGATATTCTCATCTCCGCCATCGGCAAACCCGAATTTGTGCAGGGCTCATGGATCAAACCTGGTGCAGTGGTAATTGACGTCGGTACAAATTACATTCCAGGTGCGCTAATATCGCTCTTGGCTATTTTTGGCTTGGCATCACCTCATACGCCTCCAGACGCCTCTAAGAAATCAGGCCAACGCCTGGTAGGAGACGTCGACTTTGCTTCTGCGAGCCGCATTGCATCATATATTACACCCGTTCCCGGTGGCGTTGGGCCCATGACTGTGGCGCAGCTGATGTTCAATACACTCAAGTCAGCGGAGCGCCTTTGGGAAGACGCTAGGTCACGTAAAGTAAAGCCACTCAAACTGAACCTCAAGGAGAAAGTTCCCAGCGACATCGAGATCGCAATGGAGCAGACTCCGAAACCGATTCCCCAGCTCGCCCGAGAAGTCGGTTTTCTTCCAGACGAACTCGAGAGCTATGGAAGGTACAAGGCAAAGGTTGAACTGAGCGTCTTGGAACGCCTGCAACATAGAAAGAACGGGAAATATGTCGTTATTTCGGGTATCACCCCCACCCCCCTCGGGGAGGGCAAATCAACGACCACCATCGGTCTATCCCAGGCCTTAGGTGCTCATTTAGGACGTCCTACCTTCGCTTGTGTGCGGCAGCCTAGCCAAGGCCCAACATTTGGAATCAAGGGTGGTGCGGCCGGTGGTGGGTACAGCCAGGTTATTCCCATGGATGAGGTCCGTCTTCTCCGGTTTACAATCCCAACTCTGTTCTGAGCAAAGCCAGTTTAATCTCCACTTGACCGGTGATATCCATGCCGTGTCAGCGGCCAACAATCTCTTGGGTAAGGACTTACATCACCAGCGTGATCAAAGCCGTTAACGTCCCTCCAGCTGCGGCGCTCGACGCCCGGATGTTTCACGAAGCGACGCAGACGGACAAGGCATTGTACAATAGGCTGGTGCCAGCTAAGAATGCCAAACGTGAGTTTGCGCCACTCATGCTCAAGCGCTTGCAAAAGCTCGGCATCGACAAGACCAAACCCAGCGATCTTACTCCAGAAGAGATCAAGCGCTTCGCTCGCCTGGATGTAGACCCACAAACCATTACTTGGAACCGTGTCGTGGACACCAATGACCGCTTCCTTCGTAAAATCACCATTGGTCAGGGTGACGCCGAACAAGGCCATCAGCGTGAAACTGGTTTTGATATCGCCGTCGCTAGTGAATGCATGGCCGTGCTTGCCTTAACCACAAGTCTACAAGATATGCGCGAGCGTCTCGGTGCTATGGTGGTTGCGACGAGCAAGCAAGGCGACGCCATCACAGCTGACGATCTTGGCGTGGGCGGTGCTCTTGCGGTGCTCTTGAAGGACGCGATCAAGCCTAACCTCATGCAGACGCTAGAGGGCACACCCGTCTTTGTACACGCAGGACCCTTCGCGAACATTGCCCACGGCAACTCATCCATTCTAGCTGACCGTGTCGCGCTTAAGATGGTGGGCACAGAAGAGGGTGACCCACCTGAGCACGTCGGATACGTCCTGACCGAGGGTGGCTTTGGTGCTGACATGGGCATGGAGAAGTTTTGCAACATCAAGTGTCGGGTGAGCGGATTGACCCCGGACGCTGTTGTCATCGTCGCGACTACTCGTGCCTTGAAAATGCATGGTGGAGGACCTGAGGTCACCCCTGGAAAACCACTCGCAGATACATACACCAAAGAAGACCTTGTCATACTCCGAGAAGGTACGAAGAATCTGATCAGACACATTGAGAACTCCAAGAAGTTTGGCCTGAAGGTGGTGGTAGCTATCAACCGCTTTGCGTACGACGCATATTCGTGTTACTTGGTTGTGCGGTGGCTGATGATAACATAGGTCCGATACCTCTGCAGAACTTCAGCTCATCCGGGAGCAAGCACTGGCTGGTGGGGCGGATGCTGCAGTTGTCAGCAATCACTGGGCAGAGGGCGGCGCCGGTGCGCGGGAGCTGGCGGAAGCTCTGGTCGCTGCTTGCGAGGGCGAATCCCAATTCAAATTCCTCTACGATTTGAACCTCCCCATCGAAGAGAAGATTACCACCATCGTCAGGGATATTTACGGCGGCGACGGCATAGAGCTGAGCGATCTCGCCAAGCGACAGATTGAAACCTATGCCCGGCAAGGTTACGGGAATCTTCCCAGTTCGTGTCCCCGTCCCGTTGATCTGCGGCATGTTTATGTGTGGTTCGCGACTGACAAATCGCGTAGTCTGCATGGCAAAGACGCAGTATTCATTCTCGCACGATCCCAAATTGAAAAACGCTCCGACTGGTGGGTTTTGACGTAAATTCGCCAACTCTTCATCTCTTTCTCACTTGTCGGCCTTTTCTTTTCTTGGTTTCAGGGTTTATTGTCCCGATTCGTTCGGTGAGGCTTTCAGCAGGGGCTGGCTTCCTGTACCCTCTTCTGGGTGACATGCAAACCATGCCCGGTCTCGGAACCAGGCCAGGTGCGTCCTGTTACTCTCAATTGTCTCACGTTTACCTTACGCGCGGTTTCGCAGGGTTCTGGGAGGTCGGTCTTGATCCGCAAACTGGGCGGGTGATCGGCTTGTTCTGATCACGCCCACCACGAGGACATGTGGATGGGATCTTGACCTGATCAGAGTGAAGCGCTTACGAGAAATTTAGTTTTCAGCTCACCCGTGCGGCGCCGCTGATCGATAGATGCGACTCGGTATGAGAATTGTACTTGTAGATCAACGACGGTGATGCGGGGGATATCAATACAGCATTAGTACTCGGATTACCAACAATGACCCTGATCCCCAAGAGGCACGCATTGTGACCGCGGCTAGGGCGAGTGGTCGACGGCGGCTCATTCCTGAGCAGCGAAGTAAATATCTCCCTTGGCCGAATACGCTGAGATGAGCTATGACGAGGATACAACGCGTCAGAGGTGGGAGAGACCTGACGATGGGGCAGAGGTATCTCGGCCGCGTAGACGTATAGGTCTTGAGTGCCGCACGCCAAACGCATAGAGTGTGTCCATCGTCATTGTTACGGGCAGTGATCGAGTGATCCTCGACTTGTGTCAGTCAGTCACGGTGACGGCGCAGACATGAAGGTGCCAATTAATGGCCATCCGCACTCGGAAATGGACTTTGGGCTTGCATAGATGACTGGATGTAGGATTTGTCTGAATTTGTTGTTTGCTGGGGAGTTGCCAGGAGGAGCGCGTTGCATGGAAATCTGACAGAATCGACTTGGAGGTGGAAGTACTAGTGCCCGCGCCCGTGCCCACTGTATATACAAGTCCACTGATTCGAATAATGAGACGGTCGCGTCAGCCTGAGCAGAATGTTTTCTTGAATGCCTGGGTGGAGTGTTCAAGGCGATATATTGATTTTATTGGGGTCTGGCGGGTAACTTTGCTCTGCGCGATGAATGCGGAGTCACAGCAGGGACCGATATCACAAGCCCTACGCTAGAGACAGTGTTTCGAGCTTTGTCTTCAGACATGTGCTCTCCCTCGACGAGGTATGTGAATGACACGCATGATCAGTCGTTGCGCCTGACGCATTGTTCAGAATAACATTCCGGTGCAATCTATAGCACCCGTGCTCCTTGCATGGCAAGTTGATAATAGGCGGATGTCGGCGGAAGGACATGTAGTTAGTACTACCGAGGAAATAAGAAAGGGTCACGTAATAGTAAAGGACCTGAAGCAGTCGACACCAACGATGTCTTACGGAAGCCAATGATGGCAGCCCGAATCTCTAGCGAAGAGCGAAGAGTTCCTTGTGCCTTGTGGCTGTGGTGAGCCGGAGATAAAATGTGGTCGCTTCACTTCCCTCAATGAAGCCTGCGTCAAACCTAAACCTGGATCTCCATTTGCGCATGCCTTGGGACTCCAACATAGCACGTCAAGGCCCGCCTTAATTATTTTGTTTCGTGTATAGTATCTAAACGTCATAAGAGGGTGTCTCCAACAGGTACGTAGAATTACCAACGTATGGTAACCGCATAAGCCGATAGCATAGCGTGAGATGTGGGGAACCCGTCTTTCCCCACTCGCTGCTCTCGAGAATTCTCAGAATTGGTGATCAAAATTCGTCTCGCCTTCCACTCGTGTATCAGCAGTACCATGCGCCACATCACGCCTCGCAAAAACATCTCCATAGCCCCCACCTTCGGGGTCCTCCGGGACCTCTGGAGCGGTCGAGCCGCTCCTCTCTGAGCGGGCGTCATCGTCACCGATGGTGGAGCGATTGGAGCGCTTCTTCCTCCTCCGTCGCGTTGTATCTTCGGAAATGGAATATGCGTCCTCAGTGCGCGCAAATCGATCTTTCTTCACCTTCTTTTTCTTCTTCAGCGTGCCCGTGCTGGAGCCTAGATCCGGACTTGCAGTCGCATCGTCAAAGTTGGCTGGATAATGCCAGCGTCGAGAACGGCTTTCGCTGCTTCCATTGCTCTGGCTATAGTACTGCTCCTCCCCTGCAGTCCAGAGCTGATCGTCACCGGGCCCGCGACGGGCCTGCGCGACGGAGTCGGTGGACAAGTTTAGGCTGGATGCGTCGGGATTCTGACCCTCCTCCAGAGGTTGATTTTCGAGGGCCGAGTTAGGCAGTCGTTCTTCATAGCGGCTTGCCCACTGTGAGCGGCGTTCCTTGCGTTTTATAGTGGTGGTATCGACGAGACCGTAACGCTGTGCCCATTTCGGAGTGCGGCGATGATTCTTGTTGTTGCGGATATTCTGGATATAGAAGTTATGTCCGTGGCCTGGAGAGAGATCGTTGGGAGGCAGGGATGGTATGATGAGAAAGATCACAGACCTGGGATATAGCCAGCTAGGGTGAGGAAGAGATTGAGCCAAAAGTCGCTTCCAATGCCAAAACGGGCGGCAACGGCTGGGAGAAGGTTGGTAAGAGTGAAAGGAAAGCAAGAGATGAGACGGACCAAAAGGAGGGAAAAGCCATCCGACGAGAAATATAAATACGTTGTAGCCATGATGCCTCTTTGGCTTTGGCTTGGGTGTTGGCATTTTGTTCGTGAGAGTGAGTGGGTGAGTGGTAGTTGTGCACAGCCCTCAGGCTTGAGGTGGATAGAAATGGCCGGAGTGTGCCGGGCCGGGTGTGGGCGAGGGCATGGGGGCTGGCAAGCAGGAACAGCTATACAAGTTACAGCATGGACTCGTCTACCACACACGGCCACTCTGTACCAAACTCACCTGCCCTCGCCCTTTCGGATGTCGTTCACGACTCTCCTCCTTCCCACTCTCCTTTCCCATATCAATCCTCTCCCTCCCCTCGAACCCCATCCACCTCATCCCCTTCTATCCTCTTCACTGCCCACAAAGCACAGGACAATCATCCCCACCTCAATTTTCTTTCTACGGCTAGGGATACTCAGCCAGATCTCAACGTTGATCTTCTGGAGCGTGAACTAAACACCCTCTTGAATCAAAGTGCAACCGTTGCTCATCCGTCTACCAATGCGTTCCATGACAAGACGCAAGAGCATGACGCACCCTCGCCAACTCACTCACCCGAGGCTGTACACCAGTCTTTACATCAACAGGCCCTTCCTATGTCTGAGCTTGACTTCAATGATCTCGCTGCGATGCTCCAGGCCGTTGCAGCAGAAGAGAACGCGAACAAGGACAAGACACGTGCTGCTCCTGCGTTCCATTCTCTTACAGCAGATGATCCCCCTCACATAGCTTCACCCAGAATCAACGACACGCAAGCGGCTCTTTCCGATGACTCGCGGTTCCTATACGGCTCCGATACTCATAGCGATAACCAAGATGGTGACACTCAGGGACCACGAAAGCGCCAACGTCTAGTCTCCAACGAACACGAGTTGCCCCCCACATCAGATGTACAGAATGATTTTAGCGATATTTCGGACATTCTGAACCACCTGGTGCAGTTTGAGCATCCACACGCATCCCTGAGCACAGGGCAGGACCCCCGAGAGTCAGATGATGTCGTCGGACAGGTCATACGACCGCCTTCCGGCGCGCAATCCCCCATTCTTAGCTCTGACCAACATGGGTCTACTGTACAGCAACAGCAACAGCAACAGCA
>Ga0137394_10002594_pt1 | contig 13374 bp, 12 predicted proteins | sample czobulk116metaG_FD_108278 | JGI IMG/M metagenome (GOLD analysis project Ga0137394, IMG submission 108278) | Vadose zone soil microbial communities from Angelo Coast Range Reserve, California, USA - czobulk1.16 metaG | ecosystem: Environmental > Terrestrial > Soil > Vadose zone | place: USA...
CGATCGCGGTATTCCTGCCCTCTGCGGTCTGTGCGCTCAGTTCGGCCAGTGCGAAGATGTAGTCGTTTTGTCGAGAAGCCAACTTCGTAGCCGTGACGCGGATGAAACGCGCTACACGGCCGCCAGCATCAACGCTGTGGGCCTGGAGTTTGGGATTGGGAAAATCGTCCCTCGAATAATCGCCGACTACCGATACTTCTTCCTTGAAATTGGCATCCTCAGACAACTCGACTTTGAAACGGACTGGAAAACCGAAGCCTTCGCCGATGTTATTGAAGTCGTCCTTGCAAGGATAGAGCACGATGCTTCCTAGTGGGACCGAACGTCCCAGGTCGACCTGGACCCATTTGGCCACGTCGGGGTTCTTTTCGATGTTGCTGTGATAACCGAATGCGTCACCTTTTTTTCCGGATTTCTCCAGGGCGGCGATTTTCTTATCCAGGTCCGCGAGAGCCTGGCCGCCGCGTGCCACGATCTTTTGGTCGAGTTCCTTTTTACGCGCGAGCAGGTTTGTCTGCTGGTCTTCCAATGCCTTGCGCTTCCTGGCAACTATTGGTTCGGCGTCATATTTCCGGACGGTCCGGTCGACTGCCGCGAAGACTGCCTGCAAACTATAATAATCCTCCTGCAGGATCGGATCGAATTTGTGGTTGTGGCACTGCGCGCACTGAACGGTGAAACTATTGAAGGTCTGCATCGTGTTGCCGACCATGTCATCGCGGTCCAGGTGCCGGGCCACTTTGCCGTCAATCTTCGTTTCGGCCACTTCTTCATGCCCAATGAAATCCCATGGCCCCGCCGCGACGAAGCCGAGCCCTTCGATACCGTCGCGCGTCTCTGGGAACAAGACATCGCCTGCCAGTTGTTCCTCCACAAATCGCCAATAAGGACGATCCTCATTGAACGCGCGAATGACGTAGTCGCGGTAGGGCCACGCGTTTGGCCGAGGCTTGTCTTTATCATAGCCGTGTGTTTCCCCGTAGTGGACCACGTCCAGCCAATGCCGGGCCCAGCGCTCACCGTATTGCGGTGAGTCGAGCAACCGATCAACCAGCTTCTCGTAGGCGAGGGGATCTTTGTCCGCCACGAACGCTTCGACTTGATCCGGTTTGGGAGGCAGGCCGATCAGGTCGAAATACAATCGGCGAATGAGTGTGCGCCGGTCCGCCGGCGGCGATGGCCGCAGCCCTTTCTGCTCCAGCCTCGCCAGAACAAAAGAATCGATCGGATTCCGGATCTGCCATTTCGGATTTCGGATCGTCGGCACAGTTGGACGGCGCAGCGGCTTGAGCGACCACCAATCCGATTTATCAGCCAGTTTGTTGTCTGGCGTCTCAGGCCATTTCGCTCCCTGATCAATCCAGGCGCGAAGCAAGGAGATTTGCTCACTGGTAAGCCGCTCGCCTTTGGCTGGCATGACGATCTCTTTGTCCAGACCGGCCACAAACTGGATCAGTGGGCTTTCCGCGCTTTTGCCGGGAACGATGTTCGGCGCGTGATGATCACCCCCGGTCAGCGCGATTGCTTTTACGTCCAGGCGATATCCGTTCTTCTGCTTCTGCTCGCCGTGGCATGAATAACACGACTTTGCGAAAATAGGCTGAATATCCTTCTCGTATTCCACCACGCGGCTCGCAGGGGCAGGAAGCGCGGGCGGCTCCGCCGCAGACAGCCGTGTGCAGGCTGCGAGGAAAAGCAAAACGATCACCTTAGCGCACCGCCGGGAATTTGAATGTCGTATGTGGCTCATCTGTCTTGGCGCTTCAGGGGGCGCTTACGTCAATACCTCATGGACGAACTAGCAGTGCAATCCTTCGAATTAGTCCATTGCTTGAGCCGGACCCAGATCAAAACCACCGCAGAGGCGCGGAGGACAGAGGCTAATAAAATGAAAACCGCGAAGGCAGTGAGGTCGCAAAGGGACAAATGGCAAAAAAATCGTGGTGATAAGATGAAGGGAAAGCTCTCAAGTGTGGTTCAGAGGATTCCGTGTTGCGCCGAAGGCGAAAATCTGGACAATCCATGAAGCCAGATGCAGCAACCGATTATCAAACCAACCGTAACGAGGAATGGCGCGATAAATTCAGTTCAAAAGGCCGATCTTCCCATCCATGGCTGGTATCGGTTTGTGCTTTCTTATCCACCGCACCTGGTTCGGCAATACATCGACGCATTTGGAGTAAAAGCAACGGATTTGATCTGCGATCCCTTTTGTGGAACGGGCACAACATTAGTCGAAGCCAAGAGGAGCGTAATTGCCAGCGTGGGCTGTGACGCGCATCCCATGGCTGCTTTAGTTTCGCGCGTGAAAACAAATTGGACTTTAGACGGCTGTGAAATACGGTCTACTGTCCGACGGATCCTCCGCTGTGCAGAAGAAAAGAGCGGCGAGCACGGCTTGGGAGCACTTTCGTTCGAGGCCAAGCTTTTTCACGATCGAAAGCGCTCGTCGACGAATGGTTTTCACCTTACCGAGGACGAAGAAAAACTTCTTCCAACCGGTTTCCTAAGCCAGCGTCCTCTTCAAAGACTCCTTATTTTGCGGGACGAGATTGACGAGCAGACGCAGGAGAGTTCTCCAGAAATCCAAGAGTTTCTTCTTGTAGCGCTTGCACACGTGATTGCCAATGGGGCAGGGAACTTCGCTTTTGGCCCGGAAATCTATAGAACAAAGCCGAAGCCTGACTACGACGTTCTGGGACATTTCGCACGACAAACAGACTTAATGATCAGCGAACTTGCAGCTGTGCAGGAATCGGGTCTCGCAAACGTTCCGTCGAAGGTTTTTTCGGATGATGCACGTCAACTTTCAAAGGTTCCCGGAGATATCTCAGCGGTGATCACTTCTCCGCCGTACCCAAACGAGAAGGATTATACGCGCACCACGCGCGTGGAGTCGATTCTCCTTGGCCTTGTAACCGATCGAGCCTCACTTCGCGGGGTGAAGGAATCCCTTCTTCGGTCGAACACGCGCAATGTTTTCGTGACGGATTCTGATCTCATGCACGTTAAGGAATTCTCATCCATCCAACGCATCTGCGAACAAATCGAAGCGCGAAGAATCGAGCTCAAAAAGACGAGCGGCTTCGAGAAGCTCTATTATAAAGTTGTGGCTCATTACTTCGGAGGAATGCGCCTTCACTTTAGGGCGCTCAAACCAAAACTGCGTAAGGCGGCAAAGTTGGCCTACGTTGTCGGCGACCAGATGTCGTTTCTGATGGTCAATATTCCAACAGCCAGGCTTTTAGCCGAGATCGCTGAAGCAGAGGGCTATAAGGTTTCGGGCTGTGACCTGTGGCGAGAGAGAGTCGGAACCAAGGTCAGAAACTGCCCTGAAAAGCGCAAAATTATTCGGGTTAGAGAGGAAGTGCTTCTCCTCGAAAACCCAAGCTGATGAAGGCAAAAAAGAAGTCCAAGAAGAAGGAGGATTATAAAAAGATCATTCTTGAGATTTTTCAAAAGCACTATTCACCACAGAAGACTCACTTTACGTTTACACGTCCCGAACTCCTGCAAGCGGCCGCTAAGATCGGCTTGAAAGTCGAGGAAGGAGACGACGAGGAAAGCACTACTAAGAACATTGGGGACGTCGTTTATACCTATCGTTTTCGACGGGAGTTTCCGAAAGAAATTTTGGACACTGCTCCCGTTGGAAAGATGTGGATTATAATCGGAAGAGGAGATGCGGTTTACGAATTTCGCTTGATTACGATTCCCGCTCTGAACGTTGACCTCGGCAAGTTCAAAACTAAGGTTCACGATGCGACACCAGAAATCGTTCGCAGGTTTGCATTGAACGACGAGCAAGCAATTCTTGCTCGCATTCGCTACAACCGCCTAATCGATCTGTTTTGCAAGTGCGTCGCCTATTCTCTGCAGAACCATTTGCGAACGAAAATCGCAGGAATTGGGCAAATCGAAATTGATGAATTGTATGTGGGTTCAAATCGCCAAGGAGAGCACTTCATCATCCCCGTTCAAGTGAAGCGGAACAGGGATAAGCTCGGAGTCTCTCAGCTTATACAGGATCTAGAGTTTTGTAGAGCCAACCATCCATCTTTGACGCCGAGAGCGATTGCAGCACAGATGCTGAACACCGAATACGAAGGACAAAAATACGATCTACTGGCACTTTTTGAATTCGAGTGTCAGGAAACTAAGGATGATTTAATCATCACAAAGCGTAGCGAGCGGCATTTTCTTCTTCTGCCATTCCGAGGCATAACAGAGGAAGACTTCAAGATTGGGAGGGAACGAGCCGACACTGACTGCTAAGTGTTTACTGCTCCTCGCCTGGCACAGAACTGGGTGTGCATTGCCGGGCTTCCCGTGGCTGCGTCAACATGCCGACCCTGCCAGCTGAGTCCCGCAAAACAAAATGCTTTTGAGGCTCTTCGCGGAGTGGTATCGAAAAGGGATGCCACAGCTTCGATTTCTGGTTCCACTGGCGGTGGCGGTTTTTCTTGCGGGGTGTCGAACGCCGACGCAGGAGATCGAGGTCCGCGCGGTTCGGCCGACGAGTCCGAATTGGGAGAAAGAGATCGCCGCGTTCGAAGCCCACGATAAAACCAATCCGCCGCCGTCGAATCCGATTGTTTTTATCGGCAGCTCGAGCATTCGAATGTGGAAATCGCTCGAGACCGACTTCCCGGGCAAGCGGGTGATGAACCGAGGCTTCGGTGGTTCGCAGATTGTCGACTCGGTCTATTATGCCGACAGGATTGTGGTTCCGTACAGGCCGCGAAAAATTGTCTTGTATGCGGGCGGGAACGATATCAATGCGGGGAAAACAGCCGAAGAAGTGTTTAACGACTTTCGCCTCTTCGTCGAAACGGCCAGGCAAAGCTTGCCCGGGACGCAGATCAGTTACGTATCAATTGCGCCCAACCCGGCGCGCTGGAGCCAGATTGAACGGGTGCGCGCGGCGAACCGCCTGATTCGCGATTATTGCAAACGGAACCGAGGTCTCTCCTACATCGATGTCCATTCGCACATGTTGAATGAGAAAAAGCAGCCCAAAGAAGGGATCTATTTGGACGATCGGCTGCACATGAATGAAAAAGGTTACAAGATCTGGAAAGAGGTCATCGGGCCCACTTTGGAAAAGTGATCCGAGCCGTGCGGTTCTAGTTCTCGACCGGATATGGCCAAACCCAATCGCCCTGGGTAGCGTCCGGTTTCGCTGAACTCTTGCGCGTCGGTGGGGGAGTTCCGCCGTCATCCGTTTCGTTCCATCCGACTGAATAGAGGAGGAACTTGCCGTCGTTAGTGCGCCGATATTTCATCTGGCTGCCGTTAATCAGATCGACCGGCAGTTGATCGATGAACTGAGGCAGAAGCTCGGTGAGCGATTGCGGATACTGGCCGCGCGCAAGGCGGCAGCGTTCGAGAGCACAAACGATCCTGGCCTGGCTCACCGAGGTCTGGATACGGGCGACCTTTTCCACGGCCCTCGCAAAGTTAGGAATCGCCAGCCGGCTCAGCCAGCCGTACGGGCCGTTTGGCGTCTCCGGCGCCACGCGCTCCTTGATCCGGTTGACCTGGGCCGGAGATATTGTCGCGGGCTTCAATTGCAGGCTGGGCGGAACGAGTGCTTGAACCCGCTGGTTGTAAGAGACGAGATTCTGGTAAACCCAACCGCGCGGGACGAGTTTCCAACCCAGCTCTTTCGCTTGCCGACGTGTCTCGCCCCACCAATCTTTCGGCACGGATTCGCTCCGCATGGTGACGTGCCAGAACTCGTTTCGCTGGACGGCGTATTTCTCCACCAGGCCGATGACGCCGGCGCGTTCCGCACGCATGACACGCGCGAACTCCGGCAGCAGATCCACTCGGCCAAAAAGCTCCTGAAAGCCCGCCAATTCACGTTCACTCCAACGGTTGTCCGCCCAGCCTTGCCAGAAAGGTTCCAGGGCCAGTCCTTGCAGCGCCACGCGAATCATCAATGCGACGAGAGTATTCTCGTTCTTCAGGCCGTCCGAAAGCCGATGAATAACGCGCACGTCGGCGAAGGCTTTGTCGCGATGGTCCAAGGCCAGTTCCGCACAGGCATGAAAGGCGAGGACCTGGGACAACGTGCGTAATGCCACCAGGTTCACCTCAGGCGATTCCTCGAACGGAGCGGTTCGGTCGATGTCGAATTGGGCCAGTGGTTTCAGGCTGGCGGCACGCAGTTCGTCCAATTGGGGTTCGATTTGCTGAAGCGCGTCTAACACTTCGCCGGGGGTGGCTCGCGTCCAGTCTATTTTCCGGCCAGCTTCTGGATCGACCCAGGCCTCCCAAATCAGAGTCCGCCCCGCCTCAGAGACAACGCGCCATGCGTTTGGGTCCATGTGCCCGCGGTAGCCCACTGCTTCCAGCAGGGGAGTTTTGATGAAGTTTTGTTCGTCAGGCACCGGCGCCGGCACGTATGCCGCCCAATCCAGTTGTTCGCCCTGTGCTTTTAGCTCCCGTTGACACTTTTGCCACGCCCGACGACCACGCCACGCCTCAACCACGTAAAACATAGCGATCAATGTGAAAAGCGCGGCGATGATGAAAGCAGCGCGACGCAAAAAACGAGAGGGCCGTCCTGGAAGAGCGGTTTCAATGGGGGGCGGGGAAATGTTCATGTTTCAGGTTGTGACGGAATCCACGCCACGTTGGCTGTGCGGGCGAGGTGGTGAGTCGGCTGCTTTTGGCGCTGGCGTTTGAACGGAGCTTTCGAGCAAAGACGACAACTCGCGCTGCCGTTGGGCAAAGGTGACTTGTCTGCGGCTGGACGGGCTTCTTGCCAGTTCTTGATCGCCGGCACGTCGAGGCGCCGCAGCCCACTGCAAGGAAAGCAGGCATACCCAGACCGCAGCTAGAGCAGCCCACGCCAGCGGCGATGGCCAAAAAGACTCGCTCCAGCGGGAGATCAGGGCGGCCAACGAAGTTCGCGTCTGAATATTGGCGCTCTGAACCTGCTGCTGCTCGCGGGGACGCTCGCCCCGCCGCGCCGGGCGATCGGCGCTCTGAACCGATCGCATCCAGCGGGCGCGAAAAGCGGGATCGGCTTCGATGGGCGTCTCGGTGCTGGCCCATAGTTGGAAATCGGCGCTGAGGCTGGCGATTTCCTCATAGTATTGACGGCACTGGGGGCAACGCGCCAGGTGATCTCGCAGGGGACTGTCTTTGGTCTCGCGCAGCGCACCACTGGCCAACAAACTGACGTTTTCGCGATGCTCGCGGCACGGGTTCAAACGCCATCTCATATTCATCTATCCCGCCTCCAGTCGGAAAGGTTCACACTGTTTTTCATCCGACGCAGCTTATCCAGGGCATGGTGGAGCCGTGACTTTACAGTGCCCACAGAGCACTGCAGCACGGTGGCAATCTCTTCAAGCGAAGCCTCTTCAAAAAAGCGGAGCAAGACCACCTGCCGGTGCTTTTCGGGCAGCGCTTCCACGGCGCGTCTAAGTTCCGCCGCCAGTTCACCCTGTACGGCCGCGACCGCCGGGGATGGCTCAGCCGCGGGCAAGACCTGATGGGCCTCGCGATGTTTCTCCGCATCCACCCAGGGCAACCATGCCAATGGAATGGGGCGCGACCGCGCGGCACGGAGGCTTTTCTGATGGCGGTGCAGCAGGATGGAGTAAAGCCAGGTAGAAAGCCGGCAGGTTTCGTTATAAGTGGCCAGGCTTTTCCAACCTTGGACCAAGGTTTCCGAAACAAGATCCTGCGCCGCGCTCAGGTCCCGGCACAGAGCAAGGGCCTGAAGGAGCAGCCGTGCGTCCAGTGGCTGCACCAGCCGGCAAAACGCCGTGGCATCTCCCTGCCGGGCTTGGGCGAGGAGCGCGGCCGTGTCCACCGGCTCGATGTGCTCATCCACGATGGGCATGCCTCTAATCAATCCCCACCGGACGCAAGAAGGTTCAAAGTATCTGGCGCCGGGGCGTAAACTAATGGGCGTAGCCATCAGCGATTAACCGCTACTCAACCAACTCATGAACCTGCAGGAGGGGGAACGCCAAGAACCTTACAAACTCCTCGTGCCGTCCATTTCTTAATCTCGGTGTGCCGAGGAATGGGTGCATCCTTGCCAGTGGAAGGATTTATCCAGATGTCATGTTTGCCGCCGTGGTGACTGAAGTGGCACCCTTTATCTCGCAGGTGCTTTTCCAGCTTGGCGCGGTTCACCTACGGCTCCCCCGCCGCTAGCTCAGCAATTCGGCGTGCATAGCGCTGACGGGATTCACGCAGTGATTCAATCGCATCACGCGCCATCACGAACGCTTCTTCCATGGTCTTCGCCTCCGTGACCAGTTGCGGCTCCAGCGAGGAGGTTACGCCGTATCCGCCACCCTCCTCCCCCGGCAGCACTTCCAGGGTCAGGACAAGTTCACCGTCACTAACGGTGTATGTTTTCGACATGCAAATATTGTATCACCGCGTCCAAAGAACGACCATCTTGATTTGCGGCATTTGTTCCTTGTTCCGTCTTAATTCCTCGTTCGTTCCAAAATCACCCCTTTCGACTTGCCCTCAAGTTGCTGGCGGACGGAGGCGGCGCGATTTTTGATAAATCGCTTGAGCTGATGCACCGGACGATTCGCGCCGTCCGATTTCCCTGGCTCCCTTGAGTGCTCGGCTGGTTTGTCACTCACCGCCTGATCAAACTTTGCCAGGCGGAAATCAGACTCGGCGGCGATGGGACTGCGAATGACCGCGGCGAGTTGGTCAATGCGCCGATACAATCGGTCGGGCACGAAAAGCCGCGCGCAAAAATCTTCGAGATGCGCCCGATAAATTCGGCGGAATTCTTCCACGGCCATGACTCGTTCGAGAAAGAGGTTTCGGCCCACCCAGGGATGCCAGATGCTGGCGCGTTCCCGTTCTCCCGTTGTGCCAAGGATAAAAAAGCCGCCCCAGGCCAGATCCAGGTCCCAGGGTATGAAACCGAACCTGTTCGATTTGGGATCGAGGTAGAGATAAAAGTTCTGTCCGTCCGAGAGCATGCTGTCGTAAGTAGACAGCAGGACCTCGGCTGCGAGGAAGCGCGCGAACTCGTCCAAATCCAGGAAGTCTGCCAGACGGGCGGCGAACTCGGTGTCGGTCGCACGAGAGACCAAGCGCGCGAACTCGATGATCCGCTGCCGTTGCTCCGCTGTGGCGCGCGTTTTGAGATCGTAGATCGCTGCGTAGGCAGACCAGTCGTCGCCCAGGTGCTCGAATAATTCGTAGGTGACAGGCTTGAACAGCGGGGTGGTTTTCGAACCAAATCGGTCCACCGCAAACGCTGCGTCCACCGCTTCCACCATAACATACAAACCGAGCGATTGGCGCTGCCACTTTCCCTCGACGCTTATAGAAAGATAGGCGTAAGCGGTGCGCGGCGCGGGCACGCCTGCGTCCCGGAAGAATTCATAGGCCAGCGCGTCGCTCATATACGAACGATCATCAACAAGATTATGGAAGGCCAGCTCATCGATGCCGGCGAGCTTTTGTTTCTTGGCGAATTTGTTGAGGTCCACCTTAAAGGGGCGCTTCCATCCATAGAGCGAGGTGACATAAGTGCCGTTGCCTTTGAACCGTGCCGCGACATTCGTGAACGGCCTCCCTCCGAATTCAAAATCTGCGTGGGCCCAGTTAAAATCCAGGCCCAACACTCCGGCGAGGCCGCTCCGTTGGGCGGTTGGATTACGCAGGAGAACCGTTCCGTCTGGCTGAAAGAAATTCGGCAATACCCCAATTCGCTTGGGTTCCATCGCTTTCCATTCCTTGCGCGAGAATTTCAAGTGGGCCAACCAGATGTTCGTCGCCTGGTAAAGGTCCTCCGCACTGCGAATGGCTGTGGCACTCAACCTGGGAGAAGCATCCGTTGGCCATGGTCGGGCCGGCTGCGCCAAGCCGGGGACCGTCTTCGCTTCATGCCGCACCGACCAAAAGAAAAACGTTGCCATCAGGCGACTGTGCCCGGACAGGGAATCGACATACCAGGCAGTGCCACCAATGGTGGCCATGAGGGCGACCAGGGACGGAACGCCGATCACGAATCTACGCCGCCAGCGTGTCCAGGCCAATGCATTCAACGTCCGCCGCGCCAGTTTCGATGAGGGCCTCTTTCCGAGGCTTTCTTCAATCGAAGCGAGAACTTCCGAGATCAAAGCTTCGGCATCCGGCGGTGGGGAAGCTTCGGTCCCACAAACCAGCGCGAGCGCGTCGCCGTCCGCTACTACGCCGCGTTTGCGGAGGCGCTTCGCTAAGTTTTTCAAACCGCGTGCGACTCTTTTACGAGCGCGTTGCTCGCTACTCCGCAGAAGCTTCGCGATATCATTCCAGTCCTTGTTCAGGAGCGCGCGCAAGAGCACCGCGTTCCGCTGCGCCGGCCGGAGCCGATCCAGTGCAAGATCAAGTTCAGGTGCGAGCCGCGTCCAGAGAGGGACAGAGCCCGCCGCGAGCTTGGTTGAGGTAATCGATCCGTCTGGAACGTTGCCGGCCATGATGGCGTAAGGAGTAGCAGTAAATGGCTGGCGCGGATTGAGGATCGTGTAATCGCTACTGCTGCCATTGGTGCGGACACCGACCTGGAGCCAGCGTGCGTTGCCATTGAATGCGATCATTCCGAAATCAAGGAAGACTGTAAAAACTCCGTTGGAGACGAGGGTTGAACCTGAGGCTGATGAACCGCCGATCTGCGCGCCTCCAGCGATTGAGTCCCAGAGCGAAAATTGCAAATCGTAGCTTCCGTTGGCAGCGACTCCGTTGTCACTCAATTTACCCTGGCAAGTAAAGACGCTCCCTTGCCCGAACACCACGTCGTTAAGGGCGCAGAAGTACCGGATAGCCTTCATAGGGAGATCGGTTGAGACTTTTATACGGCTTTCGGGACTTCGTGCCAAGGAGCAAAGGCGTCGGACGGGGCGCACAAATCGGACAAATCCAGGCTCATCCCGGCCAGGCGCGGAGGGCGGTCTCGGCGACTCGTCGGAGTTCGGCGCGTGTGGCGCCACTGGCGGCTTGAACCGCCATTCCATGAATGACGGTGGCGATGAAGCGGGCCAGATCGGCGGGATCCGCTTTGGCTGCAAGGTCGCCTTCTGAAACAGCGCGCTTGAAGCGCTGGTGTATCGCAGCCTGGCCGGCAGCACGGCGGGAGGCGAGCTCCTCGCGGATGCAATCCGCAGCATCTCCACAAGCCAGCGCGCTTTGGACCATGAGGCATCCCCGCGGATTGGCTGGGTTGGTCAAGAGGTCCACGGACCCGTGCAACAGGCGTTCGGCGACGGCCCGCGCGGTGGGTTCTTGCAGGGCCTGGCAAATGTAGGCCGCGGGCCCCTTGGCGTATCGGTCCACGGCCTTTCGGAACAACGCTTGCTTGTCTCCAAAGGCGGCATAGAGACTGGGCCGGTTAATGCCCATGGCCTTCGTAAGGTCGGAGAGCGATGCACCCTCGTAACCTTTGCGCCAGAAGACTTGCAGCGCGCGATCCAGGGCTTTTTTAGGATCGAATTCGCGCGGACGCCCTTTGGGCAGCATGGGCTTGGCCACTTTCATACTCATCGGTATAATAATCACTTGACAGATAAATGTCCACCCTTCAGAAGTGTATCGAACGGTACAGAACTAACCAGAAATTAAATTGAAGGGACTAAAATGAGCACAAGGAAACTCACCGGGAAAGTGGCGGTCGTCACGGGCGCATCGAAAGGGATCGGCGCGTCTATCGCTAAACATCTGGCCGCTGAAGGAGCGGCTGTGGTCGTAAACTATGCTTCGAGCAAAGAAGGAGCTGATCGGGTCGTGACAGAGATTACCCGTGATGGCGGAGCGGCTATTGCCGTCCAGGCCAATGTGGCGAAGAAGGCGGAGATCGAACGGCTCTTTTCCGAGACAAAGAAACGATTCGGGCGACTGGACATCCTGGTGAATAACGCGGGAATTTACGAGTTCTCTCCTTTGGAGGGAATCACGGAAGAGCACTTCCACAAGCAATTCGACCTGAATGTTCTCGGCTTGATCCTCGCTTCACAGGAAGCGGTCAAGCTGTTCGGTCGTGAAGGTGGAAGCATTATTAATATCAGCTCGGGAGTTACCACACTGACTCCGCCGAATACCGCTGTCTATAGCGGGACCAAGGCGGCTGTGGACGCGATCACGAGGTCGCTGGCGAAGGAATTGGGGCCACGAAACATTCGAGTTAACGCCATCAATCCTGGCATGGTGGAGACCGAGGGGGTTCATGCGGCCGGATTTGCCGAAAGTGATTTCCGCAAGCAGCTTGAATCGCAGACGCCGCTGGGCCGGATCGGACAAACCCAGGATATCGCCCCTGCGGCGGTGTTCCTGGCTTCCTCGGACGCGGGCTGGATTACTGGCGAAACGCTGCTCATTGCCGGAGGGCTGAGGTGAGTCGCCCCCACGACAAGAGAGGCAACCACATTTGCAATCATTGAAACAGTGAGCGTCAATTCAAGCGGACGGGAAAAATATTATGAAAACAACAAAAGACCTGACGAAAGAACCGGCCCGAACCGCGCGCCTCCGCATTGGTGGCTACGCAATCCTTGCGCGCATGGCGGACCAAGGCCGCGCAAGCTTGAATGGAACAGCCGGAGAATATCACTTCGACTGCCCGGTTGACAATATGCTCTTCGGATTCAAAGGAGTGACCGGCAAAGAAGTAAAGCCATTGCTGGCCTCTGGCGCCAGCGATGAACAAATCGCAGCCTGGCTGAATAGTCATGGCACTCCGAAAACGCCGGCGCAAGTAAAGGCATGGTCCGATTCAGTAGAAGCCATCCGGCCCTACGATAATCCAGAGCAGAAAGAGTGGTTTGCCGACGAGTGCGCGAAGCTGGGTTTGAAACCCGAAAAGACCACACTGTTCAACTACCTCGAAGCAGATGACCGCGCCAGCTTCAAGCGCTGAAGCTTCTTACTTGCGGGGCTCGATATGGACTAAAACATCGGCGACCTGGGGGAGTTTCGAGCGGACGGCGTCCTTGATTTGATGGGCCACGAGGTGGGCGTCCTGGACGGTCATCTGTGGATCGACCTCGACGTGCATGTCGACGAAGTAGCGATAACCCATTTTGCGGACGACGCATTTCTCGATTCGCTGCGCGGCGGGGGTGGATTGCGCAATTTCGACGATCTCCTCCGTGATGGCGCGATTGGGCGCAGTATCCATCAATTCGTCAAGCGCCGGCCGGAGCAGGCGCCAGCCATTCCAGGCAATGAGGCCGGCAGCAACGACAGCGGCAATGGCGTCGGCCGAGACATATCCTTTACCGCCAATTACGGCGATGCTGATGCCGATGGCAGCGGCGATGGAGGTAATCACGTCGCTTCGGTGATGCCAGGCGTCGCTGAGCACAGCGGAGCTTTCGATCGTCTTGCCTTCGTGGAGGA
>Ga0137394_10002595_pt1 | contig 13370 bp, 6 predicted proteins | sample czobulk116metaG_FD_108278 | JGI IMG/M metagenome (GOLD analysis project Ga0137394, IMG submission 108278) | Vadose zone soil microbial communities from Angelo Coast Range Reserve, California, USA - czobulk1.16 metaG | ecosystem: Environmental > Terrestrial > Soil > Vadose zone | place: USA...
CTGGTGAAGCCACCGCCGTGGATCCACACGAGCACGGGCAGATCCTTTTCATGACGATGATCGTTCAAACGGGGCGTAGCGACGTTGAGGTACAGGCAATCCTCGTCCTGGGGGCCAATCGTGAAGCCGCCTTGAGGTTGCGGGCAACTCGGCGCGAACACCGTCGCATCGCGGACACCGTGCCACTCGGCTGGAGGCTGAGGAGCCCGCCACCTCAGCCGACCAGTGGGAGGAGCGCCATAGGGCAGCCCGCGAAATACGTACCCTCCGGGTACGGCCACGCCCCGCACGCGGCCTCCGTCGATGGTTACCATGGGCGCCTGGCCTGAGTGCGAAGGCACGACGGCGATGCCGCCGCCTAAAACGGTGTGGCCGGCCGCCCCGAGGTTGAACCCGGGCAGGGCTGCGAGAAGAACCGCCATCGAGAGAACCCGTGAGTAGTTTCTGTTCATGATGCTGCCCCCTGAAGCTCGATCAGTGGGTGATCGCCCGCGTGGATGTTTGCGCAGACGATTGCAGCACGCGTGTGAGGTGAAGTCTATTAGACGATGGTATTCCCCTACGTGGTCTCGGTTGCGCGTCATCTCCACTTTGGAATCGGCGCGACCCTGGAGAGCGCAGGCCGACCCGACAAGAGGCGAGGCCGAGACCATCGATCAATGGATTTACTTTCGTGTTCGTAGCTCAATCAAGCTCGCAGGTTGACGAACACCTAATCAGTTAGCGTCGGGCTCTGGTGATGGACGCTGATCGTAGACATACCTCTTCCTCAGGCGAAGAGCTCGTTCTCGGCGGAATCGTCATCAGATCTTGGTATCGATTCATTCATATGAGGGTGTCGTCGATACCTTCGTCGAATAGACGCAGGAATGCGTGTCTGGTTTGATGTGTGCGAAAAGGGAGCGTCGTGAACATCAACAAACCGAGCGGTCGCAGTGATTCCGAGTTGGAATCGTAACCACTTACTCGTGACAACCGCAATCAATCCATGGTTTGTCGCCTTGACGGTGACCATTGCCACCTTCATGGAGCTGCTCGACACGAGCATTGCCAACGTGGCGTTGCCGCACATCGCCGGAGGGCTAGCAGTCAGCTACGAGGAAAGCACATGGGTCTTGACGAGCTACCTGATCGCGAACGCGGTCATTCTGCCCATGAGCGCGTGGCTCAGTCGCGCCTTCGGCCGCAAACGGTATTACATGGCGTGCGTCGCGATCTTCACCATCAGCTCGGTACTGTGTGGTGTGGCATCGGGTCTCGGCGTCTTGGTCGTCTGCCGGATCATGCAGGGGATTGGCGGCGGCGGCCTCGCTCCGGTCGAGCAGGCGATTTTAGTCGACACGTTTCCGGGGACGAAGCGGGCGGCCGCGTTTGCGCTCTACAGCATGGCGATTGTGACGGCGCCGGCCATCGGTCCGATCCTCGGCGGCTGGATTACCGATAGCTTCTCGTGGCGGTGGATCTTTTTCATCAACCTGCCGCTTGGCGCGATCTCATTGTTCCTCACCAGCCGCCTCGTGTCGGACCCACCGTCATTCACGCAGGAAGTCGCTCGCGCGCGTCAGGCCGGGCGACTGAGGATTGACTATCTCGGGATCGCGCTTATCGCTGTCGGACTCGGATGCCTGGAGGTGGTGCTCGATCGCGGTCAGCGTGAGGACTGGCTTCAGAGCCCGTTCATCGCGGCATTCCTTGTCATCGCCGTCGCGTCGCTCGGAGCTGCGGTCGTCTGGGAGCTCCATCAAGACGATCCGGTTGTCGAAGTCAGTCTTCTCAAGAACCGCAATTTCGCGCTCGCGTCGAGCTTCTTCTTTCTTTTGGGGGTCGTGCTCTTCGGCAGCACGGCGCTCGTGCCGCAGTTGCTCCAGTCCCTGTACGGCTACACGGCCACCGATGCTGGCTTCGTGCTTGGTCCTGGCGCCTTCGTCATCGTCGTGATGGCGCCGGTTGTCGTACGGCTCGTCAAGCGCATTCCGGTCGCCGCGCTGATCTCGATCGGCTACGTCGTGCTCGCCCTGGCGTTGTCGTACTTCGCGAGCTTCAACCTGGCCACAGACTACGGTCACGAGTCGCTGGCGCGCGTCATCCAAGGATTCGGGTTCGCATTTCTCTTCACCCCAGTCAGCCAGCTTGCGTATTCGTACATCCCACAAAGCAAGAACAACAAGGCGTCGAGCCTCACGAACCTGTTCCGGAACCTGGGCGGCAGCGTCGGGATCGCGTTGGTGACGACGTCGCTGGCGCGTCGGGCGCAGTTCCATCAGTCGGTCCTCGTGACGCACTTGACCAGCGGCGACCCGGCCTGGCAGACCGCTGCTGCGGGCGCCACCGAGCGGCTGGTCGCGTTCGGGTACACGACCGTCGACGCCGCCGCGCGGGCCCCTGCAGTGATCGCAGCCACGCTGCATCAGCAGGCGACGTTGCTTGGCGCGCTCGACTGTTTCTGGCTGTTGGCGGCTCTTTCGATGGTCGGCCCCGCGCTCGCGATCTGGATTCGGCCGTTCGACCAGACGGGCGCGGGCCGCAGCGGCGGTCACTGAAGAACGACATGCCATGACACGCGCACTGCTCGTCGCAGCGGCACTCGCACTCACCGGCGCGTCGGTTGACGCACAAGCTGTGAATCCCTTTCACGGCAGCGTGCCCGGGCCGGCGGACCAGTCTGCCCCGGTAACGTTGTCATTCGATGAAGCGATCGTGCGTGGTCTTCGCTACAACCTCGGAGTCATCGAGAGCGAGCACGTCAGCGCGGAGGCGCGAGCCTCCAGGCTGGGCGCGTTGGCGGCGCTGCTGCCCACCATTTCCGGCCGTGCGGCGCAAGTATTCGAGCGCCTCAGTCTTATCGAAGTTGGCCTCACGCTGCCTGGGCTGCCGTCGGTCACCGATCCGTTCCAGTATCAGGACGCGCGAATCAGTTTCTTGCAGTCCATCTACAGCGGCGAGCTGCGTAACCGCCACCGCGCGGCCGCCGCATCCGAGCGTGCCGCGAGCCTGACCACCACAGACGCACACGACATCGTCGTGTTGACCGTCGGTGCAGCGTACCTGCAGATCCAGGCGAATGTCGCGCGACTCGACAGCGCGGTCGCGCAGCTGGCGTCGGCACAGGAGTTGGATCGCCTGAGTGCCGACAAGGTGCGCGCGGAGCTCGCACCCGAGATCGATGCGCTGCGCGCCCGCGTCGAGCGTCAGGTCGCGGAGCAGCGCGTGATTACCACGAGGACAGACCTCGAGAAGTCGAAGGCCACCCTCACGCGGGCGATTGGCCTTCCCGCGAATCACCTGTTTGATGTCGAGCCGCCGGCGACATTCCGTGCTCCGACAGTGACCGAAGCGTCCGCGATGGAGTCCGCGCGTCAGTCGCGCGCCGACCTGGCCAGTGCCCTGGCGCGACTCGAGGCTGCGGAGCTGGCGCAGCGGGCGTTGGACGCGCAGAAGCAGCCGACGATCGCCGTTGCCGGCGACTACGGCGTCGGCGGCGATCACACCGCATTCCATCAGATCTACACCGTGGCGCTGGGCGTGTCGGTACCGATCTACACGGGTGGTCGCATTCGCGCCGATGTGGTCCGCGCAGAGAGCGAAGTGGGCAGTCGCCGGGCCGAGTACGACGATCTCAAGAACCAGGTTGTGTACGACATTCACGTCGCATGGCTTGACCTGACGGCTGCGACGACGAGCCTGACGGTCGCCGAATCAAACCGGCGTCTCGCGGACCGTGCGCTGGTGCAAGCCCAGGACCGCTATGCGAACGGTGTCACCAATTACCTGGAAGTCGTGCAGGCCCAGGAATCGGTCGCGCAAGCGAACGAAAACTACGTCACCAACGTGTACACCATCGATCTCGCCAGGCTGACGCTCGCGCGCGCGATGGGCCGCACCGAGACCCGTGTGAAGGAGCTGTTCCGGCCATGACGCTCTCGACGCTGACTCGACGGAAGCCGCGATTCTTCGGTGCGGCATTCGCGCTCGTCACAGTCGGTGCGGCTCTCGCGTGGTGGTTGCACGGCCGCCACTTCGAGTCGACTGACGATGCGCAGATTGAGGGACACATCCACGCAGTCAGCGCGCGCGTGACCGGCACGGTGCTGCGGATCGACCCAGATATCGAAAATACGCATTTCGTGCAGGCGGGTACGCTGCTCCTCGAACTTGATCCGACAGATGCACAGGCCGCCGTTGATCAAGCGCGGGCGGCGCTGAACACGAAGCAGGCAGCAGCCAAGGCCGCAGCGTTCCAGGTTCCCATCGTGAAGGCCAGCGCGTTCAACCAGTTGGATCTTGCACGGGCGGATCAAGCCGAGACCGAGGACAGCGTCCCCATCGCCGAAGCGAATCTGGCTGCCGCGCGCCACCGATTGGAACGCGATCAGTTGGTGGCCGCACGTGCGGAACGCGATCGGCAGCGCTACACGGCGCTGCTTGAACAGCGCGAGATCTCGCGGTCGGAGTACGACGGCCGCGAGACTGAGGCCCGGTCGGCAGACGAGACGGTCGAAGCTGATCGCGCAAGTGTCGACGCGGCGACAAAGGGGATCACCCAAGCGCGCAAGCGGGTGTCACAGAAGCGCGCTCAGGTCGCCGCCGCTCAAACGGCGCCCGAGCAGCTCTCCGATGCTCAGGCGCGCTTGGCTTCGGCGCTGGCACAGGTCGAGCAGGGCAGGGCCGATCTCCACGTGGCCGAACTGAACCTGCACTACACGAAAATCTACGCGCCGGTCGGCGGCATAATCGGTCGAAAGACGGTGGAAGTCGGCCATCGCATTCAACCCGGTCAGGCGCTGCTCTTGATCGTTCCCGTCGACGCGATCTGGGTGACGGCGAACTTCAAGGAGACACAGCTGCGACAGATGCGTGCAGGTCAGCCCGCAACGCTTCGCGTCGACACCTTCGACCGCGAGTACGAGGGGACGGTGGAGCAGTTGCCGGGCGCGGCCGGTACGCTCTTCAGCCTGTTGCCACCAGAGAATGCGAGCGGGAATTTCGTGAAGGTGGTGCAACGCCTCCCCGTTCGGATCCGTTTCGAAGCGAACATCGACCCCGAGCATCGTTTGCGTCCTGGTATGTCGGTCGAAGCTCGCGTGCGCGTGAACTAACATCGTGCAATTCACCCATCGCTGGCGCCGTCTTGGCGGCGAGCCTTCAGCAGGGACTATTCGGAGAAGAAAAAATGGCATCAGCAACCTCCACTCGCATCGCCGCAGGTCCGAGCACCCATCTGAAATGGAACACGTTCGTCACCCCTAGTATTCCGGTTGTGGCACCCGACGTTGCGCCCGGTGAAGCAGCGCGGCCATGGCCACCAATCTCGTCCACTCTGATCTACGGTGTGCGAGACGCCGTGCTGGTGGATTGCTTCATCACTGAGAAGCAGGCAAGAGCTCAGGCGGATTGGATCGCTTCCTCGGGAAAAAATCTCACGACCATCTTTGCGACTCATGGGCACGGCGATCACTGCTTTGGGGCAAGCGTCATCCTCGAACGCTTCCCGAACGCTCACTTCGTCGCCGCGCCGGGTGCCATTCAAGTCATGAGGCAACAAACTGCGCGAGAGGTTGTGGCAGCATTCTGGGAACCGCGTTTCCCGAATCAGCTCCCGAGCCATCTTGTGGTCGCCGACGAACTTAGTACCAACGTGATCGAACTAGAAGGCGACAAACTGACGGTGATTCCACTTGGATTCACGGACAGCGCAGGGACGTCATGCTTGCATGTACCTTCCCTTGACCTGGTTGCCGCTGGAGATGCCGCCTATAACGGCGTCCACCTTCATCTGTCAGAGTCGCCCGATCAGCAGAGACGCCACGAGTGGATTGCGGCCGTCGATCGCATGGAGTCGCTTCAGCCGCGCATCGTCGTCGCGGGCCACAAGAACATAAACAATGATGACGATGGCCCGCGGGTTCTCGCTCAAACCCGCCAATACATCGTTGATTTTGAGAAGCTCGTGACCCGGACGACGAGTGCACAGGAACTTTACGACCAAATGGTGGCTCAATATCCGGAATGGCTCAACCGAGGAGCCTTGTGGAGCTCCGCGACTGCGGCAAAGAAGTGACATGCCGCGGCACGCGTCGTCAACATATCGAGCTCGAGTGGCTCACGCAGTGGCACCGCGCGTGTCAACCGAAGCTGCCGTAGCCCCTGCGCGGACGGGGCGATTCGTCGCGCGCATCTCTCGCTCTGCCCGACATCGCTGACGCAGGGCAATGGCACGGGCCTCGACGTCCTGCGTCAGCGCTCACCATCGAGCGCGCGATGCACGCGACCCGCGGCAACAAGGCCGAGGCGTCACGGCGCCTGGGAATCTCACGGATTCAGCGCTACGACCGGCTGCGCAAGTCCGGCCTTGGCAGCGGCGTAATCAGCACACTTGCGAACGCCGCCGCCAGCGCGACACAGAGGAACAGCTGGAATGCGAGGGCGTAGTTGCCGGTACTGTCGTAAACGGCGCCGATGAAGGGAATCGCGATCCCGATCGCGCTCACGTTCAGCACGTTCATCAAGCCCATCACCGAGCTGAAGGAACGCGCGCCGAAGCGCTCCGCGATGAGCGAGGCCCATACCGGCAGAACGGCGCCGCTGGCGAATCCGGCCATTCCGCCGATGAGCAACAGCGTCCGGTAACCTGGCGCCAGCAGTAAGGTGAGCTGCTCGACCATGACCGCGCCGATCGCGACCAACAGAAGCCAGCGTTTGTCGAATCGATCCGACATCGCGCCGAAGCTCAGCTTGCCGGCGATGGAACAGGCCGCCATGCAGGACACCATCCACTGCGCTTGCGCCAGACCAAAGCCGCGGTCAGTGGCATAGGGCACCAGCGAGACCAGCATCGACTGCAGGATTGCCAGCGTCAGCGCCACCGCCACGTTGATGCACCAGAAATCGCGATGGCGCAGCGCTCGGCGCGCCGTCCACACCTCCTCGTCGGACGGCGCGGACAAACCCGGCGCCGGGGCGGCGCCGGGCAGCAGGCCCAGGTCCTGCGGACGACTGCGGACCACACACCAGGCCAGTCCGCCGATCACACCTGCAATCAGCGCCGCCTGGATCAGCAGCGCGCTGCGCCAGCCATATCGCTGAATTTCGAAACCGATCAGCGGCACCATCAGCGTGCCACCCACGGAGGTGCCGATCGCGACGATACCCAGTGCGACGCCGCGACGCCGCTCGAACCAGCGCGCCGCCATCGTATTGGCCCCCAGCGGCCCGATGGCTGCGGCGCCCAGCGAAACCGGCAACAACAGGAAAAGCGCCATCCCCAGCAACGAATGCGACAACGCGATTCCGGCCATGCCCGCGCCCATCAGCAACGCTCCCAGCGCTATGACCACGCGAGCCGGATACCGGTCGAGCAGGCGGCCCACCGGCGCTGCGGCCACTCCCATGCCGACGATGAACAACATCAGGCCGGAATTTGCCAACGCGCGGTCGATGCCGAACTCCGCGGTCAGCGGCTTCACAAACAGCCCGTAGCCGTAATTGGTACTGCCGACGGCGAGCATCTCGCCGGAGAAGGCCACACCAAGTACCCACCACCCGTAGTAAACGCCCTGCCGTCTCATGCCCGCGAATTCCGCGGCAGTCGACACCTGGGCGTTCATGGGCGTCGCTCGGATCATGTCGTATCAGAAGTTCAGTTGGATCCCGAACTTCACGACGCGGCCGGGCATGATCGCCTGCGGCACCAGCCAGGCGGTTCCGGTTGACGGTCCCGTCGTCGCGCCGTAGATATTGCTCTGGGCGAGCACGGCATTGTTGTTCAGCGCGTTGTACAGGTCGAGCATCACCTGAAACCGTGAGCGCTCGACCTGCAGCACCTTCGTGATACGCAGGTCGACCTGATGCAGACGCTCTCCAAAGAGAGTGCCTGGTTCGACGAGATCGATCGACGCCGTCGATCCGGACGACAAGCTGCGGCCGAGCGAAGGCGCGATCTGGGCGTTCGTGAATGTGGCGCTTGCAGCCACTTGTGGCCCAGGCAGTGTCTGGTACGTTCCTGCGAGCTGGAAGTCCCATGGCAGCGTATACGCCCACAGCAACTTCACCTGGGTGAGAAACGGTGTCTCGCGGTGGCAGAACCGCGTGCTTGGATTGTCGACCTTCGCCACCACGTCGCAGTTGTCGGTGACGGTTTTTCCCGTGCTCAGGCCTCCCTGCAGCAGCAGTCGCGGGAGCCTCGCGTCGGCAGTCAGATCCAGCCCGTTCCAATGCTCGTACTGGCGGCCGAACTTGCTCGCAGACGTCCCGAAGCTGGCGGACTGGCCCACCTTCGCCGGATTCAGATCGAAGAGGCCGCAGACTTGCTGCCCGCCGCCCGGGAGTCGGACGTCGGAAGGAGCGGTCACACAGTACCCGCTGTAGTCCGCGGGCCCAACCGCCAGATTGTCGGTGACTGCGAAATTCCCATAGATGCGCCGGAAGAACGCGCCATTCACCGATACGCGCGGCAACAGTTCGTGCTGGACGCCGGCCGAGAACTCCCACTGATACGGCCGCAGGCCGAAACCATGCGACCACTCAGGGTCATAGCGCGTCGTGATGCCGGGTTTGCCGAAATTCAGATTGAGGCTTGGTCCCAGTTCGCCGTTGGCCGCGGGGTCGAATGGATCGCCCTGAACGACGTAGTCGCGATTGCTGTCATTCCACTGTCGATCCATCGTGTTGTTGTTGTTCAGCGGGTTGATCGCGAAGCTGTAGTCCGTGCCCGTCTGGAGCACATATCGATTGACGCTACCCTTGACGGCGGTCTTGCCATCCCCGAACGGGTCGTACGAAAAGCCGAGCCGCGGCGAAAGGTCCTTCCAATTGATCGCTTCGAGCGCTGGGAACGATCGGGCAACCGGCACGTATTGAGTGGGCGCGACGGCCTGGTCGGGATATCCGGTGCGGAAATAGTCGAATCGCCCTCCCGCGTTGATCGTGATCTGTTTCAGCCTCCACTGGTCCTGCGCATACACTCCCAGGTTCGGCCGGACGCGATTCACCACCGTTACCGGATCTCCGACGTAGGTGACCTGCGTCGGCGTGCCGTTGAGGAGCGTGAACATCACGTTGCCAAGCTGCTTGGTATCACGCTGAAAGGTGCCGGTCGTCAGCGTGAAGCCAAGTTTCACCGCGTGGCTCCCCGTCACGTATGAGGCGGAACCGCGGCCGCCGGGATTGGTCGTGAGGGCGTGGTAAATCGGTGTTCCTGCCCGGTACGAGATCCCATAGCCGATGTCGGTGATCCGCGGTGCAACGGATTCCGGCCTGGCGTCGAAATTCTGATCCTGTGGCGCCGAGGAGGCGCCGAGCTCGACGAGCACGCGATTCGTAATCGGTGAGGACCAGGTCGCCTGGTACACGTGGTTGTGGTAATGACTGTAGACCGATGCGTCCGATTTCACCGCTCCACCAATCCTGTAATGGCAATGGCAGTTGTAGTTGTCGTCGTAGTACAGCGACACCTTGTTTCGAGGCGACGCCTGGACGGTCACTCGTACCGCGCCATCTCGTCCGATCTGATCGTCGACCGCCTGCCTCGATTTGTCCGCGGCGTAGAGCCACGCGGTGGGATCGGAGCTCAAGTACGAGCCAGCAACGAGCTGATCGGAACGAAGCTCCGTATAGGTCGCGAAATACCAGATGCGGTTGCGGACAACCGGGCCACCGACCGTCGTGTTGACGCTCCATAGCCGCTCGAGCCGGTTGGGATCGCCAAGCCCGCGCTGCTTCAGTTCGGTGGTGACGTTCTCGCTCTGCAGCCGCGGCGAGCTGACGTTGGCGAAGAAGGAACCCTTCAACGCATTGCCGCCGTCACGAGGAATCATGTTGATGCGGACCCCGCCCGCCTCGACGTCGGCCGAGTTCCCGGCGACGTCAATGGCGAACTCCTGGACGTTTCCGTCCGCGAACATGTTCGCCGAGGCATCGACGCGCGCCCACGACATCATCGGCATCCCGTCGACCTGAATCTGCTGATCGGAAGGGCGACCTCCGTGGATCGACAGGGCCATGAAGTTCTGGCCGGACTGCCCGCCCACGTCCTGGGGAATCGTGGATCCGATGACGCCGCTTCCGACGATGCCGGGAATCAGCACGGCGAGGTTCTGGAACGACTTGCCAGTCGGGATCGAATCCACGACGTCGCGCGTGATGACCACCTGCTGTTTCGTGTTCAGGACGTCGACGATCGGTGGCTGACCGAACACGGTGATGGTTTGAGCGACGCTTCCGATCGGGAGTTCGACGTCCACTGTCGCAGTGAATCCGGTGGTCAACTGGATTCCTTGGCGTTTCACAGCGCTGAATCCCTCCAGGGTGAACGCCACCGTATAGACGCCCGGCCGAAGCCCGATGACCTGATATCGGCCTTCCCCGTCCGTGACCACCGTGCGGACCTTCTCGATGAGTGCGGGACTGCTCGCCTCCACGGTGACGCCCTGCAGCACCGCGCCGGTCGTATCCTTGACGATTCCGGCAATGCTTCCCGCGGAGGTCTGTGCGAACGTGACGGCCGGAGCCATCATCATGAACGCCGCGAATACGACTCCAGACTTTTGCGCGCGTGTCATCGCCAGCTCCACAGAAATCCGCGCCACTATACAAGCGCGCGCCGTTGCCACATCCCATACGAAGGTATCGATCGAGACGATCGTCTGATCTGATAGAACTACGACTCGTCGGTAGTCAGGTCGGAGGGTCTGGGAATGGATCTGTCGGGCTACACGCTCGCGACTCTGCATCAGGACGGCGAGTTCGTCCTCTGCCGAGGCCGCGCGATGACGAGTCCGACACCGCATCCATCCTCAATCCTCGTATCGATGCCGACATCGGAGCATCCTGCTTCCGATCGCGTTCGGATGTTCGAACACGAATGGGCGTTCCGCGTCGAGCTGGATACGACGTGGGCGCTGCGGCCGCTCGCCCTCACCCGACACCAGGGCCGTCCGGTGCTGATTTACGAGGACCAGCACGGCGAGCCTCTCGCGCGATTGCTGGAGCATTCCCCGGGCAGCCGGGCTATCAGTGGCCGGCGATCCGCAGAACCGGCGATGGAGTTGGCCCTCTTTCTGAGGCTCGCTGCAGGTCTTGCCGGCGCGCTCGGCGAAGTACATCGTCGAGGGATCATCCACAAGAACGTCAAACCGGCGCACGTCCTGGTCAACGCCACGACGGGTCAGGTGTGGTTGACCGGCTTCGGGATTGCCTCCCGTCTTCCGCGCGAGCGACAGGCGCCGGAGGCTCCCGAGACTATCGCGGGCACACTGGCCTATATGGCGCCCGAACAAACGGGGCGCATGAACCGCTCAATCGATCGACGAAGCGACTTGTACGCTGCCGGCGTGACGCTCTACCAGATGCTCACGGGCTCGCTGCCGTTCACCGCCGCCGACCCGATCGAGTGGGTGCACTGTCACATTGCGCGACAGCCGACGGCGCCCGGCGAGCTGGTGGCGAACGTCCCGGTTCCGGTGTCGGCGATCATCATGAAGCTGCTCGCGAAAACGGGAGAGGAGCGATATCAGACGGCGGGCGGTCTCGAGCGGGATCTGCGGCGCTGCCTCGCCGAGTGGAAGGCCGAACGCCGCGTCGACGATTTTCCGCTCGGTGAACACGACATCCCCGACCGGCTGTCGATTCCCGAAAAGCTGTACGGGCGTGAGCGCGAGATCAACACCCTGCTCGCGGCTTTCGACGCCGCCGTGGCGAGCGGCCAGCCGCACCTGGTGCTCGTAAGCGGCTACTCCGGCATCGGAAAGTCCTCGGTGGTGCACGAGGTCCACAAAGCGTTGGTTCCGCAGCGAGGCTTGTTCGCGTCGGGCAAGTTCGATCAGTTGAAGCGCGACATCCCCTATGCGACCCTGGCCCAGGCTTTCCAAGGCCTGATCCGCCAGCTGCTCGGGAAGCCTGAGGCAGAGCTCGCCGAATGGCGGGACGAGCTGCGCCAGGCACTGCACCCCAACGGCGCGCTGCTCCTCGACCTCATTCCCCAATTGACGTTCGTGATCGGCGAGCAGCCGGCGGTTCCGGACGTCCTGCCGGCCGAAGCGAAGGGTCGTTTCCAGATGACCCTCCGCAAGCTGATCGGTGTGTTTGCGCGCCCCGAGCATCCGCTGGCGCTGTTCCTTGACGATCTGCAGTGGCTCGATGGCGCGACGCTCGAGCTCCTGGAGAATATCCTCGTCCAGCCCGAACCGCAGCACCTGCTGCTCGTTGGAGCGTACCGAAACAACGAGGTGGACGCGGCGCACCCGCTGATGCAGAAGCTCTCCGTGATCCGCGAGAGCGGTGCGAACGTGCAGGACGTCATACTGGGGCCGCTCGGGCAGGAAGACCTGACGCACTGGTTCGCGGACGCGCTTCGGTGCGCGCGCCAACGGGTGCATCCCCTCGCGCAGCTGGTGCGCGAGAAGACCGCCGGTAATCCCTTCTTCGCCAGTCAATTCCTGCAGGAGCTCGTCGAGGACGACCTGATCGCCTTCGAGCCGAGCGATGCCGGATGGCGCTGGGATCTCGATTCCATCCGATCCAAGAGGTACACGGATAACGTCGTCGACCTCATGATCGGCAAGTTGAACCGGCTGCCGCTCACGACGCAGAAAGCGTTGAAGGGACTGGCATATTTAGGGAACCGCGCCGACACGTCCACCCTGGCGATGGTCCAGGAAACGTCGGAGGAGCAGCTTCATTCCGAGTTGTGGGAAGCACTCAGACTGGAGCTGATCGTGCGCTCGGACGACTCGTATCGATTCGTCCACGACCGTGTGCAGGAGGCGGCCTATTCACTCTTTCCCGAAGAACAGCCCGCTCCGGAGCATCTCCGGATCGGGAGGCTCTTGACTACGCGGATCGCGCCCGGCAAACGCGAGGAGACCGTCTTCGAGATCGTCGGTCATTTCAATCGCGCCATCTCCCTCATCACGTCATCCGAGGAACGCGAGCAGGTTGCCGCACTCAATCTCCTGGCCGGCAAGCGCGCCAGGAAGGCCGCGGCCTTCTCCTCGGCGCTGAGTTACGTGGTCGCTGGCGAAGCACTGCTGGAGAGCGACGGGTGGCGGCGCCACGACCTTGTCTTCGAGCTGGGGCTTCTTCGAGCGGAGTGTGAGTTTCTGACCGGGGACATCGCGTCGGCCGAGCAGCGCCTCAGGATGCTCTCGTCCCACGCGGCAACCGTGGTCGAGCGGTGTGCGGTGGCGTGTCTCCAGGCAGACGTCTATCCGACCTTGGAACAGTCCGAACGAGGGCTGTCGGCGTGCGTCGACTGCCTGCAGCAGGCGGGGCTCGACATTCCCGTGCATCCAACGGACGCGCAGGTGCAGGTGGCCTACGACCGGATCTGCTCGAGGCTCCACGGCATCGGCCTCGACGAGATCGCCGCACTGCCC
>Ga0137394_10002596_pt1 | contig 13368 bp, 11 predicted proteins | sample czobulk116metaG_FD_108278 | JGI IMG/M metagenome (GOLD analysis project Ga0137394, IMG submission 108278) | Vadose zone soil microbial communities from Angelo Coast Range Reserve, California, USA - czobulk1.16 metaG | ecosystem: Environmental > Terrestrial > Soil > Vadose zone | place: USA...
CACCGGATCCATCAATAAATCACAACTCGAATGCTGCGTGCAGGGCACATCACCACGAAACGGCAGCATGGTTTACTGAAGGCGACACCTTTGCCCAATGGAGAGCGAGCGGTTCCACGTTATTAGTCTACGGCAAGCGTACGACTTTCCTACCATAGGCTTATCAGCCATTACTCATCATCTGTACTATTTCACAGCGGGGTCGGGCAAGAGCGTCTTTTGGTGTGTCATTCCCCGACTACTTCTAGAAACGTGGTACTTACCTTACATGTTAACTAGTTCAAAAATTGTCGAAGATATGGAGGAATTGCACGAGGCTGGATTAGCCTTGGTCCTCTATTTCTATTTCGACTTTAATGACACCGACAAGCAGAGCCGGCGTACCTTGCTCTCTTCCTTCCTCGACCAATTAAGCGCCCGTTCTGACCCCTATTGCGACCTCCTCTCTGACTTGTATTTAACCTACGATCGCGGCGCCCGCCAACCCAACGACGATTGCCTCATGCAGTGTCTGAAAGACATGCTCAACATCCCAGGACAAGGCCCAGTTTACATGATCATGGATGCGGTCGATGAGTGCCCCAATAAACTTGGCATGCCATCCCAGCGCGAAGAGGTTCTGGAGACCATAAAAGATCTCGTTGGCCTTCGTCTCCCATATCTTCGTATCTGTGTCACCAGTCGGCCAGAGGTCGATATTCGTACCGCTCTCAAGCCCGAGGCGTCCCATTCAGTATCCCTTCACGACGAAGATGGACAGAAGCAGGATATTATCAACTACATCGTCTATGTCGTTCGCCACGACAAAAGGATGGGGAGTTGGAGAGACGAGGATAGAAAATACGTCATCAAAACACTCTCTGAACAGGCTAACGGCATGTAAGATAACCCCGCATGAGTATACATGGCAGTCTCTCATGGTTCATCTAGGTTCAGATGGGTCTATTGCCAGCTAGAAACGCTGCGTCGGTGTTTTCCCAATACCATCAGGCAAGCTCTGAAGGAGTTGCCTCCGACCTTGGATGAGTCCTACGCACGCGCGTTACTGGGAATAGACGAGGAGAAGCAGGAACTCGCCAAGCGCTTTTTTCAATGCTTGACGGTTTCCGTTCGCCCCCTACGTGCTGAGGAGCTTGCGGAGGCTATGGTGGTCAATCTTGATGACGAAGCAGCACACATGATCGAGCCAGGCTGGCGCCCGCCAAATCCGGAAGATGCCATTCTCAGAACATGTTCCAGTCTGATCACGATCACCGAGAAAGACGGCTCTCGAATTGTACAATTTTCCCATTTCTCGGTCAAGGAATTTCTCATATCCAGCCGCCTCGCCGACTCCGCAGATAGCCTTTCTCGCTATCACATTGTCCCACGGGACGCGCATGAGATCTTCGCAAAAATTTGCCTTTGTGTTCTCCTCCAGCTTGACCATCGTCTCGATAAACGCACTATCAAGAACTTTCCCCTCGCAGAGTACGCTGCCCGACACTGGGTAGATCATGCTCGGCTCGAAGATGTCTCGCTCCATGTTCAGCAAGAGATACATGATCTTTTCGACCCCGAGAAGCCACATTTTGCCGCCTGGGTTTGGATACACGACATGGATCCGTCGAGGAGGAGATCGATGGTCGACCCTCACCCGACAACTCCCGATGCATCCCCACTACACTACGCGGCACTGTGCGGCCTTCTTAACTTGGTTGAGAGTCTCGCCGCCTTGCGTCCACAGGAGGTCGATAGTCGAGATGAAAGCAGCCGAACTCCTTTACACGCGGCGTTGCATGGAGGCTACACAGACGTCGCACAGTTTCTAGTCCAAAGCGGTGCCAGTATGGATGCCTGGGACGACAATGACTGGACACCATTGCATATAGCATCGCAAAATGGGAATCTCAAAGTCGTAGAGCTGCTTCTTCAGCAGGGCGCAGTCGTGAATTCACAGACGAAAGGCCGCCACCAGACGCCATTGGACCTGGCGTTGTCCAACGGAAACACTGAAGTCATTCACTTGCTGCTCGCATATGGCGCCAATGCGAATACACGCGACGCCAACGACCTGACCCCGTTACATGTCGCGTTTCAGCGTGGAAACCTGAAGGCTTCCAAGCTATTGCTCGATCGTCGCGCCAATGTGAATGCTCGCAGGAAGGACCGTCAGATGCTATTGCACCTGTCAGCCTGGGAGGGAGAGGCCGATTTCGCGCGCTTATATCTCGAGCGCGGGGCGAATGTCAATGCTCGTGGCGATCGAAATAGAACCCCTCTACAGATGGCGCTGGGAAACAAGAACGTCGAAGTCGTGCGTTTGCTTCTTGAACACAGAGCAGACGTTAATGTTAAAGGTGACTGGAACGGCACTCCGCTACACTCGGCCTCTGAAACTGGCGACCTCGAGATCATGTCTGTACTACTTGCTCATAAAGCGGACGTGAACGCCCAGGACTCTCGAAACAGGACCCCGCTACACTTGGCGCTCCCCACCACCGAGCCCGAAAAAGTAATCCAAATGCTGCTCGAGCACGGCGCGGACCCGAACGCCAAGGGCAATCAGGACGAGACCCCGTTGCACATGGCATCGAGGATGGGGAAGCAGGAGATCGTGCGTTTGCTTCTGAATTACTCCGTTGACGTAAACACCCGCTCGGAGCAAGGTTCGACTCCCCTGCATGAGGCCTCGGCGACAGGCCACCTCGAAATAGTCGAGCTGCTCCTTGATCACGAGGCGGATGCCAAGGCCAAGACGAACGATGGAAGGACTCCTCTACATATAGCTTCTATGCGCGGATGGCTCGAGGTTGTCCAGCTACTCGAGCGCAGCGGCGCGGACGTGAACGCCAAGGACAGTGATCGCTGGACTCCGCTGCACATCGCTGTGGAGTATAATTGGCACGAGCCTGAGGTGGCGCTTTGGCTGATCAGGCACGGGGCAGATGTCGATGTGCGGGACTACGATGATTGCACGCCGTTGCATTTTGCTTCGATGAAGGGACACCTCGAGGTTGTGCGTTCACTTCTCGAACACCATGCGAAAGTGAATGCTCGGGAGAGGAACGACAAAACACCGTTTCAATTAGCGCTCAAGGGCAAGCATATTGAGGTGACTCAATTGCTACAGAGGTACGGAGCAGGGTATGGAGTGGAGGCTGAGACTGAAAGGCACGGTCAATTTACGGTTGTAATATAATGTAACGAATATCTTCGACCATCACTCTTATTCGTGATCACAGACGTCCATTAGAACGGTGGAATCACGTGCAGTTAGCGCTGACAATTTGAGTGGAAGCCCCACCCATTTGCTGATCTGTTGACCTTCAGAACGAGCAAAGTGGACACCTAAACTAGATGAGCGAAACCGATACGAACTGCGCCAAGCGAGATGGGAGGAACAATAGCAAGCATGAGAGATGTGAGATGCGACGATATGTACAGCATTGCGCCGACTTTGCCACACTCTGGTCAAACAAAGAACTTGCAGTCAAGGTGAAGGCACTCACGACCAGAGAATGACACCACTACGGCACGGAGGCCATCCGACAAGTTTGAAGATCGTCAGTCAATTCGTGAACTATGGGTCGAGACGAGTTAAAGCACTGTTAACCTTTCTCTGACTACGCTACTGTCAACGCTTAATCGACTTAGTGCATCGCCTTCGCCACGCTCCACAAATTCGACTTCCTAAAACTATTTGTTACTCTGGGCAGAAGATTAAGATTGGGTTTCTCGGGAGATGAGAAGTGCGACTCACCCGACATACACAGAACGAATGCGCGTCCCGCATTGCAGGACCCACCAGTGGTGAGTGGTGAAAACAAGGAGAAATCCCGCAGTTGTTTGCGTCACAGTGAGAGTCAATGCGGAATCGTCTGGGGTCGAAGTGATTTGAGTCCCGTGACTTTGAGTCGGAGATCGAAACCTGCTGACGAGTACGCTTGCCGTAAACCGCTCAAGACGCCATATGTCCTGGACACAGCCCATTCCCATCGATGCAAAGGACCCAGAATATTACGCAGAGCTCCTCAAGAATGCAGAGCTTCTCAAGAACACTTCCAGACTTGCAAATCGGCGCCTACCGCCCGATGGACGACCCTGTCCAGACATCCCCGGAATTCAGGCCGTCGATAACCCCCTCGCGCGGCGCCTACAGACACTTCTTGATGTACTTGCCGATATCTCTCTCTGTCAACGAGGGAACGTCTCCGCTACGATGGCCTCCTTAAAGGAAGATAACGACACCCTTGAAACGCGATTGTACATCGTTTTCAACCACGAAAATGATGAAGCAGCTCATCGCTGTCCTCAACACCTAGAAACCATCGTTAATATGCTTCGCGAAGTCCCTTACATGCCACCTGCAATGGATGGCTCCCCGAAGGTCATCGAGGAGTCGTTAGAGGTCGACTTCATCAGAATCTGCAGAGCCATCCACAACTATTCATTCGACATTTTCGCGCATCGCGTTACCAAGCACAAGAAGAAGCTTTCGGACATTCGGGGGTACATCGAGCAAGATCAGACATACTTCACTCCCGAGCAACGTTCCACGTTGGTGAAGTTCCTTGGTCATGTGGTCGCGATTATCACGGTCGTCGCCAACGCGCAGGCCACGAAACAACTTCCCGCCATCACTATACGAATGCTTTTAAACGTCTATTCGTACTGGACGGACCATAACCTTCTTCCCAAAGACCTGTTTGCCGACAATAAACTTACATTGCTTGACAAGGTGGATACGTGGCTGGCTGAGGGTGCGTGGTCCGACACCTAAATGATTTCACTCTGACCGGAATCCACATCTTTTATTTAGAGCATGGCATAGGTTTCCAGCTTCGGCGTTGGGCGCTGAAGATCATGTCGTTCTTGATCTCGTCTAACAGGCTGTTCATCCTGACGCAGTCGCACCGCCTTCGCAAACTTATACTAGGGGAATTCTCAGTTCAAGTCCTCACCTCGCCGATTACAGCTCCATATAGCTGCAACCTATCTTCAGAGGCCATACAAGTGGCATTAGATGCCGCCCTGGCCGGAACCGAGTATCTTTCTGCTGATTGGAATAAGGAGCGCGAGTCGTTCATTGATGGGCTGGAGCCGGAGGCGTCTGAGGTGGTCCGCTATAAACCTATAGTCCATGCCGAGCTAGCCATGGTTATGGCGGTGGTCAAGGGAGAAATCATGCACGTCTTACCGTACATTGGCGTCTCAAAACTCTCCTGCATTATGTGCGGTCACTATACCTGCGCCTTCAACGAGGTTATGGAGCACAATATTGCTATTAAAGGTTCACACGGGAAGGCTTACCCTGGGTGGTCCTGGCCTATTCCTCCTGCCCGTGACGAAGAACTCCGTCAGGCCTTTTTAAAAGGTATCAGACAACAACTCTGTAACGATTTCGTGGACCATGCAGAAACTGTAAGGCGACGCTCAGATAGCACCGTGGGATCTGGTAGTCCGGAATGGCGATTACATCCAACTGATGATGACCTTTCAGAACTGATCAACGCGGCAGTAGGCCTGTAGTTATATGCCAAATGTGTATCATACGCAACATCTTCATTCCGAATCGTCCAGAAGTCATCATGTCACATATAAACCGCTCTCTAGCCCCATGTATGCCATCTGTGAGTAGGACAGCGCGGTCGATCACTTCGACTATGCTGTTCACTCCACCCACGCCGTACCCATATCCTAACCGTGTGTTAATATGGAGCTCCTGTACCGTGTCTTGCAGGCTGCGCAGCAGTACGGCGCGTCCGTGTCGGTTTGGTAGAGTCGACTTTTTTCTCCGTCACTCGGGCCAGCGTCTCGTCTCGTGGGTCAAGCCATCTCCGAGTAGTGAGTCACTGCCATGTGACTATCACTTTCCTTCTAGGAGAACAACCTGGGCAAGCGTCCGTGACGACGCCCCTGGACGGATTTAACGATCATATGAGGTCACGACACCCTGAATCAACTTCTCGATGAGTAAGCTGCGTACCGTGACCTCACACGCTCCTCCTCATCGTTGAGATGGACATGTTAGATAGTACCTCGTATGAAAAGTCATAATGGCGTTGACGACTCTGCACTTCCAACGTCGCGACCAACGCTACGCGGCACTCAGCGACTCGGAGGTCGAAACACCACCACCGTTACGGGATACGACCAGGAGAGCCCGGAAAGCTTTGTTGAGGAAGAGGAAATGGAAATTGGTGTGGGTAGATTAGTGCTGATAGATTGTATACGTTAGGACCACTTCTCTGGGACAAAATCAGCGACGACTTTGTGGCATTCCGCAACGTGGGTCCTATTGTGTCTGCGATAGCAATACAATGCCTGATCAAGAATTTCCACTGAAACTGAACAACATAATTACTCCGACCTGTGGACAATTGTCCACTTTGGCCGTACAGTGGCCCAACTGAATCCAATGCCACTTGGACCTGTGGAGTATTTATGGCCCGTCGGGTCGATGCAGGGGGCTGTATAAAAACGATACATCTCAGCGTCCGAAAGCCTCTAACCAAAACATCTCCAGACACGAGAATGGCTCTGTACTCATCGCACCTCACACCTTCCTTCGAGTCCTCCACGACGCATGGCAGCACGATACATGAGAGGCTAGAACACCCGACGTCAGTTTCGGATAACGCCTGCGAGTCAGCGCTCAATTCACTTGGTTTGGGCGAGCGCATCAAGAATGGCCTGCGGTCCGGCCTGAAGCCGCCACCCGAGCTGTCCTTGAGCTCCGAATCCGCCGAGAGCTCGGAAGAGTCTTTGCTCTTGCTCGATGTCGACCGTGACGACCAACAAGCATTCTCTCCTATTAGCGCAAGCAACGGCAAGGGTGTGCGCCTCTCCCTCACGCGAACGCCCCAGGACGCGCTTCCGTCGACAGTGGTATGGGCCCCGGCATCGCGTCAGCCTCCGGCTTGGGGTCAATGGCCCAGCCACAATTTCTCCCACTGCATCTCCGTTCTGACGGAGCGCGACGCGAGAGAGGCGTACGTGTTCAGCGCCGAGACGCTCCCGCCGGTGTACGAGTGCGTCATGGACTGCGTGGAGCACCTCTGGCTCGTCGTGCCAAGTCGTCCGGGCGCGGATGGGCAGATGCAGCTGACGGAGGAACAGATGCGCGCGGCGGTGGAGTTTTACGAGTGCGTGGCCGCCGCTACTACCACTGCGATGATTTCGGAAAAGGAGGCAGCGGACGGCGGCCGTGGCTGGGAAGGAAGCGATGCTGGATATTGTGCCGAGGCATGCGAGGAGGGTGCGGTGCTGCTCTCCTGCGCCGAAGGGAACGAAGTGGACGCCATCGCGCTGGCCGTGTTGCTCTCGGCCCACCAGTCGTGCAAGTATGGTCACGGCTGGCGCACGCGGGACGAGCACGGTGGACCTAACGGCCCAGCGTACCACGCGTCGCGTTTCATCGACGATGATCCGGGCGTGTCGTACGTCTGGAAAGGCTTGCTTGGATGGCAAGATGTGGAGCGCGTGCAGGCCGCGCTGTGGTGACGAACGGGTGGTGCTCCGCGTTCCAGTGAGGTCGAAGGCCTGGAGCATCGACCGCTGGCATGGTGAGATGCGACATGGAAACCTAGGAGTACATGTACATGTGTTTTGTGTAACTGGCGGGATTAATGACAGGATCTTCATCGGATAAGGTGCAACATCCAGTTTGATGAACGAAACTATTTTTCACTCATAGATCGACTTACATAGCACATAGCACACGGGTTTCCTAAGTCCTGCTGTCCCATGACTTCATGACTCGACACTCGTCATGCGTCCGCTCTTTTCCCTCCAAGCTCGGAGTACAGCACATTCGTTGTTCCCTTTGGGCGGGAACACGGGCGCTGACTCTTAAAATGATTAGATATAAGGAATGCAACATCTAGAGATAGCGTGACGGAGATAAAGTGAGCGACAAAGTCACCGAACATGATAGCAAAGACGATGGCGGAGATGGGAACAAGGAACTGACCAAGAGACTGCTCGAAGTTCAGACGAGGGTCACAGAAGCTCTAAGATTGGCAAGGACGTGATGAGCCAAGGACCGAGTTTAAAGGCAAGGCTCGGGCCATACGCACCTGGTATCGTAAGCCAAGCTGCTCCTCGCTGAGCTCCATGCTCCCACCCAGACACTCGGTCACGCTGTAGCCCTCTTCGTTGAACTCACCCGTGAACTCGAGACTAACCCCACCGAGCCACGATTGACACTCGCCGTGGATCCGAAGGCAGGAAGTGAGCTCGCTGATAATAGTCCCAAAGTGGCGCGTCTTCAGACCAGATGACGATACAAGGGTACTGAGCGATGGGCAGTTGCATCAACACCGACGGTACGTTCGATGGGTTCAGCATATACTCACTTTCCGTGCATTGGGTCACAGACCCAGATGACGGGATGTCCCGACGCTTGAACAGCCTTGATATGATTTGGCAGATGCGAGCTAATCTAGAAGTTGCACAATCAGGTGCAAAGTATTGAGAGAATAATACGAGATGAGAACTTTGTCAGCCCCGTAGCGGGTTATAAGGGACACCCGGCCGTTCTCGCGATTAGGATTCACGACTGCGTACTTCATAAGTTCTGGGCAAACAATTGTATGGGTATGTTGCTCACTATCCAGTAGGGCGACGAGTTCATCATTACCCATCGAAGGTCCGACCTTTATACCAATCGGATTGCGGATCCCTCGGATATACTCGACATGTGCGCCGTCCAGTTGTCGAGTTCTATCTCCCACCCACAGGAAATGCGCGGAAGTGTTGTAATATTTCTCGGGTGCTGGCGTTCCGACCTCGCGAGAGGCTGTCGAGTTCGGTATTGGGTATTTTCGAGTCATGGCTTCCTCATAGTTGAGTAAGAGTCCTTCGTGACTGACAGAGCACGTCAATAATGGTCTCTCAATGGGCCATATTCGGGTACCTCGTGTATAGGTCAGCCTCCCCCAAGACTCCACGGCCTCCTCCGCGCTCGTAGCTCTGGGCCTCTCTGCCGGAATCCAGGCCAATCGTCCGAGTAAAACCGAGAGCATCAGCAAGACCTTCCGAAATACCAGCGTATTCCTCTCTGTCCATGGAGGTCATTGACGTAAAGCGAAAGTACGCAGCAGGATCGCAACGAACTTCAGGGATGGTGATCGTACATGCGAAAGTGACCAGTCCCGCGGGTGATGCAGGGAACCGAACCCAGAGGTGAGAAGACTTCTGATGTGGTTCAGGGTTGCCGTTGAGTGGAAGTATGCGCTATGCTGGCTCAGGAATCGCTCGTTCAATAGAAGGCCAATCGCGGGACATACCTCAGTAATCTCTCTGGATCTGGAGTCCGCTCATCGGGGTGGAAGCTTGATATAGATTAGGAATGGATCGTGGCAAGTGGGAAGCTGGGTTACCCGTTCACATTGTCACCCCTGTGATCGCCATACTCAAAAGATGGGAAAACAATAGATGAGGACCACCCTACCGAAAAATCATCACGTCGTGTTCCCCAACTCTTTCCGTGGCACTACTTCTCGGTTTAGCATATTGACCAGCAATTCGTCCGACACGGACCTATATCTAGTGTCGGTAACGAGGCGGTCGATGGTTCGACTAAAGAGGGACTTACGACAGGGAGACGAGCGCCCCAGATCAGAATGAGAGAAAACGACAATATGAGTCCTACTTTGGCGGAAATGTTTTCCTACAGAGAGATCAACCGCCCGTCTTGGTGAGCAGGCTTGGGGAGTCCAAGGGGCGGAACGAACCTGGGTACAAGCTTCGAAGCTTTCCGCGCAGTCCCCAGCGTGTAGCAGGAATGCCTCATTTTTCTGTACGGAAGTTAGCTGATGCCGAAGTCGTTCTATCTACGATTTGACTTGGCGTTTAGCTTGGTTCGATATCGACGCTGCGCGGACGCACTTCGGATGGGGTGACGAGCGGCGGTAGGGCTCTGATTTTGCTCAGGACTCTGTGTACGAAAACGAGAGTAGAGTCTGATTAGTGCCGAGAAAATCATTGCGCGGCATAGTTCTGTACTTTGCGAGATGGGCCTCGTCTGGATATTCAACGGTCTGTATTATACGAAATAGCAACAGAGCTGGGGCACACTGTTTGGATGCCAGAAAGATTAAAGCTCAAACGCACCTGCGCCACTCTTTTGTTTCTCCACGACGTCGGAACCCAATCCTCGGTATCCATCTCGAACTGAGAGTTCTTCGTTGGGCTGAGGACGTTAACAGTACTAGTGGACGTCGTCTTCCAACGGATAATGAGACTCCAAGCCAGTCCGATGCGGGAACTCGTAATCCAAACCTGGGATAAGCGACAAACAGAGCCAAACAGTACATGGGTGCCTCGGAACTGAACGTGTTGCAAAAGAGGCTATGTCTGACTGAAGATTATCGACTTTGGTTTTTCAAACGTCAATCATACCTTACGTGTAGGGCAGAGGGAGTATAGCGAGCTGAGGAGTGGATGGGGTGACCTTCTGGTTCGAAAGTTAGATTCTGGGCGAGTTCAAGCCTAGACCGGTGGCAAGTAAGTATAAAGCTATATATTGCTCTTCATTCCGCTTGCCTCCACCATGACTTTGGCTATGTCTGCGGACTGGAGAATGCGGCCGCAAATACACCGATACGTCAATAATTCTCTTTCCATGTGTTTTTGGAGCTGGTCGTGCTGATCTGTCTATGCAAGCTGACGGCCGTTTGCAACCATAAAGATCCACCGGAAAGTACTTGTACAATACCATACCATCCATCAATCATTTTTGGTTCGAATTGTGTGGCACGCAATCTGAGGCGAGAATGTACGCAAGGGCACTGCAAGGGCGCGCTGTGGTCGTGATCTTCGTTGTGCCGCATGCACCATCTCGTTTCTACGTTTGACTCTGAGGCAGCGACCGCGCGCGCCACACACAGATCGATACAACGCCTGGCCATTCCGTCATCCATGCCTATATGAATATGTCCCTTCACTTTTTCCGACGGTCCCAGTTGAGCCCAGGGCCAACGCGCGGCCTCGTTGAACGAACAGGCTTGCATGGACCTTGAATCGAAGCTTGTCAGAGGCTTAGCGCTTATCGCTTACAGCAGCTCCGGTGGCAATGAAGGTGATATAACAGGTTCATGAGTGGCACTACAGGAATGATGGCTGCCTTCTTCGCTCAGGGGCAGCGCAGTCGCAGTAGCGGAGGGAATCGGGTGCGAAATTGAAGCCGGGATGATGGGGTCGTATGAAGGGAATAATCAATTTATGTAACTTGAACTCAGCTGCCGTACACAACACTCACCATGAAACGCCGATCTGGGGGCCCGTGGTATAAGTGGTCACCATGACCCACCATCTTTCCGACTCTGGTTTGGACCTGTCGGTGAATACCCGAGGGGACCATGTCGAACTCACTCACGACGAGGACGACGCTCGGGTTGATCCCGCTCTACGTGGGCGTCCTGCTCCGGCATTATTACTACAAACTCGTCAAGGACAAGAGTAAGACGCGCTTCACAGTGCCTCTGCGCAGGGAGGAGCTTATGTACGACGAGGCATTCAGTATTACCCGCGTGAGCTACGGTGCTGTGCTGCCTCTTAGACTAACCAAACCAAACCACCAGAATCTCATGGACGCAGCAACAAGGTATACCTCTCTCCCGTCCTTTATCACTACGTCAGTGTTGACAATGGTTTCTGGTAGCCATACGGTCGAAGAAATGCAGAAGTTCGCGCAGATCCATACGCCCATCCCTCCCTCTGAACATGTCGTGCGGGTGTCCGTACCGCTTTCATCCTGCGCGGAGGCAGCGCGCCTGCTCATTGATGTGTTCGGGGGCGAAGTGGAAGCGAAGAGGGTCCTGGGAGGCGTGCGGTGGTGGCAGGTACGTGCTGACGACAAAGGGTGCGTTTTTGTCCTGGTGTTGTCTTGTGAGGTTCCGTTGGGTGAATCGTGGTCATAGTATCGATGCGGAATGGATCATGGAAAAGAAGGATTGGCGGCAGTCGATACGCCAGGAGAGAGACGCCGGCGCCACCCAAGCGGGTAGCTCGAATACGACAAGCGCCGCGAGGCCTGCTAATATTTCGTCGCCACAAGGGACCGGCGCGGACGGCGCAGACGATGATACAAATGCGTACCGGCCAGAAATGGACGAGATGAGATGTCTCTTGTGGGCACACGGAGGTTCGTTCCATGTTACGTTCCTGTCGCCCTCTTTATTTTTAATTTTCAGGTGGATATTATTTCGGGAGCGTGGATCAGGAGAGGTGAGAAAACCTTTATCAGGCAATAACTAGAGGATGAAACGCCACCATTCTTAGGTATATGATACAGCGTTATGCGCGCAAGATACGAGGGCGAGTGCTAGGTAAGTGAGAATATCGATGTGGGCCAACCGGCGTTAAATGGCCCGTACCGTAGCACCCAACTATCGACTCGCTCCTCAATATCCCTTCCCTTGCGCTCTACAAGACTTCCTTGCGTCCTGTGCGTAGCGTATAACGTTTTATGTACCGACGTATCTCACCCCAGCGATGGCGCATTCGCTGTGCAGACCTCTTCCTAATCCAACCACCGGAAGGAGCTGCCCACAGTCCTGTCAAGCCCAGTAACATCGTCATAGGAGGAGATTCAGCGGGCGGCGGATTAACTTTAGCTCTGCTGCAGGTCATCCGCGACGCTGGCCTGCCACAGCCTGCCGGTGCTGTGCTTGTCTCTCCCTGGTGTGACCTTCATCATTCATTTCCGAGCATCTTCCTCAATACCGATACGGTATCTACCTCTTCCTCCCCGTCTGAATGTCTGTCGTCTGAGCGGCCTCATGTTTTGTTTGGGCAGGATGTTGTACCTGCAACTGGTCTCACCTTGTTCAAACCGAGCCCTCTCTGGCCACCCCCGCCGGACGACATGTACCTCAAAGTACACGACCATCTGCGGGGTAGTGTGCGTAGCGTTATCCACCCCAAACCCCTCTCTGAAGCGGAGGCGCCTGCGATCCACTCCGATCAGCCCGAGATACAACCTAGGTTTGAACTGGAAGCCGGAACTGCGTCATCTGGAAAGCTCGACCAGACGCTGGGGGTGAAAGGGCAGAATGGCGATCATTTGACTATCACTCGTCAAATCCAGCTCTATACAACAAATACGTTGCTCAAGCATCCGCTTGTCAGTCCCGTATTGGCCTATCTCGGTGGACTTCCCCCGCTGTTCGTTATCGCCAGCGACCGGGAAGTGCTCAGAGATGAGATCATTTACACGTCAGTCAATCTCCTTGCAATTTTGGCGAAAGGTTGGGGGGCCTTTTACTTAACGAGCGTCGTTGATAGTGGCCATCGCGCTGCGAATCCAGCAAAATATCCAGTGTCGGAGGAAGCGAAGAGGCTATACCCGGCACTTGCAGGTGTCGAGAGAAGAATGAAGCC
>Ga0137394_10002597_pt1 | contig 13367 bp, 12 predicted proteins | sample czobulk116metaG_FD_108278 | JGI IMG/M metagenome (GOLD analysis project Ga0137394, IMG submission 108278) | Vadose zone soil microbial communities from Angelo Coast Range Reserve, California, USA - czobulk1.16 metaG | ecosystem: Environmental > Terrestrial > Soil > Vadose zone | place: USA...
ACCATTCCCGCGCGAGCACCGCCAGCCCGCGATGATTCGCTGCGACCGCTGTCCGCGTCCTGGATTTGCCGGCGCAATTCGGAGAGACGCCGCTGTTCGAGCGCGGGCTTTGCCCGCGCAATCCTTCGTGGGGGAGTTATGGGAGGGGCCCGCCGAGGCCCCCTCCCAGGAGACTAACGAGGTTGCGGGGTCAGACGCAGGTAGGGCTTGAGCGCGCGCCAGCCCTTCGGGAACTTTCCGCGCGCCTCCTCGTCGCTGACGGCGGGGACGATGATGACGTCCTCGCCCTGCTTCCAGTTGACGGGCGTCGCCACCCGGTGGGCGTCCGTGAGCTGGAGCGAGTCGATGACGCGCAGGATCTCGTCGAAGTTGCGACCCGTGGTCTGCGGGTAGGTGATCATCAGCCGGATCTTCTTCTTCGGGTCGATCACGAAGACCGTCCGTACCGTGTAGACCTCGTCGTGCGCCGGATGGATCATCCCGTAGAGCCCGGCCACCTTGCGATCGGGGTCGGCGACGATCGGGAAGTTGGGCGCGTGCCCCTGCGTTTCCTTGATGTCGGCCGCCCAGCCCTGGTGCGAGTCGACCGGATCGATCGAGAGGCCGATCGCCTTCACGCCGCGCTTGTCGAACTCCGGCTTGAGCCGGGCCACGTATCCGAGCTCGGTCGTGCAGACCGGCGTGAAGTCACGCGGATGCGAGAAGAGAATGGCCCAGCCGTTGCCGACCCACTCGTGAAAGCGGATCGGGCCCTCGGTCGTGACGGCGGTGAAATCGGGCGCGGTATCTCCGAGTCTCAGGCTCATCAGGCTCCTCCTGTGCCGGTCGCCACGCGGACGATGTAGTCCGCGAACCGTGGAATGGGGTCGAAGCCCAGCACCGCGGGCGCGTTGGCGACGAAGTTGGACGTGGCGTTGACGTCGTAGAAGTAGACGCGACCGTCGGCGCGGCCGACGAGATACTCGATCCCTCCGACGTCGATCGACGCCGCGCGTGCGAGGGCGCGCGCCTGGTCGACGACCGCCGGCGGGGCGTCGTAGCGTGTGACGCTGAGCCCGGGCTTCGCCTCGACGGGACAGGCGCCGAGATCGGCGCTCGGGGGCGCCGCGGGCACCCGGCAGATGTCGGCCGGGCAGAGATTGAAGTCGGACGCGGGGCGAACGATCCGGATCGCGTAGAGGTATCGGTCGTCCATCACCTCGACGCGCACGATCGCGCCATCCTCCGACTCGACGTACTCCTGGACCAGGGCCGTTCCGTCCGGCCCGAAGTCGAGCGCGGGCACCCGCGCCTCCAGGTCGGCGCGCGAGTCGAAGCGCTCGATGAGCGCGCCGGAGCCGCCCACGTTCGGCTTGACGAGGAGCGGGAAGCGAAGGTCTCCGCTGGCCTTGAGCAGCTGATCGCGATGGTTCACCACGATCGTCCGGGGATACGGGACCTCCAGGCGCTCGAAGAGGCCGAGCTGGAGTGCCTTGGACTTCTCGAAGCGGTACGACCGGAGGGAATTGATCACGGGCACGCCGAGCGCCTCCCAATGAGCCAGGAGCGCCTCGGCGTAGAACAGGACGCTGCCGTGCCCGCGCCGGTGCGACGACGGGCTCGTGCGGTTGACGATGACCGAGTACCGCGGGACCCGGTCCCGCGGGTCGAAGCCGTGATTCGAGTGGTCGATCTTCTCGAACGGCAGCCGGCGGTGCTGGAGCTCGGCGATGAGCCTGGCCGACCACTCCGGGTGCTCGTCGAGGATGCCGATCGGCGTCGAGAGTCGGATGCTCACTGGGCCACCTCCAAGGGGACGTGGTTGTCGTCGAACCACTGGAGCCGGTCGCGCAGCGCGACGACCTCTCCGATCACGACCACGACGGGCGGCTCGAGCCGCGCGCGCGCCGCCAGCGCCGCGATGTCGCCGAGGGTGCCGGTGATCGTCTCCTGGACGCTCGTCGTCCCCCAGCGCACGAGGGCGACGGGCGTCGCCGCCGGGCGCCCGTGCTCGATGAGCTCGCGCGCGATCCGGGGCAGGCTCTTCACGCCCATCAAGACCACGAGCGTGTCGACGGCCCGCGCCAGCCGCGACCAGTCGACACTCGACTCGTGCTTGCCAACCTCTTCGTGGCCGGTCACGACCGCGAACGAGGAGGCAACGCCGCGGTGAGTGAGCGGGATTCCCGCGTACGCCGGGACGGCCACGGCCGAGCTGACGCCGGGGACGACCTCGAACGGAATCCCGGCGCGCGCCAACGCGTCGGCCTCCTCGCCGCCCCGTCCGAAGACGAACGGGTCGCCGCCTTTGAGCCGCACGACACGGCGGCCACGCCGCGCGTGCATGATCAGGAGCGCGTTGATCTGCTCCTGCGGCAGCGTGTGATGGTCGGACGCCTTGCCCGCGAAGATGCGCCGCGCGCGCGGTGCCGCGTCCAGGAGGCGGGGGTCGACCAGCCGATCGTAGACGACGACCTGGGCCCGCCGCAGCAGCTCGAGGCCGCGCACCGTCATGAGCCCGGGATCCCCGGGGCCCGCGCCGACGAGGGCGACGGCCCCAGCCCCGCGACGGCCTGCGGCTCGGATTACCGGGCGCATGCTTCGACTCCAAGTAGCTCTAGGAGGCGGTGCTTGGCGTCGTCGCGCCCGCGCTCGACGATGAGCCGGCGCACCTCCGGGCCGAGCGCGCGGCGCCAGGCGTCCGCCGTGACCAGTCGCCCCGCCGCGCGGAGCTCGCGCCTGGCCTCGGCCGCGATCGCGGCCAGCGTCGCGTACTCGGCAGTGAGATAGGCCTCGAGCTCCTCGCGGATGGCGCGCGCGAGGGCCGGGCTCGAGCCGCCCGTCGAGACGGCCACGGTGAGATCGCCACGGCGCACGAGCGCCGGGAGGATGAAGGTACAGTGTGTCGGGTCGTCGGCCGCGTTGACCCAGAGGCCGCGCTCCCGCGCCTCGCGCGCCACGGCCGCGTTGACCTCGCCCGCGTCGGTCGCGACGAACGCGAGATCGGCGCCCTCGAGGTCGCCCTCGCGATAGCCGCGCGACTCCAGCTCGATGCGTCCCTCGGCGGCCAGCGCGGCCAGCGTCCGCGTCGTCCGCGGGCTGATCACCCTCACCCGCGCGCCGGCCGCGAGCAACCCGTCGACCCGTCGCTCGGCAACCATGCCGCCGCCGACCATGACGCACCGGCGGTCTGCGAGCTCGAGGAGCACGGGAAAGTACCCCATCTCAGCCATCGACCCCATGCGGCGGACGCTCGGCGGCGACGTCGCGCGCGACGGCCTCGACGAGCTCGCCCGCGAGCAGCGCGCGCAGTTCGGCGTCCGTGTGGCGCGCGGCGAACTGGCGGAAGTTCTCGTCGGGCCGGCGGTCGGCCAGGAAGACGCGCAGCAGGCGCTCGATCGCCGGAGCGACGTCGGTCGCGGGCAGGCGCAGGCCGATGGGTCGCGCCACGGCCTGATGCCGGCCGACGGCGCCGCCGACGCAGAAGTAGTAGGCGTCGACGAGCGCCCCGCCGACCTTGACCTTCTTGCCCTCGATGCCCAGATCGGCGATCCAGTGCTGGCCGCAGCTATTCGGGCAGCCCGTGATGTTGATCCTCAGGTGCTGGTCGAACCCCGGCAGCCGCTGCTCGAGCGTCTCCACGAGCCGGTGCGCGAAGCCCTTCGTCTCGGTGAGCGCCAGCTTGCAGAACTCGGAGCCCGTGCACGCGACGGTCCCACGCCGGAACGGCGAGGCGCCGAGCGCGAAGCCGGCGGTCTCGAGCTCGCGGGCGAGGGCGTGGACGCGCTCGCGGCGGACGTTCGGGATCAGGAGGTTCTGCATGTGGGTCGTCCGGAGAGCGCCCGTGCCGTAGCGCTCGGCCAGCTCGGCGGCGGCCCGCATCTGGTCGGCGGTGAGGCGCCCCCGCAACACGGCGACTCCCGCGGAGGCGAGGCCCGGCTGCTTCTGGGCGTGGATCCCGACGTGGTCGCGGTACACGTCATCCGGCGGGTCATCGGGCACACCCGGCTCGAGCGGCGAGCCCAGGCGTTCCTCGATCGCCGCCCGGAACCGCTCGGCGGTCCACCCGTGCTGGAGGAAGAGAAACTTGAGCCGCGCCTTTTCGCGATTCTGTCGCAGCACGTCGGAGTCGCGGAAGATCTCGGCGATCGCGCGGACCACGGACAGCGCCCGGCCCCAGGGAACGAAAGCGTCGATCCGCACGCCGAGGTGCGGGTCGGTCGAGAGCCCGCCACCGACGCGGACCGCGAAGCCGATCGCGCCGGTCTCCGGGTGGCGGACCGCGGTGAGGCCGATGTCGTTGATCTCTGGATACGCGCACCAGGAGCGGCATCCGGCGATCGAGACCTTGAACTTCCGCGGCAGGTTGTAGAAGGCGGGGTTGCCGTTGAGCATGCGGGTCGCCTCGAGGACGAGCGGCGAGGCGTCCACCAGCTCGTCTCCGTCCACGCCGGCCAGCGGGCAGCCGGTGACGTTGCGCGTGACGTCGCCGCAGGCACCCATGGTCGTCACGCCCTGGAGCCAGAGCGCGTCGAAGACCTCGGGCAGGCCCTCGAGCGTGACCCAGTGCAGCTGGATATTCTGGCGGACCGTGATGTCGGCGATCCCATGACCGTGCCGCTCGGCGAGGTCGGCGATCGTCCTGAGCTGATGGGACTCGAGGGCGCCGTTCGGGATCCGGATACGCACCATGAAGTGGCGAACGGCCTTGCCCTCGCCGCCCTTGCCGCCGACCGCGCCGACGCCGTCGCCCTGCGTGTAGATGCCCCACCAGCGGAAGTACGTGCCGAGCCACTCGGGCGGGACCGCGTCCCACCCTTCCCGCGCGAAGCGCTGGATGTCGGCATACGCCTCCCAGGGATTGAGCTCGCGCTTGAGCCTCTCCACGCGCTGCGCTTTCGTCTCTTTCACGGCTTCGCTCATGGGTGCCTCCAGAAGCGTAAAGCCGGGAGACCGGGCATTTCTCGGCCCGTCCTCCCGGCTTGTGTCTTGATTCGACGTTGCCTTGTGACGGAGTCACATCACCCGACGTACCGTAGGGGGACCTCGACCCACGCTTTACATCGCGCGCACTTGGCCGTCACCCGGCCGGTGGGCGGGTCGACCTTCAGGATCGCGTTGTGGATGACGACCTCGTCCTGGAGCTTGACGACAACCTTCGCCCGGCACACGGGGCAGCGGGAAGTGGACTGCTCGAGGCTCGTGGGCATCGCCGGTTTCCCAGGGCAAAATACCCATTCTCGATCGAGATTGTCAAGAGAGGGTATTGGGCGGGTCGGATCAGCGTTTGGCGGCGCCCGCTCGGGCCGTGATAACGTTCCGGCGCCGTCCAGCGCGGCGCCCAGGGAGGGCTCATATGGCGAAGAGCGTCTACGACGAGACGTACGCGCGATCGATGAGGGACCCGGAGGGGTTCTGGGCGGGGGTCGCCGAGGACATTCACTGGCACAAGCGCTGGGACCGAGTCTTCGACGACTCGCGCAAGCCCTTCTACCGCTGGTTCGTGGGAGGCGAGCTCAACACCTGCTACAACGCGCTCGACCTGCACGTGGACCGCGGCCGCGGCAAGCAGCGGGCGCTCGTCTACGACAGCCCCGTCACCGGCACGGTCAGGACGTACACCTACCGCGAGCTGCGAGACGCGGTGGCGCTCTGCGCCGGCATGCTCCGGCGTCAGGGGGTCGACAAGGGCGACCGCGTGATCGTCTACATGCCGATGGTGCCCGAGGCCGTGATCGCGATGCTCGCGTGCGCGCGGCTCGGCGCGATCCATTCGGTGGTCTTCGGCGGCTTCGCCTCCAACGAGCTGGCCAAGCGCATCGACGACGCCAAGCCCAAGCTGATTCTCTCGGCCTCCTGCGGCATCGAGGTCAACCGCGTCATCCCCTACAAGCCGCTGCTCGACGGCGCCATCGAGCTGGCGCAGCACAAGGTTCCCCGCTGCGTGATCCTACAGCGGCGGGAAGAGACGGCGCCGATGGTGCGCGGTCGCGATCGGGATTGGAACGAGGAACTCGCCGCCGCGACGCCCGCGGAGTGCGTGCCCGTCGCCGCGACCGACCCGCTCTACATCCTCTACACCTCGGGCACCACGGGCATTCCCAAGGGCGTCGTGCACGACAACGGGGGCCACGCCGTCGCGCTCAAGTGGTCGATGAGCGCGGTGTACGGTATGGGCGCGGGCGAGGTCTACTGGGCCGCCTCGGACATCGGCTGGGTGGTCGGCCACTCGTACATCGTCTACGCGCCGCTGCTCAAGGGCTGCACCACCATCCTCTACGAGGGCAAGCCGGTGGGCACGCCAGATCCCGGCGCGTTCTGGCGCGTCATCGCCGAGCACGGCGTGAACGCGCTCTTCACGGCGCCGACGGCGTTCCGCGCGATCAAGAAGGAAGACCCGCAGGGGACGCACATCGCGAAATACGACCTCGCCCGGTTCCGCACGCTCTTCCTCGCGGGCGAGCGCTGCGATCCGGACACGCTCCACTGGGCGGAGGACCGGCTCCGCGTGCCCGTCGTCGACCACTGGTGGCAGACGGAGACGGCGTGGCCGATCGCCGCCAACTGCGTCGGCCTGGGCATGCTACCGGTGAAGCCCGGGTCTCCGACGAAGCCGGTGGCGGGGTACGACGTCCACGTGCTCGGCGACGACAACCAGGAGATGCCCGCCGGCCAGATCGGCTCGGTCGCCATCCGGCTGCCCCTGCCGCCGGGATGTCTGCCGACGCTCTGGAACAACGACGCCGGGTACGAGAAGTCCTACCTCGCGAAGCATCCCGGCCACTACCTGACGGGCGACGCGGGCTACCGAGACGAGGACGGGTACGTCTACATCATGAGCCGGGTGGACGACATCATCAACGTCGCGGGGCACCGCCTCTCCACCGGCGCGATGGAAGAGGTGCTGGCCGCCCATCCCGACGTGGCCGAGTGCGCCGTCGTCGGTGTCGCGGACGAGATCAAGGGCGAGGTCCCCGTCGGCTTCGTCGTCACCAAGGCGGGGGTCGCGCGCGGCGAGGCCGAGATCGTCCGGGAGCTGGTCGAGAAGGTGCGCGCGCAGATCGGTCCGGTCGCCGCGTTCAAGACCGCGCTCGTCGTCAAGCGGCTGCCCAAGACGCGGTCGGGCAAGATCCTGCGCGGGACGATGAAGAAGATCGCCGACGGCCAGGAGTACAGCGCGCCCGCGACGATCGACGATCCCGTCATTCTCACCGAGATCACCGAGGCGCTCTCCACCAAGGGCTACCCGAAGAAGTAGCGGCGGCGGCTTTTCAGTCGCGTCGGAACCGCCACCACAGTGCGAGCGCGCCCACGGCGACGAGGCCGAGCGTGCCGTTCCAGAGGAAGGCCACCGAGACGCCCCACCACTGCGAGATCGTGCCGACGATGAACGCGCCGATCGGGAAGACGCCGCCCGAGACCCACGTGTAGATGCTCATCACGCGCCCGCGCAGCCCGTCCGGCGCCTGGAGCTGGATCGACGTGTTGCAGCTGGCCATCAGCATGATCCCCCAGTAGCCGGTGAAGAACAGCAGGGGCACGGCCAGCTCGATGCGGCCGGTGACGCCGAGCGCCAGGAGCATGCTCAGCGCCAGCGTCGCCGACGCGAGCATCGAGCGAACGGACGGATAGCGCGCGGCGCGCGCGCCGACCGTGAGGGCTCCACCGACCGCGCCGACGCCGAGCGACGCCATGAGGAACCCGAATCCCTCCGCGCCCAGCCCCAGCACGTTCTTGGCCAGGAGCGGCACGTACACGCTGAAGTTGAAGACGCAGAGGCTCACCACGAAGACGAGGCCGATGGCGAGCCGGAGTCGCGGCGTGCCCGCGACGTACCGCACGCCCTCCGCGATCTCCTCGAAGATCGACGCCCGAGCGGTGGCGGGCGGCGAACCCCTCGCCTTCATCCTCAGGAGGATGACGATGACGCCGACGAAGCCGAGGCTGTTGACGAAGAACGTCGGCGCCACGCCGAGCCGCCCGATCACGACCCCGGCGATGGCCGGCCCGACGATCCGCGCGAGGTTGAACCCGGCGGAGTTGAGCGCGACGGCGCTCGACACGTCGGCCCGGCCGACCAGCTCCATCACGAACGACTGGCGCGCCGGCTGGTCGACGACGTTGGCGAAACCCAGGGCGAGGCCCAGCACCGCCACGTGCCAGTACTCCACGTGACCCGTCGCCACCAGCAGGGCGAGCAGCAGCCCCTGGCACGCGAGCGTCATCTGGGTGGCGACGAGCAGCGGGCGCTTGGGCAGGCGGTCGGCGACGGCGCCGCTGACGATGGCGAAGAGCAGCACCGGCGAGAACTGGAGCGTCGCGAGGAGCCCGAGCTTGAAGGGCGAGTTCGTGAGCTGAAGGACGAGCCAGGCCTGCGCCACGTTCTGCATCCAGCTCCCGATCTGCGCCGCGAGCTGCGAGAAGTAGAAGCGGCGGAAGTCGCTGTGGTTCAGCGCCCGCAGGCCGTGGGGGTACGGCATCAGCGCCGCGTTAGCTCGAAGGCGGCCGGCGGAATGGTCCTCGGTCTCGTTCCGCTGCCTCCTCTCAGACCCCCGCCAGGTTCGACGTGCAGCGCGGGCACCGCCTGGCCGCGACCGGAATCGCCGACGCGCACCACGAGCACTCCTTGGTCGGCGCCGGGGCGGGCGCGGCCGGCTTCGGGAACAGGCGGTTGACCTGCTGGACCAGCAGGAAGACGGCGGACGACACGATGAGGAAGTTGATCAGGGCGTTCAGGAACACCCCGTAGTTGAGCGTCGGGGCCCCCGCGGCCTTCGCGGCGGCGAGCGTCGGGTAGGCCTGTCCCGACAAGCTGACGAAGAAGTCCTTGAAGTCCACGCCGCCGAGCAGGCGCCCGATCGGCGGCATCAGGACATCGTTGACGAGCGAGGTGACGATGGCGCCGAAGCTCGCGCCGATGATCACGCCGACGGCAAGGTCGACGACATTGCCGCGCATGATGAACGTCTTGAACTCGCCGAGCATTGGTTTCTCCTCCTACCCCAGGTGCAGCTTGCAGGGCCAAGGTATCCGTCGGCGGCGAAGCCGTCGGCGACGCGCTTGATGTGAGAGTTGACGCCCAGTGTGTCGCCGTCTTCAGCGGTGAGGGTGATCATCTCGCCCAATGGCGTGCGCTCCCTTCCTGAGTGCGCACACAATACAAGTGCGCACACAATACAACGGGCGGCGGAGCAGCGCGAGAGGACGAGACGCGGCGGGCTAGACGAACGAAGCGTGGACGGACGCGCCCTCGGGGGCGCGCCGTTCCAGGTCGGCCCGTTTGACCGTCGCCGTCGGCATCTCGACCTTCACCGTCGCCTGGGCCTTGCGGCCCGCGGCGAACCGGTAGAGGAGCTCCTCGGCAACCAGCCAGAGCGGAAGCCCGAGCACCACGGCGTACGCGATCAGGTTTTCCAGTTCCATGGTCCGTCCTCCTCGGCCGTTTGCAAAAAGCAGGAGGCGTGCCACCCGAGAAGTCCCGGAAATACGCAGTTTTGTCGAACCGATGTCGAGGAGAGATGGCGAATTGCCCGATCCGCCGGGGTCAGCCCGCCCGAAAGGTTCCTGGTATCCTCTAGGCTCCGATGAGAGGAGACCCCATGCGAGCCCAGATCGCGCTGGTAGCGGCCGTGCTGCTCACGGGTTGCACCCTCGACCTGCGTGGAACCGAGTGGCAGAAGCCCGGGGCCATGTTCCAGGAGGTGTCGCTGGTCGAGGTGGAATGCGCCCGCAAGGCATTCGAGATCGGCCCCGGGCCGGATCTGATCCTCGGGGGCCTCCTCGACGTTGGTCGTATTGCGGTCCAGGAGTCGCGGCAGGCTAATGCCTTCAGCAGCTGCATGACGAGCGCCGGGTACCAACGCTCGAGCTGATGCTCGTGGAGGTCTGATGTTCCGTGTGAGCGGCCGCGCCCGCAAGATTCTGGTCGTGGGCCTCGCGGCGCTGGTGGTGGTCGGCGCGCTGGTCCTCGCGGTCCTGCCGGAGGTCGTCCGCCACGTCCTCGTGAGCCAGGTCCCCAAGCTCACGGGTCGCACCATCACCATCGACGACGTGGACCTGAACCTCTTCACGGGCCACCTCGCGCTGAAGGGCTTGAAGCTCGCCAAGCGCGGCGGGAACGAGAGGGCCTACGAGTTCGCGCGGCTGGACGTTCGGCTCGACTACCTGCCGCTCCTCCGCCGCGACGTGCGGCTGACGCAGCTCACGCTCGTGGCGCCGGCGCTCAGCATCCTGCGTCGCGGCCCGGTGGAGTTCGACTTCTCCGATCTCCTGGACGCGCTCGGCGGGGGCGATGCTCCCTCGCCAGCCTCGAAGCCGTCCGCTCCTCCCTCGAAGTGGACGGTCACGCTCGACCGGGTATCCGTGCGTCGCCTGACGGCTGTCGCGCGGGACCTGACGACCTCGCCGGAGAGCGCGTGGCAAATCGACGACATGACCCTCGACGCAAGCGGCCTGACCATCGGCCCGGGCGCGCGGCCGGGTCGTCTCGAGATGAAGCTCAAGCTGAACGGGACGCCGATCTCCCTGACGAGCGACTCGATTGTGCTCACGCCCCTGGCAGTCTCGGCGCGCGTCGCCGTCGACGGCTTCGACCTGGCCCCGGTCCGACCCTACCTGCCCCCGACCGTCCCCGCCGCGCCCCATGCCGGCCGCGTGAGCCTCGCGCTGCAGTTGGCCGTCGAGCTCGAGCCCGGCGGGCTGAAGCGCGGCAGCGTCCGCGGCGACGTGGCGGTGGCCGGGCTCGAGGTCGTGCAGGCCGGCCGCACTGAGGCCTTCCTGAAAATTCCGCGAGTAGACGTCAAGATCAAGGACGCCGATCTCGTCGCGCGCTCCGTCACGATCGGCGCCGTCGAGGTCGAGGGGCTGGCGCTCCGCGCCGTCAGGGACGCACAGGAAAGAATCGATCTCGTGGCGCTCGGTGCGCCGCAAGATGCGCAGGGTGCCGCGCCGGCGGCGAGTCCGGCGACGCCCGCAAGCCCTCCTGGTCCGTCCGGTTCCCCGCCACCCGAATTGAAGCTGAAGGTCGAGCAGGTCGCGCTCCGCAAGGGCGGGTTCATCTTCCGGGACGAGGCCGTCAAGCCGCTCACGACGCTCGTGGTCACCGACCTGTCGGCGGACGTCAAGGACGTGAGCTGGCCCGCCGCCGGTCCGGCGCCCTTCGCCGTGTCGCTGAAGCTTCCGAAGGCCGGGCGGCTCGAGCTGAAGGGCGCCGTCACGCCGCTGCCCTTCGACATGGCGATCGACATCTCGCTCCGCGACGGAACGGTCGAGCCGTACCAGGCCTACTTGCCGGTCCGGGCGCGGTTCAGCGGCTCCTTCAACGGCGAGAGTCGCAATCGCGTGACGCTCACCAACGGCGCGATCACGGCGACCTCCCGGGGAAAGAACTGGATCGAGAAGTTCGCGATCCTGGCGCCCGGCGAGACGACGCCGGCGGCGCGCTTCGATCGCCTCATGGTCGACGGCATCGACTTCGCGTGGCCGACGCACGCGAAAGCGGCGAAGATCACGCTGACCAAGCCCGACGTCCGCGTCGAGCGTGACAAGGACGGGGTGATCTCGCTCCGCAAGCTCTTCACGCCGGAGACCGGCGCAGCCGGGGGCAGTCCCAAGAAATTCGGCGAGCCGGAGACGAGCGCCAAGCCGAGCCCGGCCGCGCCCGCCGAGCCTCAGAAGGACGGCGGGCTCCCGATCGCGCTCGAGGTCGGTATGATCGTCATCGAAGACGGCTACGCGCGTTTCATCGACCGCACGACGGAGCCCGCGTTCTCGGAGACGATCTCGCGCCTCGGGGTCACGATCGAGGGCCTCAGCTCCGCCCCGGGGCGCCGTGCGCGGCTCACGACTGAGGCGATCATCGGCGGCAACTCGGCGTTCGATCTCAAGGGGGAAATCGTGCCGTTCGGCGAGGTCTACGCCGACATCAACGGCGAGCTGCGCGACTTCCACCTGACGAGCGTGAATTCCTACGCCGACCCGCTGATCGCGTGGTTCCTGAAGACCGGTCAGCTCGGTGTCAAGGTCCACTTCCGGATCGAGAAGAACCAGCTCACGTCCGAGAACGAGATCGTCGTGCGGAACCTGACCGTCGCGCCCTCGCGCGAGGGGGATGAGGTCAAGAAGAAGATCGGCCTGCCGCTCGGCATGATCGTCGCGCTCATCACCGACACCGACAACGGCATCAAGGTCGACGTCCCGCTCTCTGGCGAGCTGAACCACGTGCGGGCGGGTGTCGGGGACGCCATCTGGACGGCCGTGAGGAACGCGGTCGTCAACATCGTCAGCGCGCCCTTCCGCTCCATCGGCAAGCTCTTCAAGGGCAAGGGCGACACGGTGGACGAGCTGCAAGTCGACCCGGTCACCTTCGCCGCCGGCAGCGCGGACGTGGCTCCCGAGATGGAGCGGCACTTGACGCAGGTCGCCGACTTCCTGCGCCGCGCGCCGATGATCAAGTTCGCCCTGGCGCCGATCGCGGCGCCGCGCGACGTCGACAGCCTCAAGGCGCAGGAGCTGACCCTGAGGATCCAGCGCCTCCAGCGCGAGCGCGGACTCGCGGACTTCGGCGCCGCGGTCGCGGCCGCGTTCAAGGACGAGCTGCCCGATACCCCGCTTCCCAAGTCGGAGGAAGAGCAGCTCGCCCTGCTCGGCCAGCGTGAGCTTGCGCCCGACGCGCGGGTGAGCGAGCTGCTCGCGCATCGCCTCACAGTCGTTCGCGACACGCTCACGAAGACCGAGGGTATCCTCGCCGGTCGGCTGGTCTCGGGCGAGGCCAAAGCGTCGCCCGATACCGCCGCCGAGGGTCGGATCGAGTTCCACATCGAGCAGTGACGACCTTCAGCGAGATCCGCTACGACGTCGAGGACGGAGTCTGCACGGTAACCCTGAACCGCCCGGACCGGCTCAACGCGGTGACCGCGACGATGCTGCGCGAGCTCGGCGAAGCGTGGGACCGCGCCGACGCCGACGACGCCGTGCGCGTGGTCATCGTGACCGGGGCGGGGCGCGCCTTCTGTGCGGGCGCCGACCTCGGCGCCGGCGGCGGCACCTTCGTTTATAGGCGGGCCGCGGACCACCGCGACGGCGGGGGCATCGTCACGCTCCGGATCTTCGATATGAAGAAGCCGGTGATCGCGGCGATCAACGGGCCCGCCGTCGGATTCGGCATCACGTTGACCCTCCCGATGGACATCCGGATCGCGTCCACGGCGGCGCGCGTCGGCTTCGTCTTCGCCCGCCGCGGCGTCGTGCCCGAGGCCTGCAGCACCTGGTTCCTGCCGCGGCTCGTCGGGATCAGCCAGGCCGCGGAATGGATCTACACCGGGCGCGTCTTCTCCGCCGAGGAGGCGCTGGCCGGCGGACTCGTGAGCCGTGTCGTCGCGCCGGACGCG
>Ga0137394_10002598_pt1 | contig 13366 bp, 15 predicted proteins | sample czobulk116metaG_FD_108278 | JGI IMG/M metagenome (GOLD analysis project Ga0137394, IMG submission 108278) | Vadose zone soil microbial communities from Angelo Coast Range Reserve, California, USA - czobulk1.16 metaG | ecosystem: Environmental > Terrestrial > Soil > Vadose zone | place: USA...
CCCGATCCCGGCGCTGGCCGGCCTCGCGTTCATCTGCTTCACGATCTCGGCCGTCGGAAGCGAAGGGATGGTGCGGCTCGGGGCGACGGCCTCGAGACGCACCGCGAAGCCACGAATCATCGCGGCGACCGGCGTCCTGCCCGGCGGACCGCCGCTCGTGGCGCTCTACGACCCGGCTCATCGGGAAGTCGACGGCCGGAATTGACCGCGCATCGCGCATGGAGGACCCATGTCCGAGGTTCGGATCGGCGCGCCCGGATCACGACGGCTCTGATCGCGATGAACGTGATCTTCAGCATCCTCGACAATGCCGCGTTTCACGTCTCGGCACGCAGCTCGACCTGGAGCGAGGTCCTGACGTGGCAGCTCGTCGGCAGTCTCGCCGGACTCGTCACCGTCCTTTCCCTGACCGGCATGCTCCGCTACCTGCCGCTCGGGATCGCGTTCCCGGTGACGACGGGGATGAGCGTCGTCGGCGTTCAGGTCGTGGCCGCGAAGTGGCTGTTCCAGGAGCCGATCGACGTGGTGCAGTGGACGGGAGCGTTGCTGATCTGCCTGGGCGTCTTCCTGATCCTGCGCTGACGAAGCCGATGTTCCTTCGCGCCGCGTCGCAGCGGAACTCGGTCGATGTCGGGCGGCACGGCGCCGGCGTCGCGGCCCCCGTGCGCCGGTGAACCGCCTCCTCCTCGAGCGCGATCGCGGGCGCCATCGCGGGATCGCACGGGAACGGATCCGGACGCCGCTCGTCTTCGTCGCCTAGACGCCGGCCAGGTGTTCCACGGCATCACGGACTCCCCCGTCTCCGACCTGCACGTCGCGTACGGCTTCGGATGCCGTTTCGTGGTGCGGCCGCAGATCGTCGCGTACGTCGACATCGGCTTCGGATTCGAGGGGAGCGCGGTCTTCTCCGGCGTCGGCTATCCGTTCTGATCGTTCACCCAATCCACGAGAAGCGTATACGCGACGGCGAGCACCACCGGCCCGATGAAGAGCCCGATGATGCCGAACGCGATCAGCCCGCCGATCACGCCGGCGAAGACCAGCAACAGGGGAAGGTCGGCACCGCGCCTGATCAGCAGCGGCCGCACGAAGTTGTCGAACGTGCCGCAGAAGATGGCCCACACCAGGAACACGGTACCCCAGACTGCGCCACTCCTCGCATAGACCCAGATCGCCGCGGGAATCAGCACGAGCGCCGGCCCGAGCTGCGCAACGGCGAGGACGAACACCAGGGCGATCAGGATCGTCGCGAACGGCACGCCTGCGACCACGAGCCCGATCCCCACCAGAACGGTCTGGATGATCGCCGTCACGACGACTCCCAGTGCGACGGCTCGGACTCCGCGCGCGGCGAGGTGCACCGCGTTCTCGCCCTGGGGGCCGGCGAGACGCCGGGCAAAACGGTCCACACCGCGGGCTGCGGTCTCGCCCCGCGAGTACAGGATCGCGACGACGACGACCGTGAGCAGCAGCTGGACGAGCAACAACCCGAGGCTGCCCACCTTGCCGACGAACCAGAGCATGATGGTGCTCGCAAGGGGCGCGAGGCGCGCGGACACCTCTTCGGGAGTCGCCGACGCAACTTGCTGCCAGCGCGACGCGAGCCGCGACCCGATCACCGGAATCGTGGCGAGCCAGCTGGGAGCCGGCGGAACGGCGAACGTCGAGAGCGACTTCGACCAGTCGATGATCTGCCTGGCGTTGTCCACGATCGTCGTGACCGCGAAGTAGAAGGGCACCAGCAGCGTCAGCAGCAGCGCGATGGTCATGACGGCGACGGCGAGCGAGCGCCTCCCGCCGAGCCACGCCTGGACCCGCAGCAAGAGCGGCCAGGTGGCGATCGCGATCGTCGTCGCCCACGCCGACGCCACCAGGAATGGACGCAGGATCCAGAGACTGCTGACGATCAACGCTCCGAGCGCCAGCAGCCGAAACGTCGTCCGCGGCAGGTCCAGCGACGGGTCGGGTTCCAAGCGGTCCGCTTCCATCCCGACTCCTCCGGCGCGTCCGGCGCGCCGATTCACCGGCCGAACGGCTGCGCCTCGAGACGCCGCCAGTAGTTCATCCAGCGTCCGAGGATGCGGTCCCGCGTGCCGTCCGTGCGCCAGCGCGCGAGCGTCTGGTTCACGGCCGACCGCAGCGACTCGTCTTCGCGCGACACGCCCCAGCCGAGCGGCTGCTCGTCGAGAAGCTCGAGGAGCACGCCCAGGTTCGCCTCGTCGCGGCCCGCGAACCAGATCGCGACCGGTGCATCGTGCACGACGAGCGTCACGCGCCGCTGCTGCAGCTCGGTCATCGCTGCCCCGGCGTTCGGATAGACCATCACCGGCGCGCGTGGCGCGTGCTCGCGCACGAATCGTTCTGCGGTCGTTCCGCCCGTCACCCCGATCGGCTCGCTGGTTCGGAAAACGTTGCTCGCGTGCGGGAAGCGGGACACGTCCTCGCGTCGCATGACGGCGAGCAGGCCGGACCGCAGGTACGGATCGCTGAACGCGATCTGCGTCTCACGCGCTCGGGTGATCGTCATACCCGCCATCAGCATGTCCGCGCGGCGGGCGCGGACCGCGGGAATCAGATCCTCCCATCCGAGCTCGACCAGATCGAGGCGTCGTCCGAGCGCGGCCGCGAGCTCCCGCGCGAAGTCGACCTCGAGACCCACGACCTGGCCCCCCTGCCTGAACTCGTAGGGCGGACGGTCCGGCGAGACGGCGATCCGAAGTGCCGGGGCGTGGGAGGCGGCGTCCCGCCGCGCGGGGCACCCGGCGAGCCACAGTACCGCGAGACAGAGGAGGAGGCCGACCCGAGACGCATGTCTGGGGTCGGAGTCGGACGCGAGTGTGCAACGGCAGTACCACGCGTGACCGGCGTGCCGCGGCTGACGGAGCCAGCGCGGCATGCGAGATACGCGCGCTGTTCGCGCGTACGTCGCGCGGGCCACTAACCGTTCCACCGTCGTGTCCGGTCCCGACCCGAGGTGTATCTCGGGTCGGCCTCCTAGCCGCCGATAGCGGACGTCCCCGGCACGGTCTTGCCATCGCGCGCCAGGCTGCCCGGGCGTCACAGCAGCCTCGATCGCGCCGGGGAGGATTGTGCTGGATCTCGCCGACCGTCGATTGATAGCGTTCAAGGCCGACCTGATTCATCGAATGGGTCCTCCGCTTGGTACTTCGCGACGGCCTGCTCCAGATTGAAGAGCATGCGCTCGCGGCCGAGTGTCTCGCCGAGAGGTGAATGCTGGACCATCGCGAGCACTCCTGGATTGAGGCCGACGAGCCAGACCATGACGCCGGCCGCGCGCTCTCTCTTCTCCGCTTCGGTGAGCATCTTGAGCGCCGTGTACTCGAGGTCGAACACGCCGCCGAGGTCGAGCGCCACGACCCTGGGCGTGGCCTCGGCGATCAACGGCCTAAGCTTCTCGCCGATGCGCTGCGCGTTCGCGAAGAAGATCCGCCCCTCGGGGCGCACGAGGAGCAACCCGGGAAAGATCTCGTCCTCGGGATGCTCGCTCGACCGGGGCCGGAAGACGTTCGTGCCCGGCTTCCGCCCGAGCGTGTGTACCGGCGGGTCGGCGACCTGGTAGGCGAGTGCCACGAGCGACGCGAGGATCGCGACGAGGATTCCCTGCAGCGTTCCGAGCAGCACCACACCGGCGAGCGCCGCCAGAGCCCAGATGAACTCCATCCGCCGCACCCTTCGGATCGTGCGGAACTCCGCCGGATCGATGAGGCCGATCGAATACACGACGACGATCGCGGCGAGCGTGGCTTCGGGCAGCAGTCCGATGAACGGAGCGAGCAGCAGCATCGTCGTCAGCGTGGCACCGGCCGTGACGAGACCCGACAGCTGCGTGCGTGCGCCGGCCAGCCGGTTCACGGCGGTCTGCGTGGTCCCGCCGCCGACGGGCATGGCGCCGAGAAATGCGCCTCCTGCACCGGCAAGACCGGTCGCGAGGAGCTCCCGGTTCGGCTGCGGTGCAGGCTCCCCGCTCCGGGCGAACGCGCGACCAGCCGCAATCGTCTCGGCAAAGCTCATCAGCGCGATGCCCGACGCCGCCGGCCAGAGGTCGGCGACGAGCGGAAGCCCCGGGACGGTGAGCGACGGCAACCCGGTCGGGACGACCCCGACGGTTCGAAGTCCATGAGCCGCCGAGCCGAGCAACTTCACACCCGCGATGCCCGTTGCGACCGCGATGAGCGGCGCCGGCGCTCGCGGAACGAAGCGCTCGAACGCGATCAGGATCGCGACCATCACGGCACCCACCGCGACGGACGGCAACGAGGCATCCGGGATCGCGCGCGCGATCGCGACGACGTCGTGGACGAACGACCCCTTCTGAACATGAAGGCCAAGGAGCTTCGGGATCTGGTCCAGCACGATGACGAGCCCGATCCCCGCCTTGAATCCGACCAGCACCGGTTCGGAGATGAAGTTCGCGACGAAACCGAGCCGCATGAGCCCCGCCAGCACGAGGATGATGCCCACCAGCAAGGTCAGCGTCGCCACGGCACTCTGGAGAGATCCAGCCCCCCCGGCGGGCGTCAGCCGCCCGAGCGCCGCCGCTGTCAGGATGGCGAGCGTCGTCGTCGTGCTCACGCTGAGGGCCCGGGAGCTCCCCGACACCGCGTAGATCGCCGTCGGCACCAACGCGGTGTAGAGGCCGACCTGCACCGGGAGTCCGGCGATGGTCGCGTAGGCCATCGCCTTCGGGATCACGACCGCAGCCGCGGTCAGCCCGGCGATGGCATCGCATCCGATCCATTCGGCGCGGTAGCCGCGAGCCCAGTCCAGCAGAGGGACGCGAGACACGAACGCGGCCCGCTCAGACCCTCTCTGGAATGAACTTGAACGGGTAGTCCGACTCGCGGTAGCCATGCGCCTTCCGCCGCTTCGGCAATTTCACGTTGCCGCGCGAGACCTTCTTGTACGGAATCGCCTTCAACAGATGCGCGATGAGGTTGAGGCGCGCGCGCTTCTTGTCGTCCGACCTCACCACGTACCACGGTGCCCACGCGGTGTCCGTCGCCTGGAACATCTCGTCGCGCGCCCGCGAGTAGTCGTACCAGCGGCTGTATGACTCGAGGTCCATGGGCGAGAGCTTCCAGACCTTGCGCCCATCGTTGATTCGCGCCTCGAGCCGGCGCGTCTGCTCCTCCATGCTCACTTCGAGCCAATACTTGAGGAGCACGATGCCGGATCCGACCATCTCCCTCTCGAAGGCGGGCGCGAGCTCGAGGAAGCGCTTCACCGCCTCCTCGGAACAGAACCCCATCACGCGCTCGACGCCCGCGCGATTGTACCAGCTGCGATCCCAGATGACGATTTCGCCGGCCGCCGGCAGGTGCGGGATGTACCGCTGGACGTAGAGCTGGCTCTTCTCGCGTTCAGTGGGCGCGGGCAGCGCCATCACGCGGAATACACGCGGGCTCACCCGCTCCGTGATCGCCTTGATCGTCCCCCCTTTGCCGGCGCCATCGCGGCCCTCGAAGAGGATGCAGATCTTGAGTCCCTTCTCCTTCACCCACTCCTGCAGCTTGACGAGCTCGACGTGAAGCTTCGCGAGGCGCTTTTCGTACGCCTTCCGGGTCAGCTTCTCCTCGCTCTCGCGCCGGTCATCGTCCGATGCTCGGCTGGTATCGGCCATCACGCGCGGCGCCTCCTCTTGACGCGCAGCTGAGCCAGCGAGCGCGCGAGCGACGCATTGACGGTGGCCACCTCCTCGTCGGAGAGCTTGTCGCGCAGGTGCGCCATCGCCCGCTGACGCGCTTCTTCTGCCCGCGCCTCGTCGATGTCCTTGGCCGCAACGGCCATGTCCGTGACGATCGCGACGCGGTCGCCCGTGATTTCGACGAGCCCTTCGCCGATGGCCAGGAACTCGTCGCGGCCGTTCTTCCGCACGATGATCTCACCAGGGACGATTCGCGTGAGGACCGGCACGTGACGCGGCAATATCCCGACCTGGCCCTCGATCGCCGGCAGCGTCACCATCTGGACGTCATCCGAGTAGACGGTCGCCTCCGGCGTCACGATCTCGAGCGTCAACGTGGCGGCCATTCGTCACCCGGCCCGTTGCAGCACTTCGTCGATTCCGCCCTTCATGTAGAAGTTGTCCTCGGGAACGGCGTCGTGCTTCCCCTCCAGGATCTCCCTGAAACCACGGACCGTCTCGGCGACCGGCACCTGCCGGCCTTCGCGCCCGGTGAATGCCTGAGCGGAGCTGAACGGCTGGCTCAGGAAACGCTGCATCTTGCGTGCGCGGAAGACGGTGAGCTTGTCTTCGGGCGACAGCTCGTCGATTCCCAGAATGGCGATGATGTCCTGCAGATCCTTGTAGCGCTGGAGGACCTTCTGGACGCCGCGCGCGACGCGGTAGTGCTCGTCGCCGACGATTTCGCCGGTCAGCGCGCGTGACGTCGAGGCGAGCGGATCGACCGCCGGGTAGATCCCCAGCTCCGCGATCGCGCGCTCGAGGACGATCGTTGCATCGAGGTGGGCGAAGGTCGTGGCCGGTGCGGGGTCCGTCAGGTCGTCGGCCGGCACGTACACCGCCTGAAAGGACGTGATCGAGCCCTTCCGGGTCGAGGTGATCCGCTCCTGCAACATGCCCATCTCCGCGGCCAGCGTCGGCTGATAGCCAACGGCGCTGGCGGTGCGGCCGAGAAGCGCCGAGACCTCGGCCCCCGCCTGCGAGAACCGGAAGATGTTGTCAATGAAGAGGAGCACGTCCTGGTTCTTCTCGTCGCGGAAGTACTCCGTGATGGCGAGCCCGGAGAGCGCGACGCGCAGGCGCGCGCCGGGTGGCTCGTTCATCTGACCGTAGACCAGGGAGATCTTCGACGCGCGCAGGTCCTTCTCGTTGATGACGCCGGCCTGCGCCATCTCGTGGTACAGATCGTTGCCTTCCCGCGTGCGCTCGCCGACGCCCGCGAACACCGACACGCCTCCGTGGAGCTTGGCCACGTTGTTGATCAGCTCCATGATCACGACGGTCTTGCCGACGCCGGCCCCGCCGAAGGCTCCGATCTTGCCGCCCTTCAGGAACGGACAGATCAGGTCGATCACCTTGATGCCGGTCGCCAGCACCTCCGGGGACGTCGACTGCTCCGCGAGCGACGGCGGTGGCCGGTGAATCGGATACCGCCGCTCCGCCTCGATGGGTCCGCGCTCGTCGACGGGGTTCCCGGTCACGTCGAACACGCGACCCATCACGCAGTCCCCGACCGGCATCGAGATCGGGCCGCCGCTATCCTGCACCTCGTATCCGCGCTTGAGCCCTTCCGTGCCGGACATGGAGATGGCCCGCACGCGTCGCTCGCCCAGGTGCTGCTGGACTTCGAGCGTCAGCCTGACCGGCTGGGTCTGCACGCTGCACTCGACCTCCAGCGCGTTGTAGATCGGTGGCAGCGCGTCCGGGAACTCGACGTCCACCACGGGGCCGACGACCTGGACGATTCTTCCCGTGTTCATGGCGCCAGCCCTCGTGTCACTGGGCCTGCCCCCCCGCGATCTCGAGCAGCTCCTGCGTGATGTGGCCCTGGCGGAGCTTGTTGTACTCGAGGGTCAGGTCCTTGATCATCTCCATCGCGTTGTCGGTCGCGCCCTTCATGGAGACCATGCGCGCGCTCTGCTCGCTCGCCTTGGCGTTCAGCAGGGCGAGGTGGATGAAGATGTTGAGGTAGTGTCCTAGCAGATAGCCGATGATGTCGTCCGCGCTCGGCTCGAACAGGAACTCCGTCCGGTCCGCCACGAGCGCGTCCGGCCGTGGGGCCCCCGGGACCTCCACTCCCCTGACGTCGCCGACCGGAAGAAAGTGGAGGACCACCGGCTCTTGGACCAGCGTATTCACGAACCGCGCGACGACCACCCGCACCTCGTCGACCTCGCCCTTAAGGAAGAGATCCCGCGCCATCGCGGCGATCGCACGCGATTCGGGGAACCGGGGCGTGTCACCGTAAGGGAAGTCGGCCACGAGATGCCGGCGCGTTCGCACGATGAACTGAGTGGCCTTGCGTCCGGCGGTGATGAAGACGGTCGAATCGGGGTCGTACTCGGTGACGAGGCGGAACAGATTGGCGTTCAGGGCGCCACACAGGCCCTTGTCCGAGGCGACCAGGATGATCGCCCGCTTCCGGACGTTCCGCACCTCGAGCAACGGATGCTTGAAGTCGATCGCCCGTGTCGTGGCGGTACGCTGGATGCGGTAGAGCAGCCGCACGAACGGCCGGACGTCGATCGCGGCCTGCTGCGCCTTGCGCATCTTCGAGGCTGCGACCATCTGCATGGCTTTCGTGATCTGCGCCGTGCTGCCGATCGATCTGATCCGCCGGCGGATGTCCCGTGGGCTCGCCACCCGATCAGCTCCACATCTGCTTGAACTCGTCGGCGGACGCCTTGAGGTCCGCCAGGAGCGCGTCGTCGAGCGCCTTCTTCCGCCCGAGCGCGAGGAGCAGGTTGCCCTTCGAGGAGGTCAGGTACTCGGTCAGCGAGTTCTGAAAGCTCTTGACCCGGTCCACGGGGACGTCGTCCAGATATCCGTTCTGCACGACCCACAGGACGGCGATCTGGACCTCCACCGGAATCGGGTCGTGCTGCGGCTGATTGAACAGCTCGATGATGCGCTTCCCGCGATCGATCTTCGCCTGCGTCGCCGGGTCCAGCTCGGAACCGAATTGTGCGAACGCCGCGAGCTCGCGAAACTGCGCCAGATCGCCTTTCAGGCGCCCGGCGACCTGCTTCATGGATTTGAGCTGCGCCGCCGATCCGACGCGCGACACCGAGAGGCCGACGGAGATCGCGGGGCGGGTGCCCTGATAGAACAGGTCCGTTTCCAGATAGATCTGGCCGTCGGTGATGGAGATGACGTTCGTCGGGATGTACGCGGATACGTCGCCCGCCTGGGTCTCGATGATCGGCAGGGCGGTCAGCGATCCGTTGCCGTATCGCTCCCCGACGCGAGCGGCGCGTTCGAGCAGTCGGCTGTGGAGGTAGAAGACGTCGCCCGGATACGCCTCCCGACCGGACGGCCGCTTCAGCACGAGCGACATCTGCCGGTAGGCCACGGCATGCTTGGACAGGTCGTCGTAGACGATCAGCGCGTCCATGCCGTTGTCCATGAACCATTCGCCCATGGCGGCCCCGGCAAACGGCGCAAGGTACTGACTCGTGGCCGAGTCGGCGGCCGGCGCGGCGACGACGATGGCGTAGGGCATCGCCCCGGCCTCTTCGAGCACGGAGATGATGCGTGCGATCGTCGACTGCTTCTGGCCGATCGCGACGTAGATGCAGTAGAGCGGCCGATACTCGGCGTCCCCGGCTGCTTCCGCCGCGGCGTTCAAGCGTGCCTGGCTGATGATGGTGTCGATGCAGATGGTCGTCTTGCCGGTCGTACGGTCGCCGATGATGAGCTCGCGCTGGCCCCGGCCGATCGGAATCATCGCGTCGATCGCCATGATGCCGGTCTGCACCGGCTGGCTGATCGGCCGGCGACGCATGATGCCCGGCGCGATCTTCTCGACGGGATAGGCGACATCGCTCGCGATCCGGCCCTTCTCGTCCAGCGGCTCTCCCAGCGTGTTCACGACCCGGCCGAGCAGGCCTCTGCCGACCGGCACCTGCAGCAGCTTGCCGGTGGCGCGCACCTCGCCGCCTTCCTCGAGCTGCGTGTCGTCCCCGAGAATGACCACGCCGACGTCGGTCTCCTCGAGGCTCAACGCCAGGCCCGTGATCCCGCGGCCGAGATCGAGCATCTCGTTCAACATGACGTCGCTCAGACCCTCGACGCGGGCGACACCGTCGCCGATCTCGCGGATCACGCCGACGCTCTGCCTGGCGACCGCGGCCCTGGCGCCCGCAATGCGCGCCTCGATCTCCTCGACCAGCGTGCTCATCGAGTCATCGCATCTCCGGGGTCACGCCAGACTCAGAAGCGCGTCCCGAGCGCCTCCAATCCGGCCCTGACGCTGCCGTCGTACACGTCGCTGCCGACCTTGATGCGGATCCCTCCGATCAACGCGCGGTCGACCACGAAGGACGGCAGGACGGCGGGACCGTCCCTGCGCGCCAGCGCGCGTTCGACGGCGGTCCGCACGTCGGCATCGAGCGGTGCCGCGCTCTCGACCCGTGCCGTCCGTCGAGCCCGATCGAGCTTCAACAGGCGAAGCCATCGGGACAGGATCGCCGGCCCGCTGGAGCGCCCCGACTCGATCACGCGGTCGACGACCGCCCGGGCGCGGCCCTCATCCAGCGATCCGTTCACCAGGCAGATGCGCCACAAGGTTCTGGCGTCCCGCGTGATCTGTCGGGCGGTCCTCACGTCAATTGCCTCGCGGCTTCCGCGGCCAGACGCCGGTGATCGTCCACCGACAGGATCTTCCCGGTGACGGCCGCCGTGGTCTTCACGACCAGGCGGCCCACCTCGCCTCTCAGCTCATCCATCATGCGCACGTGTTCCTGCGCCGCGGCGTCGCGCGCCTGGCGCACGATGCGCTCGGCAGCAGCGCGCGCCCGCTCCGTCTCGCGTTCCGTCACGCGTCGCGCGCGGGTGCGTGCTTCCTCGATGAGCCGCGCCGCTTCGTCGTGGGCGGCGGTGACGATTTCCCGGCGCTGGTTCTCGATCTGCGCGAGAGTGGCATTGATCCTTTCGGTGTTCGCGACCCCTTGCTCGATCTGCATGCGGCGCTCGGCCAGCATCCGCAGGACGGGCTTGTACGCGAACAGGTAGAGCAACAGACAGACGATCGAAAAGCTGATCACCTGCGCTGCGAGATGAGGCCAGTCGACACCGAATGTCCTCGCGATCGCTGCGATCTGACCACCGCCGCCCGATTCCGCCATGAGCGCTGGAACATTCATGGCCGCACGCTGCGTCCGGGTTGCACCCGGCCCTCCTACCTCACCAGGAACAGCGCGTAGAACACGATCGCTTCAGCGAACGCGATCGACAGGATCGACTGGACCATGACCTGAGTTGCGGAGCCGGGATTGCGTCCGACGGCCTCCGACGCTTTCGAGCCGATCCAACCCACGGCCAGAGCCGCGCCCAGCGCTGCCAGACCGACGTGCATGTTACCGGCCATGTGTCTTGTCGCCCCTTTCGCGTTTGGTGGCGGCTGCTGCGACAGACGCCGAGCGTCATTCTCGATTCACTGACCTGCGATCGTCGACCCTTCCTCGTGATGCTGACAGATGAGCAGCGTGAACACGGCGGTCAGCAACGTGAACACCAGCGCCTGAACCAGACCGACGAGGAGCTCCAGGAAATAGAACGGGACCTGCACGAGCCAACCGACGCCGGGAACCCGGCCCATGGTCTCCAACATCGTCTCGCCGGCAAAGACGTTCCCGTAGAGGCGAAAGCTCAACGAGACCGGGCGGAACAGGATCGAGACGACCTCGAGGCAGCCGGCTGCGAAGAAAACGACGATCATGAGAATCCGCATGAGGCCCGCGCTCTCGCCCTTCGGCGCGAACAGCTCCTTGAGGACTCCCTTCAGGCCGACTTCCTGCACGGCCCACACGATCCAGCACGCGAAGAAGACGAGCGCCATGGCGAGGGTCATGTTCACGTCGGCATTGGCGCCGCGGAACAGCGGCTGATCGATCGTGAAGCCGGCGGCCGTGCGGTGCCCCCATCCGATCGAGCCGACACCGGGAACGAGGCCGACCCAGTTCGCCGCGAGAATGAAGACGAAGATGGTCCCGAAGAACCAGAACGTGCGCTCCACGAGACGGTGACCGATCATGCCCTCGAGGAAGCGGTAGAGCCCTTCGACGAGCCACTCGAGAAAGTTCTGCGGCCCGTCCGGGATCTGCTTCATGCTTCGCGTAGCGATCTGCGAAAAGACGATGAGGCCGACGGCGACGATCCACATCAGGACCATGGAGTTGGTGACCGGGAAGCCGAACGGCCGGGCGATCTCGATGGCGCTCTGTGGGAGGCCGTGCTCCATCTCATCCGCCGTGCTGCACCGTTCGTCGCCCGATCGTGGTCCGCGCCATGAGCCCGCGACTCATCCCGGATACAGGGCGCCGACCGGAGTGTCTTGCCATCTGGCGCCACCCGCACCCTGCGGCGGCGCGCGCACCCAGCGGACCGCGGTATCATGTCCCGGCGGAATCCGCGCGTGAACCGGCTTCACCGCGGTCCCTACCGGGACGGCGGCGAGCGCGACGCATCGCGATGTCGCGAGCTGGCCTATCGTGCCAGCGGTCAGGAAGCCGCAAGGACCGCGTCCGCGTTCCGCTCGCCCGGCGAAAGGCAAAGTGCAGCACCGTCCTCGATTGACCCGGCTCCCGCCGCCGCGCGCTGCACCAGCGGTGCAGCCCTGCCCGGATGAACGAGGGGTCGAGCGCGAGCGCCTGGCAGATGCTTTCGAAGTCGCACGGCTGGGTGGCGGACGACGATGAGAACCACGCATCCGCATCGGCGAAGAGCCGTTTTCCGCGGCCGCTCGACGCGGTCGCGTACTTCTGGAAATCGCTCACCGCGCCCTCGAGGACGGCGAGCAGCAGGCGCTTCTCCGGTTGAGCCGTCGCCACGGCACGGTCGAGAACCCGCGGCGGGGGGATCGACGTCGCGGGCGACCTGTCTCCGGTGTTCGTCATGAACTCCACCTCCGTGCGAGATGTCGTGGAGCAAGTCGCATGCCGCGCGCACCGGCGCATATGCCGTCGGCGTCATCGCGAACGCGGTGGTGAGTACCGGCCGCACACGGCGATACCAGCGTCACCGGGACGCCCGTGATCCCTGGAGGTCCCCGTTCTCGCCCCGGGTGCGCCGGTATACCTGCGGCGAGCAGCCGGTCCAACGGCGGAACGCTCGGGTGAAGTGCGCGTGGTCCGAGTAACCGAGGTCGAGCGCGATGTCCAGGACCTTCGCGTCGGTCTCCTCGAGCAGGGCGGCCGCGGTCGCGAGCCGCGCCCGACCGACGAGCGCCTCGTGCGTCACGCCCGCTTCGGCGAGATGGCGCTGCAACGTGCGAACGCTCATGCCGAGGACGTCCGCCGTGAGGTGTACGTGGGGATAGCATTCCCACGACAGCGTCTCGAGCACCTGGGCGATCGAGAGGACGAAGTCGGCGGCGGGTGCTGACGCCTTCCACGCGGCGATGCGATCACATGGGACGTCGAGGTCGCCCCTCCTCGGCCGAAGCGGCTCCTCGAGCATCGCGCGCGGAAGCACGATCGCCGTGGCGGGCTTCGCGAACGCGACGCGCGCAGCGGAGAGGGACGCGGCGTTGCGGAGCGCGGCGGTCGCGGCTGCCTGCACATGGACCTCCGCGGGCGACCACGTCGTCCCGGCTCCGAGGCGGATGACGGCCAGCATCAGCATCAAGATGTAGTGGCTCGCCTGCTGCCACCCTTCGTCGAA
>Ga0137394_10002599_pt1 | contig 13365 bp, 16 predicted proteins | sample czobulk116metaG_FD_108278 | JGI IMG/M metagenome (GOLD analysis project Ga0137394, IMG submission 108278) | Vadose zone soil microbial communities from Angelo Coast Range Reserve, California, USA - czobulk1.16 metaG | ecosystem: Environmental > Terrestrial > Soil > Vadose zone | place: USA...
CTCGCCCTCTGCGTCGACATCCCCCTCTGCATCCATGTCGCCGTCTGCGTCTGCATCTGCGTCTGCGTCTGCGTCGGGGTCCACCTCACCCTCCGCGTCGGCATCTGGGTCAACCTCCCCATCAGCATCAGCGTCAGGATCTCCGTCGGCGTCGGCGTCGGCATCTAGATCTGGATCTGCGTCTGCGTCGGCATCACCATCGGCATCCGGATCGGCCATTTCGATATCAGGCTCCCCGATAGCGTCCTCATCCTCCTCTTCCTCCTCTTGAGCTTCCTCGTAAGGTGCCTTGCGCTTCAGAGAGCCGCTAGGAGTGGGTGATGGCGATGCGGCAGGAGATGGCGATACACTGGCACCCCGTGGCGTCCCCCAGCCCTTGCCAATGGCGTTATTCAGAGTGGCACGCCGAAGCAAGGTATGTTCCTTGCTGGATCTTGGCATCTTTCCCTGGCGTTTATTACTCGGGGGAGCGCTGCCATGCTTCTTCAACGCCTTCTCTTTCTCTTTCTTTTCCTTCTTCTGACGCGGCCACTCGAGGTCGCGTGTGAGGACCAACCGTGAGCCAGGGATCCATTCGTCCAATCGCTTGTTGAATTGGTCCCAATGGACAAAAAACTCGAGTTTGTCGAGTTCAGGGTTTGGAGGAAATGGTTCAGGACCAGGAGTGGATGCTTGGGACGTGCCGTTGCTCGAGGTAGACGCTTGGCGACGTAGATACGGGTTGTTTAATTTGTCGCGAATAGAGAGAATCTCAGCGAGTCGTTCCTCTTGTTCTGAGACATCGATATTCCAGCGCTTGGCGTAGATCTTGCAGCCAACTGAGATGTCCTGCCAGTGGCAGCCGCGGGGAGTGTGAGGCTTCCATATGACTAAGCACAATGTGGCTCACCCGAATGGTGTAGGTTCCCCCTGCAGAGACAGGGGCAGGATCCTGCGATCCCTCCTCTTTCGCATGCGCAGAAGGAGACATTGTACGCTTTCTGGTTGTTCTCCTGGACGTGGTTTGTATGGAGAAAAGCGCAGCAGCGAGTCTGAAAGAAAAATGACTAGGAAAGCCGTGACGGTTATGATTCCCGTGTGACGGTGATGAATAAAAACGGTTCGCTTTTGATGATTTCCTTTGTCACGCAGAAGTGTCACACTCTCCAAGAGACGAAGGAACTGACTCGGACAAAAAGGACACTACTCTTTGCGAAGCGCTTTTCCAGCTGCCCCATGTTCACCTCCTCGACTGGGACGTCACATAGTCGAACCAATTTTCTGTAGTTAAATATCGACACAATGATCGCGATGGGTGTAAATGGTTTTTTATCAATAAGAGACGCGGTCACGGGGATGCAGGTCACGAGGTCGAAAGTAGTGATGTCTCCTGTTTGTAGCCGCCGCCCACTAAAGCCCACCGCAACGCCTGTGAGGGCACGGCGGGTAAGTAGTTGTTACCATACAGTGGCACACCTGGCACGAACATCTCAACAGTAAGAGTTTCCTTATTGTTCCCCTGTCTGACTCGTACCTAATGTTGTTTATAATGTCTCAGGCTACCCTTTCTGGGTACTCTTGTTTGCAGTACCCTTCGCCTCTGTCTTATCACTCGGTCTCCACTAGTGACAATACAGCCATAGTATTCGGCGGCATTGTTTATGTCCTTCCAACATGATGGGAAACGTGATTGAGTTATCGCCCTCCCCAGAACTAGAGCCCCAAACCATTTACCGTCCACTACGCCGCAAGCGTGACCCTTTGTTCCTCCCCGATGACAATGAGAGCGCCATTGAACTTACCGATTCCACGGACAGTCAGAGCAGCACGCCGTTTAAGAGGGTTAAGAGGCGAAAGGAGTCCGTGAAGCCAAGCCCTGGAACAAGTACTTCGTTGGACGGCCCAGCTACACGGTCTCAAGCTTTGAGGTGCGGTAGCATGTCCGCTAGCCGTTTTTCGTTGTATTAACATTTGACGTTGCGATGTCGCAGTCCCCGAGTGATTGGACGCACGCGCACTGCAAAAGGTCAGACCAAAACCTCACGGCAAGCAAGCGGAGTGTCACGAAGGACAACCCCTCCTGATCAACTACCCCATGCTCATTCTACGTCTATTCCCGGGCAGGATCCCGGAGGAATACAGATTAGGGGTCCAACGCCTCCCGCAATCCCTGGTAGTCCTCAAGTACCCAACCACCAGCTGACTCCCCCTGTTGAACATAATCAACCTGGCCATGAACCACAGCCGCCAGCTACCGCTGACGCTTCGGAGGCGGTGCGAGAATCCCACGAGAGACTTGTTGAACGGGTGCGTGAGGTAGTCCCCGATGTCCTACCTGCGCACGTCTTCAAACTTCTTTCTACACACGAGGATACCTTTGCCGACAACCCCCTTGACGTAGTAATTCATATTCTGCTGGAGGATCGGTCATATCCCAAGGACCTTAAAGGGAAAGCCAAAGCAAGAGCGGCCGAGAAGGAGACAGAGGAAAGTCTGGGGGATATTGATACGAACATGGACTACACCCTTTTGGATGCGAATAGGCATCTGGGATCTGTGTATCGGAATTTGTCTTGGGTCTGTTTTGACTTCCCATTCTTCCGCAGACTGCTGATTTGTATGATAGCAATACCTCCGCAATAATTTTCCTGACCTCGACCACACGTTCATTCATGATATTCTCAGCTTACATGAAGGTCATTATGCCCCTACCTATCTGTATCTCTTGCACCAGGGCGCGATTCCGAGCTCAGTCGTGCCGGTCACCCCCAACTTGGTGAAGAGAGGAGGCAAGGGCAGCAACAGCAAGTCTTCCCTCGACGAGGAGGAATTTATGAAGGAACACGCCTGGCTCGTTCAACGACCAGCTAATCGGCCTAGTTCACCAGCCCCAGAAACCACATCCAAAGACGTGGAAGAGGAGGGGGAAGATATCGAATGTGGTTGTTGTTTTTCGAGCTACCCTTTCGTAAGTAATTCTGGACGCTAGCTTTTGTCCGATTAACTCCCACCTTCAGAGTAAGATGGCACAATGCACGGATACCCATCTCTTTTGTACGAGCTGCGTAACATCCTATGCATCCGCAAAACTAGGGGAGCAGAACGCAGATCTTTGTTGTATGGACATTTCTGGCTGCGAGATGGCGTTTCCAGATTCCGAGTTGCGCCGTGTCCTCTCGGAAAAATTATTCGAGTTATACGAACAGATTCGACAACGCCGTGACATCGAATTGGCAGAACTTGAAGGTCTTGAAGAATGTCCGTTTTGCGACTACAAGGTCGTCGTGGATGTGGACTTCCAAACCGATAAGGTGTTGAGGTGTCAGAATGAAGAGTGCGGAAAGGTCAGCTGCCGGAGGTGCAAGAAAGAAGTGCGTGTTTACACAAAGCCAAATTCTCTCTTCTGGGATCGCTTACGCTCGATAACTAGGACCATCTACCTAGATCTTGTGAAGGTGTGTGTACCATCAGTCACGTTTATGTCCTCATGCTAACGGCAAATCAGAGATGGAGGAAGACAAGAAACTAGATGGAAAGCACGCGATCGAAGAAGCAATGAGTAAGTGCTCTTCCTGTTTTGTCTGATGCGTCTTAATTTACCCGAATCCGCCAGCTCGAGCTTTGATGCGCAACTGTCCTAAGTGTCAGAAGGGTATGTGAACATGGAGATTTTCCTCTTGCCTAGACTTACCAGCTCCGTCAAGCTTTTGTTAAGGAAGACGGTGTAGGCGATCTAATACCCAATAAGATGGTTGTCGCTGACTAGTACTCACCAGTGCAATAAAATGACCTGTACATACTGTCATACAGTGTCTTGTTATGTCTGTCGTTCCATCATCAAAGGCTATGAGCACTTTAACCAATCCGTGAGGTCCCCTCCACTTCTTCCGATAAGTCGCTGACATTTTATATCAATAGCGACCTGGTCATGCTCAACGGCCCGGAAGCAGTTCGAAGAAGTGTCCTCTATGGGACACCGTCGAAGAAAGACACGCCAAGGAGGTACTAATTCATTGGCAATTATAATCCTCACAACGAACCTCTGATATCTTTTGAAGATCACCGCTGCGGCTGACAAGGCTCTGAAAGAGTACAAGTCACTTCACCCAGACGTCCAGGATGAGGATATCCGAGTCGAACTGCCGCCTCCACCTCAGCCCGATATGCCCACGCGGCATGCTCCTGGTAGAGGTCATCGATTTCCCCCGCCACCAACCTATGTTCAAGTCCACCACGCTCACAATGCCCACGTCCCAATTGCTCACCCTGTCGTGGCAATCCCTTTGCCGGCGTTACCTGCTCCACCATTCAACCCCGAGCACCTCTTTGCGCATGGTCCACTAGATATTGGCGAATTGCATCAACTGCCCCCAAGACTTGATATCCCAGTGATGCACCCGATGCCTCCGTACAATCCCCTTTTGCGAGTTCCCCCTCAGCTGCACGATCCTTTACAAGGTCTTCCTCCCGTCCCTATGCCCCGGCCACCTCATCCTCCTCTCCACCGAATATTACCGCCAGTGCAGATGGCCGCAGTTCCTGGGTCTAGGAGAGTGTCAGCTCGAGTGAAACGCGCTGGCAGGCGTTAGGTCTGAAGCGTTCGAAGCGCACGTTTGCTACCTCGTGATCGCTACCCGGACATGCTACGAGTCTCGGCCAGTTTTCTTCAACACGCCTACGTCAGTGTGGATAGTAGCCGTCGTTCCGCCTGCGACGGGCGAGCAAGGCGTCATGAAGAGATCCAAGCCGTGAAGGGGATCCCAGACTCTGAACAATGCTTATAACTGACTATGTATATCTTATAGTGATACCTGCGAATGCTCTCATCGGCAATGATACCCGAAACCCTGAAGGGCTTCCTTTGAAAGCTGTACTCTGACTGTATATATGCACAGTTATACAAAAGCGCACATCACATGGTTGATGTGGAACTCAAGGTCAACACGGGGAGGCACGTACTAGTTCTTCGAGTTGGTTCCTTTGGACATCGACTTGCATCCTGTCTACTGTATATGACGAGATGACGAGTATCTTGCAGTTCCTTACGCCTCTGCTAATACAAAAGGGATGTTCACATGGCTGACAATACGTGTTGATATGAAAGCTGGATTGATGAATTCCTAACATGGCCTAACATCTCAGAGGATTAAACCGGAGACGAAATTGGCCTGATATAGAGGTTAGACGTTAGACCCTTCGGGTTGAGTCGCGTTCGCTAGGCGTTCATGAGAACCGAGCTCCAGCAAAGAGACCCGTATCAGGCTGGCATGCAAGAATTCTGACGAGTTACTAGTGGAGCTGGAGGGTTTTGGATGGATACGGACGGTTCCCTTTACTTATTCTTATTCTTGCTTGATTGCTTGTTGACTCACGGACATGGTCTGATAACGTAGATACAGGGCTGAAGGGCAAGCACGCGCGCGCCTGAGCACGGTGATTGTATTGCATCTTTTCACCGTGCCTTTGCTCCCATAACCCTTCTTTTCATGCAACGCCCTCTCCTTTTATACTCGATTTCTTTCCCTTTCACCTTGTCCCGTAGTATATATGCCGGAATGTAACAAATTATCTAGTGTTCTCGAAACCCCCTGCGTGTAGCCAGTCTCGTGGCTCTCCTTGTGCCCTCTCGGCGAACCTTTGTGTCAACTCCCAAACAATTTTAGTTACGCTCATACATTCATCCCGTGGAAATCAGGGAATGGAAAGTGAGAGTGGGGGCTCAACGTCATCACTGTGCAAGATGTGGATGCGCTCGAAGCGCACTGTCTTCACTATCCTTTTGATGGGAGCATATTCATGTCGGCCTTTCCCGGGCCACGTCGTCGCTAAGAGTTATTGGGCGCCCGTCGTTGCATCTTCATTCTTTTCTCACCCAAGATGTTTTTCGCCAAAGCATCCCTCATTTTCGTTGTCGCCACACTCGCGGCCGTTTTCTGCGCGCAGTCAGTCGAGGCCGCTCGTGGCCCGAAGATCACGAGCAAAATATATTTTGACCTCAAACACGGTGACAAGGACTTGGGTCGCAGTGCGTTCACTCCACTATCTCGTCGCGTTCTAATCCCGATTGATGACGTTGACAGTCGTGTTGGGCCTTTTTGGTGGCGTACGTTGTGTTGAGTTAATCCGTGCTGACATTCTTGAACACATGACGTTCTGTAGACCGTCCCCAAGACCGCGGAGAACTTCCGTGCTTTGGCAACTGGCGTCATGAAGGACGGCACTAAGCTTGACTATGGCTACAAAGGCTCGAAGTTCCACCGCGTCATCAAGAATTTTATGTATGTAGACCTACCTGGGCCTCCATGGATTTCATTGTTGAATTTGTGACAGGATTCAGGGCGGTGACTTCAGTGAGCTCTTCGTCGGCTTGGACTCTGTTTGAACACTCTTAGCTGATCTCTAATTCAGCACGCGGCGATGGCACAGGTGGAAAGGTTTGCATCCACCTCGCTCTGTTGTTATGTATACTTATCTCCTAATAGTCCATCTACGGTGACCGCTTCCGTGATGAGAACTTGTGCGTGATGGACCAGGCTATACATCTACGCATCCTGACACAGTAGCATATACTACAGCAAGCTCAAGCATTCAACCCCCGGTCTTCTCTCTATGGCAAACGCTGGCAAGGACACCAATGGTAATAATCTCGCTTCTCGCTTTGGTTATTGATGCTGAGATGTTTACGTAGGCTCTCAATTTGTATGTTTATAAGTGACATGCTAGCTATCCGGGGAAAGTGACACCGCCCCTCTTTTAGTTCATCACCACAGCTATAACTGAGTGGCTCGACGGGAAGCACGTACGTATACATCCACCCGCCACGTCCTCACCGGATGTGCTCATTCTCTTCAGGTCGTGTTCGGTAAAGTGCTTGAGGGCATGGGTATCGTCTACATGATCGGTCAGCTCTGCCTGTCTTTATCTGCATTCCATGAGATAGCTCACACAAGCTGCAGAGGACTTTGAAAAAGGCCGTAACGACCGCCCTGTTGAAGATGTCACCATTGTTGACTGTGGTGAAGTAAGTGAATAACCCATTTGGCTATGTCATTGCTCACGCCCTGATCCTTAGCTCCCCCTCGATCCCGATGTAGATGCAGACGGCAAAGAGGTACCCCTCCATGCTGAGCTCTAGCCAGTTATTTACTTGTGTATAACTCGTCATGCGAATAAAATTATCTCTACCCCTCAGGAATTTGATGAGGGTGCTCCTCCAGCATCTCTCCCCGATGAGGACACGGCAGGAAAAGCCCCGAAAGCATCCACGCTAGAGACACTGGTGGATGAGCCCTCGACCTACACAGCGCGTTACACCATTGTCGGTTTGACTCTTTTCGCCATCGCCACGATGATATTTGTGTTGATGGGTGGCCCACGGTGGCTGCGCCGCCTGATTGCGCAACGGCGTCGTGGCCGATACCGCAAAGTTGATGACGAGGATCTAGAGATGTAAGTGTGCCAACACGATACTGCCAAACTGGCCACAGTCACTCCTTCGGTATTCGATAGTATATATTAGTAATAAAATATCCGCGAGTGATATAGCATAGACACATGTCAGCTCGTGGGCTGATAAGCTAATGTGGTGATGAATACACTAGTAGTATCAACAGTGTTGCAATCCATGCCAGTCCCAAAGAAACTCTCCATTGTCGAGTCGTTGCGCTGCTTGCAGTATTCGGGCTGCTTTCGAGTGTTAAGATATTTTACACGAGGAAGAACTGAAATTTTGACCCACGGTTCGCCATTCTTATCCGAAAATGAAGGACATGTGTTGTTGGCGCTTCCCTGAAATCCAATTTGTAAACGGCGGGAAAGACACGTAAAAATTGCGATTCACCGTTGGATCAGCAGGACAGCACGCCCCGTCTGCTAAGCTGGGAACGCTTCCGAGTGCCGCAGCATCTTTGGAACCCGACCAGTTGGAGGCACAGGAAACACTCTCATAGCTGATGTTCCAGACACCAAAGTCCTGTAATGCGACAAGTTCATACTTATGAGAAACGTGAGAGAGACGGGTGTGACATACAGAATAACCTGTAACATGGTTAGAGAGGCACTTAAGTTACTTTGGAAATACGCTCACCGTACAGAGTTACGTTAGAAGGGAAAAAATCGCTCGGTATCGATGACGACGGAAAAGCAAGGTCAAAATTGAGATAGCTTCCTGCCCTGTATGAACAATGTTGGATGCTCCAAATACACCAATTATCAAAGCCACCACTCACGCGTTGGGGCCACTATCGGTCCCGTTGCACCAACCGGTTTTGCTGAGAGGACATAGGTCGGTTACTTTGACAACGAGGCTCTTCTTTACGGTCGGGTAGAAAGGGGGATCGGAAAGAAAGGTATTAAGAAGGGTGAGTCTAAAACATCGTCCGCACGCGGGACCGTAGCTTGTGCTGCTCCCATATGCCATCTGGTTTAGCGCTGCGGTTGGGTAATGTGTACTTCGGCCTGTGCAGCCACAAGAGGCGATATAGTCTTCCGGCAAGGTATAATGGGTCATCGTCGCAGTTCCAGAATCTGGGTAGTTTATCCATTGCGTCGCGCATACAAAGAGGGGGGAGAAAAGGAAAAGAACGAATGTGATAGCATGCTTGAAGGTGAAGAGAAGAGACATGAAGAAAAAGATTAGATTAGATCTACTGAATAAAAAATAATCAAATCAAATCAAAAAGACCAAAAATAAAACACAAGGAAGAACATAGTTGGAACCATGACGAGAGCTTTTTATCCAGCCTCGTACAGCCTTCATGCCCTCTCTAATGACTTGATTGCACTTAAAATCGCTCGACACACCCCCTGCGAGCTATGTGACGACTGTCCGGGCCTCCATCCAGCCTCCCATGTCCACGTTCTTCGCGACGGACGACGTCCAGAAAACTCGTTGACAGACCTCGCCGAGTATGGCTCCGACGAAGAGGACAATGGGATTGCATATCTCCGTCTGTGTGGCTGTGGTCATACTCCACAACAGCACGGCGCAAATGCGGCGGAACTTAGCGAGGAGGAGTTTACACGTAGAGCTAATATAGCTCTCCGTATCGACCATCATCTTGAGGTGCGCTTGCCATAAATGCTCTTTTTGTAATCCACATACACCGTCAACCACCATTGCTAGGTGCGGAGTTTTAACTGTTCGGCGACCGTTTCTCCCCATTTTTAATATCAACATACGTCCCCACTCGTCGGTGTATAGGGATTAGGCAAATTGGTCGACTTTGCGTATTCAGACGACGCAATTGGGGCACTCCGTGACGGAATGCGCTTGGCTATATCGCTTGCCAGTCCGCTCACCGAACCCGCGGCGTCTCCCGGTAAGTTCCATTCAAGTTTACCACGAGGCAGTTTTCCTTTTATCATCATCACTAAATATTTCATTTTGCCACTCGTCGTCATGTATAAAGCCCCATCATCTCCGAGACAAAGGCCACTCTCTCGGGGCTCCACCCCGACCGACGAGGGTTCACAACCGCCTGCTAAACGACTTCGACTATCCGAAGAAGACGACGAAGACGAAGATCAGCCTCTTGCCGTAACCGCACGAATGAATCTCCCTTCATCCTCTCGTTTAGAGAACGGTGGCGCAAGGCCCCATCCCTCCCGTCGCGCTGGCAAGGGCATGAGTGCGATGTCAACTGCACAGACAGCACCTGTGTCCATTCCGCCTCCATCGGGCGAAATTCGGGCAAAAATGAACCGGGAATTACCTCTCCAGAGTACAACCGATGTGGCCGTCAAAGTGGAGGACCAGATGGACGAGAGCCAGCTCGATCGTCTTGTCACCGGCGTCACGGTCGACACGGCGATTTCATCATCGTCTAGCTCGGTGCGTCTGTCAATTTCTTGGCACATGTGACGTTGCGTGATGTCCCAATCACAGTATCCAGGCATGAAACCCGAGAAGCCTTCTGCCATTGAGCTACGAAAAGGTATCATCCAAATAATACCCGTAGAGAATGATGGTGAACCCCGGTCCTATGTCATTCTCACGAACCTCAAGACGCTGTTTCGCAAGCAGCTCCCTGTCATGCCCCGAGAGTACATTGCTAGGCTCGTCTTTGATTCCAACTCGAAGTGCCTGGCGATTTGCAAGCGAGGATACAAGGTCGTTGGAGGCATATGCTACCGCCCGTTTCCACATAGAGGCTTCGCAGAAATTGTGTTCTTTGCGACCGCATCAATATCCCAGGAAAAGGTACTGTCCGTGCTGGTCACGATAGCTGTCCTAAATCCATATATGCTCACGAATTGAGTCATTCACAGGGTTATGGGGGTTTGTTGATGGACCATTTCAAGGCCCACATCAGACGCACATATCCGGACATGATGCATTTCTTAACTTATGCCGATAACTTTGCTGTCGGGTACTTCAAAAAGCAAGGCTTCTCCAAGGAGATCACGCTTGATCGATCTGTATGGGCAGGCTACATCAAGGATTATGAAGGCGGCACAATCATGCAGTGTACAATGTTGCGCCGCGTCGACTACACTGCCACACGGGACATCATCACGCAGCAGCGCGAGGCAGTCCTTGCCAAGATACGCCGGATGTCGAAGAGCCACGAAGTGTACGACGGTCTGCTACAATTTCAAGACGGCGCAGCAGAGAATACGGTCGTCGATTACCGCGAGGTGCCCGGGCTTCGTGCGTGTTTGTCAATCCCCCCTAACATTGTCGCAGTCGCTCATCCACCTACGTGACAGGTGAAAGCGGGTGGACACCGGATATGACAGCAGCGTGGGTGCAACCAATTTTCGATCGCCGGGCGTATTTGTCAAGTGATTTGTATGACAACAGGAGTGCTAAACCTGTGACGAAGAACACGGAGCTGAGCACTATGAACCGCCTCCTGTCGGAGATGCAGAACCACGCCTCCTCGTGGCCGTTCCGTGAACCGGTAAAACTCTCAGACGCGGCGGACTACTACGAAGTGATCGAACAGCCAATGGGTCCGTCTTCCGCGCTTTCGTTCAGCATCCCTGTTATTTTCACAGAAGCTGAGTTTTTGATTTTTTTTTTCAAATCGTCGTATAGATTTGAGAACCATGGGAGAGAAGCTAGAGGCTGGCAAATATGCAAACTTGGAAGAGTTCGTAGACGACGCCCAACTGATCTTCGACAATTGTCGGTTTTACAACCTCGAAGATTCGATGTGGTGCAAGCATGCAAACAAACTCGAAAAGGTGTTCAAAGAAAGCTTGGCCCGTTTGCGCGACTTATGAGCTTTTGCCTTTGTTGTACGCCGCCCTGTTTTGACACGCTTTATAGCCATTTTTTTCTTGTCCCTGTCCTAATCACACGTGTATTTTTATGCATCACATTGTATATCACTGCTGTCGTTATTTTTTCCAATATCAAAGGATCATGGAGGAAAATGTTCAGCCCGTATCGTATAGTACACAAAAGACTCGGTGTTGGCTGTCCGTATCGCGGAGGTTTAGTTAGACCTCACTCAGCGGGCCCAAATTCGACTGAAAGAGAGTTGACGAAGTCTTCCCGTCGCCCCCATCCCACGATGATGTCGGACGGAACGGACCCTGACCTGCCTTTGACGTAGCTTACAATAACAGGTTGTCGCCCTTGATGCCGTCCACTTATTGTACTGTACTTGTACCAGCCTTCGGGCGAAGCCTGCATCCCTTTCCGCACGTGGGCATGCCCGCTTACCATCGTGGACGTGACGCGGCAACCGCCCCCGTTCGGTCCAGGAGTGCCAGGGGGATTTACTAGTAACCCCGCGTCGACGGACTCGGATTGATTCGACATGCGTTGCGGCCAGCCCAGATAGTGCTGTATGTCCACGTGGGTATTGTATGATGTGATGGTGGATCTCGCGTGCACTGGGAGGAGGGAGTGAGTGGAGTTCGGCGAGCTGCGCCCGCGCATCTAGGGAGTTAGTTCTCTGGGTCTCCCTCACTTCTCTCTCCATGTGCATGTCGGATACGGCTTCCAGAACTCAGGGTACCGAAAGTGAGCTGAGCTTGGAACGTCGTAGCGGCCTTCTGACTCCGAGTCGAAGAAGTTTCGCTTGGGGTACTATCACTACCCACAAGTCGGACGCTGAGGTCAGCTGTCCGAGTTCCCAAAAAAGGAAAAAAATGGGTCCCTTCTCGGCTGCGGATTAAGGAGGAACTCGGACAGCTGAGTCAGCGTCCGGCTTGTAAGCGCTTTCGCAAGTCCGGTTCAGAAGGCGGCACCGGAGAGGGTTCATTCGCAAAGGTACGTCGATGCTCCAGTGATAATGCTCCACAACACCACCGACAGCGCTGACGATCGTGTTCTTTAGCGCCACAGAACGCAATGTGCGGACACACTCGCCCAACCAGGCACCATCATAGATCATAGTAGGGACCGGGGCCGATGATGTATGTTTCCGGTAAACAAAAAACATTGGGGGTAATTGACGTATGATTGGGGGTACGAAAAGGCCCTGACAAGAGGAAGGGTGGACATGACGACATGGACACGACATTGGAGCCGTAGCCTTGGCGTACAGATACGGACAGGCACATAACGGAGCTGCATGAATCACTTGTGTCATCGTCAGTCCCATCGCCGGTCTCAGGCTTGTGATCCACAGCAGCACCCGAGGCCGATGTGCTCCGAACCGGTACTGGGCTGTGAATGATGCACATGCACACGCAACCTGAGGTGACATGACCCGCGTCAGTTTTAATTAGATGGGTGTAGGGTAGATGACCTACCCTTCCCTACATGAGGTCACGAGAGATTAACCCAGTTGGAATGGAATGGTGTAGTGATCGACGCCTCTGTCTTGTAGTCACAAGGCAATACAAGAATGGTGGCCCCCGAATGTTATTTTAGCGCCGGCATCTATAATGTGCAAAGTGATTCGAATATATATGGAAGCTCTCGGAGTAGACTACTCCAAATATGGCGGCAGGCCAAGATATCTCGGAGGGTGGATAGGAGATCGGAGATCATTAAGGATGGCTCTGCACGGGGTCCACGAGAGGCGGAAGTATCTCTTGTAGTTTGGTCACGGAACGAGAACATCATAGCTGACAGCTGTATGATACCGAGCGATCAATGCGTTTATGATGGGGGGCAATGCAAAAAGCGTTGTGAATCCGCAGTCTGATACCTTGAAGCGTTACCCTAGCCTTTCACATGCACATGAATTAGAATGCACCCGTTCGTCCGCGGGTCCAAGTATAACCGACGCGATGTATGCCAATCTGTAGTTCTGATGGCAACAAGCGCTCGCCATGCATGGCTGTTGACACGTTGACGACTCATGCGTGGTTCGCATGAGCACAATCTCCGACCTACCCACCTCACCTACCAATATAGTCCAATCGAAAGAAGCGCAAAATGATTCTCAAGCGCCTTGTCCCCGAAGGCAATGAGAGCCATTC
>Ga0137394_10002601_pt1 | contig 13361 bp, 21 predicted proteins | sample czobulk116metaG_FD_108278 | JGI IMG/M metagenome (GOLD analysis project Ga0137394, IMG submission 108278) | Vadose zone soil microbial communities from Angelo Coast Range Reserve, California, USA - czobulk1.16 metaG | ecosystem: Environmental > Terrestrial > Soil > Vadose zone | place: USA...
ACCATCAGAAAAAAAAAATTCATCTTATTCCTACTTATTCCTTTCTTACCCCCAAAATAAGAGGTATAAGTAAGGAATAAGATGGAATAAGTGGAATAAGATGAATTTCTTTTTGCTGATGACAGCAGTGGTGATCACGTGCTCATCTGATGCACTGCATGTCAGACATGGGCGGCCCACTTCTCCCGTACAATGTAACAGCTGCAATTACTCTTACACTGTCGCTTCGACTCGGGTCTCATTTTCAGGTTGGAAACTTTGTACAGCATCAATATGTCTGAATAGGCCAGCGAAACCGATACCAAGGCACCCGAGGTGTTTTCTGCGTCATCCTTACGAAAACCAAATTAATTCAGTTCTTCTGTACGTTCCATCTTTCACGTCGAGAAGACCGTGTTGATGTTTTCGCTTAGTTGGGCGCTTAAACGCGATCACCTGGTGCAAGAGTCTTCTGTCTCTATGGCCAGGAAGACAGCGTGGGAGTGGGGCATAGGGTACCCATATGAATGCAGCTCAGTTCCCAAAGCCGACACGAGGCCACCCTGCATATTGGCATTTGCACCCGGGGCCAATCGTCATGTTCTGGGGAAGCGCGCTGCCTTAATGTTAGAACTGTTTGCGGCAATCTCAATCCATCAAGTACCGGCGTTGAAACACCCACGTGTTTAGGTTTGGCGATAAGCATCCTCGATGGACCAATGAATGCCAAGCACACACGCACGCGCGGATCGAGAGAACTTTTGTCCCGTCGGACGCAGTGGCCACTGAACATATTCGAGGACATCGTGCGTCAGGTTCAAAGCCCTGGGGCTCTCTTTTGGGGCTCTCTTCTCGGGACTCTTCTCACCGGGCGGAGCCTCTGTGCCTGGGACTCGCGATCTAATAAAGCTCGATGCTTCTTTCAACTCGTAGACTCCAAGTCGTCGCTTCGTCGCGCCTCTTTTCCCCCGTACAGTTCGAGTCTTTTTTCCACAGACCGTACTGTCAAACGTCTCAGCGATGGTTGGACTCTCCAAGGTGTCTATGATTTTTGCGTACGTTACGACATACTTTTTCGTGACCCCACACCTTGCTGAATTCAGTGCTTGAAGCGCGGGCACTGCCCTTTTCTCAGATGGTTATGCCAACGGTGTGATAGGAATTGGTACGTGACTGCCGCCTCTAGTAGCCCGTCTCTAAACCAAGCTTGTCGTCAAGTCAATACTAGTAAGATGCTCTTCCACAAACTTACTCCGTGGAGGACGTTTGACTCATGGCATATCCTCAGTTCTGAAAAAATTGTATCCCGATGCCGTGACACACAACAACTACAGCAAGACGCTGACCAGCGTGACTTTCGCAGGCACAATCGTCGGTATGCTCGTTTTTGGCTGGATCTCTGACAAAATAGGCCGCAAGTTTGGGATGGTGCGCATTACCTCCACTAGCCGAAGTGATGCCCGGTGGAAAAGGGGCCTTATATAACTTTTTCCCCAGATGGCCGCCACCGGAATCGTTGCATTGTTTTCCGGCCTCTCGGCTGCATCGGCCGGTGCTCATCATAGTGCCACCGGTCTCCTTGCCATGCTTTGTGCATGTCGGTGAGTTCCAAGTACCGACGACATCAAATTCGTCGCAGCTGATTCAACTACGCCATGAGCTTCCTCCTCGGCATCGGCGTTGGCGCGGAGTACCCTTGCGGATCCGTCGCCGCCTCGGAGCAGTCAGAGGAAGAAGGAATTGCAAAGAACGCGCAGCATCGTTGGTTTGCGCTGGCTACCAGTACGAAAAAACCTCTGGTACTGCTGGCGCTAGTCCTCATGCCACTTTGCCAGATGCGATGATCGATTTTGGATTCGTTATCTCCTCGTTTGTTCCCCTCGTTCTTTTTTGGATGTGCGCGCCTACAATCCCACTTTTTTGGTAGTGGGGACCTCGTTTTGCTCACTTCCGCGCTTTCCATCTTGCACAGATTTGGCAATGACCACCTTCGCGCCGTTTGGCGCCTCTCCCTCGGGTTCGGGGTCATTCCCGCCTTGGCTGTCCTCATTTGGCGGCTGAACATGCAGAATCCGTCACATTACAAGAAGAGTTCGATGCGCGACACTCGGATCCCGTATTTGCTCGTCATCAGACGTTACTGGCTCAACCTTCTGGCCATCTCGCTCACTTGGTTCATTTACGACTTTATCACGTACGTTTGCGTCCATAATGTATCACTTAGATGTACAGCGACTAATGTTACGATCCAGGTATCCTGTAAGATCATAGGCAAAGCTATTCGTGTGAGAACACCCTAACCTCAGTTCACTTTATCCAGTTCGGTATCTATGCATCTACGGTCGTGGATACGTATGTACACGTGCCCCTCCTTAGAGTGCCAGGGTCTAATCCTCTCGTAGCATCACCGGTGGCAACACCTCACTGAGTGTCGTGTTTGGTTGGGCGACCGTTATTAAGCAAGTCACCAGTGTTCGCACTCTACCACCATTAGCTGACTTCCCCGGCAGTTTGTTCTATATGCCTGGGACTATTGGCGGTGCCTTCGTGGTCGACTACCTTGGTCCCAAGTACACCATGGTGCGCCTCTTTCCCACAGGCCATCCATAGACTTCGGGTCTAATGTCCTTGATATCTGGGAAGATCACTGGTCTGCTTCTGCAAGCCGTCATTGGCTTCATCATGAGCGGCCTCTACGACCAACTGAAGAAGCACGTCGGGGCCTTTGCTGTGGTTTATGGTATTTTTCTGAGCTTTGGTGAACTTGGCCCCGGTAATTGCCTTGGTCTCCTTGCCTCAAAATCTGGTCCCACTGCCGTTCGTGGCCAGTTCTATGGCGTCGCTGCTGCGATCGGCAAGGTTGGCGCTTTCGCAGGCACTTGGTGTACGCCATACTTCCACTTGATTTATCACCCACACTAACCGAACTTACGTGTAGCCTTCCCCGTAATCATCGACGGTATGTGGCATGCGTCCTCGTCAGAAACGTGTGATTCATACTCCCCGCAGACTTCGGTGGACCGTCGACTAATCGTGGCAATACCGGACCGTTCTGGGTCGGCAGCGGACTCGCGATCCTCAGTGCATTGATTACCTTTTTCTTCATCCGCCCTCTTTCACACGACGGGTTGGTAGAGGAAGATGGGTTGTTCCGTCAATATCTTGAAGCACACGGCTACGATACTTCGAAGATGGGCTTTGTGGAGGAAGGCGACGAATGGTCGCAGAAGTCACTGCCCGAGAAAGAGGACGACACTAAAGTAGCTGCCTAAGAGTGATGATGGTTCAACGAGTTTAAGCTTTGACATGGTGCTCGATGACTGATGATTTCTCCTGGGAATGGTTACTTTGCGGCTGCCGCCATTTGACTCGTGGCCTTACAATCATACATACTTGTATTATTGATGTGACGATCACTATTACGAAGTCAGACTTTCTCTATGATCTTGCATGCTTGTCCGAGACGTCGTATGTCATGTTCATCGTACAGAGAACATTGCACAGGGTAAAGCGGTCGGGTGTTAATATGATTTGATACAAACAACGAAGTGTCTTCAATGCTGCATTGGGACGGCTCCTTTTCCCGATTTTTCGAGTTCGTTTCTAGGCAAACAAAAAACAGGAAAGCACGTTTAACGCTGGGAAGCGATGACATACAAGAACACTCACCTCAGCTGCACGCTAAACTCTTCCTCGATGTCATCGTCATCCCAATTATCCTCCCACAGCTTGTCTCCCTCCGACTTCGCTGCTCCGGGGGCAACCCCTCCGAGGTGCGCCAGATCCGTCTGGGAGTCGTCCCAATCTAATCCAGTGGGTGTGTTCTCAGCAAGCGCTCGAAAACAAAACGCTGTGCCCGCGTAGTGTGTCGAGTACGGGTCGTAGCATGGGGTGCTCACCCTGGACGGGAAACTCCTCAAACTCGTCGTCCTCTTCCAGCACGCTGAGGTGAGGGATCCCATCTCCCTCTTTTGGGGGCTCCGTTGGCTTGATTTCATCTTCTGACTTCTTTGATGTCGTGGCTGCAGAGGACATGATGGGTTTATGAAGCTGAAGGACGCACCGCGTCACTCGTCCCAGGGAGATGCTGCACGTGACTGTCGTGACATCACCCATCTACATGGTCGGCGTTGGCCACGGTGCTGGAGGAGGACTAGATGTGCGTAAATGCATTTCTTCCTCCTCCTGGAAGATCCGTGCTCCGGCCTGGTTCCATGCGTGTGGTGGAGCCTGCAAACTCGAATGCGCGAATGCGTGTAGCAGCTCAAGCCTACCACCAACATCGTAAGGCACGCATTACCAAAAGCAAAAAAAAGCTCCCGCTGATGGCCAGGGCTGATTACCGCAATTTTTTAAAATCGCCATTGCAAGTCGTCTGGGTTCCGGAAGGACGATCTATAAGTGTCTACACCTCCAGCTTCCAGATCCGTCATGGTCGTCCCCGTTTCTAAAAACGAGCGCGTACTCATAGTTGGTGCTGGCTGCTTTGGCTTATCTACGGCGTATCATCTCCTTCGGAGGGGTTTCGCGGACGTCACCGTGCTTGATCGCTCAGAGAAGCTGCCAGCCCCAGATGCAGCGAGCAATGACATGAATAGGAGTGAGCAAGCGCGTGTTTACTTCCCGTTCTCAGAAACCATCTCTCATAATCTGCCGCTTGGCCTGCTGCAAAAGTCGTGCGAACGTCCTATTCCGACATTTTTTACTCACAGCTGGGTTACGATGCCATCCAAGAGTGGAGGAAACCCGACGAATGGGGCGACACGTACAGAGAGTAAATGCCATTTCCCCGCATCCGTTGTCCGGAGACATAACATATCATTGCCTTTGTTGTCGACCTTTTTCATCACCATCGCTTTTCAGATGCGGAGTTCTCGTCATGGGCCCGGCAGGCGAGGAGCTCTATGCGTCGAAATCGTACACGAACGACGTCTCTCTCGGCGTGCGCACGATCCGATTCGAGTCGGGCGACGCCATCACGCGCACGGTCTTCCCGGCGGGCGTCAAGACCGGCCCCACATTCGAGGACATCGGCGCGGCGTTCCTCAACGTGGACTCTGGCTGGGCCGCGGCCGGCCGCGGCATCGACGTACTCATGGCGCGCGTGATCGCGTTGGGGGGCAAAGTCGTCGGCGGCAAGGCCATCACGGGCCTCGTCCGCGAGGCGGGGCGTACGCATGGCGTAACGCTCGCCGACGGGTCTGCCATCCGCGCGGGCCTGGTCATCATCGCCGCTGGGTCCTGGACCTCGTCCACGTTTCGCGAGCTGGCACTCGACGAGATGTGCACCTCAACCGGGTAAGAGCGGTCGAATTGGCTCAATTACAAAAAAATTACGATACATATATCGCCGTTGCGAATGCGTCGCTCACTTCGTCTCGCCGCTTCCCCCAAAGTCAGACCGTCGCGACGATTCAGCTTTCTCGAGAAGAGGCGGCGCGGTACAGGGATGTCCCCGTCGTGATTGACTTCCGCTCGGGCTTCTACGTATTTCCGGTGCGTGCGCCCTGGCGGACCGTCCCCACCTCGGACTATCTGGCTGCTAACCCAGTTCAAAATCTCCCACGTTACAGCCCACCGACGACAACATCGTCAAGCTCGCCCGTCACTACTCCGGGGTGGTGCATTATTCCCCGGGGGACGCGGACAAGCCGGTGTCCACGCCCCGTACGGTCTTTTCACACGGTGACGACGGTCTGCGCGTCCCACAATCATGCTTGAGAATCTTGCGCAGCGAACTGCGTCGCGTCTATCCCGAGCTCGCCGAGAAACCCTTCGCCGCAACCCGGTTGTGCTGGTAAATACCACCGTCTCCTGGATGCAACTCTTCTCCTTTCTGATTACCTCGATCTTATTTTTAGGTACGCAGACTCCCCAGATAGCGATTGGGTGATAGGATATTATCCATCCGACCCTGGCCTATTCTTGGCGACCTCAGGAAGCGGCCATGCCTACAAGGTGTGATGTTTCACGTCTTTCTCGTCTAACTTTAAACACGTTATTATAGTTTTTGCCAGTGATAGGACGCATCGTTTCCGACGCCATCGAAGGAAGGCTGGACCCCGCGATATCTCAAAAGTTCGCCGTAGACCGTAAAGACACCATTGACCGGTTTGACCATTCACGTGGACTTCTGAGACCAGTAGATTTTTTTGCTGAGCCACTTTGTGCGCCCGAGGACCTCCTTCCTCACGTAGGCAAAGACGATGGTGGAGGTTGAAAGAAATGCATTTACGTAAATGAGTATAGTCATACATATTTGCGACAGCAACGGATGAGGATATATCATAGTCCAGTTTCTTGAATGGATAGATCGTGAATCAGTTAATCAGTCCTCGACCTTTTTTCTGCTTCTGCGAAGTAATCACAGATGCTCTGATAGGTGTAACGAAAACGCCCTCATCCGCGGACACCTATAAACTCTCGCCAGGACTTGACCTCAGAGGGGATCCGGCCCTCAGTATATTTCCGTAGGCCACCTTGGGGTATTTTTTTGGCAAGACTTTCGACAAAGAGCTGAGCTGTCCGCGGGTTATTCAGCAACGGTAGCCCAAAATCGACAGCGTTCCTAAGTTCACAGGTAATCAGCTTCAAAATGCGCAGACGCAACACAGCTCGTGATGGTGATACACACCGCCGTGCGACGTAGTCCTCATCCGTTTTGGACGTCCCGCGACCGCGAGCGAGGTTGATAACGCACTGGATGTCATACTCGTCGAATACTTCGCGAAGCTTGCGCTTATCTTTTGTCGGGAAGAAAATGCGCTTTGCCGAGACATAAGGCAAGTCGTTAAGGAACTCTTCGACCAACTGTGAGGAGCAGAATAATCGGAAGCCCAGATTGGAAAGTGTCATCGCGATGATGCGCATTTCCGGCGTCCTGATGTCTCCACCTATTAATACACCCGACTTTTCGCGGGGCACCTTGAAGCCAGTCGTACTGAGCAATGACACCCAGTAAGCCTCATGTATATCGCGGCCAAATGAAGCCACCTCGCCGGTGCTTGCCATCTCTGGAGATATACTAGTGTGAGGTTTATTACACAAAAAATGACATCTTACGCACCGACGCCAAGGAAAGGGTCTGCGCCGCCCAAACGCGTCCACGAGAACTGTGCGACTTTGACGCACGTGTAATCCCGTGCTTGCGCCATGAGGTCTACCGGCTCTGGGACGTTTACGCCGGTGATAGCTGCCGCTGCCGTCTCAATGAAATTGTGGCCAAGGACCTTGCTCACGAATGGGAAGGAACGTGATGCGCGCAAGTTGCACTCAATCACTTTCAGTTGTGCTTCTTCACCCACCGCGCCGGCCTTACGGATGATCTGCATATTGAATGGACCGGAGATCTCAAACGCAGCTGCCACTTTCTGGGCAATCTCCTTGAGGCGAACCATGTCGGACTCAGAAAGGGAAAAGGGAGGAAGGACGAGAGTTGCATCGCCAGAATGCACACCTGCATTCTCCACATGCTCCGATACTGCGTGCACGAGGAGCCGATCGCGGTGTGCAACGGCATCCACATCGATCTCCTGAGCGTTGTCAATGAACTTGGTCACAACGACCGGATGAAGAGGGGAGACTGAGGCGGCAGCGGAGAGGTTGTATTCAAGAGCGGGTTCTTCGTAGACAACATTCATCGCGGCGCCAGAGAGGACATAAGACGGGCGAATGAGAACGGGGTATCTAAAGTATAAAATTGAGACTGGATCGAGTCAAATATAGGCAGAGTAACATACCCAACGCGCTTGGCGAAGGCTTTGGCAGCGTCAACACTTGTGACTTCGGTCCATTCGGGCTGGTCGACGCCGACCTTGTCAAGGACCGAGGAGAACTTGTGCCGGTCTTCTGCCATATCGATCTTCTCGGGGTCCGTTCCGAGGACCTCGACACGGTTCTCCTTGAGACGCAATGCGATATTCTGCGGCAACTGGCCTGTCCTCTCGTTGGCAGCGCGCTTTCGTGAAAAATGAGGAGCCTACCTCCAACACTGACGACAACACCGTGCGCTCCCTCCAATTCGAATATGTCCATTACCCGCTCCCATCCGAGCTCCTCGAAGTATAGCCTATCAGCTTCGTCGAAGTCCGTGGAAACAGTTTCGGGATTATAGTTGACCATGATGGTGTGCACGCCTTGGTCACGTAGACTCCTCGCACATGTGACGGCGCACCAGTCGAATTCGACACTGCTACCAATACGATACACACCGCTACCAAGCACCATCGTACCGTGTTCGTCAAATTCGACATCGTGTTCTGAGGCGTTGTAGGTTGTATAGAGGTAGTTCGTATAAGCGGGGAACTCGGCAGCGAGAGTATCGATGCGCTTGACGAAGGGAATGACACCTAGTTCCTTGCGATGGGCGCGGACAGCCGCCTCATCGGAGTTTACCAGAGAGGCGACGTGAACATCTGCGAAACCCATTCTTTTTGCGCGTGTCATCAGCTTCGCATCGATAGCCTGTACACTGCCGGCAGCAGTCAATGCGCGATGCGTTTCAACAATGTTCTCAAGTTTGTACAAAAACCACTAAGAAATCTGATCAAGAAAGTTGTTCATATAGCAGCAACAAACTACGCACCTTGTCAATCTTGGTAAGGTCATGAATGCGATCAACTGTATAGCCCTCGAGATACATTGCCTGTGCGATAGCAAATAGCCTCATATCAGTCGGCTTCTGCAGTGCACCGTCGAGTTTCTCCCTATCCATCCTCTTGCCAAAAACTTCGAATCCAACCCATCGAGGGTCTACCATGCGGATTGCTTTCATGATACTCTCCTCGAATGTACGGCCAATAGCCATGACTTCGCCGACAGACTTCATCGATGAGCCAACCTCGCGATTAACCTGAGACGAGAACTTGGCCAGGTCCCACTTAGGAATCTTTGTGACGATATAGTCGAGTGAAGGCTCGAAACATGCGGTCGTAGTCTTCGTAACAGCATTGGGAAGTTCTGGCAGAGTATAGCCAAGCGCGAGCTTGGCGGCTGTGTATGCAAGCGGATAGCCAGTAGCTTTTGAAGCTAACGCACTGGAACGACTCAAACTAGAGACTTCAATCAGTAAGCGTTCTCATAAAGGTTGATGGCGACGTACCGAGCATTGACCTCAATCACGCAGTAATCTCGACTATTGGGGTTCAGGGCATACTGAATGTTACATTCGCCCACGACGCCAAGGTGACGAATAACCTGTTACACGCGGTCAACAATATGGAATGCCGAAACTGCTCTCGCGGCCGTACTTTGAGGGCAGCACTTCGTAGCATATGATATTCGTCATCAGTCAACGTCTGTGATGGTGCGACAACGATCGAGTCCCCTGTATGCGTGCCAAGCGGGTCGAAGTTCTCCATGTTGCAGCATATAATTGTGTTCTAAGTAGAAAGAAATCTGACTCATGAGCTGACGGTGAACAGAAGAGAAAGGAACAGGGCTCACGAACATCAGCTCCATCACGAACTACTTCGTACTCGACCTCTTTCCAACCTTTCATACTCCGCTCAACCAGCACCTGCGGGGAAAGCGAAAGGCCACGCGCAGCAAGGTCACGAAGTTCTTCCGGATTGTTGGCGAAACCAGAACCGAGTCCTCCGAGAGTGAAAGCCGAGCGCATGATGACCGGATACCCAATTTTTTCCGCAGCACCAAGGGCAGCGTTGACGGAAGATACTGCTGTAGACTGTGCAACCGGGATGTCGATCTCTGAAAGGGGATGTCAGAGCGGACAAAAATAGAAGAGCTATGAACAGTCACCCTTGAGAGCCTGGACGAACAAATCTCTGTCCTCGGAGACTTCAAGCGTACGAATTGGTGTGCCAAGGACCTGGACACCCAGCCGTTCCAACACGCCCATGCGGTCAAGCTCAATGCCGACATTGAGCGCACTCTGACCGCCGAATGTAAGAAGAATACCGTCGGGCCGCTCCTTCTCGAGCACGTATGCAACGTAATCGACAGAAATAGGGAGGAAGTACACTTCCGAAGCGAGTTGGTGACTCGTCTGCCACGTCGCAATGTTGGGATTGATGAGGACGGCCTCGATACCTTCTTCACGCAGGGCTTTCATGGCCTGAGACCCCGAGTAATCGAACTCGCCAGCCTGGCCGATGGAGAGGCCGCCGGAACCAACCATGACAACCTTGCGGACGTCGGGACGCGGAAGTTTCGGAAGGACCTTAGCAGACATTCGGCGTGCCAGCTCGGAGGGAGAATTGAGGACGCGTTCTCCATCCTGCGGTACGAAATCACCGACGGAGGGAGCGGCAATCGCACGAGCTACGGTGGTTGGGACGGGGGAGCGGTGAGTCGCAGTTAGGTGAAACGGTCGCGCGATGTGTTTTGGGATGGCGCCGACCACGGATCGTACGGCAGAACGCTGGATGGGACTGAAGAGCCCCATCGAGCAGAGAGAGAGGTTGAGGAGAAAGGAGCACTTGGCTAAAATTGACTTATTTACTACGTAGTCTCGCCCTGAATTACGTCAACCGTCCTCTCCGCCCCACCGTCTCAAATGGTCATCAGTTACCGCCCGTCCTCATCCAAACAATCCCACAATGACCCTTTGCAATTGGCCATCTCGGATCGCCTACACAGACATATTGTCAACAAGTTGTTTGGCACCGTTGGGGATTTCTTTCTCACCTCGTATACGAGAGACACATTCTCTCCGATCGTCGCATCCTCAATATCAAGCCCATCGGGGAATGATTGGTGGTTTTCTAGGCCGTGCATATCGATGTTCAGGTTCGTCCGTACAAATTCGTAAACAGGTCGTGTCCTTGTCAAGAGGAGGCTCGCAGGCGCGCAGCCACGGGCGCCCGTCAAATACGCCTCGCGGAGGGCGGTGAGCGAAGCTGTCGCGCGTTTGGCAACGTCGTTGTTGAAACGGGGTAGCCCAGATAGCGCGATGACTCCCGGGCCACTTGGTTGTGTGAAATATTTCACGATCAAGCTATCACTTGAAGTCGCAACCTTTATCATGCGGTCCGCGGCGTCCATGGTAGTCGTCGTATCTAACGTTGCAAGCATAACAAAAACGATCCGTTTGAACAACGGCCCTGCCTCTGTAGGTGATATATGGGAACCAAAGTTGGCTAGAAGCTCAGCTTGCACGATCTGGTGCAGCTCGTTCTCAAACTCTGCTTGCATCGCACGAATATCGAGCGCTGCGTACAGACGTTTAGCGAGGTGTCCTATAGGTCCATAAAGAGTATTTACCTTGGCAAAGGAGATAGAGATAGGTCGCCACCAGCATGGACAGTACCTCAATCGAGGTGATCGTGGCCCGCGCGGAGATCAGTGCTAATGAACTATGTACGGTGCGTTTGGCCGAATTCAAATGAAGGATCGTTGGCCTCACTTACTTGACCGCCTGATTATGCATCTCCGCTGACTGAATGTGCGTCGACACAGGGTTCGCCAAGAAACCCAATTCGCTGGTGTACGCGGCAACTGCGATATCGAGTCCCTTAGCATTGAAATTTAGTGAAGGATCGCTCGCCGCCAGCGATGGGGGAAGCCCCCGATTCATAGTTGGATTCATCAACTCCGTAGCCTGCGCAAACAGCAGTTTTCCTATGTGGTGCAAAGCGAGTCGAGTCTTCTCCATCGCGTTCGTCACCGCCATCGCCTGGAAGTTTCCACCGTGATGTACCTCGCCTGTCTCCCCGTTGAAGAGGGGGTTATCCGTTGCTATGCACCATCGTATGATTTGAGAATTAAATGGAAGTTAAGTGATACGCACTGGAGTTACACTCAACTGCGACAGAGTTGAGTGCCGAGATGATATCCTCGATCTGAGGACCGAGAAATTGGGGTGCCGTACGCAGGGTATATCGGTCCTGGCGAAGTTCGCCTTGATCCTCGTTGATACATACGTCTTTTTCGTGTCCACCCGCGAGCTTGCTACCTTTCAAGAGGTCCCAGATAGTACGCGCCGCCTCCACCTAGATGACGTCCTCGGTCAAACAGACATGTGGCTTCCTGAGTTCTGTAGACGCACCTGCCCCGGGTGAGGTCGCGCAACCTCATGGATGAACGGATCGTAATTCCCACGAACGCCAAGAAGTGCCTCTGTGCCCATAGCCGTACACACCTGTGCAAGCAGCGCAAGATGCACGGCGTCATGAAGCACGAGCGACGCCACAGACGCCGAGAATGCGGTCCCGTTCATAATTCCGAGGGTCTCCTTCTCCAACAAGGGCAGTGGCTCGATGTGATGCTTTTCGAGCGCTGTCTTGCATGACACGACCTCGCGGGCACCAAAGACCCGCGGACCGTCGAACACCCTAATATTACGGATGCCAGCGACGGTCCCGGCAACATATGCCAACGGGGTAAGATCTTGGACGTAGATAAGTTACAGAGATAAGACGAGGCATGAGTCGCGTGACGTCGGGACGAAGGTTACAAACATACCTCCCGACGCTGAGATACTCCCGCGCAGCGGAACGCATGGAGTGATGTCCTCGCGTAGCAGCGCGACCATCTTCTCGAGTAATTCCCAGCGCACACCCGAGTGGCCACGGATGAGCGAGTTGATGCGGACGAGGATCGCGCCTCGCACCCACGCCTCGGGCATACTCGTCGCCGCAAGCGGGTCTGACAGCGGTAGCGCCGGGAGCGGGCCCCGGAAAGACGCGACGGACGGCAAGACGCCCGTGTGGTGGTGTTGCAGGAGGGCAAGCCCGAGACCGATCGTGTCATTCGTCCGCGTGTCCGCTGCAGTCGGTTTGGACGGCAGGCAAAGTTTTCGGGACGGATCAGATGTACGTGATAATGATTTAGGTGGCGTTAATGGAGCGCGTGAAAAACTTGGCGCGGAAAACAAGAGCGTGACGCGTACCGCTGCCACCGAGACCTGTGCTCACGCCGTACACACTTTTGGCCCCTTGCACCTTGCCCACGAGCACGTTGCGTGACTTTGCCATGCGCTCTCGGATCTCTGGCGCATCGTCGAGTGCCACCGAAGTTCCGTAGCGAGCCACTCCAACAACGCCTGCTACGGTCAGGGATTGGCCATCCAAGACTACAGGTTTCCCGTCCCTGCGAATGATTAACGTGTTGGCAGGTTTGAAACCTGCAGCTGTACAGACAGCTACAAACCCAACGTAGGAGACGTACTTGTAACTCATTAGCTCCTCATATTGCGTGATGAACCGCGAGAGAAGGTCGGATGGTGCGGAGTTTGTCTGGTAGACTTTCGAAGTCGATGGCGTCTCAACAGTCATGTCGATAAAAATGACAACACAGGCAAGTGCAGGACGCTCCCCTGTATTGTATTTTACCAACCCGCGTGTTAAATAGGTAACTGGAATGCATATCAGTCAATATACCCAGGTTCCTTCCGCGATGGGGGAGATCCGGCCGGGGCTTAA
>Ga0137394_10002602_pt1 | contig 13361 bp, 9 predicted proteins | sample czobulk116metaG_FD_108278 | JGI IMG/M metagenome (GOLD analysis project Ga0137394, IMG submission 108278) | Vadose zone soil microbial communities from Angelo Coast Range Reserve, California, USA - czobulk1.16 metaG | ecosystem: Environmental > Terrestrial > Soil > Vadose zone | place: USA...
CGCTACGGCAGCGCGAAACCCGTTCTTGTCGCCGTTACAGCATATGGCAAGGCTGTGGACAAGCTGATGGCCAAGAACGCGGGTATCGACTACCACGTGAGCAAACCCTACGACCCGCGGCAGTTGCTCGCCCTGATAAAAAAGATCGCCGACGCGAACGCTCCTCCCCAGGGCTGATCTGCCGACCTCGCCGGTGATGGCCGGCCGGAACCGGCCGACGATCGCGCTCCACGTCACATCGGCGGGACGACCTCATCGCCACACGGCTACGGTTACATGGCGCCTGAACCAGGAAGGCAAGCCGGACGAACTATTCCGGCAGATCATGGCTTTGACGGATGAGGCGCTGCGCCTGAATCCTTCGCTGGCGGAAGCGCATGTTCCGAGGGCGAGAGCGTTGTTGCGCGCCGGCAAGGAGGAAGAGGCGAAGGCCGCCATAGATTCCGCGCTGGCCCTGGATCCGCGTTTGACCGGCGCATTCTTTCTGCGTGCGGAAGTGTTCCGCCGCCGAATGCAGCTTGCGCAAGCCGAAAGCTGGTACCTCAAGTTCATCGACGGGACTCCAAGCGCCGCCCGAAGGTCCAACGCCTACTACTGGATGGCGTACATGTACGAGACCGCGGCGTGGAAAGAGCCACGCCAATGGACGGCGCACATAACCAAGGCTCGTGGCGCGTACGAGAAGATGGTTGAGTTCGATCCGCGCGGCGCATGGAAGCTGGTCAACTTTGCGGCTTTCCTGAACGACGAAGCGGCGGACTTCCCTGCAGCGGAGAAATATGCGCGTCGCGCTCTGGATGTCATGGACTTTCCGGCTGCCCGGTACCAGTGGGCATTCGCTCGTTACCAGGCACTGCAGGCGGAAATACCGAAGATGAGCGACGCAACGCTCAAGACGGCGTGCGAAGACATATCCCAAGCTACTGGGGTAACCCTGGATGAGGCGATAACGCAATCTTCCCGTTACAGGGCCATATCCGGACGGCTGGAAATAGTCCGTGCGCGTGTTGCGGGTAAAGCGACTTGGCGCTGCGACGGCGCCGGCTTCGTGTTAGCTGCAAGAAGGACCAATTGCCACCCGGTGGGCAAGAACGGCGGTCACTGAGCGTTGGTACTAGAAGTTAGCGCCTTGAGGAACTCTACAAGATCGCTCCTTTCATCTGCCGTAAGAGTCGCACGCCTGCCGTCGGACAAACCACGGTATCCCATCTCCAATTCGACGGCCTCTTCAAGCGTCGCAACGCTGCCGTCATGCATGTATGGGGCGGTAAGGGCGACGTTGCGGAGCGATGGCGTACGGAACTTGCCAATGTCAGCCGGCTTCTTCGTCACAAGGAATCGACCAAGGGCTCCTATTTCGGCAGAGGAAAGCGCGGCATGCCCCAGCCGTTCACTGTCCAGCGCCTGCACGCGAGCGACGAGCTCAGGCAAGCGCCGCTCCACCTGCGCATGTCCGACACCTACGCTATGAAACTGCTGGTCTGAAAACAGCGCCGAATTCTCGTCCATCGTGTGGCATCTCACACAGCCGGCGCGGCCGCGAAACAGTTCGAGTCCGCGAACCGCCGATGCTGGCATCTCGCCGACATGGTGGCCGAAAAAGAATCGATCGAACACGGAGTTGCCGCTCACGAGAGACTCCAGGTAGGCGCTGAGCGCGTTTGACATGTCTTCGCGTGTCGCGCTGTCGAGGGATTTCTCAAAGGCTTCAAAGAAAAGCAGGGACAACGCCGGTATGTCGGTAACAGCGCGCCTCGCCTGTTCAAAGCTCTCCATGCCGAGTTCCATCGGATTGAAGACCGCGTCCATTGCGTGGCTGGCGAGAGCTTCCCCTCGCCCATCCCAAAATAGCGTGCGGTTAAACGATACGTTGAGAAGTGAGGGCGTATTGCGCGTGCCGGTGCGGCCATGTACACCACGGGCCGTGGCTAGTCCGTCCGAGAACGCCTTTGCCGGCTGATGGCAGGAGGCGCAACTCATAGTTCCATCGGCACTCAAGCGCGGCTCAACAAAAAGCGCCCGGCCAAGCTCGACTAGCTTCGGGCTCAGCAGTGTCCCAGCCTGCACGTTCGGTAGTCCCGACGGTGATGCCGGCGCTGGAGTCTGCGCATGGCAAACAGAGCACGCGAGCGCGGCGAGGGCGCGGCTTAGTAGCTTGTAATTCACTGACTGTTACCCCGAACCGATTTTGCCATCACGCTCGGTTTGTTCGGGGTACGTCGGACATAACACGAAGGTGTTAACGCTTTCCGGGGATTGAACGGCAAGCGCTGCTCAAGGATGCTCAGCCGCGCGAAGTTCCCGATCATTGCCTTGGGGAGGCAAAGACTTGAAGGTAACAACGTACGGGCTCGCGTTTCTTCTATTAGCCCTGTTCGGCTCCCCGGCGTTTGCTCAGGTCCGCTACGAGTACGACTCTCTAGGCCGTCTTATTCGAGTAATCGACGGTCAGGGTCGCGCCGCGATCTATGTGTATGGGCCGACCGGGAACATCTTGCAGATCGTGCGCGACGATGGAAGCAGCGGTGGCCCAACGATAACCTCGGTGAGTCCAGGTGTCGTCCGGAAAGGCCGCCCTCGCGCAATTCAAATTGTCGGCACTAACCTTGCCGCGGCAACCGTTTCCACTTCCGATCCGCTGGTAGCGCTCAGCGTTCAACAGGCATCGGCTACACAACTTGTCGTCACTGTGACCCCAGCCGCCAACGCGACTGTGGGTACAAAAACACTGACGATTGGCAATTCGAGCGGATCGACAACCGCCAGCATCGAAGTGCGTGCGGCGATCGCACTTTCGGTCGCTCCTTCGCCAACTGTCATGCCTCCGGATTCGCTCACCCATGCTGTTTCCGTACAACTGTCAGATTCCGATCCGGCGGCAACCGTCTTCAATATTTCGGGACTCGATGTCGGCGTTGCCATTGCTTCACCGGCGTCCGTCACCGTTCCTTCCGGGCAAACCGAATTCCAGATAACAGTAAAGGGGCTCAGCCCGGGACGAACTTCGTTCGTCATCTCTGGCTCTTCGATGTCCGCTGCCCAGTCGTTTCCGCTTTTTGTCAGCGCCAATTCGTCGCCGTTGTCGGCCAGGTTAGGCGTCTACTTGGGCGTCTCTCCAGCCGCGACGCCCCTGATTGTTCCCAGCAAAAGTCTAGGCGTCGACATAGGTACCTTGGATCCGTCAGTACCCATGTCGCTCGTCACCCCGGTCGTCGATGTGTTTGTCGAAAGTCCATGAACATCCGAGGAATCGCCATGAAGCGGACGAATAAAACACTGTGGAGCATTTCCGTCATCGCGGGCGCAGCGCTCGCCATGTTTTCAGTGGCGGCGACTGCGTTCAACAGTGGCAGTACTGGGACCGATGGCGCGTTTAGTCCTTCCGAGAATGTGACGGTTCAGGTTCCCTCGAGCGGCATCCTCAACTACACGACGGTCAACATTCCGGCTGGCGTGACGGTCACGTTTCAAAACAACGCCTCGAATACGCCGGTGATCGTGCTCGCGAGCGGCAACGTTACTATTTCCGGGACGATTGACGTTTCCGCGCCAGCCCCGCTCAGCAATGATCAACCAGATGCGGGGCTGGGAGGACCTGGAGGCTTCAACGGCGGGACCGGCGGCGTATGGGGAAGTGGCGCACGGCGCGGTGGCAACGGCCTTGGACCCGGCGGTGGCGGGGGAGGCGACACCTCCGAATCGAGCGGCGCCGGCGGTGGCGGCGCCGGGTACGGGACGGGCGGAGATGGCGGACGAGACCAATTTCCTAACGGTGGTGTACCGGCGACAGTCGGTGACGGTGGCGCCGCATATGGCTCCATATATCTCCAACCTCTGATCGGTGGATCGGGAGGCGGCGGAGGTGCTGGATCCACTTCCGCTGCTGGCACGGGTGGAGGTGGCGGAGGCGGCGCCATTCTCATCGCGTCGTCGGGCACATTGACCTTGGACGGCGCTGTCCTGGCGAATGGCACGAGGGGCTCGTTCAGCGGAGGGGGTGGCTACAAAGGATGCGGGGGCGCCGGCAGCGGCGGAGCAATCAGGCTTGTCGCCAGCCAAGTGACCGGCAGTGGGTACATGACGGCGGCGGGCGGCTCTAATTCAGGTTATCCCACCTGTTACGACCGCCAGACGAACGCCGGTGGGGACGGCGGCAAGGGACGCATTCGGGTCGAAGGGGATCAAATCACTCTCGCACCGAGCGGCAGTAACAACCCGACGCCTTCCCTGGATGTTCCCGGTCCTGTATTCGTCACCGGACAACCCAGCCTAGTCATTAGCTCAGTCGCTGGTGTCGCCGCGCCTGCATCGCCCACCGGCAATATGGACGTCACCCTGCCAGCTACCACTACAAATCCGGTAACGGTTGTGTTCACAACCTCTGGGGTGCCGGTTGGCTCGACGATAAACCTTAACGTGAAGCCAACGTATGCAGCGCCAATCACAGCGACCAGTGGCGCGACTACTGGAACCACCGCCAGCGCGACGGCAAGTGCAAGCGTGAGCCTTCCAACTGGACACAACGTGTTGCAAGCAACCGTTTCGTACACGCTCGTGGCATCAGTGGGCGACGCCCTAAGGAATTTCGCAAATAACGAACGAGTAGAGAGCGTCACGCTTGTCGCGACGTTCGGCGGTCCGACCAAGGCGAGGTTGAGAACAATCTCGGGCAAGGAATACGACGTCCCCGTTGAAGCGTTGCGACTCGCGGCTGCAGGCGGTTGAGCACGATGGGTGTGCACGATATGAGACGCACTAAGTTGATCGAAGCAACCAAGAGGCGGTTAACCGTCGCCTTCGGCGTCGTTCTACTTTGTGCGGTCGCACTAGCGCCGACAGCGACCTCCCAGCAGAGGGCGACAACCGCGCCTACGGTAGTTCGTGGGCAAACCAGCACCACGTTGCCAAGCGGCACGGTTCTTCTGTTGGGTGGAGGAGACAAGGGCGCCGCTTCGGCAACTGCGGTCCTATTTGACCCCGCGACGGGATCAGCGCGATCGCTTCGGGGCATGGAGATGCCGCGTGCCTATCACAGCGCGACGCTGCTTCCGGACGGTCGCGTTCTGATTTTCGGTGGTGTAGGCGCCACTGGGAATGTCATTGGTGACGCGGAGTATTTCGATCCCGCGTCGACAAGCTTCTCATCGGCAGGTCGACTCGGCCTTATCCCGCGCGCGCGCCATACTGCGACCCTGGGTGCGGATGGCCAGCTTCTCGTGGTTGGGGGCGCGGACGAGCGAAACGCGCCAGTCGACGTTGCCGAGCTTTGGGACTCCCGCACGGGGAAGGTGACAGTCCTCGCGAGGGATCCGGAACTCGCTCGGGAGACAGCGGCTGCCACGCTGCTTTCGGATGGTGCGGTGCTGATCCAGGGCGGGGAAGGAGCGAATGGGAAAGCAGCTAACTCGGTCCTGATTCATCCTGATCGTGCAACCTTTGAAACCATACCGAATTCTCGAACAGCATCACTCGTGGGCGGCAGTAGCGCACAACCGCTCACCGTCTCGGGATCGGTACCTGGCGCAGAGGCCGCCGATTTCGCGCCAGATGGACTGCTAGCGCTGCGTTTCTCCAAACCCATTGCGGTGACGTCCGCCAATCCAGGTTCCTTGGTCCTTTTCGGACCCGGCGGCGTCGTCAACGCGCGAGTCACTCCGTCGCAGGACGGCATGCTCGCTTTCATCTCTCCGGAACAGCCACTTCTTCCTGGAAGCCGATATACGTTGTTCGTTGACGGTGTAACTGCCGCCTCCGGGGAAAGCATTCCGTTGCAGGCTATCGGATTCGACACCGCCCGCGTCGGGCGACCCACATCTCTCGGGTTGGCGCCGTCCGATGTTTCCGGTGCGCAATCCAGTTCGGATACGCAACCCGCAAGGCAGGCGCCTACGACGTCATTGCAAAAGCAACCTGCCAACGCCGCACCCGAAGACGCCGCGGACGACCTGTTCATACCCACTTCCCGGAACCTTGGCGGGCGGTGGCGTACAGGGCGGCCGCGGCCGGATTTTGTCAACGCGCTGCTCGATCATCATCAGTTGATCAAGGAGCGAGTTCGGCGAGTTCATTCCAGACACGGACTAAAGCGAGACGCACCCCGGCTCGGAAGGACCGGTGTTACTGGTTGGGTGCTGAAGCTGAATGACCAAGGTTTGGTAAACGTTGAAGTGTCAGACGGCCAAGCCTCAACGCGGACCAATGCTCAAGGCCGATTCGAGCTGGAGCTCAAGCCCGGCAAGCATGTCCTATTCGTTGATGGCGAGAGTGCCGGCACGCCGGGCCAAAGCTTCGCGCAAGTCGTGCTCGGCGTTGATGTGCAGGCGGGCGAGATCACCGAGTTGTCGCACGCGATTTATCTGCCTCGGATTCGAGCGGGTGATTGGACTCGCATTCCTTCTCCAACCGTGGCGGAAACCGTTGTGACGCATCCCGATCTTCCCGGGCTGGAAGTGCGCATACCGGCCGGCGCCGTCATACGTGACCGTAAGGGCAAGCTCGTTACACGAGTTGCCATAGTCCCATTTCCGCTCGATCGCGCGCCGTTTGTCACGCCGACGAATTTCCCGGCGGCTTTTCTAATTAATCCGATGGGCGCGGTCGTGCAAGGCCTCGATCCGCGCCGGTCTCCGGGCATCAGGGTGATTTACCCGAACAACACCTATGGCCCGCCCGGAACGGCTGCGAATTTTTGGATGTACAACCCACGCGAACGTGGGTGGTTCGTCTATGGCCGGGCGCACATAACTGCCGACGGCCTCCAGGTCGCGCCCGATCGTGGGGTCGCGATCTTTGAGACGCTGCCGGTCATGTATTCATTCAACAGCCCCAATCCGCCAGCTAGAGCGGCCGCCTGCGGGGCGAGCGGGCAATCGGGCGGAGATCCCGTAGAGCTGTGCTCAGGCTTGTTCCATCACGTCCGCACGGACCTCGCCATTGCCGACGTTATCCCGCTGACGCTGACTAGAACCTACCGGCCAGCAGACACTGAGCAGCGCGGTTTTGGTCTCGGGACGTCTCACAACTTCGCTGTGTACTTCAACGGGATTGCCAATCCGAACGCGAGCAAAACAACGAGCCTCATAATGCCGAACGGAGCGAGAGTACGCTTCGATCCTGTCGGTAACTATTGGGTGCACACCGCATCACCGAGTGAATTCCAAGGCGCAAAACTGGAAGTCGTGGAGGCTGCGCCCTATGGGTATGGCTGGCTAGGCTCGCTCTTTCGCGTGACGATGAAAGACGGCAGCCGTCTGCTCTTCACCGATTACACCGCAGGCGGCATGCTGATAGCAATAATCGACCGCAACGGCAATCGCACGGACATCCTTCGAAACGGTGGCGTCATAGAGCGCATCACCTCGCCCAACGGTCGCTATGTCGATGTGACGACCGACGCCTCGAGCCGCATTACTCAGCTTCGTGACATCTCGGGCCGCACTTGGACCTATACGTACAACACGGCCGGGTACCTCTCCCGCGCGACGTATCCTGATGCCACCTATGAGGAATACACCTACGACACCTCGAACCGCATGCTGACGGTGCGCGATCGTCGTGGCAATACCATGGTGACCAACGAATACGACACGAATGACCGCGTGACCCAGCAGACACTCGCGGAGAACGCCGTGTACCAGTTTGCTTATACGGTGGACGCCTACGATAGAGTCACCCGCACGGACGTGACCGACCCGCGCGGCAAAGTACACCGATTCAATTTCAATGGCGACGGCTACAAGATCGACCAAACCCTCGCGCTGGGAAGCTCCGAGGCCGCGGTTTATACCTTCGAGCGCGATAGCGCTTCGAACCGCATCTTGTCGGTTACGGATCCTTCGAATCGAGTAACCGCCTACACGTATGACACCGTGGGGAACGTTCTGTCGGTTACGAAGCTCTCTGGCACGGCAGACGCAGTCGCCGAGGCCTTCACTTACGAGCCGACGTTCAACGGTCTTGCCTCTCGAACCGACGCGCTCAATCACACCACCAATTTCACATATGACACTTCTGGGAACCTCACTGAGATTGAGGATCCTCTTAACAATACCGTCACGCTTGCTTACAACTCGAATGGCCAGGTGACTACGCTAACGGACCCTGCAGCCAAGATAACCCAATTCGCCTATTCGCTCGGCGATTTGGTGACCATCACGGATCCGCTTTCGAGGACATCCACGCGTGAGACTAATACGCTTGGACGAGTGACGGCGGTTAGCGACCCCCTCGGCAATCGCACTCAGTACGCCTACGACAGCAATGATCGCGTTACGACCATTACCGATCCCGGTGGTCAAGCGACCTCTTTAGCCTACGATGCTAACGGCAATCTAACTTCAGTCACCGACGCGAACGGCGGCGTGCATCAGTACACCTACGATGCGCGCAACCGTCGCTCGGGCTATACGGATCCGCGCTCAAAATCGGAAACGTACAGCTACGACGGCGTGGGCAATCTGCTGTCGTTTACAGATCGCAAATCGCAGCTTTCCACGTTCGACTACGATGCTCGCAACAGAAGGACACTTGCTACATACGCCGATACTTCTACCGTCGGCTACATATACGATGCCGTGAGTCGGCTGACCGAGGCGGTCGATTCGGTGACAGGTACGATCACTCGAGCTTATGACGATTTGGATCGCCTGAGCAGCGAGACGACCCCCGTAGGGGCGGTTTCATATACCTATGACGCGGCGAATCGCAGAACAGCTATGACCGTATCCGGCCAAAGCTCAATCTCCTACGGCTACGACAATGCCGATCGTCTCACGAGCGTTACGCAAGGCACGACGTCTGTTGCCATCGCCTACGACGCGGCGAGCCGGCGTACCTCGCTCACGCTGCCGAGCGGCATCATCGCCACCTACACCTACGACGACGCCTCACAGCTCAGCGGCATCACCTACACACTCGGGGCGTCGACGATTGGAGACTTGAGCTATACCTATGACGTCGCCGGAAATCGAAAGAGCGCATCCGGTTCGCTCGCAAGCATTGAACTTCCCGCCGCGACAACATCCACGGCCACCTACGACGCCGCAAACCGCCTGACCAGCTGGAATAGCACGACGCTCACCTACGACGACAGCGGCAATCTTACTTCCGATGGCACGCGCACCTATACATGGGATGCGCGAAACCGGCTCGCCAGCCTCTCCGGCGCGGCAACGGCTTCGTTTACCTACGATGCGCTCGGACGGCGCCTGTCCAGGACCGTGAGCGGTAACCAACTCGACTACGCTTATGACGGGCTCAACCCGGTACAGGAGCGCTCGGGTGGCGCCGTAGTGGCAAATCTACTCACCGGGCTCGGGATTGACGAGTACTACGCAAGGACTGATGTCGCCGGCGCACGGGATTTTGTGAGGGATGCTCTTGGCTCAGTGGTTGCCCTCGCCGACTCAAGCGGCGCCCTTCGGACTTCATACACCTATACTCCCTATGGCAAGCCGACGCTTAGTGGCGATACGAGCTCAAACACCTATCAATACACCGGCAGAGAAAACGACGGTACGAACCTCCATTACTACAGGGCGCGCTATTACGATCCGCAAGTGCAAAGGTTCGTAAGTGAAGATCCTCTTGGTGCCGCCGCCGGAGTCAACTTTTATGCCTATGTCGGAGGGAATCCGCTTAGCTATACAGATCCGACTGGCGAGGTCGCATGGGTCGTGGGTGGGGCGGTAGTCGGCGCGGCGATTAACGTTGCTGCGACGCTTGCTGTTTCTGGTGGCAATGCAACGTGGCAACAGATCGGCGCTGCAGCCGCGAGTGGTGCGATCGCCGGAGGAGTAAGTGCGCTGGCTGGCCCGCTGGCAGGGACGATTGCGCGGTCGCTCGGCCAATCCGCTGCTGGCGCTCTTTCGCTAGGAGCCAATGCTGTAGTGTCTGCAGGCGGCGGGTATGCAGCACAAGTGGTTGGTAATTTGATCGATCCCTGCAACGCCGCGAGCAACGATCCGTTCAACTCGGCCGTATGGGGTGCGTTTGGTGCTGTAGGCGCTGGCGCTATCGCCAGATCGATACCTGCTTTGAGGACGCCAGGGATGTATACGGTGAATCAAGCAAACTACTTCCAGCCGAGCACTTTGCGGGGAATGAATCAGAGCGTGCTAATCAATTCGTACGGTGTTTCGGCCGGTCTAGGTGCTGGTTCTGTTCTGGGATGGCCGTTCTAATGCCGGTCGATACGATGCTGAGTGTCGCATCTGGGGTGATCGCCGGTTACTTTGGGCTTTCGGTGATCGTGTTTGGCGTTCGCCCGCTGGTCGAGTTCGTCGTTAAGCCATTTGCTGCCGAATTGCCGTTTACCAAGGCACTCACATGGGTTCTAGGAACGTGTCTAATGGTGATGGTCTTCTACGAGGTTGGTTCTGTCTGGATAACCATCCTCTCTCCTGGCGATCTAGCGAGACAGCAAGCGTTGATGAAGGCGTGGATTGCTTCGAACTTCGCGGGTTTCCTCGTTTACGCGCTCGTCCCTTCAATCGAAAAGAAGCTGCGACGTAAGTAGAACCTCATCAGCTGGCTAGGGGGATGATGCCGGCCTGAAGCTCAGGCTGGCTGTTTCTCGGCCTTCTTCACGACGCGGCGAATCGCAGAACAGCTATGACCGTATCCGGCCAAAGCTCAATCTCCTACGGCTACGACAATGCCGATCGTCTCACGAGCGTTACGCAAGGCACGACGTCTGTTGCCCTCGCCTACGATGCGGCGAGCCGGCGCGCATCGCTCACGCTACCGAGCGGCATCGTCGCCACCTATAGCTACGACGACGCGTCACAGCTGTCCGGTATCGCCTATGCGCTCGGGGCCTCGACAATTTGGAGACTTGAGCTACAGCTATGATGTGGCCGGAAATCGAAAGAGCGCATCCGGTTCGCTCGCAAGTATTGAACTTCCCGCCGCGACAACATCCACGGCCACCTACGACGCCGCAAACCGCTTGACCAGCTGGAATAGCACGACGCTCACCTACGATGACAACGGCAGTCTTACTTCCGATGGCACGCGCACCTATACATGGGACGCGCGAAACCGGCCCCTCGGGATGAGTGGCTGGCTTCCGCCTACGTTGCAGCAAATTGGAACTGCCGCGGTTGCAGCAAGTGTCCCGACGGCCGCCGCCATCGGCGGCGGGCTCGGCTATGCTCTCGGAATCGCGAGCCGGAATTCAAGGTCATGCGGCTGCCCATGAAGGAATGCGCTTGCATCTATTGTGGATCGAAGAAACAGTTTTATAACAAGCCTTGCCCGAACTGCAAGCGGGTGCCAAGTTCAGCGGAGGACGTCGCAAAGAGTTTGATACTGTGTCGTGAATTTCAATTGGACGGTGCAAACTTGCCGCTCGATACTAGCGAGTGGCAGGAGTTGCTTGAAAAGATTAGGCGCGGAGACCAGCAGGCTTTCGATACGCGGCAAGTCGAAATCGTTGCCGCACATCAGAGTAAGTATGTAAAGAATCCGCGAGTCATTGCACTTGGAAGCGTCGCATTCTTCGGGCCGGTCCTTATAGGACTTTTACTTCTTGCCTGGTACTTGCTGAAGTCCTAGCGTCTCCGACGGCGCGGCTCTTCGGCCCACGGCTCGTCTCGGTTCCGTACGATAGCGACGGACCAGTTCCGTCCGACGCAGCCTCCCATTGCGCGAATTCGGCGTCGCGAGGGTGCAGAGGTAGCGGCGATTGTTCGGACCGAAGACGATGGTGACGGGTGGCGCAACTGTCTTAGGTAGGCGGTTCATTGCTGAGGATCCAATCGGCTTGTCGGGCGGTTATAACCTGTGCCGCGAACCGCGAGCTGCAAGTATTAGCTGGGTAGGCGGGACCTTCGGATTCGGTTGGGCACACTCTGGAAGATTTTACGGATGGGGACTTAACGCCGGATTGGCTGTGCCGCGAACCACGAGATGCGCGTTCGTCTGACCTAGAAATCACCTAGCACCTGGCCCTCTGTTTTGGCTGACGCAGGAGCCAAAGCGTACGAAGCCGCCTCCGTATTTATCCGTTCATCCGAGTCGCACCCCTGCGACTGGGGACATGCCCATCTCGGTTCGTCTCCTGCGCCCACCGTCTGTGTGCGTAAACGCACCATCTTCTTCCGAGTTTTGAGCCCAACTTTGGTGAATTCTTCTCCAAGTTCGTATACTGCGCCGCGACCGTCGCAGAAGCGGTTCGCATTACTGAGAAAGCAAGGGGGATGGCGTCGATTACAACAGCCGTGTGCGCAGAAAGAGAAGTTCCGCGGCCCCGAATCGTATGAGAGCGCTCGTCGTCGATGGTCAACCGGTCATCCATCGAGCCATGCTGGAAATACTGGCGGAAGCGTTCGCCGATATGCAGGCTATGACGGCCAACTCACTGGCTAGGGCGACGGAGCGCAGTCGCACGTGTGGACCGTTCGATCTCGTCGTGATGGAACTCGAGCTCCCCGATTCTTCAGGAATAGATTCCTTGGTAGCTTTGCGCGCCGCGGCTCCGGCGACGCGTATCGTAGTCTTTTCCTTGACCGAGGATCGTGGCTCCATCTTGGGCGCCATTGCGGCGGGTGCTGCTGGTTACGTGCCGAAAACTCACGCGGCGCCTGTTATCACGGCAGCGTTGCGCCTCGTTGCCGGGGGTGGCGTTTATATTCCGCCCCAGGCCCTCAAGGTCAAAGAAACGATGAACGGACGAAGCGTGTTGGATGGCCTAACGCCTCGTCAATGCGACGTGATGCGTCTTATAGGCAAGGGATATCCCAATAAGGAAATCGCCGGGCGCCTGAAAATCGCCCAGGATACGGTGAAGCAGCACGCGCGGGCCGCGTATGCGGCGCTTGGTGTGTGCTCGCGCGCTCAGGCGATGACCATGCTGTTAAGGCAGGAGCTCGACGTCGACTGAACTAGATCCGCCGCCCCGCGGCGGCCCAATAGGGCTCGCGCAGGAGGCGCTTGAAGATCTTGCCGCTTTCCTCGCGCGGCAGGGAATCGTGGAAAGTCACCACGCGAGGCACCTTGTAATTAGCGATGCGCTCGCGCAGGAAGGTCTGGATCTGCTCGGCGCTCGCGCGCTGGCCATCGCGTAGCTGGACGGCGGCGGCGAGGGCTTCGCCGAACTCGGCGTCGGGGATGCCGAAGACGGCGCAGTCGGCGACCGCGGGCATGGTGAGGAGCGCGGCCTCGATCTCGGCGGGGTAGATGTTGACGCCGCCGGAGATGACCATGTCGCTCTTGCGGTCGGCGATGTAGAGGTAGCCCTCCGCGTCGAGGTAGCCCATGTCGCCCACGCTCCACAGCCCGTCGCGCTCGAGCGCGGCGCGCGCGGCGGGGTTGTTGGTGTAGGTGAAGTCGGGGTAGGCGGGCTGGCGGCAGTAGATGAG
>Ga0137394_10002603_pt1 | contig 13358 bp, 13 predicted proteins | sample czobulk116metaG_FD_108278 | JGI IMG/M metagenome (GOLD analysis project Ga0137394, IMG submission 108278) | Vadose zone soil microbial communities from Angelo Coast Range Reserve, California, USA - czobulk1.16 metaG | ecosystem: Environmental > Terrestrial > Soil > Vadose zone | place: USA...
ATGGGCGCGGTTGCCGATGAGCTGGCGGACCGGATCATCGTCACCGACGACAATCCGCGCTCCGAGAATCCAGAGATCATTACCCGCGCCATCGTGAGCGGCATCAAATCGCGCAACGTGCGGGTCATTCACGACCGCGGCGAAGCCATCGGCACGGCACTCACGGAAGCGGCGGCAAGCGACGTGGTGCTGATCGCGGGCAAGGGTCACGAGGACTACCAAATCTACGGCGGCACGCGGCGCAGCTTCAGCGATCGGCGCGAAGCGCAGCGCCATCTCGGGGCGGCCGCGTGAGCGGGGAGTTGAACATGAAGCGAACGTTGCGCGACGCGGCAACGGTGATCGGCGGCCAATTGGTCGGCGACGATCGCCCCTACGGCGCGGTGGCCACGGACAGCCGCACGCTTCAGCCGGGTTCGCTGTTCGTCGCGCTCCGCGGACCCACCTTCGACGGCGGAGACTTCGTAGCGGCCGCGGCGGTCCGGGGCGCCATCGGCGCCATCGTCGAACGGGCGGTGCCGCACGCGCTGCCGCAGATCGTCGTTCCGGATGCGCTGCGAGCGCTGCAGCACTTGGGCCACGCCTGGCGCGGCCAATTCACCATTCCGATCGTGGCCATCGGCGGCAGCAACGGCAAGACCACCGCCAAGGAAATGACCGCCGCGATTCTGTCGCGCATGGGTCTGTGCATGGCGACTCACGGCAATCTCAACAATCATATCGGCGTGCCCGTGACGCTGATGCGCCTCGAAGACTCGCACCGCAGTGCGGTGGTCGAGATGGGTGCGAATCGCATCGGGGATGTCGCCGAGCTGGTACGGCTGGCGCGGCCGACCGTGGGTCTCATCACCAACGCCGGCGCCGAACATCTCGAGGGCTTCGGCAATCTGGACGGCGTCGCCCAGGGCGAGGGCGAGATGGTGTCCTGCATCGACTCCACCGCGACGGCGGTCATCAACGCGGACGATGCCTACGCCGGCTATTGGCGTAAAGTGAGCGCGGCGCGGCGCATCCTCACCTTCGGCATGCACGCGAATGCGGATTTCATGGCGAAGGATTCGGCGCAGACCATCGAGCGCGGCGAATTCGCGACGCGCTTCACCTTGGCGTGTCCGCTGGGGCAGCGCGCGATCACGCTCAAAGCGGGCGGCGCCCACAACATCGGCAATGCGCTGGCCGCTGCCGCCGCGGCCAGCGCCGCCGGTGCATCCCTCGAGGAAATCGCTCTCGGCCTCGCAGACTTCCGGGCGGTCGCGGGCCGCCTGCAGCTGAAAGCCGGAGCGCGCGACAGCTGGATCATCGATGACTCCTACAACGCCAATCCGAGTTCGGTGCGCGCCGGACTCGAGGTGCTGCGTTCGCTGCCGGGCGCGACCTGGCTGGTGCTCGGCGACATGGCGGAGCTCGGCGAGTTTGCCGAAGACAGTCACGCGCACATGGGCGCGTACGCGCGCGATTGCGGGATCAAGCGGCTGTTCGCAGTGGGTCCGCAGAGTTCGCGTGCCGTCGAGACTTTTGGTTCGGGCGCCGAGTGGTTTGCGGACGCCGAGTCCCTGATTCGCCGGCTGCAGGCGGAGCTCGCCCCGGGCGTGACCGTGTTGATCAAGGGTTCGCGCATCAATCGCCTGGAGCGGGTGGTTCAGGCGCTTACCGGCGGCGGCGCAAGTTCCGGCCACATGATGAGAGCGAGCTAGCCATGCTGCTATCCCTCACCGAATACCTGGCGCGCTTCTACAGCGGCTTCCATGTTTTCCAGTACCTCACGCTGCGCGGCATTCTGGCGGCGGTCACGGCGCTGGCATTGGCTCTATTCATCGGTCCGACCATGATTGCAATGCTGAGCCGCTACCAGATCGGGCAGCAGGTGCGCAGCGACGGTCCGCAATCGCATTTGCTGAAGTCCGGTACGCCCACCATGGGCGGGGGCCTCATCTTGGTGGCGATGGGCCTTGGGACGATGCTGTGGGCCGACATGTCCAGCCGCTTCGTGTGGATCCTATTGGCGACCACTTTGGGCTTTGGCTTGATCGGTTTCTACGACGATTATTTGAAACTGGTCGTGGGCAACTCGAAGGGTCTCGCGGCGCGCTACAAGTACTTGGCGCAATCGGTGATCGGTCTGGCGGCAGCGCTGACACTGCACAACCTGCACCAGTTCTCGGCCGATTCCGCACTGTACGTGCCCTTCTTCAAGACCGTGGCCGTACCCATGTCCACCGCGGCATTCCTCGCGCTGTCCTACTTCGTCATCGTCGGCACCAGTAACGCCGTGAATTTGACCGATGGTCTCGACGGCCTCGCCATCATGCCGGCCGTGATGGTGGCGGCGGCGCTCGGTGTGTTCGCCTACGTCACCGGCAACATCAGGTTCGCGACGTACCTGCAGATTCCCTACATCCCCGGCGTCGGCGAGGCGCTGATTTTCAGCGCGAGCTTGGTGGGCGCCGGCTTGGGATTTCTGTGGTTCAACTCCTATCCGGCCCAGGTGTTCATGGGCGATGTGGGCGCCCTGGCGATCGGCGCCGCGCTCGGCACTCTCGCGGTGATCGTGCGTCAGGAAATCGTGCTGTTCGTCATGGGCGGCGTATTCGTCCTCGAGACCGTCTCCGTGATGCTGCAGGTGGCGTCGTTCAAGCTCACGGGCAGGCGCATTTTCCGCATGGCGCCGATTCATCATCATTTCGAACTCAAGGGGTGGGCCGAACCGAAAGTGATCGTGCGTTTCTGGATCATCAGCTTCGTGCTGGTGTTGGTGGGTCTTGCAACCTTGAAGATCCGCTGATGCACAGCGTCGTCGTAGGACTCGGCAAGACGGGCGCCTCGTGCCTGCGCCATCTCGCGAAGCGCGGCATCCCGGTCAGCGCCACCGACACGCGCCGCACACCGCCGGGGCTTGCCGAACTCGGCGGTCTCGCGAACTCGCTCGATCTTCGACTCGGCGGCTTCGACTTGTCGCTGCTCGACGGAGCGTCGCAGGTGCTGATGTCCCCCGGGGTGTCGCTGGACGAGCCCATCGCGCGCGCGGCGCGGGATCGCGGCATCGATGTGCTGGGTGATGTGGAGCTGTTCGCGCGCAATGTGCAGGCGCCGGTGATCGGCATCACCGGCACCAACGGCAAGAGCACGGTCACGAGCCTGGTGGCGCGCATGGCCGCGGCGGCGGGACGCACGGTGCTCGCCGGCGGCAATTTGGGCGAACCGGCCCTCGACCTGCTGGAGCAGCCCACTCCGGATCTCTACGTGCTCGAGCTGTCGAGTTTTCAGCTGGAGACCACGTACTCCCTGCGGCTCCAGGCCGCGGTGGTGCTGAACGTGACGGCCGATCATTTGGACCGTTATCCGTCGGTGGCGGCGTATGCGCTGGCCAAGTCGCGGATATTCGCCCACGCCGCGACCGTGGTGCTGAATGTGGACGATCCGCTGGTGGCGGCGATGCGCGGCGGCAAAGCCACGCGCACAGTGACGTTTTCCATTGAACGCCGTGACGCTGATTTCACCCTGGTGCAGAGCGGTGCCCGGACTCTGCTCGCTCGTCGCGGCGAAGGATTGCTGGACGTTTCCCGCATGAAGATCACCGGCCTGCACAACGCCGCTAATGCGCTCGCGGCATTGGCCTTAGGGGGTGCGGTGGGATTGCCGACGGCGGCGATGATCGATGCGCTGGTGTCCTTTCCCGGTCTGCCGCACCGCTCGGAGTGGATCGCCGATGCGGCCGGAGTGCGCTACATCGATGACTCCAAGGGCACCAATGTGGGTGCGACCATCGCGGCCGTCGCCGGGATGCCGGGGCCTCTGGTGATGATCGCGGGGGGCGAGGGCAAGGGCCAAGACTTCACGCCGCTTGGCCCAGCCTTTCGCGGCAAGGTGCGGCACGCCGTGTTGATCGGCAAGGATGCTCCCGCGGTGGCAGCGGCCCTCGCGGGCGTGTGCACCACGGAGACGGTTGCGTCCATGCAAGAGGCCGTGGCGGCCGCGGCGCGGATTGCGCGGGCGGGCGATACCGTGCTGCTGTCTCCGGCCTGCGCCAGCCTCGATATGTTTCGCGACTACGGCCATCGCGGCGACGTGTTTGCCGACGCGGTCCGCGAGCTCGAGCGGAGGCCCGCATGACCACGGCGACCATGTCCTATGGAATGCGGGCGCGCGAACGGATGCCCTTCGCCTGGGACTACATCACTCTGGGGTTGGTGGCCAGCCTGTTGTTGGTGGGCCTGATCATGGTCACTTCCGCGTCCATGTCGATCGCCGCGCGCGATCTCGGCAATCCGTTCTTCTTTCTCGAGCGGCAATTCATCTTCGGCGCCGCGGGGGTGCTGTTCGCCTGGGTGCTGACGCGCGCGCCGACGGAGCTCTGGGACAAATACAGTCTCGCGCTGCTGTGCTTGGGCCTGCTGCTCTTGTTGTTGGTGCTGATTCCCGGTATCGGAGCGATGGTGAACGGCGCGCGGCGCTGGCTGCGGATCGGGCCGATCAATTTCCAGGTCTCGGAGCTTGCCAAGGTCCTGGTGCTGACTTGGGTGTGCAGCTATTGCGTGCGCAAGCGCAGCGAGCTCGAACAAACCCTGCAAGGACTTGCCAAGCCGGTGGGGCTGCTGAGCGTCGCCGCGCTGCTGCTGCTGCTCGAACCCGATTTTGGCGCAGCCACGGTGTTGTTCGCCACCGGCTTTGCCGTCCTGTTCGTCGCCGGCGCCCGCTTGAGGTACGTGCTGCTTCTGGTCTCGGCGGCGGCGCTGGCGTTCGCGATGCTGGCGCTCACCTCGGCCTATCGTCTCAAGCGCCTGACCGGATTTTTGCATCCCTGGGACGATCCCTTCAACGGCGGCTTTCAGTTGACGCAGTCGCTGATCGCCATTGGCCGCGGCGCCTGGTTCGGCGTCGGTCTCGGCAGCAGCGTGCAGAAATTGTTCTATTTACCCGAGGCGCATACCGACTTCGTGTTCGCCGTGCTCGCCGAGGAGCTGGGGCTGGTCGGCGTGCTCGGGGTGATCACGCTCTTCATGGCGCTGGTGTGGCGCGCCTTTCAGATATCACGCATGGCGGCCCAAGCCGGCATGAGGTTCCAATCCTACCTGGCGCTGGCTTTCGGCGTCTGGCTGGGACTGCAGGCCAGCGTGAACATCGGCGTCAACATGGGTGTGCTGCCGACCAAGGGCCTGACCCTGCCGCTATTGAGCTACGGCCGAAGCAGCCTGCTGGTGAGCCTCGCGTGGCTCGGCGTGGTGCTGAGGATCTATCACGAGGTCAAGTGCAGCTCGCGCTCCGCCGTGACGCGCATGCCGGGGGGTGTCCGATGAGCGGCGGCCCGGTCCTCATCATGGCGGGCGGCACCGGCGGGCATGTATTTCCCGCGCTCGCGGTGGCCAAGGTATTGCGCGATCGCGGGGTTGCCGTGGTCTGGCTGGGAGTGCCCGGGAGCATGGAGTCGCGGCTGGTGCCGGCGAACGGCTTTCCGATCGAATGGGTGCGGGTCGCGGGCATTCGAGGCAAGGGTATCAAGGCGTGGCTGCTGGCGCCGGTAGCGATATTCAAAGCCGTGGCGCAGGCCTTGAGCGTATTGCGCCGAGTGCGGCCCCGCTCGGTCTTGGGGGCGGGCGGCTACGTCAGCGGCCCGGGCGGCATCGCCGCGTGGCTGCTGCGAGTTCCCCTGTTGATCCATGAACAGAACGCCGTCGCCGGCATGACCAATCGCTGGCTGGCGCGCCTCGCGAGCCAGGTGCTGGAGGCATTTCCCGGGAGCTTCGGGCCGAAGATTCATGCACGCGCCATCGGCAATCCGGTGCGCGCGGACATTGCGGCGCTGGCGGCGCCTCGAGTGCGATTCGCGGACCGTGAAGGCCGCTCGCGCCTGCTGGTGTTCGGCGGCAGTCAGGGGGCGCTGCGTCTCAACTCCGTGGTTCCGCAGGCGCTCGCCCTCGTGGCTCCCGAGATTCGGCCGCAGGTCCGCCATCAGACGGGGGAACGCGGACTCGAGGCGGCGCGCACCGCTTACGCCGATGCGCGGGTCGAGGCAGATCTACTGCCCTTCATCGACGACATGGCCGCGGCCTACGCCTGGGCCGATCTCGCCGTATGCCGAGCCGGCGCCATGACCATCGCCGAGCTGCAGGCCGCGGGCTTGGGCGCCGTCTTCATACCGCTGCCGGTCGCCACCGACGATCACCAGACCAAGAATGCCGAAGTGATGGTTCGAGGCGGGGCCGCGCGGCTCATCCAGGAGCGCGATCTCACGCCCGAGCGCCTGGGCGAGGCGCTCAGTGAGCTCGTCGCCGACCGGGCGCGGCTGCTTAAGATGGCCGAGGCCGCCCGCGGCTCGCGCGTCACCGATGCGGCGGCGCAACTCGCCGACCTCTGCATCGCGGCCGGAGCGCACGCATGAGCGAACTCCCGCGCACCGGGGATCGAACACGCACCGGCGACCGCACGCGTGCGAGCGATCGCACGCGCATGGAAGATCGAATGCGCCGCATTCATCGCATCCACCTGGTCGGTATCGGCGGCAGCGGCATGGGGGGCATTGCCGAGGTGCTGCTCAACCTGGGCTACGCCGTGCAGGGCTCCGATCTCAAGCCCAACGCGGTCACGCAGCGCCTCGCGCGCCTGGGCGCGGCGATTTTCATCGGCCATTCGGCGGAGCACTTGGGCGGGGCCGATGTCGTGGTGGTCTCGAGCGCGGTCAACCGGTCGAATCCCGAGGTCGCGGCCGCCCTCGCAAAGCGCATCCCGGTGGTGCCGCGCGCGGAAATGCTGGGCGAGCTCATGCGCTTTCGCTACTCCATCGCCGTGGCCGGCACGCATGGCAAGACCACCACCACGAGCTTGGTGGCGAGCGTGCTCGCGGAAGGCGGCTTGGATCCCACCTTCGTCATCGGCGGCCGTCTGAAGAGTGCGGACAGCAACGCCAAGCTCGGCGCGGGCCGCTATCTCGTGGCGGAGGCCGACGAGAGCGATGCCTCGTTCATGCACTTGCAGCCGATGATTTCCATCGTCACCAATATCGACAACGATCATCTGGCGACGCATGAGGGCGATTTTGCCCGGCTCAAACTGAGCTTCGTCGATTTCCTGCACAACCTGCCGTTTTACGGGCTCGCCGTGCTGTGCACCGACGACGAACAGGTGCGGAGCATTCTCGAAGCCGTGGCACGCCCCTTCGTCACCTACGGCTTTACGCCGGAGGCGGATATTCGCGCCGTCAATGTGGTGCGCGACGGCCTGCAGTCGCGCTACGAAGCGCTGCGCGCCGGCCGCGAGCCCTTGAGCGTGACCATCAACTTGCCCGGCCGGCACAATGTCTTGAACTCGCTGGCCGCGGTCGCCGTCGCGACCGAGCTCGACCTGCCCGATGCCGCGATTCAGCGCGCACTGGCGCAATTCCAGGGCATCGATCGGCGGCTGCAGCAATTGGGTGAGATAGAGTGGCCGGGCGGCCGCGCTCTGATCGTCGATGACTATGGGCATCATCCGACGGAGGTTGCGGCAACTTTGGATGCGGTGCGCCAGGGCTGGCCGACGCGGCGTCTCGTGCTCGTCTTCCAGCCCCATCGCTATACGCGTACCCGCGATTTGCTGGACGACTTTGGCCGCGCCTTGAGCGAGTGCGACGTGCTGCTGGTGACCGAAGTGTACGCCGCCGGCGAAGTGCCGATCGCGGGTGCCGACGGCCGCGCGATTTGCCGCGCGGTGCGCACCCGCGGCCACGTCGAACCCATCTTCATAGAGCGCGTGGACGATCTCGCCGATAGCTTGCGCGGCGTACTGCAGGACGGCGACGTGGTGTTGACCATGGGCGCCGGCAATATCGGCGCCGTGGCCCACGATCTCAAGAGCCGCATTGCGGCCGGAGCGCCGCCATGAGCGCGCAGCGATCGCCGGAATTGGCGCCCGAATTCGCCGCACGCGTCCTCCACGACGTACCCATGGCGAAGCACACGTCCTGGCACGTGGGAGGCCCCGCCGATCTCTACTTCACGCCGCGCGACGCCATGGACCTGGCGGCCTTCATGCGCCAGCTGCCGCCGGACCTGCCGTTGCTCTGGATCGGCCTCGGCAGCAACCTCCTGGTGCGCGATGGCGGAATCCGCGGCGCCGTCGTCTCGACGCATGGCGCGCTGGGGGCCCTCGAACGCTTGAGCGCGACCCGCATCCAGGCCGAGGCCGGCGTGCCCTGCGCGCGAATCGCCCGGCAGTGCGTGAAATGGGGATTAGGGCCCGCGGAATTCTTTGCCGGCATTCCCGGCACCTTGGGCGGCGCGCTCGCGATGAATGCGGGTGCCTGGGGCGGGGAGACGTGGCGCCACGTGATCGAGGTCGATGTACTGGATCGCCGGGGCGCACGGCATACGCGGCAGGCCGCCGACTATGCCATCGGCTATCGCAGTGTGAAGGGACCGGACAACGAATGGTTCATCGGCGCCCGGCTCGAGTTCGAACGCGCACCCGGCGTCAATCCCGATGCCATCCGCGAATTGCTCGAGAAGCGCAGGGAGACGCAGCCCATCGGCGAGTGGAGCTGTGGATCGGTATTCACCAATCCGCCAAAAGCTCACGCGGCGCAGTTGATCGAAAGCGCCGGACTCAAGGGTTTTCGCATCGGCGATGCCTCGGTATCCCTGAAGCACGCGAACTTCATCATCAACCATGGGCACGCGCTTGCGGCCGATGTGGAGGCGCTCATCATGCACGTGCAGCGCACGGTCGCCCGGATTCACGGCATTTCGCTTCACACCGAAGTGCGCATCGTCGGAGAACCGGCATGAGCCTGCTCATCACCAAGGCGGCCGCCCGGCGCGCCCGCTCCGCCGTGGAGTTCGGCAAGGTGGCGGTGTTGCTCGGCGGTGATTCCACCGAGCGCGAGATTTCTCTGTTGAGCGGCAACGCGGTGCTCGCGGCCCTGCTGCGCCGCGGCGTGAACGCGCACGCCTTCGATCCTTTGGATCATCCCGTGCAGAACCTAGTGAGCGAGGGCTTCGACCGGGTATGGATCGCCCTGCATGGACCGGGGGGCGAGGATGGCCTGATGCAAGGCGCGCTCGAGTGGTTGGGGGTTCCCTACACGGGCAGCGGCGTCCTTGCCTCGGCTCTGACCATGGACAAGCTCAAGACCAAACGCGTCGTGGTCGGCGCGGGATATGCCGCGCCCGAATATGCCGTGTTGTCGAGTCCGGCGGATTTGCCGCGCGCGCTCGCGAGCATCGGCCTGCCCATGATGGTCAAGCCCGCGTCGCAGGGGTCGAGCGTCGGAATCACCAAGGTCAAGACCGCCGCCGAATTGCCGCCTGCCTACGCCGAGGCGCGCGCCATCGATCCCATCGTCTTCGCCGAAAGCTTCGTCACCGGCGCCGAATATACCGTGGGCGTGCTGCACGATCGCGGTCTGCCGTCGATCCGCATCCAGCCCGCGACCGAGTTCTACGACTATCAGGCGAAGTACTTTCGCAACGATACCCAGTATCACTGCCCGAGCGGCCTCGACGCGAAGGCCGAAGCCGAATTGCAGGCGGCGGCGCTCGCGGCGTTCCAAGTGACCGACTGCGCCGGCTGGGGCCGGGTCGACTTCATGCGCGACCGCGCCACGGACAAGTTCTACTTCATCGAAATCAACACCACGCCGGGCATGACCGATCACAGCCTGGTGCCCATGGCGGCGCGTCAATCCGGCATCGACTTCGACGAACTGGTGTGGCGCGTTCTCGAAACCAGTTTTCTGCGAGCGCGCAAATGAACTGGAACTTCAGCTGGCGCCGCAATCGGTTCAAGAACAAGCCCAAGATGGAGAAGCCGCGCTGGCAGTGGCTTAGCCGAGGGTTCGAGTGGCGCCGCCACACGCGCCGCGCCGCGTCGGTGGTGGTGCTGGCCGGAGGCTTGGCCGCGCTCACCTGGGCTCTCGACCGTCCGGTGCGCGTCATTTCGATGTACGGCAGCTTTCAGCGCGTCTCCCCCGGTCAAATCGAAAAAGCCGTTGCGCCGTTCAGCCAGGCGGGCTTCATGTCGGCGGACCTCGACGGCATTCAGCGCGCGGTCGAAGCACTGCCCTGGGTGGAGCGCGCCCGCATTCAGCGCCGCTGGCCCAACAGCTTGCACGTCACCGTGATCGAGCAAACCGCCGCCGCGCGCTGGGGCGAGTCGGGTCTCTTGAATACGCGCGGCGAACTCTTCGTGAGGTCGGCGACGCACGTGCCCGCGGAATTGCCCCGCCTCAGCGGTCCGGAGGGTACGGAATCGCAGGTTGCGCAGCGCTACCTATCGGTCCAGGGGCGAATGCTCGAAGCGGGCATGCGCATCGCGGCGCTGCGCCTCGACGAGCGCGGCGCGTGGGAGATGGATCTCGACAGCGGGGTGACCGTGCGCTTGGGAAGGCGCGAGGTCGATGAACGCATCGACCGCTTCATCCACACGGCATCGCAAGTCATTTCGCATCGCTTGAATGAAATTACCTATGTCGACATGCGCTATTCCAATGGCTTTGCCATCGGCTGGCGCAACGCCGCGGTCCCGGCACCGGTACCGTCCAAACATGCCGACGATACCGACGTCTAGAGAGCAAACGATACATGGCGAAGCGTTCCGATCGGAATTTATTGGTGGGCCTGGACATCGGCACCAGCAAGGTCGTCGCCATCGTCGGCGAAATCAAGGCCGACGGTGCGCTCGAGATCATCGGCATCGGCAGCCATCCCTCGCGCGGCCTGAAGAAGGGCGTCGTGGTCAATATCGAATCCACCGTGCAATCCATCCAGCGCGCCGTGGAAGAAGCGGAATTGATGGCGGGCTGCGAAATCCACTCGGTGTACGCCGGCATCGCCGGCAGCCACGTCCGCAGCCTCAATTCGCACGGCATCGTCGCCATCAAGGACAAGGAAGTGGTGCAGGGCGATGTCGAGCGCGTGATCGACGCGGCCAAGGCGGTTGCCATCCCCGCAGATCAAAAGATCCTGCACGTGCTGCCGCAGGAATACATCATCGACAGCCAGGAAGGCATCCGCGATCCGATCGGCATGTCGGGGGTGCGCCTCGAGGCCAAGGTGCACATCGTCACCGGCGCCGACAGCGCGGCGCAGAACATCGTCAAATGCGTGCAGCGCTGCGGCCTCGCCGTCGACGACATCGTCCTGGAACAGCTCGCCTCGAGCTATGCGGTGCTCACCGAGGATGAAAAGGATCTCGGTGTGTGCGTGGTGGACATCGGCGGCGGCACCACCGACATCGCGGTGTTCGGCGGCGGCGCGATTCGCCACACCGCGGTGATTCCGATCGCCGGCGATCAGGTGACCAACGACATCGCCGTGTCCATGCGCACGCCCACGCAGTACGCCGAGGACATCAAGATCAAGTACGCCTGCGCTCTGTCGCAGCTGGCAAATCCCGACGAGACCATCGAAGTGCCGAGCGTGGGCGACCGGCCGCCGCGGCGTCTGGCCCGGCAAACGCTCGCCGAGATCGTCGAGCCGCGCTATGAGGAGTTGTTCGGTTTGATCCGCGATGAATTGCGCCGCGCCGGCTTGGAGGAGCAGGTGGCGACCGGCATCGTGCTGACGGGCGGCAGTTCCAAGATGGAAGGCGCCATCGAACTCGCCGAGGAGGTGTTTCACATGCCCGTGCGCCTGGGCGTGCCGCAGTACGTCAGCGGATTGGTGGACGTGGTGAGTAATCCGATTCATGCCACCGGCGTCGGGCTCCTGCTCTACGCCAAGGGCAATCTCGATGGACAACGCACGGAAGCGCCGCTGCTCGCGGGCGGCATGAAGAATATCTTCGAGCGAATGAAGGCCTGGTTTCAAGGCAATTTTTGAAGGCTAAGACTGCAGTTTATGTGCCTGTTAAACAAAATAGTAGGAGTACCGGAATGTTCGAACTGATGGATTCTTATAGTCAAAGCGCCGTCATCAAGGTGCTTGGCGTGGGCGGCGGCGGCGGCAATGCTGTTTCGCACATGGTCCAAGCAGGCCTCGAGGGCGTGGATTTCATTTGCATCAACACCGATGCGCAGGCGCTGAAGCACTCCAAGGTGCGCACCGCATTGCAAATCGGCTGCAACATCACCAAGGGCCTCGGCGCCGGCGCCGACCCCGAGGTGGGCCGTCAGGCGGCGATGGAAGATCGTGATCGCATCATCGAGCTCATCGAGGGTTGCGACATGCTGTTCATCACCGCCGGCATGGGCGGCGGAACCGGAACGGGCGCGGCTCCCGTGGTGGCGCAGGTCGCCAAGGAGCTCGGCATCCTGACCGTGGCCGTGGTCACCCGGCCTTTCGAGATGGAGGGCAACAAGCGTTCGCGCGTGGCCGATCAAGGCATGCTGGAACTGTCCAAGTACGTGGACTCCTTGATCACCATTCCGAACCAGAAGCTGCTGTCGGTGCTGGGCAGCAGCACCACGCTGCTCGATGCCTTCAAGGCGGCGAACACCGTGCTGCAGGGGGCGGTGCAGGGGATTGCGGAACTCATCACACGACCGGGCCTGATCAACGTCGACTTGCCGACGTGCGCACCGTCATGTCGGAGACCGGGATGGCGATGATGGGTTCGGGCAGTGCGGCAGGCGACGACCGGGCGCGCGAAGCGGCCGAGGCGGCGATCTCCAGTCCGCTGCTCGAGGACATCAACCTCTCGGGCGCCCAAGGCATCTTGGTCAATGTCACCGCGGGCATGGATTTGTCCATCGGTGAATTCCAGGAGGTGGGCAATGTCATCAAGCAATTCGCTTCCGACGACGCCACCGTGGTGGTGGGTACGGTGATCGATCCCGACATGGCCAACCAGATCCGGGTCACGGTGGTGGCCACCGGGTTGGGCAAGCCTGTGCCCGTGGCACGGCCGGCACCGAGTCAGGCGCACGCTGCCGCGGCCATTGCACCTCCGCTCACCATGCGGATGGTGCGGCCCCGATCGCCGATGGCGCCCACCGACTACGCCATGTTGGACAAGCCGACGGTGCAGAGGCAGCGCGCCGTTGGCGACGGTCTTCGCACGCAAGTCGAATCGGAGGATTTGCTGGATATCCCAGCGTTTTTGCGCCGCCAGGCGGACTAACTCGGCCACTGGCCGAGCAGGATCAGGGCAGTACATTCCAGGCTTTGGCGCCCGCGGGGATTGGATTCTCCGGGGCGCCGGTTTGGGGAGGAGGGGGAGCCCATTCCCGTCGGCCGCTCGCCAATGTTAAGAAATGTCATGGATTGCCTAAAACGACAGGCAATGTACAAATCACGCGCCGCAATAGACGCGAACTTAAGCGTGCGCGACATAGTCGGAGTCATTGTTCCTAGAATCATCGAATTTTGAGTTCAGGCCGGGATGAACCCTGTGGTACCTTTGTCATAATATTAAACGTGGTTTCATTTACGATGCTGAATCAGAGAACA
>Ga0137394_10002604_pt1 | contig 13353 bp, 14 predicted proteins | sample czobulk116metaG_FD_108278 | JGI IMG/M metagenome (GOLD analysis project Ga0137394, IMG submission 108278) | Vadose zone soil microbial communities from Angelo Coast Range Reserve, California, USA - czobulk1.16 metaG | ecosystem: Environmental > Terrestrial > Soil > Vadose zone | place: USA...
ATAGACCGCCGGCGGAGCGCAGCACGGTGGCATCGCGCAGGGAAACCTGCGAGACGTCTTCGAAATGCACGCAACGTTTGGCAAGGGTGAAAAGGTGGGGTAAGAGCCCACCGCTCCGGTGGCAACACCGGAGGCACGGAAAACCCCGCGTGGTGCAAGGCCAAATAGGAGGGGAGAGCCGGCCCGGCTCACTGAGTCAGCGTTCATGCGAATGAACGCACTCCTTTCGCGGTGGCGCAAGCCATCGTCGATTGAAAACCCTCGGGTAGGCTGCTGGATCCCGGTAGCGATACCGGGACTAGAGGAATGATCGCCGCGACACGCAGTTCGCTTCGCGAATTGCGCGCCGCACAGAATCCGGCTTACAGGCCCGTCCGCCACTTTTCAACAAGTTACAGACACTCTCACGTCTGTCTAACATCTTTGTCTAACGAATCCCGATTACCTTCCGACCACGCTCCTGGCTGATCTTGGCGCGTTCTTCGATTCCTACACCACGGTCCATAAGGTTTTGTGCCGCATCACGAGCCGCAGGCACGAACTGCGCGTAGTGCTTCTCTACGGTATCGACAGTGTCTGCCAGCATCTTTGCTACATCGAAAATGCTCGTGCCCCTCGCCAGCATGTCGCAGGCGAACGTGTCGCGGAAGCAATGTGGCGTGACACGCCTTACACCTGCACGAATTCCAAGTGCTTTAGCTCTTTCATACATCCGCTTACGGCTTGTGAATGGCTGACCGTTTTCGGGGTTGTAAACAACAAGGTCGTCCGGGCGAGACTTTCGCTTCGAGCGGACATCTTCCAGAGCATTTCGCAATTCCGTCGATAACGGGATGATCGCAATCTTGCTGCGCTTCTGCGTCAGAACCTCAATCTCGCCGTTAACGCCACGTTCGAAGTGTATGTTCTCCCACAGGAGATTCATGACATCGGAACTGCGCAGACCCGTCCAGCGAAGGAGCAGTAACAGAAACAAGTCCTTTCCTGCCGCCTCGCGCAGCTTCGCGAGTTCCTCGGCTGTAAATGGCCGGGCACCATTCTTAGGGTTCTTGCCGGGCTTGGATTCGTTCTGAAGGTCGATGGGCTTGTGCGACATCAGGCCCTTCTTCACCGCGAAGGCAAACATGCGGTGGAGGACAGCGATATCGAGGGCGACACTGGTGCCGCCCCGGCTCTGCTTGAGCAGCGCGATCTTTTTCTGCCTGTCTACCTTGAACATTTCAATCGTTGACGGCTGGATGTCATTCAACAGGGTGTTCGCGTCAGCGAGGAAGGTTGTGAAGTGACGAATGGTCTGATTGTAGCGATTGCGCGTGCTCGCTGACATCACACCTTCCTCGGCTCCCGCACCGCGTGCCTTATTGGCAATCAACCGCTCCATCTCGAACTCGAAACTGTCACGCAGCGACTGCCATGTCGGATTGGCGTAAGTGCTTTTGGCCTGAGAGCTGACGTAGCCAACGCGATCTGCAAAAAACTTGAAAGTCTTCGGCGGGAGAGACTCGTCCAACTCGTGCCATAGCGGAGACTTGGGGCCATCAGCAACGGCTCTTTCAATCTTGGAGACACGACGGAGTGCAGCGGACTTTTCCTCCGTCCCAAGAGACAACCGGACAGGCGTGTGATCTAACATGCCCACGACGGAGAATGTGACGGTGCCAGTAAACTTGTCGCCGCCTTTGAATAGATGGCTATTCGGGCGACGTACTCTGACAGCCTTGTAGTTAAGCTTGCAGATCATTTGTTCCTCTTTTCATGCTGAAGTTTCGCCTGCTTGTCTCGTTTTTTCTTTCCTTCGGTATTCCAATAACGCAAAGCGTACTTCCGCCTCGCGAAGTCGGCACACGGACCTGCCTCACAAAACTTTTGGGTTTTTCGCTTCTTCCTGAAGTAAGGTGCGGGACAATCGGGATTTCCGCAGAAGCCAAGTTTGCCAGCCTGGGCGTCCCGCAGGTATAGGAAGCAGATTGATGCCCAGAGGTCTTTGGGTCGTAGATGAACGAATCCCCCGCTTACAACTACATCGGTGTCGAATCCCTCTTCCACTACACCTTCTATTTCGGCCCACGCCTCAACATCAGACCTGCCTTCGCCCGGCCATGCCTGCCGCAGGCGCTCTTGCAGGGCCATGAATGTCGCGCTGTCAATTTTGAACTTCCGAACGTCGGTGTCGTCTGTGCCCTCGTACAATCGACTCAGCACGCCATATCGTTTCGTAAAAGCTTCTGCGTCTTTCGGGTCTTCAACGCGAAGATTGGCGAACCTTATGTGTGGTGGTCCTGACCACCAACTCTCTTTTGTGTCGTTGAGCGAACCCGAGATGAAATAGCCGGGCACACCTTCAGCGTATGCTGGACCCAGGTTATCAACGACCTTCAATTCGGTTGTCTCCGGGACGAGACTGACAGGCTCGATAGAGCACGGAAATGTGTACTCAGCCCTCTGAGTGCTTGAGGTCTTCGCCTCATGTTTCTGCTCGACCATATTCCTCCTGTTGACCTCAAGCAAATATAGTAGCACTATGGTGCTCGATGTCAAGAGGAAAAGAGACATGAAGCAGACACGGATGCTCGACAATCTGGTTCCGGCCCACAACGAGACAAGTGTGCCTACTTCTACGTCCCTGCGACCGCGTGCCTAAGCCATTCACAGATAAACCGTTGAACGTGGATGACAGGTTCACGATTGCGGAATTCAGCGACCTATTTGGGTTCCCGGCCTCTGCCGTTTTGGCGGCTATTGAGCGGAACCGTTCGGCGGTCAAAAAGCCGTTCTACTCGATTCCCGATCTAGCGAAGCGGTGGGGCTGTTCCCGAGGGACTGTTTACAACGTGCTCAACCAGTCCGAACTCAAACTGCTCGATTTACGCCGTGCAGGCCGGGACAAAGGCAAATGGGTGGTGCCAGCGGCTGTTGTTGAACACATCGAACGTAGCCGGATGAAAGTCCTGTCCGAAGCAAAGGCAGCGTGAAAGTTCTCGAATCACGGTGAAACGCCTCCGAAGGAGCGACTATGGGACAAGCAAAAATTAGAAAGTTAAATGGTACGTATTTCGAGATGAGCAAGGTCTCGCCGTCGCCTGTTGTTTCGCGACCTGCGCCATCGATTGTATGGCACTACACGGTGGGCGCTGCCATCAAACAAATTCGTGCTGATGGTGAACTGCGTCTGTCTACGATGGCACAAGGTCGTGAGAAATCCATCTTGTGGTTAAGTGCGAATCCTGATTGGGAACCTTCGGCGGTTAAAACGATAGTGCTGAACTCCAAGAAAATTCCCCTTGATAAAGCAGGCACAGAACAATTGTACGGAGGGTTGTATCGCATTGCCGTCTCATCATCCCTTTTGATTTCATGGGCAGAAATGAAACAGGCATACAAACCCGAGTCCGTCGAGATATTGGAAGACGCAAAGAGATTCGGAGCGAACCCGCTCGATTGGTGGTGCAGTCCTAGCAAAGTACGTTCTGAACATTGGATGGCGATAGAGCGGTTCAATGACGGATGGCAAGTGCTACGTCAAGACGAGATACCAGAGTCTCGTATGCCAACCACATCCGACATTTTGACGTTCCTCGAATCACGGGACATCGATGTCCTTCAACTTTTGTCGAACCCGCTTTTGTTCATCAACAACCAATGCACATGAGCAACCATCTTCGCCATTGTCCGAAACATCGAAAGCCGCTCCCGTGTCCGCACTGCGCGGTGACGGCAAAGCCTGCTCAGGTTCCGTCTACTTCGCAGGACTCACAAGAAGTACGCTCCACTTCGGAAATAGTTGGTGAAGTCTTTGACCGAGTTAACCGCACATATAGCGAACGTGGCGCTAAGACTGCACTGCGAATTGCTTTGACGGAGACCAGAGCGTTGCCAATGAAACGTGGTCGAAAGCCGAAGTATGCAACAGAGGAAGATCGAAAAGCTGCGGACGCAGCACGCAAACGTGACGAGCGCAAACAAAATGCTGAAGCAGAACATGCCGCAAAATTAGCGGATAGAACCGGGACTGATCTCAAGACAGGTCCGCAGGACGCTCTTCTCATTTCTAAAAGCGGTGGATACAACACCAATAAAATCGACAAAATTGTAGCTGAACAAGATATCAGCCGACTTTCTAGTCCTGATGCTGATGTTTCAGATGAGTTGACCACGCCTGATCGTAAGGTTACTGCGGTTCCAAAGAACCCGGATAACGATACAAAAGACACGCGAGAAACGGATAACACGTTCATGCGCCAGGCTGACGCTCAGTTGCGGCGATGGGTCAAAGGCCCGATCAAAAAAGCGTGTGTGTCGGAGCACGCTGGAATAGCAGAACGCCACAAAGATTCAAAGCGAAAGGTCTACTGTGGGAAATGTCGGAAGCTGCTGGTCAATCCCGGCAAACTTGTGAAGGGTGTATCCATGAAGGACCCTGCCGGGACCATCGTGCCGATATCCTCGGGGAATTTCCCGGACGCACAAGCTGGAGACAACAAACCGAGCGTAAACATATCGCACAGCATTGATAAGAAAGAAGATACGAGTGAGGCAGCCTGACTAATTTTTCTGTTGCACTATAAAGTGAGGAAGACAACTCCTCTTATTTCCTTTCTCGGGCCGGGGCGTCCCTCTTCGCAGGTGTCACCGCTCCGGCCCCTATCCGCCCGAATCTTGCTTGTTGGGGAAGCAACGGCGGACCAATAGTTTTTACGCGGCAAGCTTTGCTCCGGGTGAGCGTGGCTGCCGCTCTTTTTCTGTACAAAATTCAAAGCAGGAATTCTTCTACTATGTCGTCAACCGCCACTTACAGTGCAGAGAGTCAGATCAACCGAATTCTGAATGAGTTGGACTGCGCGGTTTCAAACTACGCTGCGATTGCAAACAGGCTATCCGGTAGTCGAGTCGCAGCGGCCCTGGCTGGAACGAACGATTTCTCCATGGCGGACGGTGAATACCATCTCCGGATTGCTCGACAGATGAAAACACTGGCTGAGGAACATTTAGTTCCCATCGACTGGCGTCGTGTTGAAAAGGTTCGAGAGATTCTCACGGCACGCAAGACTCAGGCGCGTCCAGTTCCTTTCACCGTGATCTTCATCGGCCCGGCACTGTTCAAACAAATTGTATCCGGCAAAGTTGAGACAACCACCAGCTATCAGGATTGCGCAGCGTTCAAAGTCCCAATGACTGCTCATGCTGCGGCCAAGCTTCTTGATGGCATGGGACAGGCTGGAGTTCGGTTCACGACAATCACAAATGAAGTCCGTGCGCCGGAGACCTTCGTCAGCAAGTTGGCGGATGTCGGGTTCGAGTCGAAGTAAACAATAAGAAGTGAATTTGATTTGAATTCGAGAGTCAGAGGCCAATCCTCGTAAGACTACGATCACGAGGATTGTATGGCTAGGAAAAGTAGAAACATTGAAGAGTATCTCCAGCGTCGTATTTCTGAATTGCTCAACCAAAAATGGTCTGAACACGACATCGTTCAACAACTCGAAGCAGTTGTGGGACACAAAGCAGTAGTAGCAGAAATTGCAAAGCAAAAGTTGGCGGCTTAGACCGCAGAGCAGTGGGCATCACGCCGGAAGGCTCATCCGCCCTCAGAAAGTAGGTGAATAGAATTTCAATCGCATAGGAGTTTCCTCAATGGAACAAGAAACAATAGGAACGATCATTTGGTACTCGCCTGAAAAGAGGCACGGTATCATCGAAGCAAAAGATGGCGGAATAGTTCAAAAATACTTCTTGCTAAAGTCACAAATCGCACAATCACCAGAAATCATCAAGGTAGGTCAGTACGCGAGATTCTACAAGTTTACGCCGCCCAAGAAGCCAGGGCTGTTGCCACTGGCTTTGACTGTCGAAGTGTCGGACACGCCGTTTGTTGATGCGGGTGCTAATACGCTCAAGGCTGGTGAGTAATGTTCGATCTAAACACACCAGAAGGCTTGCAGCAGGCACGCGAACAACTCGCAGCACAGATGGCTGTGAAGCCTTCGGTTGCTGTAGAGCCGGAACAGAAGTCAGCATTTGAGACCCGTGCGTTTCCGCTCATCGAACGTAACGTGCCCGTGGTTCCTTTGAGACCACGTACAAAGATCGCGTTCATGACTAAATGGGAGAACATTGCGACGACTGATCGGGAGCAGATTACGCAGTGGGGAGAAGATTATCCAGACGCGAATGTTGCATCGGTTGCCAAGGCAGAGCCGGGCGGAGTTTGGTTCTTTGATGCTGACCGTGCCGGACTCGTAGATCAAATCGAATCGCAGACGGGCCAGACAATTCCGAACACCTTCATGGTGCGCAGTCGTCAAGGCAGCGGTCATTACTACTTTCGTCAGACTCCTGCTTCGATTGCAATGGGCAACCGCCAGGCATCAGACCAGCAGGGCGAATTGTGGTCTGCGCGAGTTGCAGATCGCTATGTCGTGGGTCCATTGAGCATTCACCCGGAGACTGGAAAGCAGTATGAAGTCATAAATGACGCTCCGATTGTCGAAGCACCGCAATGGCTGATCGACTTCTGCGTGCAGAATGATGCGAACAAAACAAAGCAGAAGACTGGACACGCAGAGCTAGACAGCGAAGAACCAATTTCCGAAGGTGGGCGTAATTCTGCATTGACTTCGATTCTCGGGAAGGCTCGGCAGGTATTGGCGATGGATAAAGACCAGCTTCTCGCCTACGGACTGTCCGTGAACGAGAAACGTTGCAAACCTCCATTGAAGGAGTCTGAAGTAAGGACCATTGCGAATAGCATTAGCGGATACGAAGTAAAGCCAACCGGGAAACTAGAATTCGAACAGCCAGTGCAGGTCGGTGCGGTTGAACTTCCAAAAATTGATGAGTTTCAATATCCGAAGTTTCCTTCGTGGATTATGAAGGGCTGCTCGATGTACGACGGCTATATCAAACCGCTGTGTGATGAAAACAGTCGCTATCCTGAAATGATGTTCGTTCCAGGTATGGCAATTCTTTTGAACTATCTAGGCACGAAACTTCATGTTGGCCTGGGTAAAATTGACGGCGCGATGGTGAACATTATCGGCAGAAAAGGCCGAGTGATGAAATCTTCATCGGTTCAAGATATGTTTGCCTACTATCAGTTCGTTGGCATTCTTGACCATCACAATGCGGCGACTCGGAACGCAGAAGGAAAGTCTCTCGTATGGACCGCTGGCTCGACTGAAGGCGTCGGTGTCAGCGCACAACGCGCAAACTGCAAGAACATGATTCTATACTTCGATGAACTGAAGACCTTGTCTGACAAAGCAGGCATCGAAGGCAGTAGCATGGGCGGACATCTTCTAACAATGCTTCAGTCCGGCAAGTTTGCGAATGAGACAAAGTCCCCGAAGGGAAATTTCAGTTTCAATCCGGGTGAATACTCGGCATCGGTGATTACTTGCTGCACCGACCGCATGTTCACCAAGTATTGGTCGAAGCTGATCGCATTCTCAGACGGGTTGGAAGATCGTGCTACTTTGATTCTCCAGCCGGAACAATTGAAGGATGTGTCTCCTCGTGTACCGTTTGCTCCTACAACGGAACAGATAGCACACGAAAAGCAACTGATTACGAATGCCGTCGCCCAAAAGAATGTTGAAGTTGAAAGCAGCATGGAGTTGGCTGACTTCGGAAAGAAGCACGGTCCTCGTAGCATGGCGCGAGCCGCCGAATGGGCGTTAGGGTTTGCAGTTCAAAGAAGCAAAACGACGGTCGATGATGGGTGTATTGAGCGTGGCATCGCGCTTGAGAAATACAACATCGAAGTGAAGCGTTATCTGAACGTACGCGAGGCCGAGACCAAGGAAGCCGTCGTACAGAATCAGATCATCCAAATCCTGATGCACAACCAGGGCCGCGTCAGCATCCGCGAGTTGAACAAGCGTATGCGTCCAGATCGGCTTGGGACATGGTTCTGGAGTCAGTGCTATTCCGGGTTGATTAAGGCCGGGATAACGATGGAGACAGGAACAGGAACGCCGGGCGACCCGAAAATGCTCGTGCTGCTTCAGGTGCCGGAACGTGATGACGATTGAAGTGCCGACAACTATCGAAACTGGCAGTTGTCGGCGGAACTACGGTTGAAAATAGATGTGCCGACAAGTCGGGTATAAGAGAGGGAGACTTTCTTTGTGTGAGGGTTATATATAGGTTAAAACTATAAGAATAAAGAACTTGGATAATATCAAAAGATATTATTTTGGATAAATTCTCCCTCTCTTATAGGCGAGTTGTCGGCACTTCTCCTGGCTCTGTCGGCACATAGGGCAGGGAAGCGAAGCGCCGACAAAGTCGGAAATCGGCAGTTGTCGGCACCTTTTGGTCTTTGGGGCCAGATCGGGCAGAAAGTTCTAAGCCTGCTCCACGGGTCCCGAGGGATGGCCGAGTTCCGCACATCTCCTAAATTCTTTCGGCGTCGTGAATTGGCGTCGGAATTTGCCACAAAATGAGAAACAACGGCATGATTTCAGTTCAATTTATTGAAATAAAGGGGGCTTACAGCGCGGAAAGGCGTTCCGACTCTACGCGAACCGGAAAACACGCTCTTATCGGTCAGGGATTGCACGGCGAGGGGTATTAGAAGGCGATCAGAAACACGAAAGCCTGACCATATCGGCCAGGCTATCGAGTCAGTTCTGTTGACGCGTTAGGTTGAGATGCGGTCGCGCCGGAGAAGACCTTGTCCAGGATGCGATTGGAAACGACCTGGGCCTCAGCAGTCGTAATGTGGGTGTAGCGGGTCGTGCTGCTGATGTGGGCATGGCCTAGCGCCCTCTGAACGAATGCCAGATCAGCGCCATTGCGAAGCAGATGTGATGCGTAGCTGTGCTTCAAAATATGTGGGTTCACGCGGCCAGTTTCGAGTCCGGCCAACTCCGCGCACTTGCGGAAAAGATTGTAGACCTGCTTTCTTTTCAAGCAAGACCCTTGGCGACTAGTGAAGAGATAGATCGAGCCGTCAGCCTCACCGCGTTCGCGCAGCCAGGCTGCTACAGCCATCTTCTCGTCAAGTAGGGGGTTTTGATTCTCGCGAAGTTCTTCGGTCGTGTGCTGTGATCCTTTGCCGCGATTGCAGCGAATGCGCCCGTTGCGAACGTCATCAAGGGTTAATGAGGCGATCTCCGATGCTCTCAGTGCATGGGCGTAGCCGAGTAGGAACATGCAATGTTCGCGAGGACCGTGCCGCTTGGCGTATTCGAGGACTTTAAGTAGTTCATTCGGCTTGAGATATTCCATCGTTGGCCTCTTTTTATATCGTGACAACAGTGTAGCCACAGTGGAGATTGATGTCAAGTCCTATTTTTGAGTTACTCAGTAGCGCAAAATGGGTAAGTGGATACGCTGTGTCTACAGGATTTAGAGGCTTTATGCTGTAGCAACACTGTCGGCCTTGACTAGCTACAGCGTGTTAGATAGGATTCGCACATGGATACACCAATTCGCAGGCTCCGCATGGAAGACGAACTGTGGAACGCAGCCGAGCGTGTCGCGACCGACCTGGACCGTTCGGTGTCCTGGATTATCCGCAAGGCGCTTGAGGAATACATCGACCGTCACCGCGCCGCGAAGCGTGCGGCGAAGCAAGCGTAGCCGGGCAAGTAAGCAAGCATTTACCCGCCTGCCTTTGCAACGAATCCTGCAACGATCTACGATTTTCGTTTACAAACTGAAAACTTCGCGCCGTAGAGAAATCCCGTCGATCTCATGAATGTGAATGAGATGGGACTCCTACTCATTCGAAAGAGTTTAGAGAGTCGAGGCTGCCGGGAGTGGCAGGTCGCTTCGCCCCCAAGCGTCAGTCTCTGCCGAATTCGTAAACGAAGACAGATGAGCGCATTTGAGCATTTCCGATTTGTCGGATTTTCAAATTTCGGATTATCGGAAGTCGGTTAGTCGGGAAGCTTTAGAAGAACTAGAAGTATATTTTGCAGCAAGAGGACATTCAAAATGAACCAGCAACTAGCAGCACAAACGATACAGCGAATTATCAACGTAGACCCGTCAGATGCAGACGGTATCTTGGCGTCCGTGCCTGTCGATATTCAGAAGGAAGTGCGTCGCCAGTTCCGCACGAATGAAAAGCTTCGGCTGCTGTTCCCGGAGTACATTGACGCCTTCAAAGACTGAGTTCGTAAGTTGAATTAGACCAGTTGATATTCCCCGGAGAAGAAAGGAATGACCGATGAAAATCTAAATGCTATTGGTGTGTCTGCCGAGATTGCAGCCCCGGCACCTGCGCCAAAGAAAAAACGTGGTCGTAAGCCCAAGGACCCGACAAGAGCAGGCCGATGGTCCGGTAAAGAGAAAGGTTCCGCAGAATATAAAGAACAGGACCGTTTACAAGCTGCGGAACGTCGTGAGAATCAACGCGGGGAACGAGACCAGGCATCCCGCGAGATCGCTCATCCGATTAGCTTGTTTAGGAAGGACATCAAGAGAATCCTTGTTGAAGAGAGACACATCCGTCCGCTGATAGCTGAACAGATTGTAACCCTCGTCCAGGTTGCAGCCCGTGTCCACGACATTCCATGCAACTGGTTTCTTGTCCGCCACGGTTTGAAAAACACTCTTGCGCAAATCGAATCATCAGAGATCGCGGACAGCGTTGTTATCGACGGTGAAGTTCTGTTCAAGCATGAGTTGGAGTGCATCTATGACTTTTCGATGTTCCGTCAGCCAGAGATTTCCTTTGATGAATTTTTAGCGGTTCGCAGAAAGTGCAAGACGGATGCCATGTCCCTAGCCGAGCTTATCGGCAAGAACTTTCACCAAAGTCCACATGGAAAATGGACCAATGAGTTCTTTCCAAGATTCAATCCTGATGGTTTGCGTCCAAATTATACGCAGCAGGAAGCAAGACAGTGGGTTGCGAGTCAAATAGACCACTACAACACATTCATGCTGCTCGCTTCGAGGAACGCGTACAAATCAACTTGGGCGCAGGTCTTTGTCATGACCTTCGTACTTTGCTATCCCGACGCTTTGGTGATCTTGGCTAGCGAAACTCACGATCTTTCAGAAAATCTAATCGGCGGTCTTCGTCAGTATTTCGAAGTACTGGACGAATCAACGCCCGACAAACTGTTGCAGTTCTTCCCGGAATACGCAGTGCCAGCGGGGGAAGGCTCCAGCATGGTTTACGAGTGCCCGATTAGGCATTTGCGTCTGCCTGCGCCGACCATTCGTAGCATCTCTTTGGACAGTTCGGTTGCTGGAGGCCGTTACAATTTGCTCGTTGCAGATGACGTGCTTTCGGATAAGAGCAGCGGTAACGAAAAGCAGACCAAAGCAACGACAGCACGTTTCGATTCTCTACAAAAACTTGGGCAAGCAAATTCTAGCCTGACCGTGGTGTTGGGCACTCCGTGGTCTGAAACTCCACCCGATCTTTACAAGACTTTGAAGGACCGTGCGGAATCCAACCCGGACACGAAAATTGCCGTGCGTATCGACCCGATTATGGAGATCAAGCCTTATGCGCTAAAGAAAAAGCTGACGGATTTGGTCGAGGAGGACATCGAGTCATTGCTATTCCCGGAAGTGCTCGACTGGAACTTTATTCGTGCGGAAATTATGAAGAACCCGAAGGACACGACGTTCTTTGAATCACAGAATCTCGTGCGCTTCGTTCCTCCTGCCGAAAGCAAGTACAAGTGCAATTTCGAGGAATCAGTTCTTCGCAGCCTAGTTACTTTGCCGATCACGATGTCTAGTTGGGTGCTGTTGCGAACAATTCTTTCTGTGGACACCAGTGCGTCAGCAAGCCGATATGCGGATATGTCGGCCATCATTATCTCTAGGTTGTACGAGAAACCAGACGGCCAGCGAGTGCTCGTGGTCTATGACGTTGACATGGACCGTTATCGTCCATCCGACTTAGCCGTTCACATTGCAGAAATGTACCGCAGGCACAATCCTGATGCTACCACTATCGAACGCTGCCAGTTGTGGCAGGCGCTTGAAGACAAGATCGAAGCGGAAGCTAACAAGCGTGATTTTTCACTTCGAAACAAAATTCATTGGCGCGAACCAGGAAACAGCACGGCTAAGGGCAAGGCCGCGAGAATCAAGAATCTTGAACCGCTGGCTAACACTCATCGGTTGCTGTTTCTTTACGCCCCGTCGTGGAACGAGCTAGTCATTCAGCAATTTATCCATTGGGACGGAATTCGTCGCTCTGGTTCGGCTGATTTTTCGAAGGACGATTCAGTTGACGCGATCTCGATGGCCGCTGAAAGAGTCGCAAGTGCCTTGTTGCAGCAGTCTCCTCCGCAGAAGTCCGAAGCGGAATTAGAGCAGGAAGCAAGGATAGAGGGGCAACGTCTATTGAAGATGCAGCACGATTATATGTTCAACGGATTGCCACAAACATTCGAGTCGCGGTACGCCACGCCTCCTCCAGAGGACGCGTCGAACAGACTGTTCTCCACGTTAGGCAAGTACGGCTTAGTCAAGCCGCCGAGGGCTGCATGAACATCAATGTAAGCGATCTCGTAGATGAGGCATTGAAGATGCCTTCGAACACAACACGCTTCACGGGAACTGTTGAGGGCTACGACCAGGTTGGCACAACAATCTTCATCGTATCCGGCGAAAGGAAGTTCTTAGCTTTCCGCGACTCGAAGAACCCGGTTAAATCCGGCGATCAGATTAGCTTTCGGGTCAGCGGTCTTCGCGCTGTTGATGTCCAGAAGATTCCTGCCGATTCTTAACCCCTGGAACGTTTCGAAAAAGCAGGACTAGCCGGAGGCGTGTTGACCGCGTCTCCGGTAACAATTTTGAAAGCCGCATCGCGGCGAAGGATGAGTTATGACCCGAAGTGAAATCATTGACTTGGTTGTGGTCCGTGCAGCGCCCGAAGAGCAGCAAAGTCTTCGTCAGACGCTCTCAACGTACACAACTGTAGAGTTGCAACAAATAGAGAAGGCAATTATCTCGCAAGAGGTATCTAAAAAGGCCGACGAAGACCTGATTCGAATCCAGGCCGACCGCGTCGCCGATCACGCGTTGCATCAGTATCACACCCAAAAGGCGCGTGAGCCGCAGCGCGAAGCGGAAGAAAAAGCACAGTTGGTGAAGGACAGACAAACTTTCACTGAAGCTGCAAAAACGCTCCGAACCTTCGGCGTAACCGAAGCCAACTTCAATGTTTGCCGAACCACCCTGGGCGAGAACTTTTCAGCTTACGAGATCGAGCAAATGCTGGCTGCCAATGGGGCAATTCTTTCTGGCCCAACGCAGCAAGAGCTAGATGAGTGGACCCGCCAAGACGTAGAAGCGCACAATCTCGCCCTGCTCTCTGCTGATCTGCCCACACTCCGCCGTTTGACACGAGAGGCCGGAGCCAATGCAGCACAG